>Ga0207641_10002251_pt1 | contig 18000 bp, 15 predicted proteins | sample KBSSwiS62_FD_184306 | JGI IMG/M metagenome (GOLD analysis project Ga0207641, IMG submission 184306) | Switchgrass rhizosphere microbial communities from Kellogg Biological Station, Michigan, USA - KBS Switchgrass S6-2 (SPAdes) (version 2) | ecosystem: Host-associated > Plants > Roots >... | reverse complement strand
CATGGTCGGCGTCGGCCGCGGCGCCCACGCCGGCGTGCTGATCAAGAACGCCGAGGCGCTGGAGCGTTTCGAGGCCATCGACACCCTGGTCGTCGACAAGACCGGCACCCTGACCGAGGGGCGCCCCGCGGTGGCGGCGATCCGGCTGGCCGGGGGCTTGGCGGAGGACGAGGCGCTGCGCCTGGCCGCCAGCCTGGAGCGCGGCAGCGAGCACCCGCTGGCCGACGCCATCGTCCGCGCCGCCGCCGAGCGCAAGCTCGTGCTGGCCGAGCCCCAGGGCTTCGACTCCCCCGTCGGCAAGGGCGTGCTGGGCGTGGTCGAGGGCCGCCGCCTGGCGCTGGGCTCCGACAAGTTCATGGCCGAGCAGGGCGTCGACACCCGCGCGCTGGAGGCCCAGGCCGAAAGCCTGCGCGCGGACGGCGCGAGCGCCATCTTCATGGGGGTCGACGGCCAGGCCCAGGCGGTCTTCGCCATCGCCGACCCGGTCAAGGCCACCACGCCCGCCGCCGTCGCCCAGCTCAAGGCCGAGGGCGTGCGCCTGGTGATGATGACCGGCGACAACCGCACCACCGCAGAGGCCGTGGCCCGCAGGCTCGGCATCGACGAGGTGGTCGCCGAGGTCCTGCCCCAGGACAAGGCCGCCCTGGTGCAGAAGCTGCGCGGCGAAGGGCGCAAGGTGGCGATGGCCGGCGACGGGGTGAACGACGCCCCGGCGCTCGCCGCCGCCGAGGTCGGCGTCGCCATGGGCATGGGCGCCGACGTGGCCATCGAGAGCGCCGGCGTCACCCTCCTGAAGGGCGACCTGCAAGGCCTGGTGAAGGCCCGCCGGCTGTCGCGCGCGGTGATGCGCAACATCCGCCAGAACCTGTTCTTCGCCTTCGTCTACAACGCCGCCGGCGTGCCGATCGCCGCCGGCGTGCTCTATCCGCTGACAGGCTGGCTGCTGTCGCCGGTCATCGCGGCGGGGGCGATGGCGCTGTCGAGCGTCAGCGTGGTGGCGAATGCGCTGCGGTTGCGGGGAGTGCGGTTGTAGGGGGAGGGGGAGGCGTAGGGACGAAGCGATGCACGGTGGTTCCCGTCCGGTGTGGGCCGGGGCTGCCCGCTGCACGCCGTTAAGGTGCTGACAGGGCGGCGTGCGCGCGAGCAAGGTGGCGAGTAAATTCAACTCCCCTTTGTCGCCGATTCGCTCGCGGCCCGATGTACATCCCCCGCACCCTGCTCCTGGAATACGGCGACGCGTCGCGCCGGTTTATCGACGAACGTGAACTGGTCGCCGCCGACCTGCCGCTGGTCCTCCTGGGTGAGCCCGGGATCGGGAAAACAGCCCTTACCCGTGCGTTGGCGGCCGCCTTGCCCGCGACCCGCGTCGAGGCCGGGCCGCTGTCCCGCGCCCACGACCTCACGGCCCTGGGCCTGGCGCCGGGGATGCCCTTGATCATCGACGGCCTCGACGAGGTCACGACCAGGGCCGGGGTCTCCGCCTTCGACATGGTCCTGCGGCAGCTTTCCGCCCTCGGGAATCCGCCGTTCGTGCTGTCGTGCCGGTCGCTCGATTGGCAGGCCTCAAGCGGCCGGCATCGGATTGCCCAGGATTATGGCGCAGCGCCGCGGGTCGCCCACCTACAGCCCTTGTCACGCCATGACGCCGCGGACCTGATCAAGGTCTGGGTGCCATCAATCGAGCCTGCTGCCATCCTCAACCAGCTCGAAGAGCGCGGACTCGACGAGCTCTACGGCAACCCGCTTACCCTGCAGCTGCTTGCGTCTGTGGCGGAGGCCGGCGGCGGCTTGCCGCAACGCAAGGCGGAGCTCTTCGAGCGCGCATGCGCTCTGCTTGTCCGCGAGGAAAACCCAGCCCACAGCGACGCGGAGGCCGCTCTTACTCGGCCCGAGAACCTCCTTGACGCCGCCGGCGGCATTTTCGCAGCCTTGCTGCTTTCGGGGGATATCGGGGTCTCGACCCGGACGGCGCACCAGACCCCGGCCGGCTTTGCAGCCCTGGCCGGTTTCGACGGCCTGGGCGAAGCTCGGTGGCGCCGCGACGTTGTCGGCACCCGTCTGTTTCGCGGCGAGGGGGCGGGGCTGTTTATCCCGGTCCACCGGGTTATCGCCGAGTTCCTGGGCGCGAAGGCGCTTGCGGCTCGCCTCGCTGCCGGTCTTTCCGCCCGCCGACTCGTCCAACTATTCGTCACCGATGGTGGCGTTCCGACCGCCCTCCGCGGCCTGCACGCGTGGATAGCCCACTTCAATGCGGACGCGGCGCGCGCCTGCATCGACGCCGATCCCTACGGGGTCCTGCGCTACGGTGACACCGAGCGGCTCTCGCTGCCGCTGGCGCGCCAACTGCTGGCACGCCTGGAGGACCTCGCCGAAGAAGACCCGTATTTCCGCGCCGACGACTGGAGCCGGCACGCGGCCTCTGGCTTGGTCCGGATGGAACTGGCTAATGATCTCGTCCGAATCTTCACGTCGAAGACACGGCGCTTTCATCTCACCAGCCTGATCCTCGACGCGATCCGCGGCCTGCCTGTGTGCTCCCGGCTCACACCAACCCTGATCGATATCGTATTCGACGAAACGGCCACTGAGACCGAGCGCAGCCGCGCCTTTGAAGCCCTCTATGCTACGGAGGGATCGCCGCCGGTCTCCGACGTCTTGGCGCGGCTGTTTTCGGCGGATACGGAAGACGCGCGGCAGCTCGGCCTCACCGCTGCCCAGATCGTGCGCGGGGCGGGGTTGAGCGACGCCGAAATTGCGGAGGCCTTTCTGCGGTTCGAACGCATCATCGGGCCGTCAGCGCTCCTCAAGGCTGACGACGATCATCATCAGACCATTGGCATGGGAGCGACCCTGGCCCGCGCGCTTCCCCCGGAACGCGCACCGGGAGTTCTGGATGAGGTGACGCGGCAATGTTGGCCCACACTCAAAGTTGCGACTTGGTCCTCGCGGAACAGCGTGCGTGAGTTGGTGCGTGAGCTGGTGACGGTGGTCGCCAACCAGGGTTTGCGGGCCGAGCCGCTCAGGTTCTGGCATTGGGTCCGGCTGCTCGACGACGACTACGACCGGGCAGACAGTGATGATGAGGGTGTGGGTGCCTGGGTGGCCGCCGATCCGGCCTGGCGGCATGCCGTCCAATGGGCTGCCCTGACGGACAGAGAGAGTGACGACGCCCCTTGGAAGCCGCTGATCCACACCTTGCCACGCACCAAAATGGGCCTACGACTGACCGAGCCGGACAGCCTTCACCACCTCGCGACTATCGCCAATGCCGAGACCATCGATGAGCAGGACGTGGAGCTCTGGTCAGCTTTGCTCCGGACCACGATAGGACCAAGCTCTGCATCGGCCTCCTTGGCCGAGCTCCTGGCTTCATTATGCGGGCGCCATCCGGCACTGACGGAAGAATGGCACCGCCTTAGCCAACCTCGAGACCGCGACTACATCCAGGAGGCCAAGGCTCAGCAGCTGCGCTATCGCGCCAAAATCGTCGCCGGCTACATGAAGAGCCGAGCGACGATCGCCCCAGAGATTGAGAGTCTTCGAAGCGGCGCGGCCCGCGGGTTGTTGCGGCACATCGCTAAGATCTATGTTTTTGGTGCAAGCGACCTGCCCCAGGAGGACGCCCCGCAAGAGCGCCTTGAGACCTGGCTCGGCCCCGAACTCTCTGCGGCGGCGCTTGCCGGGCTCGAGGTCCTCTTAAAGGCCTCTGACCTGCCCACGGCTGCGCAGCTGTCCGAGACCAACGCCCAGCGTCGGGAATGGTATGACGAGCGTGTGGTGATCGCCGCGCTGGCCGAGCGCGTCCGGCGCGGGCGCGACCTTGAGGATATCCCGATCGCAACCCTCGAATTTGGCCTGGCCGCTTGGTGGAGATTCGCCGATTTCCATTCTAAGTCCCTGAAGCTCGATATTGGCCCCCAGCTGGAGGCCGTGGTCTTGCGAGACTCCTTGCGCCGCGAAACGTTCGTACGCGACCTGCTGACCCCGCAACTCGCCGCCAACAACCGGCCTCTGACCTTCCACCACCGGATCACTCAACTGCCCGCGCTGGCGACAACTTGCGTCAAGCTTGGGTTGGAGTGGCTCGCAGCCTTTCCCGACGTTCATATCGACTCCCAAATCGAGCTGGTCGAGATGACGCTGGATGGCGAAGAGTCGGACCTCGAGCCCATTGTCATCAACCGCTTGGCGGAACCGCTGGCACCTGAACACGAGCGCTTCTGGCTCAGCTGCGCCTATATGCTTGACCTGCCGGCCTTCCGGGTCCGCGTGGCAGACGCCGCGGCCAACGACCCTGACTTTCTCTTTGCGGTGCGGCGCATTTACGGTTTCCGCGCGCGGCGGCAGCCGCTGTCCGTGGGGCAGCTCGGGTTCGCGGTCAAGGCGCTGGGGCCGCATTGGCGGCGTATCGATGCCGGCGATGACGGGTGGAGCCAAAGCACCGGCTGGTCGGCAGCAGACTTCCTCGGCGCTTGCATCAACGATTTGGCTGAGCTGCTGACGGCCGAGGCCAGCGACATTCTCGACGACCTGGTCGCTGCCGGTATCCCCACCTGGGAGGAGCGGATCGCCCACGCGCGCGCGGTGCAGACCCGAAAGCGCCGCGATGCGGCCTATGCGCCCCCGGCCCTGAATGATGTGCTGGCCGTACTCTCGGCCGGCGCTCCTCAAACCATCGATGATCTTCGAGCTTATGTGGTCGACAAGCTCGACGCCTTTCAGTTCGATGTCCTTCGCGCGGAGACCGATGATTGGACGGCCTTCTGGTCCGGTGATGAGCCCCTCTCAGAGGAGCTGTGTCGCGACAGGCTGGTCGCGTTGTTGCGGGGGCGGTTCTCACCGGAGATCCAGCTGATGCCGGAAAGCCTTATGCCTAACCGCAAGCGGGCCGACATCGTCGTGCTCCGCAGTCCACTGGGCCTGCCGGTCGAGATCAAGGGTCAGTGGCATGCCGAACTGTGGGACGCGGGCAGCCTGCAGCTCGACAGTCTCTACGCCGACAGCTGGCGGGCCTTCGGCCGCGGCATCTATCTAGTCCTGTGGTTCGGGAGCGTCCCAGGAAGGAAGATGCCCAAGCACCCGGACGGTCTGGCGCCGGTGGCTACGCCCGCCGAGCTCAAGGCGATGTTGGAGGCCCGGCTACGGCCAGATCAGCGCGATCGTATTGATGTCATCGTCCTAGACCTCGACGGACGTCAGCGCCGCGCTGCCGGGCGGCGTCCGCGGACATGAAACTATAACTTTCGGTGCCTGCCCTGCCATCGCGGCCTTCCTCAAGGAGCGGACCGGCCGTCCGACGCTCCGCTCCCGGACCGAATGTCCGAAAAGGCGAATGAAAACGGACTTCCGCTCCTGGCGCATCCTCGACGGTTTCGGTGGTCACGACATCATCCCGCAGCCGGACGCTCTGAGCGTCGGAGGGGGGGCGGACATTCGACCCTTCGGCGGCTAGGTCTTGGGCTTGAGGTCCGGGCGGGTGGCGATGAAGGCGGCGCGCTCGGCGTCGGTTAGGACCTTGGCCTTTTTCTGGCGCGAGACCCTTGGGGTTGGCGCGGCATAGGTCTTGGCGTTGGCGGGCGAGCCGCCCTTGAGGTCGGAAAGCCGGGTCGGCGGCGGTTTCATGACGATCTCGCGTCTGGTCGAGCGGCGCCTGCGCGCCGCGCCTCCACGCTTTTTGCCAGATTCCGCGGCCGCGGCTCAGCGTTTCCTGAAACGCGCAGCCTCAGCCGCCAGCTTGGACACCCAGCGTTCGGGCGCATCGTCGTCCGGCTGGAAGGGGAGCTCACCAGCCACGCCGCGCAGGGCGAGCCAAAGCTGTTGGTTGAAGTGTCCAAGGATCCTCATGGGCCGGCGCTTGTCGTCGGTCACGTCCCAGCCGGCGTCCTCGAAGGCGAACACCTGCTTTTGGATGGGCTGGCTCTCGATCCCATCCCAGCCCGCCGGCCGCGCAACCGCCTCCGCCTCGTCGGCGGTGAGGCCGAAAAGCGCTCGCGAGCAGTCGTCCAGTTCGGGAAACTCCGTCCGGGCCTGGGGTTCCGCGAACTCCCGCTTCATCACCGCCTTGAACTCCAGGTCGGCGACACCGGGCAGGTCGATCAGGCGGCGAAGGGCGGGTCTGCTGGACATGTGCGACGCCTAGCGTGGAAGTTCGGCCTGGGGCCTTGATGAGGTGGCGTCCTTGAAGCGGCGGTGGGCCGCCGCTGCGCGGACGCCAAATGGCTCCTTGCAGCAGGCAGCCTGCAGTTCAGCGGGTGCTGCGGCGATCGTTCAGAACGGCCTTACGGCTGGGCTGAACCAGTGCTGAGGTCGAGCGAGGATCATTCGTGCCGCGACGCTCGGAAGCGGGTGGCGTCGAGGGGAAGGTTCTCATTCTGATCTTTCGGTGCATGAGCCGCGAGTAGCGGCGGGAGCGGGAGCCTAGCACATGGGCGGCGGAGAAACCCCATTCGCAGACCGCAGATGGTCGGGTTGCCTCAGGCCCTCCCCAGTAGTTGATCTCGTGGCGCGCCGCTGCGCACGATCTGGCGCCAACGACCACTTCTGGCGCGTCGCAGACACCACCTCGGCGAGCACCGGTCTACTTGAGTTGGCTATCCTTGCTGCCGCGCCGGTTGATCGTCGAGTGCACTATGTGGCGATCCCGACCGGCCTGACACGTGACGCAGGTCGTGACGCCAGGCAACGCTTCGCGGCGGCGCGCCGGAATCTCCTCTCCACACTCGACACATTCCAACGTGCCTTCCCCATGTGGAAGGCGGGACCGAGCGCTCTGGACGCCATCGGTGATCGTGTCGTGGATCTGATCCAGAACCGCGCCTTCAGCGGCCCAACCTGTCGCCATTTTTTTCCAAATCCTGTCGGTTCACCAGCCTAGATATGACCGGTTCACCTCCGTCCAAGCGTCGCCTTTGCTCGGAGCCATGGATCCACCCGTCCGCTCCTGCGCAAGTCGGCCGGCGGCAAACCGCCTGAGCCGCGTAAGAAGGATCATCCTTGGGTGAAGCTTCGCGTCTCGCTCGGCAGGACAACCTCGGCATGGAAACCGCTCCTGCGGAGGGTTGCAGCCGCCTCACGAGCGAGGTGTGTCGCGTCGCCCTTCAGGCGGGCGACCGCCAGCACCTCGCCGTCAGCACTCACGGCCCATGCCTTCCCGTGGCGTTTCACGATCAGATGGCAGCTTTGCATCGATAGCTCCGGCTGCCCTGGCCGCCTCCAACACCGGGATGCAGGAAGCGGTTCCGACAGTGACGTCACGGCGGCTCGCTCCTGGCGCCGTTCGGGCGTCAGCGGGTGGGATTGCCAGCCCAGGCATACGCCACCTCGGTCAGCGCGGACTGCCCGCGCTTGATCTCGCGCTGTCCGGCGAGCTTCCCGCCAAGCTGTTCGTACAGAGATCTGGCGGGGATGTTCTCGCGGGGCACCCAGAGCGTGAATCCGACGAGGCCTCGGGACGTGAGGTCGCTCATCATGGCTTTCATCAGCTTTTTGCCCAGCCCTTGTCGCTGGTCGCTCTGCAGGACGTAGACGGATGTGAATTCCCCTGCATATCCAGCTGTTGCGAAATCCTCGTCGGTTTGCGGACCACACGAGCTGAACGCGACGAGCTGGCCGCCGCGCTCTGCGACGTAGACCGTGGCTGGGCGCCGTGTCTCACCGCCAAGAATCTTACGCCAGACCTGCGCCCTTGCGTCCGCTGTGAACGCATCGAGCATCTGCTCAGACATCAGGCCAGCATAGGTCTCGCGCCAAGTCGCCTCATCCACGTGCGCGAGCGCCGCGGCGTCCGACAGCTCCGCCTGTCTGATCCTGTAATCGAGGTCGTCCACGCGTCAGCTCCCGCGGCCGCAGCGTGCGAAGGATACCACGCTGGCGGACTACAGGCGGAAAAGGTGAGCGACGCAAAGCGGGAATTGCCTCGGGGAGATGGAGGAAGGTCGGTCGCACCAGATCGGCGCGGCCCAGCAAATATGCCTCACCAGCCGAGCCGCCTCTCGCGAGCGTCGTTTCCGTTAAAGCATCTGCGGGGAACGTCGCCTTTCCGGTGGGAAGCCAACTTCCGCATCCGGCGCAACGAAGCCTCGGCCGCAGATCAGCTTTTCGGTTTGTTGAGCTCGCGCCAGCTCCGCTCCTCGAGCTTCACGTTGAACTTCTTCGCCGCCGTCTGGATGCGCTTCCAAGCTTCGTCCCGCTCAGCTTCGGTGACGTCTTCGACCTGATTGAATCTGGCTACCGCATTGCGAACGTGGCGGGCGTCTTCCAGCGGCTCTTTCCGCTGCTTCGGGAAGGCGTATTGGCGCGACGTGAGCTCGTCGCGATCGGATTGGTCGAGCTTGCTCACCGCGAGATCTCCGTTCTTCCGGTTCTCGGGAAGCAACGTCTGGAAACGGCGGATGCTCCAACGTGAGCACGACGGGCTTGTCGGGACGCGTCCGATCTGGCCGTCTTGGCCCGGCGGTCGCAATGTCGGAGGCAGCGATGTCACGGGTGCGCGTGGGTGGCTTTTCGATTTCGCTCGACGGCTTTGGCGCCGGACCGGAGCAGAGTTTGCAGGATCCGCTCGGCCGGCGCGGACAGGAGCTGCACCAGTGGATGTTCGGCACGCGCTTTTTCCGGACGATGATCGGTGAGGACGGGGGCTCCGATGGCGTCGACCAGGCCTATGCGCATCGCGCCATGGACGGATTCGGCGCGTTCATCCTCGGCCGCAATATGTTCGGCCCCATCCGCGGCCCGTGGCCGGACGCCAGCTGGAAGGGCTGGTGGGGCGCGAATCCGCCCTATCATGCGCCGACGTTCGTGCTGACCCACCATCCGCGCGATCCGATCGAGATGGAGGGCGGCACCACCTTCATCTTCGTGACGGAGGGGATCGAGGCGGCGCTCGAGCAAGCCCGGACGGCGGCCAAGGATCTCGACGTCAAGATCGGCGGCGGCGTCGAGACGGTGCGCCAGTACTTGCGCGCTCGCCTGATCGACGAGGTGCACTTCGCCGTGTCGCCGGTCTTGCTCGGGCAGGGCGAGGCGATGTTCACCGGGATCGACCTTCCGGCGCTCGGCTTCCGCGTCACTGAGCACCAAGCCAGCGAGCACGCCACCCACATCGTGCTCGCCCGGTAAGTCTAGATTGCTACGTCCTCATGCGAGCGGTCGAAGGCGCGCCGGTAGGCGTCGCGGGCTCGGGTGCGAGCGAGGTAATCCTGTTCGGCGTCGCTTAGACCGAACCCGGCGTGGTTCGCCGCCAAGCTGAGCGCGTAGCTCACGGATATGTCGGCCGCCGTGAACCTGCCGCCCGCCATGTAAGGCGCGCCCGCGAGCTGCCGCCTCACCAGGCGCCGCCGCCGCTCGACGCATTCGCGCGCCCAGCGGGCGCCCCAGTTGTTCCGTTCCGCCTCAGGCGCGAGGAAGCCGCTCACCAGCGGGACCATGATCAACGTCGCCAGGCCCGCTTCGCCCATATGGAGGAACTGCTGGTAGGCGGCGAAGGCCGGATCGTGAGGTGACGGCTGCAACGGCGTGGGTCCGTAGCGGCCCATCAGGTATTCCATAATCGCGACGGACTCGACCATGGTGACGTCGTCGTCCTGGATCGCAGGCAGAAAGTCGCCGGGATTTACGGCAAGCCACTCCGGATCCTTCTCCGCGGCCAGCATATCCACCTGCCGCACGCGATAGGGCAGGCCCATCTCCTCCAGCAGCCACGCAACCCGGAGGGATCGCGAGGTCTGGCCTCCCCACACCGTGATCATCGGCTTTGGTTCTCCTCCCGCTTGTGACGCTGGCGCAGCCCGACGTGGTGGGTCGGTGCGCAGCCGTCAGATATCCACGCAGATCTTTCCGAAGTGGCGACCGCTTTCCTGGTGGCGGAAGGCGTCCGCCAGGGCTTCGAGCGGATAGTTGCGGTCGATGACGGGCTTGATGCCGTTGGCCTCGACGGCGCGGACCAGGTCGAGTTGGTCGCGTCGGCTGCCGACGATGACGCCCTGCAGACGGATCTGGCGGGTCATCAACAGGCCGGTGTTGACCGGGCCCTGAAACCCGGTGAGGACGCCGATGAGGGCGATGTGACCGTGCACGCGGGTCGCCTCCATCGATTGGCCGAGGGTGCCGGGACCGCCGACCTCGACCACGTGGTCGACCCCGCCGTCGGAGAGTTCGAACACCTTTCGGCCCCAGGCCTCCGTCGTCCGATAGTTGACGACCTGATCGGCGCCGAGCGCCTTCAGCCGTTCCAGCTTCTCGTCCGATGACGAGGTGGCGATCACGCTCGCCCCCATCGCCTTGGCGAGCTGCAGGGCGATGATCGAAACGCCGCCGGTCCCCATGACCAGGACGGTCTGGCCGGGGCTGACCGGTCCGTGCGGAACCAGCGCCCGCCAGGCGGTGACGCCGGCGCAGGTCAGAGTCGCGGCTTCGGCGTGGCTGTAGCCGGCCGGCGCATGGGTGAAGCCGGCGGCGGGCATGACCGCAAGCTCGCGGGCGTAGCCGTCGACGCCGTCGCCGGGCACGCTCGCCATGTCGTCGAGGCGGCCGGGGCCGTCGATCCACGTCGGGAAGAAGGTGGAGACGACACGGTCGCCGACGGCGAATTCGCTCACCCCCTGGCCCACCGCCAGCACCTCGCCGGCGCCGTCGGACATCGGAACGCGCCGGTCCTCCGCCAGGCCGCGCGCGGCGACGAGATAGTCGTGGTAGTTGAGCGAGCTCGCCCGCAGGCGCACCAGGATCTCGCCCGCGCCGGGGGCGCCAGGCTCTCGCAGATCGACGAGTTCGAGCTTGTCCAGGCCGCCCGGCTGACGAGCCAGCATCGCGCGCATCCGGGGATTCCTTTGCGTTCGCTTGGGAGCGCATGCGGGTTCGCACGAAACCTCGTTCGGCGCCAATCCGATTTGGCTCACGCTAAAGCGAAGCCAGTTCCCGTACCCGATCGCCGCGCCCCCAAAAACCACCCCACGCCCCGAAGATCGGCTATGGAGCGCACCATGCCGTTTCCGCCGACCATCCATCCCTCGCTGGCCAGCGCCCTGACCGGGCAAGGCTATCAAGAGCCGACCGCGGTGCAGGCGGCGATCCTGGAGGCGCCGGGCGGGGTGGACCTGCTGGTCTCGGCCCAGACGGGGTCGGGCAAGACCGTGGCGTTCGGCCTGGCGGCGGCGGGCGCCCTGCTGGGGAAGGCGGAGCGGTTTGGGCCGGCCGGCGCGCCGCTCGCCCTGGTGATCGCGCCGACGCGGGAGCTGGCCTTGCAGGTCAGCCGCGAGCTCGGCTGGCTGTATGCGGCGGCCGAGGCGCGGATCGTCACCTGCGTCGGCGGCATGGACGCGCGCCGCGAGCAGCGCGCGCTGGCTGCGGGCTGCCACCTGGTGGTCGGCACGCCCGGCCGGCTGCGCGACCACCTGGAGCGGGGAAACCTGGAGCTGTCGACCTTGCGGGTCGTCGTGCTGGACGAGGCCGACGAGATGCTCGACCTGGGGTTCCGCGAAGACCTGGAGGAGATCCTCGACGCCACGCCGCCGGAGCGGCGGACCTTCCTGTTCTCGGCCACGATCGCGCGCGAGATCGCCACCCTGGCGCGCCGCTACCAGCGCGACGCGGTGCGGATCGACACGGTGCGGCGCGACGAGCCGCACGGGGATATCGAGTATCGGGCGGTGCGCGTGGCGCCCAACGAGGTCGAGCACGCGGTGGTCAACGTGCTGCGCTATTTCGATGCGCCGAGCGCCTTGATCTTCTGCGCGACGCGCGAGGCGGTGCGCCACCTGTACGCCGCGCTGCGCGAGCGGGGGTTCCAGGCCGTGGCGCTCTCCGGCGAGCTCAGCCAGAAGGAGCGGACCGACGCCTTGCAGTCGCTGCGCGACGGACACGCCCGCGCCTGCGTGGCCACCGACGTAGCCGCGCGCGGGCTGGACCTGCCGGCGCTGGACCTGGTGATCCACGCCGAGCTGCCGCAGAACAAGCCCACCTTGCTCCACCGCAGCGGCCGGACCGGGCGCGCCGGCCGCAAGGGCGTGTCGATCCTGCTGGTGCCCTACACGCGCCAGCGCAAGGCCGAGCAGCTCCTGGCCTCGGCCAGGATCGAGGCGATCTGGTCCGGCCCGCCGATGGCCGAGGAGGTGCGCGAGCGCGACCAGCAGCGGCTGCTCGAAAGCCCCATGCTGCAGGAGGCGCCTGCCGACGAGGACCTGGCGCTCGGCCGTAAGCTGCTGATGGGCAGCGCGCCGGAGGTGGTGGCGGCGGCGCTGGTGCGCCTCTACCGCTCGCAACTGCCGGAGCCCGAGGATGTCTTCGACGACGGGCGGTCCAACGAGCCCGCGCCCCGCGCCCAGCCGGAGCGCAGGCGAGGACCGCCGGGCGGCGAGCCCACGGCCGGCGCCTGGTTCCGCATCCCCATCGGCCGCGCCGACAAGGCCGACCCCAAGTGGCTGATCCCGCTGATCTGCCGGCGGGGCCACGTGACCAAGAAGGAGATCGGCGAGATCCGCATCTCCGCGCGGGAGACCCGTTTCGAGATCGATCCGGCCGTTGAGGGCCGTTTCCGCGACGCGCTTCGCAAGGCCGCGGACGGCGACGTTCCCATCACGCTTGCGGAGGCGCCGGGCCCGCGCCATGCCGCGCCGCCGCGCAAGCGCCCGGCCGGGCGCGGGGCGCCGCCTCGGCGCAAACGCGGCTGATTTTGTGGAGTTGGAGCGCGTCGGGCGGGTGAACCGGTATCCACTTCACCCTGACGCGCTCTACCGCTTCTTGCCGAGCTCGGCGGCGATGTCCTTGGTGAGGCGGCCGACCTTGCGGTGGGCGGCGGTGATCTGGTCGCGGGTCACGCCCCAGCGCTTCATCCAGTATTCCACGGCCTTGCGCTCGGAGAGGTCCAGCCGCTCCTTGTCGATGAAGCCGCGCTTGTCCTTCAGTCCCGCCATGGCCCCGTTCCCGGCTAGCGTTTCATCCAGGGCTTGGAGGCGCCGGCCGGCATGCGGGCCGTCTGCTCAGGCTTGAAGTCCGAGCCCGGCGTCTTCGGCTGGGCCTCCTGGGCCGCCTTCTTCATGCGAAGAGCGCGCTGAATCGGCGTTTCGGCGGGCTTGTCAGAAGGATCGCTCATCGTCGGCCTTTAGCATGGTTCGGCCGCGGCGCGCCGGAAAACGCCCCGCGCGGGCCTTACTGATGGCGCCAAGCGGTGGGAAGCTTTCAGCGTCGCCCAGCAGGAGGCCGCATGTCCGAGCCCGACGTCACCTCTGATCTGGGCCGTGAGCCCGACAAGCCGCTGCATCTCGATTTCGCCGCCTCCCGCCCGCAGGTCGGCGCCGGCGAGGATCCGCTGCATCTTGGCGAGAGGCCCAGGCGCGGGCTCGCCGGAACGACCTACGGGGGCTTTACGGAAGGTCCGGCCGCGCCGCCTCGCCGCCGCGCGGGCTCGCGCCGGGGACTCCTGACGGTCGGCCTGGCCGCGGTGATGGGCCTGGGCGTGGCCGCGGCCTTGGTCGGCTATGCGGCGCTTGAACGCGGGGCGCCGAGCGGCGGGCCCGTACCGGCTGCGCCTGCGCCCGCGCCGCAGGTGGAGGCCCGGCCTGCCAGGCCGGTCGCCGAGGCCGTTCCGCCGCCGTCGCCTTCGCCCGCCCTCGCCGAGGCGCCTCCGCCAGAACCCCAGCCCAGGGTCGCCGAGCGCCCACGCGAGACGAGGCGCCCGTCACGGCCCGCCCGGACCGCTGCGGCTCGGGCGGCCGACGAAGCCGCCACGGCGCGGGCGAACATGCAGGCTCTCTACGCCCCGGATTCGACGCTTTCCGCCCAGGCCGCCCAGCAATAGAGCGCGGCTACGCCCGCTCCTGGGCGTAGCCCATCAGGGCGTTCAGCCGCTCCAACACGGTGACCGCGGCTTCGGGGACCACCGTGCCGGGGGTGAAGATGGCGGCGACGCCCATGTCGGTAAGCGCCTTGAAGTCCTCGGGCGGGATGACGCCGCCGACGACCACCATGATGTCCGGCCGGCCAAGCTTGGCGAGCTCGGACTTCAGCTCCGGCACCAGGGTCAGGTGCCCGGCCGCCAGCGAGCTTGCGCCCACCACGTGGACGTTCTCCGACACCGCCTGGGCGGCGGCCTCGGCCGGGGTCTGGAAGAGGTCGCCGATCTCGACGTCGAAGCCCAGGTCGGTGAAGCCCGAGGCGATAACCTTCTGGCCTCGGTCGTGGCCGTCCTGGCCCATCTTGGCGACCATGATCTTCGGCTTTCGGCCATCGGTCTGGACGAAGTCCTGCACCATGGCCTTGGCGCGAAGCGCGGCCGGCGTGTCGCCGGATTCGCGCAGGTAGACGCCCTTCACCGCGTCGGCGGAGGCCTTGTGCCGGCCGAACACCTTTTCGAGCGCATCGGAGATCTCGCCGACCGTGGCCTTGGCGCGCGCGGCGTTGACCGACAGCTCCAGGAGGTTGCCGCCGCCGGCCGCGCCGTTGGTCAGGGCCTCCAGCGCCTGGCGCACGGCTTCGCCGTCCCGCTCGGCCTTCAGCGCCTTCAGCTTTTCCAGCTGGCGCTCGCGCACGGCGGTGTTGTCCACCTTCAGCATCGGGATCTCGTCCGGCACGTCGGGCTTGTAGCGGTTGACGCCGACCACGCTCTGCTCGCCGGAGTCGATGCGCGCCTGGGTGCGGGCCGAAGCCTCCTCGATGCGGCGCTTGGGCAGGCCGTCCTCGATGGCGCGGGTCATGCCGCCCAGCGCCTCGACCTCGGCGATGTGGCCAAGCGCGCGCCCGGCCAGCTCGGCGGTCAGGCGCTCCAGGTAGTAGGAGCCGCCCCAGGGGTCGATGACCCGGGTCTGGCCGCTTTCGAGCTGGATGAAGAGCTGGGTGTTGCGGGCGATCCGCGCCGAGAAGTCGGTCGGCAGGGCCAGGGCCTCGTCCAGCGAGTTGGTGTGCAGGCTCTGGGTCTGGCCGCTGGTGGCGGCGATGGCCTCGACCGCGGTGCGGGCGACGTTGTTGAACACGTCGTGCGCCGCCAGGCTCCAGCCCGAGGTCTGGGTGTGGGCCCGCAACGCCAGCGAGCGGGCGTCCTTCGGGTCGAAGTTCTCCTTCATGAGCTTGGCCCACAGCAGGCGGCCGGCGCGTTGCTTGGCGATCTCCATGAAGACGTTCATGCCGGCGTTCCAGAAGAACGACAGCCGCGGCGCGAACTGGTCGACGCCCATGCCCGCGGCGACGCCCGCGCGGACGTATTCGACGCCGTCGGCGAGGGTGTAGGCCAGCTCCAGGTCCAGCGTCGCCCCGGCTTCCTGAATATGGTAGCCGCTGATCGAGATGGAGTTGAACTTCGGCATCTCGGCGCTGGTGTAGGCGAAGATGTCGGAGATGATCCGCATCGAGGGCGCGGGCGGATAGATGTAGGTGTTCCGGACCAGGAACTCCTTGAGGATGTCGTTCTGGATGGTGCCCGACAGCTTGGCGTGCGGCACGCCCTGCTCCTCGCCGGCCACGACATAGAGCGCCAGGATCGGCAGCACCGCCCCGTTCATGGTCATCGACACGCTCATCTTGTCGAGCGGGATGCCGTCGAACAGCGTGCGCATGTCGAGGATGGAGTCGATGGCCACGCCGGCCATGCCGACATCGCCCTTCACCCGAGGGTGGTCGGAATCGTAGCCGCGGTGGGTGGCCAGGTCGAAGGCCACCGAAAGCCCCATCTGCCCCGCCGCCAGGTTGCGCCGATAGAAGGCATTGGAATCCTCGGCCGTGGAGAAGCCCGCGTACTGGCGGATGGTCCACGGGTTGGTGAGGTACATGGTGGGGTAGGGGCCGCGCAGATAGGGCGCGACGCCCGGATAGGCGCCCCTAGGCGTGTCCAGGCCCTCGATGTCGAGCGGACCGTAGGCCGGCTTCACCGCGATGCCTTCCGGCGTCTCCCAGGCCTCGCCCTTGGGGGCCGCCGAGACAGGCAGGCGGGCGTCGAAGGCGATGTCGGCGAAATTCGGAAACGCGCTCATCGGGCGCCCTCGTAGGCTTGGGCCAGCCGGATGGCGTGGAGCGGCGGGCAATGACTGTCGGCGCCCGGCAGGGCCGTGGCGGGGGCGGCGACCTGACGGGGCTCGGCGCGCTCCACCTCGACGGGCGTGTCTGTTTCCGGGGGGAAGGCGTTGACCCCGACCAGCCTGGGCTCGGGCCGGGCGGCGTTGGCGGCGGCGACGTCGCGGGCGACGAGGCCCAAGGACAAGGCCGCGGCCAGGCCGCCGGCGGCCTCGATCTCCTGGAACTTGGCCCAGGCGGCGCGGGCGATCTGGTCGGTGAGCGATTCCACATAGCCGGAGCCGGCGGCGGGGTCCGCCACCCGGCCGACGTGCGCCTCTTCCATGAGGACGAGCTGGGTGTTGCGGCTCTGCCGGCGAGCGAAGGCGGTCGGCAGGCCCAAGGCGTCGGTGAAGGCGCCCAGCACCACCGCGTCCGCGCCGCCCACGGCCGCGCCGAAGCCGGCGGCGGTGAGGCGGATCATGTTGGTCCAGGCGTCCTGGCGGGCCAGCATCCGGCGTGAGGCGCGCGCCTCGATGCGCGCCTGGAGATCGGCGCCGCAGGCGGCGGCGATCCGCGCCCAGACCTGCCGCGCGGCGCGCAGCTTGGCGATCGTCAGGAAATAGTCCGCATCGGCCGAGAGCCCCAGGGTGACGCGGCCCAGCGCCTCGGCGACGCCCAAGCCGGCCTGGCTGAGCGCCTTGGCGTAGGCGACGCCGGCGGCGGCCGCCACAGCCAGCTCCAGCGCCTCGCCGCCGCCGGCTTCATGGACCACGCGGCCCGACGCCAGGAACAGCTCCGCATGCGGATAGGTCTCGGCGAGGCGTGCGCCGACCGAGGCGGCCTCGGCGAGATGGGCTTCGATGGGGCCTGGGCTCGCGCCGGTCTCGGCGAAGGCGCTCAGCGGGTCCATGTGGAAGTCGAGCCGGGCGCTGGGCGAGGCTTTGGCGACGGCGCCCAGCCATTCGGACGCTCGCGCGCCCAGGAAACCGGCGTCGAGCGCCACAGGCGCCATCTCCAGGACCACGTCCTTCAGCGCCAGCGCCAGGCCGTCGGCGGAGCCGATCGCGACGCCGGAGGCTCCCGTCGGGTCGATCTTGAGCACGGCCGAGGCCGCCCCGCCTTCCAGGTCGCCGAGGATCTCGACATTGGCCCGTGCGGTATCGGGGTGGGCGGTGAGCACGCGCAGGTCCCAGGGTGCGCCGGCCCCCATCGGCCGGGGCGGGAACGGCTGGGCGCCCGGCAGGTCGCCGGGCGGATAAAGCGGCGCGACGGGCAGGCCCTCAGCCGTGGCTTTCTCCAGTGTGGAGAAGGGCTTGTCGCCCAAGGTCTTCGCGACCAGCGCATGCCACGCTTCCGGCGTGGCGGCGGGAAAATCTGCCGTGAGGCGGCGAATATCGGCCATGGGGCCAAATGGCCGGACGCGCCCATGGCGTCAAGCGCGCGCCCGCCTAGCATCGAAGAGGCCGTGCAGTCCGTCTAGGTCCGGCCTTAGTTTTTCTGAGTAAGCCTGGCCGTTATCCTACTAGTCCAATAGGAAAAGATGACGTTAGAAGTCGCCCCACTTCAAAACGGGGTTTCGAGATGAGCACGACCGCGCCACGCCGCATCGCCGGAACGATCTTGATGAGCGGCCTGCTGTGCGGCGTCTCAGCTCCCGCGCTCGCTCAGGCGGTGGCCACCGCGCCGACCTCGGCCTCGAGCGGCGTCAGCCAGGAGCAGGCGCTCGCGCTGGCCGCGCGGCTCGACGCCCTGGAGCAGCAGAACCGCGACCTCGAAGCCCAGGTCTATGACCTGAAGGCGCAGGTGGCGGGCGGGGAGCAGGCGATCCGCCAGGACATCGCCGCCCAGCCCAAGGTCACGCTGTCGAACGCGCGGCCGCAAATCACGACGCCTGACGGGAACTTCTCGTTCGCCCTGCGCTCGGTGGTCCAGTTCGACGCCGCCAGCTACAACGTCAGCCCGCTCAGGACCGACAACGACCTCGGCTCCGGGACGAACTTCCGCCGCGCCCGACTGGGCTTC
>Ga0207641_10002248_pt1 | contig 18017 bp, 19 predicted proteins | sample KBSSwiS62_FD_184306 | JGI IMG/M metagenome (GOLD analysis project Ga0207641, IMG submission 184306) | Switchgrass rhizosphere microbial communities from Kellogg Biological Station, Michigan, USA - KBS Switchgrass S6-2 (SPAdes) (version 2) | ecosystem: Host-associated > Plants > Roots >... | reverse complement strand
CGCGGGCGTCCGGGCACGCCGGGTCGGTGGCCTTCGGGAAGGCGCCGTAGGAGGTCACGACGATCACCTGCGGGTGGCTCGGGAGCTCCGCGAGGTCCTGCAGCAGGCCCGCGTAGTCCCGGTCGAAGCTCGCCATCCGGTAGTCGAACTCGCCGCGGGTGAGGTTGTCGTCGCACGTCGAGACGCCGTAGCAGTACTTCACCAGGTCCGACCAGCCGACGTCGTTCGGGCCGATCGCGACGACCACGTACTCGAGGTCCGGCATCTGCTTGAGCAGGCCGACCTGCGGCGGGACGCTGGTCGAGCCCCGCTGCTGGGGCCCGCGCAGGCCCGACGCGATGGTCGCGCTCGGGCAGGCGAGGTTGCGGACCCCGCCCGGGACCATGGTGGCGAGCTCGGCCGCGAGGGAGTCCGCGGACCGCTCGCAGACGACGTCGTCCCCCTCGGGGTTCGGCACCGGCGGGCCGCCGACGCGGGCGGCCCGGGAGTCCCCGATCACCGCACCCGCGAAGCCGGTGACCGTGGGGCCGACCGGCGACGGCGTGACGCGGGTGGCCCCGACCAGGTCCGACAGCGAGTGGACCTGCGCCAGGCCGCGGGTGGTGCCGGTGTACGCGAGCGCCCCGCAGACGCCCCAGGCGGCCACGGAGACGGTCACGGCGACCAGCGCCATCCGGCCGATCGCGCCCGAACAGCGGTGCCAGACGTCCGCGACCGTGAGGTCCGAGGAGCGCGAGCGGCGCAGGATGCCGAGCATCCGTGCGCAGCCGACGAGCGCGGCGATCGCGAGGGCCGCGCCGACGACCCCCAGCGCGCCGAGGACGTACCAGTTCACGAACCCGGTCTTGAGCTGCTCGACGGCCTGGGAGGTGGCCTCGGCGGTCTGGTTCGGGTCGAAGACCTTGGCCGCGTCCGCGTTGCGCTGGACGGGGCCGAGCACCAGCTGGGGCCGCATCGGGCCCCAGACCTGCAGCAACGGGACGTCGAGGTGGGTGTTGCCGATCTGGACGAGTCCGGCGGGGCCCTCGAGCGTGGCGTCCGGGGTGCGGGCGCCGACGGCGATGTGCTGGCCGAGGATCGTGAGGTCCTGGCTGGGCGTCAGGGCGATGGTCAGCGGCAGGCCCACGACCAGGCACAGCACGACCATCAGGATCGTCGGCCAGGAGCGCAGCTCGCGGGCCAGGGCGCGAAGCCCGCCCGGGCGGGCCGCGGCACGCTCGGGCGCGCGCGTGCTCGTGACGACCATGGACGGGCTCCCCTCGCCGTACCGGGTGTCCGTGTACCGATCAAGATGATCGGTGCTGCGGAGCCGGGAGGACATCCGGCGAACAGGGGATGTCTGGCGCGGGACGCCACTCCGGCGGGGGCTTGACGGGCGCGGGGCCGGGAGCCCCGCCGCCGCCGCTACGGCAGCCGCTGATCGACGAGCGCGGGCTCGGTGCGGTTCAGCAGCACCGCGGCGGTCGGCAGGATCAGCACCGTGAGCACCGCCGCCCCCACCAGGGTGGCGGCGTTCTCGGGCAGCATCGTGCCGTTCTGCAGGCCGATCTGGGCCAGCGCGACGACGAGCGGAAGGGCGGTCGCGGACACCAGCATCGTCTGGAACCGCTCCCGCCAGGGCAGGACGCCCACGTACACCACCAGGGCGGGGAGCCCACGGATCGCGATCATCAAGCCGAGGAAGATCAGCAGCCGCAGCGGGGCGGCCGCGACCGAGCGCAGGTCGATCGTCATCCCGGAGTAGACGAAGAAGATCGGGATGAGGAAGCCGTGCCCGGCCACGTCCAGCTTCTCCTCCAGCGCGGGCCCGCCGCGCCCGACCCAGCGCCGCAGCACCATCCCGGCGACGAACGCGCCCAGCACGGCGTCGAGGTGGAAACGCTCGGTCACGGCGAGGAGCAGCACCAACAGCAGCACCGTGAACCGCAGGGTGATCTGGCTGGTCTCGTGCTGGCGCTCGGCGAGGATCGCGGTGAGCCGGTTCCCGGGCCGCAGCACGTGCGCGGCCAGCGACAGCAGCACGGCCAACACCACCACCGCACCCAGCGACAGCAGCGCGACCCAGCGGTTCCCGACGCCGAGGAACACCGCGATCGCCAGGATCGGCAGCAGCTCCCCCGCCGCGCCCGAGGCCATCAGGTAGCGGCCGAGCCGCCCGCCGAGCATGCCGTTCTCCCGCAGGATCGGCACCAGCGTGCCCAACGCCGTGGTGGTCATCGCCAGCGCGACGGGCACGAAGGCCCGCACCAACCCACCCCAGCTGAGCAGCCCCACCACACCCAGGGCCAGCGCCAACGACACGATCCAGGCGACGAACGCCCGCCTGCCCTCGTCCTGCCGGTAGAGCCGCTGGTCCAGCTCGTAGCCCGCGAGCAGGAAGACGAACCCCAGCCCGAGGTCCGCCAGCGGCGCCACGGCCTCCGGCGAGGCCAGCGCCAGGGCCTGCGGCCCGATGACCATCCCGCCCGCGAGCAGCAGCACCACCTGCGGGATCCGCAGCCAGGGCAGCAGCCCGAGCAGCAGCGGCGCGAGTGCCGCCACCGCCGCGATCGCGAGCAGGCTGTCCAGCGCGGTGCCGATGTCCTCCACGGAGCCCCCTAGCGAAGGACGGCCGCGACGGCGGTCCGGTCCGGCTTGTCCTCGGCGGGCCGGTGCCGGTAGCCCCGGTCCCCGCCTGACTGCTCGCATCGGGCGGGAGATCCGTTGCCTCCCGCGGAGTGCCCGAGCGACCTGCGGGGGTACACCCGATCACGGTAGCGGCGCGCGGAAGTGGGTAGCCCCACCTGACGACACGTGACGACGGGAAGGACGCGCATGACCGAGCGGACCGGGGACGCCCCGGGGGACGAGGGCGGCGACCACGCGGTCACCGGGCCGGACGCGGGCACCGTCCGCGGCACCCGCGACCACGCGGGCAGGCCGCGGGAGGGCCGCGCCCCGCACGACGGGGACGCCACCGAGGCCGCCGCCCGGGAGCTCGACGCCGAGAACGAGAGCGAACCGACCCGCAGCGAGTGAGAGGAGAGAACCCGATGGGTGCACTGGACGGCAAGCGCGTCGCGATCCTGGCGACGGACGGCGTGGAGGAGGTCGAGCTGACCGAGCCCCGCACCGCCGTGCTCGACGCCGGCGCCACCGCCGAGATCGTCTCCCTGGACACCGACGCGATCCAGTCGATGACCTCGGACATCGTGCCGAGCGCGACCTACCCGGTCGACCGGGCCGCGAAGGAGGTCTCCGCGGCAGACTACGACGCGCTGATCCTGCCGGGCGGCACGGTGAACGCCGACCGCCTGCGCATGGACTCCGACGCGCGCCGCCTCGTCACGGAGATGTGGAACGCGGGCAAGCCCGTCGCGGCGATCTGTCATGCCCCGTGGACGCTCGTCGAGGCCGGGCTGGTGAAGGGCAGGCGCCTCACGTCCTTCCCGAGCCTGCGCACGGACATCCGCAACGCGGGCGGCGAGGCCGTGGACGAGCAGGTGGTGGTGGACGGCAACCTGGTCACCAGCCGGGACCCGAACGACCTCCCCGCCTTCTGCGACACCATCGTGAAGCAGTTCGCCTAGGCTCTCGCGATGGACGTCCGGGCGGTCGGTGTCGAGGAGGAGTTCCTGCTGGTCGACCCGGACACCGGTGCCCCGCGTGCGGTGGCGGGCACGATGCTGCGGCACGCCCCGGAGCTGACCGGCGAGCTGGCTGCCGAGCAGGTCGAGACGGCGACGGACCCCTGCGCGGACCTCGCCGACCTGCTCGGTGAGCTGCGGGCGAAGCGGGCGCTCGCCGCGGACGCCGCCAGGGCGGTGGGCGCCGCGGCGGTCCCCCTCGCCACGTCCCCGGTCCCCGTCGAGCCGCACGTCGCGGAGGACGCCCGGTACCGGGCCATGGTCGACCGCTTCGGCCTGACCGCCGCCGAGCAGCTGACCTGCGCCTGTCACGTGCACGTGACCGTGGAGTCGGACGACGAGGCCGTCGCCGTCGTCGACCGCATCCGGCCCTGGCTGCCGCCGCTGCTCGCGCTCTCGGTGAACTCCCCGTTCTGGGCGGGCGCCGAGAGCGGGTACGCGGGCTACCGCACCCAGGTGTGGGGCCGCTGGCCGACGGCGGGGGTGACCGAGCCGTTCGGATCGGCCGCGGAGTACCACCGCTGCGTCGAGAACCTGCTGGCCACGGACACGATCCTGGACGAGGGCATGGTCTACTTCGACGCCCGCGTCTCCCGGCGACACCCGACGGTCGAGGTCCGGGTCGCGGACGTCTGCCGCGAGCCGCAGGACGCCGTGCTGCTCGCCGCGCTGGTCCGCGGGCTGGTCGACACCGCGGCGCGGGAGTGGCGGGCAGGCGTCCCGGTCCCGCCGGTCCGGACCGAGGTGCTCCGCCTGGCCATGTGGCGGGCGTCGCGCACGGGGCTCGACGGCGACCTCCTCGACCCGTGGACCGAGCGCCCGGCCCCCGCCGCGGCGGTCGTCCTGGGGCTGGTCGACCGAATCGCCCCCGCCCTGCTCGACGCAGGCGACCTCCCCACGGTCCTCGACCTCTGGCGCGAGCTCGCGGACCGCCGCCCGGGCGCCCACCACCAGCGGCGGGCGTTCGTGCGGGGAGGTGTCCGGGAGGTCGTGGCGGACGTCCTCGCCCCGTGACCACCACGCCCGCCGCCGAGCTGACCGCCCTCGCGGTGCGGATCCTCGCCGCAAAGGCCGCCAGATCCGGCGCGATCGCCCCGTTCGGCGGGGCCAAGGGCTACGACCTCGGGCTGGGCATCGAGGTGCAGGTCGCAGCGCTCACCGCGAGCGCGACCGGGACCTCGTGGTGGGCACCTGTAAAGCTCGTGACCGAGGACCGTCCGATGCGCTCGGGCCAGGCCGGCAGGCCGCTCTAGTCGGTGAGGCCCAGCTCGGCCGCCGCGGCCGCCGCCTCCCTGCGGGTCGAGGCCCCGAGCTTGCGCAGCACCGCGGACACGTGGTGGTCGACGGTCCGCACCGAGAGCACGAGCCGGGCGGCGATCTCGGCGTTGGTGAGGCCGCGGGTGAGCAGGCCGAGGATCTCGAGCTGGCGCGCGGTGAGCCCGGCGGGGTTCTCCCTGGTCGCGGGCTGGGGACCCCGGGGCACGACGGTCACGCCCAGCTCGCGCAGCCGGCGTCGGGCCAGGGCGGCCGCGGGCCGGGCGCCGAGCCGGTCGAACACCTCCATCGCGGCGGTCACGACCGCCGGGTCGCTCGACCCGAGCGCGGCGGCCGCCTCCTCGAACGGCGCGCCCATCCCGCCTGCCGACCCCGTTAGGGAACCGTTTCGGGAACCGGCCCCAGGTGCGGAACCCGTTATGGAACCATGATGGGAGCGAGCGGCGGGCGCCTCGACTCGGGAGAGTGCCGCTGCCAGAGCCGACTGTTCCTCGGGCGTTCCCCGTCGGCTCGCCTCCGCCAGGAGGGCGTCCGTGAGCTGGGGAGGGCGCGGGGCGCCGGTGAGCCAGGCGTGTTCCAGCGCCGCGACCGCCGTCGCCAGTCGGGCGGGCAGATGGTCCGAGCGCTCGACGTCGGCCCAGGCGGCGGCGAGGGCGTCCACCGCGTCCTCGTCCCCCCGCCGCACCGCGAGCAGGGCGAGGGCGGGGAGCACGTGCCTGCCGAGGATCCCGACGTCCGTGCCCAGGACCTCGCGCAGCCCCGCCTCCGCCGCCGTCCACTCCCCCCGCCGCAGCGCGAGCCGATGCCGGTAGGCCTCGCGGCCCCGGTCGTGCACCGGGTAGTCCCGGTCCCGCCCGTACTCCGCGCCCTCGTCCAAGTACCGGGGCAGCTCGGCGTAGCGCCCGGCCCGCCACAGCAGCGCGACGACCGTGACGTACCCGATCATCACGTCGCCGTGGTCACCCGCCGCCCTGGCCAGCGCGATCCCGCGTTCGAGGTCGGCCAGCCCCGCCCCGTCCCCCAGCTCGAGCCGGGCCCGGCCCAGGTAGACGTGCGCGAGCGGCACCCGCTCCCCCAGCCGCTCGGCCATCGCGAGGGCGCGCCGCAACGGGGCGAGCCCCGCCTCCTCGCGGCCGAGGTGCACCGCGACCACACCCAGCCGGACCAGGCCGGTCATCCGTGCGACGGAGTCCGGGCCACCGTCGAGCAGGACGGCGGCGCGTTCCCACGCCTCGTCCGCGGGCTGCAGGTCCGCCCACCGCCACAAGGCGAGCGAGGCGACGGCGAGCCCGAGCGCCGCCGGGTCGTCCAGCCTCTCCCGCAGCGCCACCGCGGCCTCGGCGACCGCGACCGCCTCCCCCGTCCGGCCCGAGTCGTAGAGCGTCCAGGCATAGGCCTCCCGCAGGTCGGCCTCGGTCGCGGGGTCCAGCGGGTACTCCAGCGCCTGCGCGTAGAGCTCCGCGGCCTGCCCCTGCGCCCCGGCCCGCGCCGCCCGCCGCGCCGCCTCCGGCGCGTACCGCACGATGGCCTCGGCGTCCCCGGCCCGCACCGCGTGGTGCACCACCCGGGCCAGGTCGGGATCCGGCCGGTCGAGCAGGGCGGCGAGGACTAGCGCGTCGAGCCGCATGCGGAGGCTGGCGGGCAGCGCCGACTCCACCGCGCGTCTGCCGAGCTCGTGCCGGAACGCCACGGCACTCGGCCGGACCTCCAGGAGCCCCACGCGTTCGGCCTCGGCCAGCACCGTCAGGTCACCCAGCAGCGCCCTGGCCAGTGGCAGCTCCACCTCGGACGGCACCACGGCGAGCTGGTCCAGCGCCGCCTGGGTCGCCGCGTCCAGCCGGTGCACCCGGGCCAGGACGACGTCGACGATCGTCGTCGGGATTCCCGCCTCCCGCGGGGCGGCGAGCACCTCGGACACGAAGAACGGGTTGCCCTCCGTGAGCCGGTAGAGCTCGTCGGCGCGGCCGCCCGCCCACCGCTCGACGGCCGCCCGGGACAGCGCGCGCAGCGCGATCCGGTGCACGGCCGGGCCGGTCAGCAGGCCCAGCACCGGCAGCAACGCCCGGCCCGCCTCCTGCTCGCGGTAGGTCAGCACGAGCACCGCGGGCAGGTCCGCGATCCGTCTGCCCAGGTACCGCAGCACGTCCAGGGTCGCCTCGTCCGCCCAGTGCACGTCCTCCACGACGAGCACGGTGGGCTCGGCCAGCGCGTCCCGGACCGCGGTGAGGACGCCGTCCCGGTCCCCGGCCGCCAGCGCCTCGGCGAGCCCGGGGATCGCGCCGGTGCGGGCGATGTCCCGCAGCGGGCCGAGGGTGCGCGGGGTGAGCAGGTCGTCGCACGCCCCGACGAGCACCCGCGCCCGCCCGGACGCCACCCGCCGGAAGGCCCGCACCAGGTTCGTCTTGCCCATCCCGGCCTCGCCGGAGAGCAGGACGACCGAGCCCTCCCCCGCCTGCGCCGCGGCGAGCCTGCCCGCGAGCCGGTCCAGCTCGGCGTCACGCTCGAGCAGCGGGGCGGTCATGGCCCGGATCGTTGCAGCATGCTCACGGTCGATGGAAGTACCGTGGCAGCGCGAAACCGAGCCACGGCCGCCGCCCCCACGCCAGGATGCGGCCGCGCACCGCGGGCGCGACCGGGCCGCTGCGCCCGTAGAACACGAGCAGGAAGGCGACGGGGTCGGCGTCGATGTGGCAGTCGACCCGCCCGCCCGGCGGCTCGACGGTGAGTGCGCCGTCCGCGATCGCGAAGGTCACCCGTGCCCCGCCGCGCATCCGGACGTCGAACCGCGCCGGGGCGGCGGCCTGGTCGAGATAGGTCGGCACCACCGGCAGAACCGCCTCGAACACGGTGTTCGCCCAGGTCCGGGGCATCTGCCAGGGCTGGTCGAGAGCCCGGGCGACGTCCAGCCCGTGCACCATCGCCTCGCCGAGGGTGAGCCCCAGCAGCGCGGTGACGGGGAGCCGCAGGCCCGCGTGCCAGGTCACCGTCTGGTCCCGCGCGGCCGCCAGGTACCGGTCCCGCGCCTGCTCGACGGCTCGGGCCAGCGCCTCGGGCTCCCGCTCGACGACGCCCGCGATCCCCGCGTCGCTGAGCGCCGCGGTCTGGCCGATGTCGGCGGCGGGCGAGGCCCCGCCGTCGAGCAGGCCGGTGTAGAGGTCCATCGCCCACGCGACGTGCGCGGCGACGTCCCGTACGGACCAGTGCCCCACGGCGGGTGGGTCCGCGGGCCCGATCCGCCGGACCAGCGCGGCGAACCGGTCGATTGCCTCGTCCACCTGCTCGAAGACCGGCGCCGGGGCGCTCACGCCAGCGGCTCCGTCCAGGTGACCGCGGTGCCCTCGACGGCGACGACCCCGTCGTCCCGGGTCACCCGCACCGCCAGCTCGGTGATCGGCTTGTCGGCCCGGGCGGAGGTCACCTCGACCGACCCGGTGATCACGTCGCCGGGCCGCACGGGGGCCCGGAACCGGACGTCGAGCTGCAGGAACACGCTGCCGGGGCCGGGCAGCTCCTCGGCCACCACGGCGTTGAGCACCGCCGTGCTCACCCCGCCCTGCACCATGATCCCGCCGAACCGGGTCCGGGCCGCGGCCTCGGCGTCGTAGTGCAACGGGTTGCGGTCGCCGGAGATCTCGGTGAACAGCTCGATGTCGCGGCGGGTGACCAGCCGCGAGCGGCTCGCGGTCGCGCCCACGCGCGGGGTCTGTCGGGTCTGGTCCATCGTCTCGCTCCCTGGCTGAGGTCCTGGTCGACGAACGTACGACGGCGTGCGTCGCCGGCCATCGGTGTCGACTGCCCATATCCGGCCGGGATGCCCACATGGGTAGTCGTCACCGATGGCCCGCCGCCGCGTCCTCCCTAGCGTTCTCCCCAGGCGACCTTCAGGGAGGAACCATGATCGAGACGATCGTCGTCGGCGCAGGTCAGGCTGGTCTCGCGATGAGCCACTGCCTCACCGCGCGCGGCCGCGAGCACGTGGTGCTGGAGCGCGCGGCCGTCGCCGACAGCTGGCGCAGCAGGCGCTGGGACTCGTTCCGGCTGCTCAGCCCCAACCGGCTGACCCGGTTGCCCGGGTGGCGGTATGCGGGGGCGGACCCGGGCGGGTTCATGACCGGGGAGGAGGTGGCGCGCTTCCTCGAGGACTACGCCCGGTCGTTCGACGCGCCCGTCCGGTCCGGTGTGGACGTGCGGCGGCTGTACCGGGTGGCCGGGGGCTGGCTGCTGGAGACCGACGACGGGCCGCTGCTCGCCCGCAACGTCGTCGTCGCGACCGGGGAGATGGCCCGCCCACGAGTCCCCGCCTTCGCCGCGGACCTCGCCGTGCCCCAGCTGCACACCGCCGACTACCGCCGCCCGTCCCAGCTGCCCACGGGACCGGTGCTCGTCGTGGGGGCGGGCCCCTCCGGGCAGCAGATCGCGCTGGAGCTGGCGCGGGCGGGCAGGCAGGTGCACCTCGCCGTCGGGCGGCACAAGGCGCTGCCGCGGCGCTATCGCGGGAGGGACGCCTACGACTGGATGGAGCGGCTCGGGATGCTGGACCGCACCGTCGACACGCTGCCCGGGCCGCCGCCGCGCACGCCGAACGCGGTACTCGCCGGCGGAACGCGCGATCTCGACGTCCCGACGCTCGCCGCCGCGGGCGTGCTCCTGCACGGGCGGCTGACCGGTCCCCTGCGGTTCGCCGACGACCTGACCGCCACCGTGGCGCGGGCGCACCGCAACGCCGACCGGTTCCGGGCGCAGGTGGACGCGTACCTGGGCTCGCCGGGCGTCCGGGTGCCCGCGCCCGCGGTGTCGGCGGCGGCCGCCCCGACGTCGGTGGGGTCGGTGGTGTGGGCGACCGGCTTCGCGCGCGGCCACGACTGGATCGAGGCGCCGGTGTTCGGCGCGGACGGCGAGATCGTCCACCGCCGCGGCGCCACCCCGGCCGCGGGGCTCTACGTGCTGGGCCTGCGCTGGCAGTACCGCCGCTCGTCGAGCTTCCTCGACGGCGTCGGCCGGGACGCCCAGCACCTCGCGGAGCTGGTCTCCCTGGGGGCGGGGCTGGGCGCGACGCAGTCGATCGCGCGGTGAAGCGCTCCCGCCATGATCCGCGGTTCCGTGCACTCAGCGTTGGTTGAACCACGCTGAGTGCACACAACGCGCTTCCCGACCACGCTGACGGCACGAAACGTGCGCCAGCCGTCCCCCACAGCAGAGATCGCCGAGACCGCGAGGGACTTCCTCGCGATCCCGACGATCGTGGAGCGGCGTCGAGGAGCGCTCGTCGACATGCACCCGAGGCCTCCGGTCAGGCCGCCACCGCCGCGGGTCGGGGGTCGAAGCCGCGCAGCATCCGGGTCTCCGCCCGCATCGCCGAGCTCTCGGCCAGCAGCAGCGCGCGGACCTCGGGGATGTCCCACCGGTAGCCCGCGATCTGTTCGGCGACCGAGAAGAGCAGCCGGGCGTGCCGGTCCCGGATCCGCGGGTAGTCCAGGTCACCCAGCGCCCACCGGGACAGCAGCTCGGCGTCCCGCAGCGCGTCGGTGATCCCGTGCGCGGTCAGCGGGTCCTTGTAGAACCCCGCGTCCCCGACGAGCGCCCAGCCGTCGCCGACCGGGGCGCGCAGGATCGCGGGCGTGCCCGGGAAGCCCCGCAGGCGTCCGACCGGTGGCGCCTCCCGGCCCGTCGCGCGGCGGAAGCCCGCGGCGAACGCGCTCGCGAGATCGCCGTCGAGCGTCGGCGACCCGGTCCAGACGCAGGCCTCGCCCGCGTTCGTCGGGATGATCCCGGCCGTGGCGCCGGGGGTGTAGAACCACTCGTACCCCGGCCCCGACCAGGGCGTGTACCCATAGACGATGGCGCTCGACGAGCGTCCGGCCCGCAGCACCGGGGCCTCGACGAGCCGGGCCACGGTGGACCGCGCCCCGTCCGCGCCGACCGTCAGCGGCGCGGACGCGACGAACGCGCCCCCGCCCCGGACCCGGCCCTCGATCCCGCTCACCCGGCCGCCGACCCGGCGCAGCCCGGTCACGTCCACCCCGAGCCGCACCTCGACGCCGGCCGCCCGGGCCGCGTCCAGCAGCAGGGGATCCAGCACCGTGCGGCGCGGGGCGTAGAGCGGCTCGGCCAGCTCGACGGCGTCGGACTCGGCTCCGTAGTGGAACGTGGTGCGGGTGACCGGCGGGGTGCCCGCGGCGCGAACCGCATCCAGGAGCCCCCACCGCTGCAGGCAGACGACGCCGCCACGCATCAGCGCGTGCGTGGACAGCGTGTCCCGCGCCGGGTCGGCCCGGTCCACCAGCAGCACCCGCATCCCCCCGCGGGCCGACAGCATCGCGGTCGCCGAGCCCGCACAGCGCGCCCCGACGACGATCGCGTCGTACGTGTCCACAAGGACCTCCCCGTCGAAGGGGGTGGCCGGGAGCACCCGGCCACCCCCGCGGACGTCACTCGGTGTTGACGGACAGCTCGATCGGCACGCCGTTCATCACCGAGTCGAACACCACGGACCGGTCCCGGCCCCGCTCCACGACCTGGCGGAGCTTCTCCGGCGGCGCGTCCCCGGAGACCGTCACGGTCATCCGGATCCGCTCGAAGCCGTTGCGGTAGTCCTCGGTGTTGACGCCCATGGCGCCCTGCACGTCGAGGTCGCCCTCCAGCGTGGAGGTGACCGAGGTCAGCCGGACACCACGGGCCGCGGCGGAGTAGACCAGCGAGGTCGTCACGCACGCGGCCAGGGCGTGCAGCAGGTACTCGGCGGGATTGGGGCCCTCGTCGGCGCCCAGCAGGATCGCGGGCTCACCCGCGTCCAGCTCCCACCCCTCGGTGCGCGAGGTGTCCTCGGCGCACGCGGCGTAGAAGCCCTTGATCCTCGAGCGGTTGTGCGAGCCGCCCATCCAGGTGTTGGTGGCGCGGAAGGTGAACTGCGCGATCTCGGGCTGGGCCTTGATCGCGTCGAGCGTCGCGAACATGGTGGCGGTGTCGACGCCGTTGCGGATGGTGTCGGCGATGGTCATGGTGTTCCTCCTCGGTCGGGTTCGACGGGATACACCGTGCGCCACCGCGGCGGGCCCGCCCATCCGTGAGCACCACCCATCTCGGACCACCACCTACCCACGCGGGTCGGAGTGGGCATGGGCAGGTGGCCGAGATGGGTGGGCACCACCGATGAGCGCGGGGCCCCCGCGGACCGACGCTGCCTCCCATGACCACGCCGACCCTGCGAGAGCTCGGGCCCCACGACGGCCCGGTGCTCGACGCCGTCTTCGCGGGCCTGTCCCGCACCAGCCGCTACCTGCGCTTCCACGGTGGCGTGCCCGCCCTGAGCCCGAGCCTGCGCGCGGTGCTCGCGGCCGTCGACGGCCGGACGCACCTCGCCGTGGCCGCGTTCGACGGGGACGAGCCGATCGGCATCGCCCGGCTCGTCCGCGGTGGCACGCGGCCCGACGCCGCCGACCTCGCCGTCGAGGTCGTCGACGCGCACCAGGGCCGCGGCGTCGGCACCCACCTCGTGGAGGCCGTGCTCGCGCTCGGCGCGGCGCGCGGCGTGCGCACCGTCGAGGCGGACGTGCTGTCCACCAACGCCCCGATGCTCCACCTCCTCACCGGGCTGCTGCCCGGCCTGACCAAGCGGGTCTCCGGAACCGAGACCCACGTGACCGCTGGAGTCCCCATGAACCCGTTCGACCGCGCCCGCCTCGACCAGCACCGCGCCGACCTCCTCGCCGCGGCCAGCACCCGCGGGCTCGCCCGCCCCACCCGGACCCGGCGTCCGCGACGCCCGGTCGTCACCCTGCTCCTGCGCCGGACCGCGGCGGTCCTGGGCGGTGACGCGGCATGACCACCACGCTCCTGCCCAAGCCCCGGCTCGTCGACCGGGACGCGCTGCGGGACATCGCCCCGATGCTGCTGGGCATGGCCCCGTTCGGCCTGCTCATCGGCCTGACGGTCGGGTCGCACCCGGTCGGCCCCACCGCCGGGATGACATCCGCGGCGCTCTACTACGGCGGCACCGGCCACCTGGCGGTGCTGCAGATGCTCGCCGCAGGCGCGGGGCCGCCCGCGGTCCTCGCGGCGATCATCGCGATCAACTCGCGGCTGCTGCTCTACGGAGCGGCCCTCGCGCCACGGTTCGCCGCGCATCCGCGCTGGTTCCGATGGGTCGGGGCGCTCACCCTGGTCGACCAGACCTACGCGCTGAGCATCGCCCGCCCGACGCTCGCGGGCCGCGCCTTCCGCCGCTACTGGCTGAGCCTCGGGGTCGCGATGGGCCTCGGCTGGCTGGCGGCGCACGTCGTCGGGCTGCTGGCCGGGCCGGTGCTGCCCGCCTGGCTGCCGCTGGGGATCGCCGCGCCCGCCGTGCTCGTCGGGCTGCTGGTGCCCGCGCTGCGCACGCGCACCGGGCGGGTCGCCGCGGTCGTGGCGGGGACCGTCGCCGCGGTCGCGGCGCCGCTGCCCACGGGTGTCGGGACGGTCGTCGGCGCGGTCGCCGGGATCGTCGCGGCCACGCTGGTGGGGAGGCGGTCGTGACCGCGCTGCTCGTGCTGTTCGGCGGCGCGGTCGCCACCTACCTGCTGCGGGTGCTGCTGCTCGCCGTGGTGCCGCCGGAGCGGTTGCCCGCGTGGCTGGGCGAGGCGTTGCCGCACGTCGGGCCCGCCGTGCTCGCCGCGTTGATCGCGACGGCGCTGGTCCAGGCCGCGAGCGTGGCCGCCGCCCTCGCCCTGCTCGCCGCCGGCCTGGTGGCCTGGCGGCTCCGCGGCCTCGCCGCCCCGATGGCGGGCGCGCTGCTCGTGATGCTCGCCGCCGGGCTGCTGCCCGCCCTGTAGCGAGGACACCCCCGCTGAGCCGGTGTGCCGCCGAGCCTGCGCCGCGCGCCCGGCTCGGTGACGACCACCCATCTCCGCGGTGGCGGCCCGATCAGGACTTGGGCACCTCTCACCGATCCGCGCGGCGACCCCGCGGCGGCAGGGTGGTGCCACCACCGAGAAGGAGGAAGAAGATGACCGTGACGACCGACAACCGAGAGCTCGCCGTCCGCTGGCTGGAGCTCATCTCCGCCGGGGACGTCGAGGAGCTGTGCCGCACCTGCACCCCCGACTGGACCATGGCGGGCGGCCCACCGGACCTGCCGCCCGGCCCGGACGGGATCCGCGCGCTGGTGGCGTCCTTCGGGCGCGTCGAGCAGTCCTGGACCGTCGAGGACGTGATCGCCGAGGGCGACAAGGTCGTGGTGCGGGCGACGAACCGCTGCGAGCAGGACGAGTTCCTCGGCGTCCCCGCCGCCGGAATCACCCAGGTGTTCGCCGCGACCTTCGTGTTCCGCATCGAGGACGGGAGGGTCGCCGAGATCCACCGCACCGCCCAGGACCTGCAGCGTCTGCTCCAGCTGGGCGCGGTCCCGGTCCCGCCGTCCAGCCGCCCGAGCAGCTCCACGTCCTGATCGTGGCATCGCGTATCGGTGAGCGAATCGTCTGAACTAGGCATCCGTCACCGATTCGCCCGGGCCCCCGCGCAGGCAGCATCGACGGCATGACCACAGTCGAGAAGCTGCTCGCCCTCTGGGACCTCCCGCCGGACAGCAGGCCGGACGCGGAGGCCGAGTTCGCCACCGTCTACACCGATCCCGTCCGCGTCAACGGCGCGGAGCTCGGCCTCGCCGACCTGGTCGCGCGGGCCCGCGACCTGCACGCCGCGTTCACCCGGCACGAACGGGAGGTGCTGGAGGTCGTCGAGGCCCCCGGCAAGCTCGCCGTCGCGTTCCGGCTGACGGCCGACCACACCGGCACGTGGGAGACCCCGCTCGGTGTGCTCCCGCCGACGGGGCGCCGGATCAGCGGCACCGTGATCGACGTCCTGACCCTCGCCCACGACGGCCGGGTCGCCGAGATCGTCATGGTCGCCGACGAGCTGTCCCGGCTGCGCCAGGCCGGTGTTCTCGGGCAGCTCGTCCGCTGAGGTAGGCGTCCGCGGGCGAGACAGGCGCGGCGGGTGTCGTGCTGGTCTCCGGGAGGCGGGGATCGCCGGAGGGTGTCGGGCGCCCCGCGCGGGGTAGCCGACCGGGTATGACGATCCGCCGAGTGTCCGCCGCGCTGGTCGCGCTCGTCGCCGCCGCCGGGCTCGCGGGGTGCGCGGGCGGCTCCCGCAGCGGCAGCGACCAGCCCGAGGCCCAGCTCACGACCGCCGCCGCGCCCGGCGCCCCCGCCAACCTCGTCCGTTCCTTCGTCGCCGCGCTGCGCACCTACTACGACTCCGCCACGTTCGTCGAGGTCCCGGCCGCCCGAGCGCGGTAGGGCCGGCTCAGGCGGGTCCCGGGTCGTCGCCGCCGCGACACCCGCAGGCGCACGGAGCCGACCGCCGGGCTCCGCGGTGCATGAGCGCGGCGCTCCGGGGTAACGGGCCCCGTGGACACGGACGACCGGAGCACCTCGGCGGAGCTGGCGGCGGTGCTGGGGCCCTTCGTCGCCTGGCTCGCGACCCGCGAGCCCGACGAGCTGGTCCGGGTCCGCCACCGGGACCTCGTCGAGGCCTACCTGCGCTGGGTCCCCGGCGACCGCGGCGGCCTCGGCGACCGCAGGCGCCGCTACGAGGCGCGGTTCGCCGAACCGATCCGCTCCCGCGTCCACGCGGCACTCGACGCCTTCGCCGAGCACCGCGCCACCCTCGCCCACCGAGACGCCCGTCGAGACGCTTAGTACTCCATCCGTAGATTCCCAGCACGCCTCCGTCGTGCGGCTCAGTTCCGTGCCGTCGCGATCACCGAGCCGTGCGCACAACACACGGTGGGCGCCGAGACGACCGCTCACGGCCAGCCTGCGCCGGGGACTTCGACGTCAACGGCCAGCACCTGCCCGGTGCCCGGCGGCACCGGTGTCGCGTCGGCGTCGGCGTCGGACATGCCACGCCACTCGGCCGCGGTGATGAACAGCGTCCTGCCCTCGGGGCCACCGAGCGCGCAGGCGAAGCCGCCACGGTCGAGTTCGATGGTCTGCAGCACCTTGCCGCCCTCGGCCACGCGCGCGCACCGCTGATTCGGCACGTCCGCGTACCAGACGGCGCCTTGAGCGTCGAGACAGATGCCGTCGGGAGTGCCTTCCGCCAGGTCGGCCCAGATCCGGCGGTGGGACAGGTCGCCGTTCGGATCGATGTGGAAGGCCAGCAGGCAGTGCCGGTACGAGTCCGCCACGATCAAGGTCGAGTTGTCGGCGGTCACCGCCATCCCGTTGGGGAACGCGATGTCGTCGGCCACCTGCCGCATCGAGCCGTCCGCCGTGACGAGAACGACGATTCCGGGCTTGAACTCCTCACCCCTCATGAAGTTGAAGCCGGGCCGGTTGACGTAGGCGTTTCCGCGGCCGTCGATCACGATGTCGTTCCAGCCAGGCCGGCCGAGTTCCACGTGCGTGGTGAGCGAGCCGTCCGGCTCCTTTCTCACCAGCCTCGCCTCCGCGGACGACACGATCACCAGGCGGTCGTCTGGGAGCCAGGCGGTGCACAGCGGTAGCGACTTCACCCGCTCGATCACCTCGGATCGGCCGGCCAGATCCACCGCGACGACCTCGCCCGCAGACCAGTCCGAGAAATACAGCCGGTCACGATGCCAGCGCGGCGACTCGACCAGGCCCCGCTCGGCCGCCAGCGTACGCATGCCGTTCAACCTCACCACGACCCTCCGCTTAGAGCTGGCACAGTGTCTAAGGCCTGCACAGTCTCGGCCTCTCATCCTCCATACGAACGGGTGCCGCACGGATAGACACGACGGCGGGTCTCGACCCGAGCGAACCGGCCCGGCCATCCGACCGAGCAGCCTGTCCGTCTCGGCCACCACGTCTACGCCCTGGCCGTACCACGTCCGGGACCGCCACGCGGGAAGATCACGGCCGGAGTATCAGCGCTCCGCGTGGGCTGCCGGAGTCGGCGGAGGTGTCGGAGGCCGGCTCGGTGCGCTCACCGCGCATCCCGTCCAGCACGGAGCTCCAGCGCCCGCATCGGAATAGTGGACACGTCATCGACTGTTGGGCGCGGTGATTGCATCGGCAACGACATGAGGTGAGGCAATGCAGTTCGGAGTCTTCTCCGTCAGCGACGTCACGACCGACCCGACGACCGGCCGCACGCCGTCCGAGGCCGAGCGGATCCAGGGCCTCGTGGCGATCGCGAAGAAGGCCGAGGAGGTGGGCCTGGACGTCTTCGCCCTCGGCGAGCACCACAACCCGCCCTTCTTCTCCTCGTCGCCGACCACCACGCTGGGCTACCTCGCCGGGCGGACCGAGCGCCTGCAGCTCTCCACGGCGACCACGCTGATCACCACGATCGACCCGGTGAAGATCGCCGAGGACTTCGCGATGCTGCAGCACCTGGCGGGTGGGCGCGTCGACCTGATGCTGGGCCGCGGCAACACCGGCGCCGTCTACCCGTGGTTCGGCAAGGACATCCGGGACGGCATCCCGCTGGCCGTCGAGAACTACGCGCTGCTGCGGCGGCTGTGGGACACCGAGGTCGTGGACTGGGAGGGGACGTACCGCACCCCGCTGCAGGGCTTCACCTCCACCCCGCGCCCGCTCGACGGGGTGGCCCCCTTCGTGTGGCACGGCTCGATCCGCAGCCCGGAGATCGCGGAGCAGGCCGCCTACTACGGGGACGGTTTCTTCCACAACCACACCTTCTGGCCCGCGGAGCACACCAAGCGGATGGTGGAGTTCTACCGCCGCCGCTTCGCCCACTACGGGCACGGCAGCGCCGACCAGGCGATCGTCGGGCTCGGCGGGCAGGTGTTCATGCGGCGGAACAGCCAGGACGCGGTGCGCGAGTTCCGGCCCTACTTCGACAACGCCCCCGTCTACGGGCACGGGCCGTCGCTGGAGGACTTCAGCCGGGAGACGCCGCTGACCGTCGGCAGCCCGCAGCAGGTGATCGAGCGGACCCTCGGGTTCCGCGAGTACGTCGGCGACTACCAGCGGCAGCTGTTCCTCGTCGACCACGCAGGCCTGCCGCTCAAGACCGTGCTAGAGCAGCTGGACATCCTGGGCGAGGAGGTGCTCCCGGTGCTGCGCACGGAGTTCGCGGCCCTCAAGCCCGCCCATGTCCCGGACGCGCCGACCCACGAGTCCCTCGTCGCGGCGAAGAGCCTCAAGGACG
>Ga0207641_10002246_pt1 | contig 18021 bp, 19 predicted proteins | sample KBSSwiS62_FD_184306 | JGI IMG/M metagenome (GOLD analysis project Ga0207641, IMG submission 184306) | Switchgrass rhizosphere microbial communities from Kellogg Biological Station, Michigan, USA - KBS Switchgrass S6-2 (SPAdes) (version 2) | ecosystem: Host-associated > Plants > Roots >... | reverse complement strand
GGCGATCGGGCATCACGTCGGCCGGCAGGATGCGGATCGTCAGCTGATGCTTGATCCGCAGCCGCTCGGCGATCGCGTTATAGAGATCGCCGGCGCCCAGCCGCAATTCGTCGGCGAGCGCTTCGGCGGCGGCGTCGAGATCGGCGAAATGATTGCGCCAGCGCTCGATCTCGCGCCGCGCGAGCGCCACCGGCCCGCTCTCGTCGGACGGCGCAGCGGCGATCTCGCCGGCCGCCAGCCGGTCGAACGCGCGCGCGAACGCCTCGGCGCCGCCGGGCGCGGCCGCCAGCCATTCCTCGACCTCGGAGCGATCGATGCCGATGTCGGCGAACATCGGATCGGTCAGCCGCTTGCGCAGCGCCTCGGCGCCGCCGCCGGGCTCGTCGCCGGCGAACACGCGCGGATCAAAATCGAAACGGCCCGCCAGCCGCAACAGGATCGACGCCGTCAGCGGACGCTGGTTGCGCTCGATCAGGTTGAGATAGCTGGGCGAGATTTCGAGCAGTTCGGCAAGCTGCGCCTGGGTCAGCCCGGCGCCGCGCCTGAGCCGGCGCACCTGATGCCCGGCAAAAACCTTCTTCTCGGCCATCGCAGCGCTGTAAATATATTTACAACACCACACAATAGCTGCGTCCCGCGTGAACGGCGCGACACGAAAATGCGGCGATCAGCGCTCCCCCTGCGCGCCGATCACGGCTACGCGCCGTGAAGCTGCTCCCGACCGACCGATTCGCCTGCCGTGCGAGCCGTTTTTCAGGGCGTCAGCGAGGCCGACGGTTCGACAAGAACGCGGCCGGATGCGCCTTGGAGAGGGTGCAGCAGCGCCGGGCGGGCCAGCTCCTGCCCGCCCGGCTCCATATGATCGTTTCCTGGGGAGGAAAGCGCGCCCGCCGGTGGATGACCGGCGGGCGTTTTGCTGCCGGTGGCAGGCGATCAGATCTGGCCGAAACTCTGGTTCGACGCCTGCTGCTTGCGGCCGAAGCCGGTGCGGCGCTCGACCAGCGGATTGGCCTCGCGCTCGAGCAGCGCCAGCGTCCGCTCGAACATCGGGCGCAGCGCCGCGACTTCGGGCAGGACCTCGTCGGGCTGGTCGTGATTCTCGACGCAGTGGCGGCCGACCATCTCGATCTTCTCGGCCAGCGCCGCGAGTGGCTCGGCGCCGAACTGGCGCGCCTCGCCCTTCAGCGTGTGCGCCGGCAGCACCAGCGCCACCGCGCTGCTGTCGCGCATGGCCGACTCGATCGCGGCGACCGATTTCACCCCATCCTCGCGAAAATAGCCGAGGATGCGCACGAAACCGGCGCCGAGTTCGGCACGACTGCGCTGGAACAGCCGCCAATCGACCAGATTCTCGTTGTCGTCAGGCACTGACATTCCTTCTAGCGGCGATTGAGACCCACACGCCGACCGTTCATCGCACAGAGAGGGTTAATCGCAGGTTGAAGCCGGCACCGAAATGACAAATCCCGGGCCGGCTACGGTCTCCGCCGGATCGAAGCCCCAGCCGTTCGCGGCGGCCAGTCTGGCGAGTTCGCCGGGCGCCGCCGGATCGTCCGCCGCGACATGGATCACGACCGCCGGTCCGGCCTCGCGCACTGCCCGCGCCAGCCGCAAGGCCGGCCACGGGCAACGCATGCCGCGGGCGTCGACGAGCAGCGGATGGGTCACAAGGTTCAGGGCCGAGAATCAGGGATCGAACGGGTTTTTCGGTGCGCGCAGCGTCAGTCGCACCGGCACCGCGCCGAAGCCGAGGTCGCGGCGGATGCCGTTGACGAGGTAGCGGCGATAGCTTTCGGGCAGCTGGTCGACGCGCGTGCCGAACAGGATGAAGCCGGGCGGACGGGTCTTGGCCTGCGTCATGTAGCGCAGCTTGATCCGCTTGCCGCCGGGCGCGGGCGGCGGATTGGTTTCGATCGCGCGTTCGAACCAGCGGTTGAGCTGGCCGGTCGAGATGCGCTTCGACCACGCCTCGCGCGACTCGAAGGCGACCTTGAGCAATTGATCGATGCCCTTGCCGGTGACCGCCGACACGGTCAGCACCGGCAGCCCCTTGACCTGCGCCAGCCCCTCGTCGAGCGCGTTGCGGATGCCGTTGAACAACGCGCTCGGCCCTTCGGCGACATCCCATTTGTTGAGCGCGATGATCAGGGCGCGGCCTTCCTGCAGCACCGCGTCGGCGATGCGCAGGTCCTGCGCCTCGAGCCCGCGCGTCGCATCGAGCAGCAGCACGACGACCTCGGCGAAATCGATCGCGTGGCGCGCATCGGCGACCGACAGCCGTTCGAGCTTCTCCTTGACCAGCGCCTTCTTGCGCATGCCGGCGGTGTCGATCAGCCGGACCTCCTTCGCGAAACCCTCCGGATCCTTCCACAGCCAGTCGATCGCGATCGAATCGCGGGTGATGCCGGCCTCGGGTCCGGTGATCAGCCGGTCTTCGCCGAGCATGCGGTTGATCAAAGTCGACTTGCCGGCATTGGGGCGGCCGACGATCGCCAGCTTGAGCGGGCCGCGCGCGGCTTCGTCCTCATCCGGTTCCACCTCGACCGGCGCGTCGTCCTCGTCGCCGTCACGCTCGACATGCGGCAGCAGCGCCTCGAACAGATCGGCCATGCCCTCGCCATGTTCGGCGCTGAACTGGACCGGATCGCCGAAGCCGAGCTCGTAGGATTCGAGGATCCCCGATTCGGCGGCGCGGCCCTCGGCCTTGTTGGCGACCAGCACGACCGGGGTGTTGCCGCTGCGCAGCCAGCGCGCGATCTCCGAATCGAGCGGGACGATGCCGGCGCGGGCATCGATCATGAACAGAGCCACATCGGCGGTCGCGACCGCGGCCTCGGTCTGCGCGCGCATCCGTCCGGGCAGGCTCTGCGGGTCCTCCTCCTCGAAACCGGCGGTGTCGACGATGCGGAAATCGAGGCCGAGCAGGCTCGCCTCGCCCTCGCGCCGATCGCGCGTGACGCCGGGCAGATCGTCGACCAGCGCGAGCTTCTTGCCGACGAGACGGTTGAACAATGTGGACTTGCCGACATTCGGCCGGCCGATGATTGCAACAATAGGGAGTGTGGGCATGGGGCGCCCTTAACGGAATTCGATGCGAATGGCCCGATAATTCCTGTGCGGGCTCGGGATCCCGACCTGAAGACCCTCCCCTTCAGGGGAGGGGCAAAGGAATTACGTCACTTCCAGGCGGTCAGCCGGCCGCTGTCGTCGAGCAGGTACAGCATGTTGTTCGCCACCACCGGCGACAGGTGCATCGCCTCGCCGACCTTGATCGTCTGCTGGATCGTGCCGTCGGTGGGCGAGACCTGGACCATGTCGCCGCGGGTGCTGACGAGGATCAGCTTGTTGCCGGCCAGCACCGGGCCGGTCCAGCTGATCTGGCCCTTGCGATCCTCGTCATCCTTCCAGCGCTTGAGCTGCGCCAGCCAGCGGACCTTGCCGGTGGCGCGGGCGATGCACAGCAATTTGGCGTCGTCGGTGACGACATAAACCCATTCGCCGATCACCCAAGGCGTGGAGATGCCGGCGATGTTGATTTCCCAGATGCGCTGGCCGGTGACCAGCTCCATCGCAACCATGCGGCCGCCCTGCCCGACCGCATAGACGCGGCCCTGGTCGATCACCGGATCGGCATCGATATCCGACAGCGACGAGACCGAGATCGAGATGCTGGTGCGCGACAGCGCGTCGTCCCACAGCGCACGGCCATTTTCATAACGATAGGCGCGCAGTTCGCCCGAGCTGTAGCCGGCGACGATCGTGCCCTGCGCGGCGGCCGGCGCGGCAACGCCGAACACGCCGGCGGTTTCGAGCGCGCCCGATTCCTGCCACTGCACCGCGCCATCGGCCTCGCTCATCGCGAACAGCTGGCTGTCCTGCGACATCACGTAGAGATTGCCGTTGCCGTCGAGCGTCGGCGCGCCGCGCAAGGGGCCGGCGGGGCGCTTGACCCAGATCTGGCTGCCGTCCGCGGCGTTGAACGCGGCGACATCGCCGAGGCCGTTGGTGGCATAGACGCGATCGCCGACCGCGCTGACGCCGCCGCCGAAGCGCGACGCGCTGTTGCCCTTGGTGTCGCCGATCGTGACCGACCACAGCCGCGCGCCCGTTTCGGCGTTGAACGCGGTCAGCTTGGCCTCGGTATCGACGGCGTAGAGCTTGCCATCGAGCACGACCGGCGCCGCCGCGAGCCGCGCGCGGTTGCTGCCGCCCGCGATCGATGCGCTCCAGACCTTGCTCGATCCGGCGCCGAGCGCGGGATGGCCGACCGACTTCGCGGCATTGCCGCCGGGCTGCGCCCATGACGCATTGACCTCGGGCGGCGGCAACAGGATCGCCACGTCGGCCAGCGCCGGATCGAGCTCGACGCTGGATTCGGAGGTGAGCACCGCGACGCGATTGCCGAGCACGGGGGTCTTGGGCTTGTTGCCCTTGCCGCCGATGCCGAGCACACCGCAGCCGCCGAGCGCGAGCAGCGCGAACGCCGCCACCGGAATACGCAGATCAATCTTCATTTCGGTGCGCTTTCGTTGGTCTGGCCGGTGGCATTGCTCTGGCCGTCGGCATTGCTCTCGTCGACGGCATTGGCCGGATCGCTGGCGTTGGTCTGGTCGACGGCATCCACGCCCAATACGCCCGCCATCTGTCGTGCGCGTGAACGGATCGTTTCCGGCAGTTTTTCATTTTCGGCGATCTTGGCGAAGAGCGGTGCCGCGAGGTCGGGCTTGGCCATCCGCATATAGGAGATCGCGACCATCTCGCCGGCGCTGCCGAACCATGGTCCGCCGTCGACCGCCAGCGGCTTGAGCCGGGCGACCACCTCCGCTGGCTTCAGCGTGTCGAATTCGATCGCGGTCTGCCGCAGCAAAGCGATGTCGCGATAAGGCTGCGCCAGAGTCGTATCGTCGGCGACCTTCTTGTAGGCGGCCGCCGCGCCCTTGAGGTCCTTCGCCTCGGCGAGCATGCCGGCCGAAGTCAGCAGCGCCGAGGCGCGGATTCCTTCGTTGGAGGATTTGGCGAGCGCATCGATCCTGGCCTTGAGTCCCTCGGTCTTGCCCTCGCCCAGTTCGCGCAGCGCGAGGCTCAGTTCCTCGCCGGAGGCGTCGGCCTGCTCCGCCTGGCGATGCTGCCAGTAGAGCCAGCCGGCGAGCGCGACGAGTCCGGCCAGCACCGCGACCAGCAGCCAGCGGCCGTAGCGCGTCCAGAAGCCGGCGAGCTGATCGCGACGCAGCTCCTCGTCGACCTCGCGCAGGAACGCTTCGTTATTCTGGGGCGCGATTGCCAAAACTGATCTCCACTGGACGCAAATTGGCGCGGACCCTAGCCGCGAAGCACGCAAAGGAAAAGCGACTCCCGCTCGGGGCGCGGCGAAGCGCCTCCAGCGGCGCGGGCCGCTCAATCCTTGGGCAGATAGATCTGGTCGGGGCCGGGGAAGCTGCGCGCCCGCACCTCGGCGGCATAGGTCGCCACGGTCTCGCCGATCCGCGTCGCGAGATCGTCATAGCGCTTCACGAAGCGCGGCACGCGATCGAACATGCCGAGCATGTCGTCCACCACCAGCACCTGGCCGTCACACTGCGCCGACGCGCCGATGCCGATCGTGGGGCAGGCGATCTTCCGCGTGATCTCGATCGCAATCGGCTCGACCACGCCCTCGACGACGATCGCGAACGCGCCGGCCTCCGCGACCGCCTCGGCATCGCGGATGATCTTGGCGCGCTCGGCGGGGTTGCGCCCGCGCGCGCCATAGCCGCCGAGCGTGTTGACCGCCTGCGGCGTCAGCCCGACATGGCCCATCACGGGCACGCCGCGTTCGGTGAGGAAGCGCACGGTGGGCGCCATCGCCTCGCCGCCCTCGAGCTTGACCGCGGCGGCGTTCGGCAGCTATGAGGCGTCGCCCGCGCTGCCGAACGCCTGCTCGGGCGACGCCTCATAGCTGCCGAACGGCATGTCGACGATGACGAGGCTGTGATAGCTGCCGCGGACGACCGCGGCGCCATGCGCGCACATCATGTCGAGGCTGACCGGCACCGTCGACGGCAGGCCGTAGACCACTTGCCCCAGGCTGTCGCCGACCAGCAGCATGTCGCAATGCGGATCGAGGATCTGCGCCATCCGGACGTTGTAGGCGGTGAGCATGACCAGAGGCGCCCCCGCCTTGCCCGGCTCCTTGTGCGCCTTGATCGCGGGCACGGTCAGCCGCTTCATCGGCGCCGGAGTGGGATTGGCGCGACTGGTCGCGGTGTCGATGGTGAAGGTGGTGGACATGGCGCGGGGGTTTAGCGGGGAACGGCGGCGGGGACCAGAGGTGGGGCGGTGCCAGGATGAGCGACTTTGGCCCTCTCTCGCCGTCGCGCGAGAGGGGGCTTGAGCGGCATGCGTCTCCGCTTCGGGATCGCGATGCCAGTGGCTCAGCTGAACAGATGCTCACGCACATAATCGATGAACACGCGCAGCTTGGGCAGCACATGCGCGCGGTTGGGATAATAGAGGAAGACGCCGTCCGATGTCGGCATGAAGTCCGTCAGCACGGTTTCCAGTTCACCCGTGGCGAGCCAGGGCTGCACCATCGCGTCCGGAATATAGCAGAGGCCGACGCCCTGCCGCGCGGCGGCGATGGTCAGCGCCATGTCGTTGGTGATCAGTCGACCGGTGACCGCCATTTCATGCGCCTTTCCACCCTCTACGACATACCAGTTGCCGATCCCGGCCGATCCGCGCCGCAGGCGCACGCAATTGTGCTGACGCAGATCGCCGGGCTGCATGGGGCGGCCATGATCGGTGAAATAGGCAGGGGCGCCGACCACGACGAAACGGATCGGATCGGTCAGGCGGAAGGCGATCATATCGGCATCGAGCAGTTCGCCGATCTGGACGCCGGCATCGAAACCGCCCTCGACCAGGTTCACCGTCTCGTCCCGGGCGACGACTTCGATGTCGATCCGCGGGTAAGCGGCGCAGAAGCCGCCGAGGATCGGCTCGACGAGCAGGGCGACCACGCCGCGGGGCATGTGCAGGCGCAGCAGTCCGGCGGGCTGGCCGAGATCGCGGGTCTCGTCATAGGCCGATGACAGTTCGGCCAGCGCGGGGCGGGCGCGATCGAGAAAGATCTGGCCGGCCTGGGTGAGACCGACGCTGCGCGTGGTGCGGGTCAGCAGCGGCAGGCCGATGCGCGCCTCGAGCGCGCGGATCTTCTGGCTCAGCGCGGATGGCGAGATGCCCAGATCCTTCGCCGCGGCCCGGAAATTGCGCTGATCGGCGACAAGCACGAAGGCCTCGACGCCGTCGAGCAGATGACCGGGAATAGTGTAGCCTGGCTTCATAGCCCGTCCTCATATCGCCGACTTATCGATCCAATGGGACACTGCTAGTTCGGGCGTCAACACCGAAAGGAAATTGACCATGAACCGACTGTTCGCCCTTCCGCTGGCCCTGCTGGCCACACTCTCGATGCTCACCTTGTCCATCGCGCCGGCGCTGATGGCCTGAACGAGCGCGCCACGCCGTTTCGCCATGCCCTTCAGCGAATGTGGCGCGATTTGCGAAGATGTGGCGTGATTTTCGCGCAAATGCCGTCCGCGATTCCGGGCGAAACGCGGAAGTCATTGAAAGTTAAACCATTTCGTAGATTGGCACGAAGCCTGCGTAGTGGCGGGCAACCGAATTGGGGGCCGCCGCCGCCTCGCCACAGGAGTCACATGATGCGCATCTCTCAGCCGAACCTCTTCACCCGCCACGACACGCTGTTCGGCGTGTGCGAAGCGATCGGCCAGGATTTCGGCTTCAATCCACTCTATCTGCGGGTGGCATTCGGCGTGACGATCCTGTTGAACCCGGCCGCCGTGCTCGGCACTTATCTCGCGCTCGGCCTCCTCGTGGCGATTTCGCGGTGGATTTATCCGTCGCGTTCGGCCCGCACGGCGGCGGTGGCGGATCGCGCCGCCGTCGCGCCGCCCACGATGATCGAAGCCGCCGTATCCAAAGCCGGGAATGACGACCCGCTGGGCGTGGAGACGATCGCGGCCTGATCGACGGTCACGCCCTCACCCGAACATCGCCGCATAATCCGCGGGCTTGAAGCCGACGAGCAGCCGGCCGTCGCCGGTCTCGACCACCGGCCGCTTGATCATCGACGGCTGCGCGACCATCAGCGCCACCGCCTTGTCCGCGTCCAGTTGCTGCTTCTGGACATCGGGCAAGGCCCGGTAGGTGGTGCCGGCACGGTTGAGCAGCGCTTCCCAGCCGAGCCGGTCGACCCAGTCGCGCAGTTTCGCGGGGTCGATCCCGGCCTTCTTATAGTCGTGGAAGTCGAACGCCACGCCTTGCGCGCCCAGCCAGGTGCGGGCTTTCTTGATCGTGTCGCAATTGGGGATGCCGTACATCGTCGTGGTCATGCGGTGCTCCGGGGCGGTGGTTGCGTGTTCGGCGATTCGAGCAGGAAGCGGCCGAGCGTCACGACCTTCTGCCGCGTCAGCCCGAGGGATTCATAGAAGGCGATCGCGATTTCATTGTCGTCGCGCACCATCAGTTGCAGCTTGGGCGCGCGGCGGTCGCGCAGCCAGGTCTCGGCGGCGGTCATCATCGTCCGGCCGAGGCCTTCGCGGCGGCGATCGGGCGCGACGGCGACGTAATAGACCCAGCCGCGATGCCCGTCATGACCGACCATCACCGACGCGATCAGACGGCTGCGCGCGTCGAAGCCGTCGCGCAGGCCGATGATCGCCGACGATGGTCCCTCGATCGCGCGCAGTGCGTCGAGGACGGGATCGTTCCACGGCCGCGTCAGCCCGCACGCCGCCCACAGCGCGGCCAGTTCATCGACCGCGCCGGAGTCGAGCGGATGCGGGACTGGCTCAGCCATCGCCATCGACCGCGTTCGGCGTGTCGCGATCGGGATGCTGGAGGTTGCTCGCGCGGATCGCGGCGGCGTCTTCGGGCATGGTGGCTTCGGTGGTGCCGAGTTCGGGCAGCAGGCAGAGCATCTCGAACCACGGCATCCGCGCCTCCAGCCCCATCTGCGTGGCCGGCGGAAAGCGCGCCGGCTCGTCGAGCGAGCCGATCGTCAGATTGACGCGGCCGCCCTCGATATAATCGTAGAACAAGGGCGTGCCGCAATCGCGGCAAAAGCCGCGCGCGACGTGGGCCGAACTGTGGAACAGCGCCGGCGTGCCGCGCGTGAAGGTCAGCGCGTCGCGCGGCGCCGCGACGAGCGCGGCGAACAGATTGCCGACCGCCTTCTGGCACATCCGGCAATGGCAGAGATGCGCGTTGTCGAGCATCGCGGTGGCGCGATAGCGGACGGCGCCGCACTGGCAGCCGCCGCTGACCTGGATGTCGATTCGCGCGAGTTCGGGGGTGGTCATCGTGCAGCCATTAATCGTCCGATGGGTACGGCGCACCGAATTTCCGCTGAAACCGCTCTTCGATTTCCTCGTCGGTCATCGACGGCGGGACGGTCAAATCGTGACCCGCATATTTCTCGCGAAATTTGCCAATATTGGCAACGCGACGACGAGCTGCCTTTTCAAGCAAATGCCTGTCGGTCCCGTCCATTATCTCCGCCTCCGTATCACCCGTTCACTTTACCGGAGCATAGCCCCGCTACGGTGAAGCGCTGCTTTGATGAGACCAGGTAAACCTGCTTCACATTTTTGTCGAGATTCTGACCTTTGGTTACAACGCCTTCGAGCTTAGCGATCCGACGCTGACCCATCGAAAAAGCTCGAAAAGGGCTTGAAAAAGTGACTGCGATAGTATATCACTATTTTCACTATTGCAGGAGTGAAAATCGATGTCGAGATCCAAATATGCGAATCTCACGCGTCACCTTGAAACATTGGCGGGATCGCAATGGACCGCCAGCTTTGAAGAAATCGAATCGGCCCTTGGATTCTGCTTGCCTGACAGTGCAGCGCGATATCCGGCTTGGTGGGCCAACCAAAGTGGATCCGGCCACGTCCAGAGCAACGGATGGCAAAACGCGGGATGGAAGACGCGCGATCTTGATCTCGGCCGGCGGAAGGTAACTTTCTTCCGTGCCGGTGACGATCTCCCCCACGAACCTGCTTCTGCACCTATTCCAGTTCAGTATCCATCGGCACCGTCGCGTCCGGGGTTCGGCATAGCCCACGCGAAGGCTGGATTGGCAGCCTATTTCGGTGTCACTGAAGAAGATATCGGAATCACTATAAAAGGTTAGTGATTTAATTGGATTATATGATGACGTGCAGAATGCGCTGGCCGGCAACTGACCGTCATCAGACGGAAAGACGACCAGACGTTCCCGTTCGATCCGGTGCGTCGGAAAGACTGTCTGCCGGCCGTTCAACCTTAGCCGACCTGATCGCGGCGGAAGCAGCCGATGCCATGATCGTTGACGATGCCCACCGCCTGCATCCAGGCATAGACGATCGTGGGGCCGACGAATTTGAAGCCGCGCCGCTTCATCTCCTTCGAGATTCGCTCGGACAGCGGCGACGTGGCGATCGTCTGCGTCCCGTCGTTGCGGATCACCTGGCCATCGGTGAACGACCAGCAGAAATCGGCGAAGCGCTCGCCCGCCGCCTCCATCTCGCACCAGATCTGCGCGCCGCGGATCGTCGCCAGGATCTTGGCGCGGGCGCGAACGATGCCCGGATCGCCCATCAGCCGCTCGACATCGGCGTCCCCGAAGCGCGCCACCGCGTGCGGATCGAAGCCGGCGAACGCCGTGCGGAATGCGTCGCGCTTGCGCAGGATGGTGATCCAGGCGAGGCCGGCCTGGAAGCCTTCGAGCATCAGCATTTCCCACAGCATCCGCGAATCGCGCTGGGGAACGCCCCATTCGGTGTCGTGATAGGCGATGTAGAGCGGGTCGTCGCCGGCCCAGCTGCAGCGTCGCACGGATGTGGTCATCGGCCATGCTCCCGGTGGGGCGGCCGCTCTGTTTCCGCTGCTTCTACGCGCATTGCCTCGCCTCCCTTTACCCGACAGCAATAGAACATACCACGAACGATGGAGATTGCCAGCCTGTTGCTCGCTTTCGAAGCGCGTTCAGCGCACCTATCCTGGCAATCGCATGAGGGAGACGACGATGACGGCGAAGCCAGCACCCAGGGCGCGCGTATCGATGATCATCCGCGCCGCCGCTGAAGACATCATTGCAGCATTTGTCGCGCCCGACAGACTGACGCAGTTCTGGCTGTCGTCGAGCAGCGCCCCGCTGGTGGCTGGCGACACGGCGCACTGGCAGTTCATGGTTCCCGGAGCGGAGACCGACACGACCGCGACAAGGCTGCAGCCGGGACGCGGCGTGAGCTGGAGCTGGCCGGATGGCACGACCATCGATATCGATGTGGAAGCGGTGGACGGCGGCTTCGCGGTGACGGTGATCAATGCGGGCTTCCAGGGCACGCCCGAGGACATCGTCGAAGCGGCGCTCAACGCGACCGAAGGATTTGCGCTCGTTCTGGCCGATCTGAAGACACTGCTCGAAAGCGGCCGGTCGGCGCGGATCGTTCGCGACAAGGCACGGCTGATAGAATTGCGAAAATAGCCGCGGTTACGGGCGACCCGCCAACGGGATCGTCTCACATGCTCCGGCGAGCGCAGCGACCGCCCATCAATCGATCGCCTCGACCCCCTGCCGCTCGAGCCGTTCGAGATGCTCTTTCATCGCCGCGAGTCGTTCGGGCGGATGCCCCTGCCACTCGCCCACCTCGCCGACGACACGCAGCGGCTCGCGGGTGCGATAGGATCTGGTGGGATTGCCCGGGAATTTCTTGTCGGTGAGGTTGGGGTCGTCGAAGATCGGCCCGGTCGGCTCGACGATGTAGATGCGGCCCGGACCATCGCCGCGGGCCAGTTCGGCGCCCCAGATCGCCGCGTCCATCGTGGCGGTCAGATAGACCCAGCTCGCGGTCTTCCTCTGGCCGTAATTGGAGCTGCGGCCGGGCGCGATCAGGTCTCCGGATTTCAGCGCGGCCCGCGTGCCGTGATAGAAGGGGCCGGCGATGCCATCGTCAGTTGCTGTCATTCCCTTCTTTTACAATGCGCGCGGGATGCCGCAAATCCCGGGCGTTCAAGCGTTCGGGACGTGCGGCGACGAAAAGATTGCCCCAAGGGCCTGCGCGTGACTATCCTGCGATCGATCATCAAAATGGGGGAGGTTTCCATGAAATATTCCGTACTTTTCGCCGCCACAGCCGCGCTCGCGCTGGGCGCCTGCCAGAAGTCCGAGACCAACACGTCCGAGGCCAGCAGGGTCGAAGTCCCGGCACCGGAAGCCCCCGCCGCCGTCACCCCTGAACCCGCACAGCCCACCGCTGCCGCAACGCCGGCCGAAGCCGCCGCCTTCACGGTCGGCGAAGCGCCGTCGAAGGCGTTCATGGTCGGCATCTGGGGCGAAGGCGAGGGCTGCGAACTGCCGATCAATTTCCAGGCCGACGGCACCACCAAGGACGGCCCGTTCGAGAAGTGGGACATTCAGGACGGCAAGCTGGTGATGGAAGGCGCGCCGCAGAAAATGATGCTCAAGGTCGTCGACGCGAAGACGATGGAATCGCAGATCGAAGGCAGCGACAAGAAGCGGGTGCTGAAGCGCTGCGGATAGGCGGCGGGGCGATCCATTGCGCAGGGCGGTGGGTTGGAAGCTCTGGGAAGGATTTTATTGGCGTCCGTCCGGCTGCAGCCTGAGAATGGCGAAGTTGACGATCGGCCCGACTTTGAAGTGCGCGAGGGCCATCTGGCCTCGCCTACCGATCAACCGGCTGGCGGCAGGGACCTGTCCGTGCGCTCGTGAATTTGGTGTATTGCGTCCCCACAATTTTCGCCGGGCGAACAGGAACGCGCGCCCTCCGTGCCGATGAATTGATGCGCGCTTACATGGGTGCTGGCGCGGATTTGTTCGCCGCTGAGGATGGGCGCTATCTCGCGCTTCCGCGTACCCGTGCGGCGCTGGATTGAACGTCGGCGACTCGCCAAAGACCGACGAATGGCGTGCGAAAATTCAGGTGGGCGAACGTGCAGAGCGGGATTGTCGAAGCTGGCAGGCGCGAGGCAGTGTCCGCGGCGGAAGCATCCATTCCTTCCCCTGCCCCTCCACCGGCTTCGCCGGTCCCCAGTGTCGGGTTGGAATTGCTTCGGCGCATGATCTTCTCAAGATGCGTGACGATACGCCCTAACGCGACGCCAGCGGCGCGCCACCCGCGTCCGCCTGCCACCCCCCACCGAGCGCCCGGAACAGATCCACCTGCGTCGTCGCCACGCGCGCATCCGATAGCGCCAGATCGGCCTCGGTCTGCGCCAGCGTGCGTTCGGCGTCGAGGACGGCGAGCGAGTCGATCTTGCCTTCGCGTTGCTGGAGGCGGGCGAGGCGGGCGGCGGTCTCGGCCTGGCCGCGGGCGTCGTTGAGCGCGATGCGGCGGTCGAGTTCGTGGGCGTAGGATGACAAAGCGGTCTCGGTCTCGCGCAGGGCGTTGAGGATCGTGCCGTCGAAATTGGCCAGCGCCGCCGCCGACGAGGCCTGGGCCTGATCGATGCGGGCGCGGTTGGCCTCCTGGTTGGGGAAGGACCAGTTGAGCAGCGGACCGAGCAGCCAGCGGAACGGGCCGCCGCCGAACAGGTCACCGAGCGACGGGCCGGTCGCGCCGACCGAGGCGCCGAAGCTGATGCGCGGGTAGAGATCGGCGGTGGCGATGCCGACGCGCGCGGTCTCGGCGGCGAGGCGGCGTTCGGCCTCGCGGACGTCGGGGCGGCGCGCGAGCAAGGCGCGGCCGTCGCCGACCGGGATCGCCTGATCGAGGCGCAGCACGTTTTGGCGCGCGCCCGCCGATGGGGGCAGTTCGGCGGGCGCGCGGCCGGTGAGCATGGCGAGGCGGAACAGCGCCCCGTCACGCTCGGATCGAAGCGGCGGCAAGGCGGCCCGCTGCTGGTCGCGCAGGGAGGCGACGCGCGCAACATCGAGCCGCGTGCCGCGGCCCGCTTCGAAACGCTTGGTGGTGACCTCGAGGGTCCGGTCGATCAGCGCGACCGTGCGTTCTGCGACAGCCAGCCGCGCGGCGGCGGCGCTGGCGTCGGCATAAGCGCGCGCGGTCTCGGCGGCGACCGCGACACGGACGGCGTCGCGCGCCGCCTCGGCGGCCGCGGCGTCGCCATTGGCGGCCTCGATCGAGCGGCTGACCCGGCCGAACAGGTCGACCTCATAGGCGATGTTGAGGCCGACATCGAAGCTGGAGTCGGTGCGGTCGCTGCCGGGCGCGGCCTGACTTGAGGGTAGGCGGCCATAGCTGGCGCCAGCGCCGATGCTGGTTTCGGGCAGGCGGCCGGCGCGGCTCTCGCGCAGCATCGCGCGAGCGCGGGCGAGGTTGGCGGTGGCGATGCGCAGATCGGTGTTGTGGGCGAGCGCGTCGGCGACGAGGCCGTCGAGGATCGGGTCCTGGTACAGGCGCCACCACTGGCCGGTGGGTTCGGCGGTGGTGAAGGCCGGGCTGGTGGCGGCGACGAAGGCGCCGGCGGCGGCGGGCCTGGGGGTGGAGGCGACATAGTCGGGGCCGACGGCGCAGGCGGCGAGCGTGAGGAGGCTGGCGAGGGCGAGGGGGCGAAGTTTGCGGGTCATGGTTTGCTTTCCCTTCAGATTGCCCCTCGCCCGCTTGCGGGAGAGGGAAATGCCGCCGAAGGCGGCGAGGGTGAGGGCCTGTTGTGTTGCGTGCGCTTCAGACCCTCACCCTGGACCGCTGCGCGGTCCTGTCCCTCTCCCGCAAGCGGTAGAGGGCTTGTTGCTTATTCCGCCGGCATGAGCGTCGGTGCCGCCCGGCGGCCCGGCATCCAGCCGCGCATCGTGCGGAGCGCGACGTAGAACACCGGGGTGAAGACCAGGCCGAACACCGTCACGCCGACCATGCCGAAGAACACCGCGGTGCCGAGCGCCTGGCGGAGTTCCCAGCCGGGGCCGGAGGCGGTGACCAGAGGCAGCACGCCGAGGATGAAGGCGAAGCTGGTCATCAGGATCGGGCGCAGCCGTGACCGCGCCGCTTCCACCGCCGCTTCGATCGCGGTCGCGCCGCGCTCCTCGGCCTGCTTGGCGAACTCGACGATCAGGATCGCATTCTTGGCGGCGAGCGCGATCAGCACGATCAGGCCGATCTGGGTGAGGATATTATTGTCCATCCCCCGCAGGTTCACGCCCGCCATCGCTGCCAGCAGGGTCATCGGCACGATCAGGATGATCGCCAGCGGCAGCACCACGCTTTCGAACTGCGCGGCGAGGACGAGGAAGACGAACACCACCGCCATCGCGAACACCAGGACGGCGACATTGCCGGCGCTTTTCTGTTCATAGGCGATGCCGGTCCACTCGGACTGGAAGCCGGCGGGCAAATTCTTGGCGAGCACCTCCATCGTCGCGATCGACTGGCCGGTCGACGAGCCGCGCGTCGTCTGGCCCTCCACCTCGACCGCGGGGAAGAGATTGTAGCGGGTGACGCGATAGGGGCCGGTGCGGTTCTCGAAGGTGGCGACCGCGCCGATCGGCACCATCCCGCCCGAATTCGAACGCGTCTTGAGCTGCGCGATGTCGGCGGGGTCGTCGCGCCAGGGGGCGTCGGCCTGCGCGGTCACGCGGAAGGTGCGGCCGAGCAGGTTGAAATCATTGACGTAGCTGGAGCCGAGATAGACCTGCAGCGCCTCGAACACGCGCGCCGGCGGCACGCCGAGCATGTCGGCCTTGGCGCGATCGATGTCGGCATAGATGCTGGGCGTAGCGGTGTTGTAGAGCGAAAAGACGTTGGCCACGTCCTTTTGCTGGTGCGCGGCGCCGATCAGGCCCCCCGCCGCAGCCTCGAGCGCCTGCGGTCCCTGCGCAGTGCGGTCCTGGACGATCATTTGCCAGCCGCCGCCATTGCCGATGCCCTGGATGATCGGAGGCGGCAGGATGAAGGCCATCGCCTCGTCCATGTCGGCCAACGCGGCGCGCATGTCGTTCTGAATGTTCACGCCGGTGCGGTCGGTGCCCGAACGCTCGGCGAACGGCTTGAACGTGATATAGGCCGCGGCGGCGTTCGACGCCTGGGTGGACGAGGCGCCGTCGAAGCCGGCGAACATCACCGCGGCCTCGGTGCCCGGCACCTCGAGCAATTTCTTGACCGCTTTCTTGAGCACGCGATCGGTCTGCTCGACCGAGCTGCCCGGCGGGAGCTGGATCGCGGCGAGCGCATAGCCCTGGTCCTGCGCGGGGACGAAGCCCCCCGGCGTCGCCCAGAATAGGGCGATGGTGGCGAGGACGAGGCCGGCATAGGTGGCGAGCATCTTCTTCGGCGCACCGGCGACGCGCTGCGTGAAGCCGCCATACCAGCTGCTCAGGCGATCGAAGCCGGCGTTGAAGCGCTGGCCGGCGAGGAAGGCGATGCGCCGCCAGCCCTTGGCCGGCGCCTCGCTTGCTTTCGCCCTGAGCAGGCGGGCGGCGAGCGCGGGCGACAGGGTCAGCGACAGGATCAGCGAGATGATCGTCGCGGTCGCGATCGTCACTGCGAATTGGCGATAGAACTCACCCGAAATGCCGGTGAGGAAGGTGGTCGGCACGAACACCGCGCACATCACCAGCACGATCGCGACCAAAGCGCCGGCGACCTCGTCCATCGAGCGGTGCGCCGCCTCTGTGGGATCGAGGCCATGTTCGATGTTGCGCTCGACATTCTCGACGACGACGATCGCGTCGTCGACGACGATGCCGATCGCGAGCACCAGTCCGAACAGCGACAAGGTGTTGAGCGAATAGCCGAAGCCCGCCAGCACCGCGAAGGTGCCGATCAGCGAGACCGGGATCGCGAGGATCGGGACGACCGCGGCCCGCCAGCTCTGCAGGAAGATGATGATCACCAGCGCGACCAGCAGCACTGCCTCGAGCAGGGTCTCCTGCACCGCGCCGATCGATTCGCCGATGAACTCGGTGGGGTTCCAAATGATCCGGTATTCGAGGCCCTTGGGGAAGCTTTTCGACGCGTCGGCCAGTTCGGCCTTGATGCCTTCGGCGGCGGCGAGCGCATTGGTGCCTGGGCGCTGGGTGATGCCCAGGATGATCGAATCCGTGCCCGACAGATAGGCGTTGACGCCATAATCCTCGGCGCCGAGCTCGACCCGCGCGACGTCGCGCAGGCGGGTGATCGCGCCGCTCTCGTCGGTGCGGACGATTACATTGGCGAACTCCTCGGCGGTCTTGAAGCGGCCCTGCGCCTCGACGTTGAACTGCTGGGCGGCACCGGTGTCGTAGGGCGGCTGGCCGACGGTGCCGGCAGCGACCTGGACGTTCTGCGACCGCAAAGCGGCGACGATGTCGCCCGCGGTCAGCCCGAGGGTCGCGGCGCGGCCGGGATCGATCCACACGCGCATCGCATAGTCGCGCGCGCCGAACACCTGGACGTCGCCGATGCCGTCGACGCGGGTCAGCCGGTCCTTGAGCTGGGTCAGCGCGTAATTGGAGACATAACCGCGATCGAGCGACCCGTCGGGCGACAGCACATTGACCGCCATCAGCCACGATGGCGAGGTCTTGCGGACGACGACGCCCTGACGGCGAACCTCCTCGGGCAGGCTCGGCTCGGCGAGCGCGACGCGGTTCTGCACCAGCACCTGCGACGTATCGAGATCGGTGCCGACCTTGAACGTCACCGTCACGGTCAGTCTGCCGTCACCGGTCGACTGCGACGACATGTAGATCATGTTGTCGACGCCGTTGATCTGCTGCTCGAGCGGGGCGGCAACGGTGTCGGCCACGGTCTCGGCATTGGCGCCAGGGTAATTGGCGGAAACCGTCACGGTGGGCGGCACGACGTCGGGGAATTGCGACACCGGCAGGCCGAAATAAGCGGCGGCGCCGACGATCGAAATGATGATCGCGATCACGCCGGCGAAGATCGGGCGGCGGATGAAGAAATGACTGATGCCCATGGCGGTTTGCTTTCTTGGACGTAACTTCGCGCGGAACGGTCATTCGGTGCTCTCGCGAACGCGCTGACTTTGCGTGCTCCCCTTTCGTCATCCCGGCGAAAG
>Ga0207641_10002244_pt1 | contig 18023 bp, 16 predicted proteins | sample KBSSwiS62_FD_184306 | JGI IMG/M metagenome (GOLD analysis project Ga0207641, IMG submission 184306) | Switchgrass rhizosphere microbial communities from Kellogg Biological Station, Michigan, USA - KBS Switchgrass S6-2 (SPAdes) (version 2) | ecosystem: Host-associated > Plants > Roots >... | reverse complement strand
CCATTCGATCGAGTCTCGAATGGCCGTGATCGATGCGCGGCTGCGCAAGGAGGCGCCCGCCTATTTCACGGCGACGCGGCCGGAGGCTATCGCGCTCGATCAGGCCCAGGCGATCCTGAGGCCCGACGAGGCGGTGATCATGATCGTGCCGACGGCCTTCGGCACCCACGTCATGGCTCTGACCCGGGACGGTCTCGAATGGACCCGCGCCCGCATCACCGCGACCGAGGTCGCCGCGAAGGTCGCCAGACTGCGCGCGGGTCTCGATATCGAAGCTCTTGGGGGCCAGCGGTCGGGCGATACCGATCGTCCCCTATTCGATCGTGCGGTGGCGCATGAACTCTATCGCGAGCTTATCGCGCCGTCGCTGCCGGCGCTGAGGGGCAAAACCCAACTCTTTATCGCCGCCGACGGTCCGCTCGCTTCGCTGCCCTTCACGGTGCTGGTGGCAGCGCCCCCGCTGGGTAGTGACGCCAGTCCCATCGCGCAGCGCGGCACGCATTGGTTCGCCGATGACTATGCATTGGTTCAGATACCGTCGTTCCAGTCGCTGCACTTCCTCCGGACCTTCCGTAATCATATCTCGGACGTGACGACGCACAGGCAGAGCTTTGCGGGCTTCGGTGACCCCAAGCTGCGTGACGATGGTTTTCTCGATCAGGCGGCGGGCGTCGGCGGTCAGGTCCGCGGCAAGGGCGTGACGATCGGCTCGATCGCGGGAAGCGGCGTCACGCTCGACGGCGGCGGCCTGGCCGACGTCGTCGCGATCCGCGCGCTGCCTAATCTTCCGGGCACCCGCAAAGAGCTCGAAAAGCTGCGCATCGCCTTTAACGCGCCGGTCCAGGCGCTTCATCTCGGCACGGCTGCGACCGAACGCAACGTCCGCAGCATGTCGCTGTCGCCATATCGGGTGCTCGCTTTCGCCACGCACGGCGCTATTTCGGGTGAGATCCGGGGCGTCGCCGAACCCGGCCTGATCTTCACGCCGCCCACGCGGCCGAGCAGCGAAGATGACGGCTATCTGGCCGCTTCGGAAATCACCGGCCTCCGCCTCGATGCCGATTATGTGATCCTGTCGGCGTGCAACACCGCGGCTGGCGGCGCCGAAGGTTCGACCGGCCTCTCTGGTCTCGCCCGAGCCTTCTTTTATGCGGGAGCGCGCAACCTGCTCGTTTCCCACTGGGTCGTGGATGACGAGATCGCGCCGCTCGTCACTGCAGAGATGATCCGCCGCCAGCAGCTTGATCCGCATCTGAGCCGCGCCCGCGCGCTGCAACAGTCGCTCCGCAAGGTGCGGGATATGCCCGGCGCCGAACATCCTTCGCTTTGGGCGCCGTTCACGCTTGTCGGTGACGGCGACTGAGCTCGCCGCGGATCTGCCGTCCGCACCCGACGTCCTTGCCTGCCCGGAGGGGGTCTTCACCACATCGCGCGTAACGATTCGCCTTCGCTGCGGCTTTATCGACCTTTGGATTAGGGAAGTCGGACGGCGAAGCTGGTTAACCTCCGCTTCGCCAAATGTGGACTGAAATCCTTAAACGGAGGCGGCTGATTATCCCGGCATGACGTTGGTGACGGGAAAAGCCAGATGACGTTTCGCTGCACGAACAAGATCCGCTCACGGCTTGGTCAAGGCCGTTTCACCCTGGTCGTCGCTGTGGCGCTCCTGTCTGCCGGCACCGGCCACGCCGAAATGACGACGGCTGATGGGGCCGCGCTGCAGGTCGTGGATGCGACCGCGCCAGCCAAGGCCGAACCCGAGCCCGCTTTCCAGGGCAGGATCGGCTGCGCGTCGATCGACCTCGCCGGTAACCGCGGGATAGCCGACGACGCTGGACTGGGAACCGCGCTGACGCTCACCAGCGCGGCTGCCGCCGACGGCCCGGTCGGCAGCAAGGCGATCTGACCGCCGCGTCCGGAACGCGGGGTTGCTTAGCTCCAAATCGTCCATCGCGTTGCATGTCTCACGCATGGGATAAACGCGATCTTCGCATCCGTTGCAAAAAACTTGCCTCGCTGATCAAGGCAATGGTTGCTCCATCGGGATCGGGGAGCTAAGCGGGCCTCGCATTTTCGGCGGGGGCAAGGGCGCGCCTGCCTTCCTTAGCGATCTTCATCTCGGAGGGCTCGGATGGCTCGGACTAAAATCGCGTTGATCGGTGCTGGCAATATCGGGGGTACGCTGGCTCATCTCGCGGCTGCGAAGGAATTGGGGGACGTCGTCCTATTCGACGTCGTCGAAGGGGTGCCTCAGGGCAAGGCCCTCGACCTTTCGCAATGCGGGCCCGTCGAGGGTTTCGATGCCAAGCTCAAGGGCACGAACGATTATGCCGACATCAAAGGCGCGGATGTCATCATCGTTACCGCCGGTGTCGCGCGGAAGCCGGGCATGAGCCGCGACGATCTGCTCGGGATCAATCTGAAAGTGATGAAAGCGGTCGGCGAGGGCATCAAGGCGAACGCGCCCGATGCCTTTGTCATCTGTATCACCAATCCGCTTGATGCCATGGTGTGGGCGCTGCGCGAATTTTCGGGACTGCCGCACAATAAGGTGGTGGGAATGGCTGGCGTGCTCGATTCGGCTCGCTTCAGCAGCTTCCTCGCCGAGGAGTTCGGCGTTTCGGTCCAGGACGTGACAAGCTTCGTGCTCGGCGGGCATGGCGACACGATGGTCCCGGTCGTCGAATATTCGACTGTCGCCGGTATTCCCATTCCCGATCTGATCAAGATGGGCTGGTCGACCAAGGAGCGGATCGATGCGATCGTGCAGCGTACCCGCTCGGGCGGCGGCGAGATCGTGGCGCTGCTGAAGACGGGCTCGGCCTTCTATGCGCCCGCCACCGCCGCTATCGCGATGGCGGAGAGCTATCTCAAGGACAAGAAGCGCGTCCTGCCTGCCGCTGTTCACCTGACCGGCCAATATGGCGTCGACAATCTTTATGTCGGCGTGCCCGTCGTCATCGGGGCCAATGGTGTCGAGAAGATCGTGGAGATCGAGTTGTCGGACGAGGCGAAGGCTAACCTTCAGGTGTCGGTCGACGCGGTCAAGGAACTGCTCGTCGCCTGCAAGGCGATCGACGCTTCGCTCGCCTAACCATTCATCCTGCCCTGGTCAGGTCATAAGGAAGGTTCGAACGCTCCATGAGCATATTGGTCGACAAGAACACCAAAGTCATCACGCAGGGGATGACCGGCAACACCGGCACCTTCCACACCGAGCAGGCGCTCGCTTATGGCACGCAGATGGTCGCGGGCGTCACTCCGGGGAAGGGGGGCACCACCCATATCGGCCTGCCCAATTACGACACTGTACACGAGGCCGTGGCCGCGACAGGGGCTACGGCCAGCGTCGTCTATGTCCCGCCCCCCTTTGCGGCCGACTCGATCCTCGAAGCGATCGATGCCGAAGTCCCGCTGATCGTCTGCATCACCGAGGGCATTCCCGTGATCGATATGATCCGGGTGAAGCGCGCCCTGCAGGGATCGACGTCGCGCCTGATTGGTCCGAATTGCCCGGGTGTCCTGACCCCGAACGAGTGCAAAATCGGTATCATGCCAGGTTCGATCTTCAAGGCGGGATCGGTCGGCGTCGTGTCGCGCTCGGGCACGCTGACCTACGAGGCGGTGTTCCAGACCACCGCGATCGGTCTGGGCCAGACCACTGCCGTCGGCATCGGCGGTGATCCGGTCAACGGAACCAACTTCATCGATGTGCTGGAACTGTTCCTGGCCGATGACGCGACCAAGTCGATCATCATGATCGGCGAGATCGGCGGATCGGCGGAAGAAGAGGCCGCTCAGTTCCTCCGCGACGAGGCGAAGCGTGGCCGCAAGAAGCCGATGGCGGGCTTCATCGCGGGCCGCACTGCCCCGCCGGGCCGCCGCATGGGCCACGCCGGTGCGATCGTTTCGGGCGGTCAGGGCGGCGCCGAGGACAAGATCGCAGCCATGGAGGCCGCCGGCATCAAGGTGGCATCGAGCCCGTCGGAACTCGGCAGCACCTTGGCGGAAGTGCTCAAGGGGTAATCTCCGGTAAAGATAAAGCTCTTTAAGGGCTTTTCCCACTCGCCACCGGCGAGTCACACACTATGTAGTGAACCCAATTGCTGCGCTTCGGGCCGTGTCCCGGGGTGGGTGCAGACAAGGAAGGTGACATGGGTATCGAAGGCGTGGCTTTCGACGGGCCTGAGGGCGTCAGCCCTTCATTCGTCGAATCGCTCTATCGGCAGTATCGCGCCGACCGGACGAGCGTTGAACCGAGCTGGCAGCAGTATTTCGCGGGCATCGAGTACGAAGTTTCCGGACCAAGCTGGGCTAGGGCCGACTGGCCTCCCGCGGATACCGATGCGCTGACTGCCGCGCTCGATCCGACTCAGATGGATGTTGCTGCCAAGCCGTCGAGGGCGGCGGCCGTTGCGCCGCCGGTCGCAAGTGCCGTCAGTGAAAGCGAGATTGAGCAGCGTGCCATCGATTCGATGCGCGCGACGATGTTGATCCGCACATATCGCGTTCGCGGCCACCTGCTGGCGAATCTCGATCCGCTGGGCCTCACAAAGCGCGACGAGCCCGCCGACCTCACGCCCGAATGGCACGGGTTCAAGGAAGCCGATATGGATCGCGAGATCTATCTCGGCGGTTGGCTTGGGCTGGAACGGGCGACGGCACGCGAACTGGTCGCCATACTCCGCAGGAATTACTGCGGGAGCGTCGGCCTCGAATATATGCACATCGGCGATGTCGAGGAGCGCCGCTTTCTCCAAGCCCGCATGGAAGGCAAGGATGCGGTGATCAGCTTCACGCCCGAGGGCAAGAAGGCGATCCTCAACAAGGTCATCGAAGCCGAACAGTGGGAGAAGTTTCTGGGCCGCAAATATGTCGGCACCAAGCGCTTCGGTCTCGATGGCGGTGAATCGATGATCCCCGCACTCGAAGGCGTCATCAAATATGCCGGCGCCTATGGCGTGAACGAGGTCGTGATCGGCATGGCGCATCGCGGCCGCCTGAACGTCCTTTCGAACGTGATGGCCAAGCCCTACCGCGCGATCTTCAACGAGTTTGCGGGCGGTTCTTCGAATCCCGAGGACGTCGGCGGCTCCGGCGACGTCAAATATCACCTCGGCACCTCGACCGACCGCGAATTTGACGGGAACGCCGTCCACCTCAGTTTGGCACCCAATCCGTCACATCTCGAGGCGGTCAATCCGGTCGTGCTCGGCAAGGCGCGCGCGAAGCAGACCAAGTTGGATGATCTCGAGCGCAGCCAGGTGCTGCCGATCCTGCTCCATGGCGACGCGGCGTTCGCCGGTCAGGGCATCATCATGGAATGTTTCGGATTTTCGGGTCTGCGCGGTTACAATACTGGCGGCACGATCCATTTCGTGATCAACAACCAGGTCGGTTTCACGACCAGCCCTCAATTCGCGCGCTCGTCGCCCTATCCATCCGATATCGCGAAGATGGTGCAAGCGCCGATCCTACATGTGAACGGTGACGATCCCGAGGCGGTGACTTTCGCGTGCAAGGTGGCGACCGAATTCCGTCACACCTTCAAGCGCGACGTCGTCATCGACATGTGGTGCTATCGTCGCTTCGGCCATAATGAAGGCGACGAGCCGGGCTTCACACAGCCGCTGATGTACGAGGCGATCCGCCAGCATCCGCCGGTGTCGGCGATCTATGGTGCACGCCTGGTCCAGGAGGGCGTGATCGACAGCGACGGGGTCGCTCGGATAGAGACGGCCTTCGTCGAGACGCTCGAACAGGAGTTCGACGTGGCCAAGTCCTATAAGGTCAACAAGGCCGACTGGTTCGAGGGGGACTGGACCGGATTTGCCGCTCCGCGCGAGGCGATCACCGAACGCCGCGCGGCACAGACCGGCATCGATGCGGACATGGTGCGCGATCTCGGACGCCAGCTCACCACCGTGCCCGAGGGGCTGATCATCCACAAGACGCTCGGCCGAATCCTCGACGCGAAAAAGGAAATGTTCGCGGCCGGCGAGGGCTTCGATTGGGCAACGGCGGAGGCACTGGCCTTCGGTTCGCTGCTTAAGGAGGGCTATGGCGTCCGCCTGTCGGGCCAGGATTCGGGGCGTGGCACGTTCAGCCAGCGTCACGCGGTCTGGGTCGACCAGAAGGACGGCCACAAATATATCCCGCTTTCGGCGCTCGACCGGCGCTTTCAGGTGCTCGACAGTCCGCTGTCCGAATTCGGCGTGCTCGGCTTCGAATATGGCTACGCATCGGCGGCGCCGAACACGCTGGTGATGTGGGAAGCGCAGTTCGGCGACTTCGCCAACGGGGCGCAGGTGATCGTCGATCAGTTCATCTCGTCCGGCGAGGCGAAGTGGCTGCGCGTCAACGGCCTCGTGATGCTGTTGCCGCACGGCTATGAGGGGCAGGGTCCCGAGCACAGCTCGGCGCGGCTGGAGCGCTATCTCCAGCTTTGTGCCGAGGACAATATGCAGGTTGCCAACTGCACGACGCCGGCCAACTATTTCCACATCCTGCGGCGGCAGATGGTGCGCAACTTTCGTAAGCCGCTCATCATGATGACGCCGAAGTCGCTGCTGCGGCACAAGGCGGCGATCTCCTCGCTTGCGGATTTTACCGGCGAGAGCCGTTTTCAGCGCGTACTTTCGGATCCTAAGGCGCCGGCGGACAAGGATGTGAAGCGCGTCGTGCTGGTCTCGGGCAAGCTGTTCTACGAACTGGCCGAGGTCCGCGACCGGACCGGCGATGCCGGCACGACGATCATCCGGCTCGAGCAGCTCTATCCCTTTCCCGCCGATGCGCTGATTACGCGTTTTGGCCGGATGCCCAACCTCGAAACGGTGGTGTGGGCGCAGGAGGAGCCGAAGAACCAGGGCGCCTGGACCTTTGTCGATCCCTATATCGAGAAGGTGCTGGCGGACGTCGGCGGCAAGCCACGCCGCGCCATATATGCAGGCCGCAAGCCTGCGGCCGCGACCGCGACCGGTCTCGCGAGAAACCATACCGCGCAGCAGGCGGCGCTGATCGCCGAAGCGCTGGGCCACGATGTGAAGGGTAAGTAAGATGGCGACCGATGTGGTGGTGCCGACGCTCGGCGAATCGATCACCGAAGCGACGCTGGGCCAGTGGCTCAAGAAGCCGGGCGAGGCAGTAAAGGCCGACGAGCCGATCGCCAGCCTCGAAACCGACAAGGTCGCGGTGGAGGTACCGGCGCCGGTCGCCGGCGTCATCGCCGAGCTCGTCGTGGGCGAGGGGGATACCGTCAATGTCGGCGCGGTCATCGCGCGGATTGACGCTGGCGCCCACGCCGCGACGGCCGCGACGCCGGCCGTGGAAGACCGGACGGCAGTGGGCAAGGCGGAGGCCGCCGCCCCGCCTGAATTGGCTGCGGCGCCCGCCGGGAACGAGACCGGAGACCCGGTGACGCTATCACCCTCGGTACGGCGAGCGGTTCTGGAGTTGGGCGTCGATCCCTCGAAGATCAAGGGCACCGGCAAGGATGGCCGCCTGACCAAGGACGACGTCATCGGCGCTGCGAAGGCCGCGCCAAAGACCGGGGTCCCTGCCGCCACGCCGTCCGTCGCCGCCGTACCGCGCGCGCCCGACGTGCGCGGCGAGGAGCGGGTGCGCATGACCCGGTTGCGCCAGACCGTCGCGAGCCGCCTCAAGGAAGCCCAGAACACCGCTGCGATGCTGACGACGTTCAACGATGTCGACATGACCGCCGTAATGGAGGCGCGAAACAAGTATAAGGACTTGTTCGAGAAGAAGCATGGCGTGCGGCTTGGTTTCATGGGCTTCTTCGTGAAGGCCGCCTGCATGGCACTGAAGGACGTGCCCGCAGTCAACGCTTCGATCGAGGGCGATGAGATCGTCTATCGCAACTATGTCGATGTCTCGGTAGCGGTATCGGCGCCGAACGGCCTGGTCGTTCCGGTGATCCGCGACGCGCACGAGCTTTCGGTCGCGGGAATCGAACGGACGATCGGCGATTTCGGCGCGCGAGCGAAGGCCGGCACGCTCAAACTCGAAGAGATGAAAGGCGGTACCTTCACCATCTCGAACGGCGGCGTCTTCGGCTCGTTGATGTCGACGCCTATCATCAATCCGCCGCAGTCCGGCGTGCTGGGCCTGCACCGCATCGAGGAGCGCCCGGTCGTTCGCAGCGGCCAGATCGTCGCCCGGCCGATGATGTATCTCGCGCTGAGCTACGATCATCGCCTCATCGACGGGCGCGAGGCGGTGACCTTCCTTGTCGCGGTCAAGAATGCGATCGAGGATCCGACTCGTCTGCTGATCGATCTTTAATGATTTCGTCACCCCGGCGCAGGCTGGGCTCTCCAGAGGTGAGGCCGTTCCGTCCCCGCGCGGGAAGCCGGTCTTCGCTGGCATGACGTGGAAGGAAAAAGCCGATGTCCGACTATGATTTCGACGTGATCGTCATCGGCGCGGGGCCAGGCGGCTACGTCGCCGCGATCCGCGCGGCGCAACTTGGCCTGAAGACCGCCTGCGTGGAAAAGCGTGAGACGCTCGGCGGTACCTGTCTCAATGTCGGCTGCATTCCCTCGAAGGCGATGCTGCACGCTTCCGAACTGTTCGAAGAAGCGGCGAGCGGCAAGCTCGCCAAGCTCGGTATCAAGGCGACGGTCGAACTTGATCTCGACGCGATGCATGGCCAGCGCAAGGACGCAGTCAAAGGGCTGACCAGCGGCATCGAATATCTCTTCAAGAAGAACAAGGTCGAATGGCTGAAGGGCAACGGCGCTTTTACCGGCCGCGATACGATATCGGTTGCCGGCAAGAGCTACCGGGCGAAGAATATCGTCATCGCAACCGGCTCGAGCGTCACACCGCTACCGGGCGTGGAGATCGACGAGAAGGTCGTCGTCTCCTCGACCGGGGCACTCGAACTGGCGAAGGTGCCTGACCATCTCGTCGTCATCGGCGGCGGCGTTATCGGGCTCGAACTGGGCTCGGTCTGGAAGCGGCTCGGCGCCAAGGTCACGGTCGTAGAATATCTTGACGCGTTGCTTCCGGGCATGGACGGCGAGATCCGCAAGGAAGCCGCCAAGATCTTCAAAAAGCAGGGCATCGAGCTCAGGCTGTCGACCAAGGTCGCCGGAGTGGCTGTCAAAGGCGGAAAGGCCAAGGTCACGATCGAGCCTGCCGCAGGGGGGGCGTCGGAGACGGTCGAAGCCGATGCCGTGCTGGTGTCGATCGGCCGCCGGCCGAACACCGAAGGACTGGCGCTGGAAAGCGCCGGGCTCGCCACCAACAAGCGCGGCCAGATCGAGACTGGGCATGATTTTCAGACCGCGGTGCCGGGCATCTGGGCGATAGGCGACGTCATTCCCGGACCGATGCTCGCACACAAGGCGGAGGACGAAGGCATCGCCGTCGCAGAGAATATCGCGGGGCTGACCGGCATCGTGAACCATGACGTCATCCCCGGCGTCGTTTACACCTTCCCCGAGATCGCCGGTGTCGGCCTCACCGAGGAGGAGGCCAGGGCGCGTGGCGAGATCAAGGTCGGCAAATTCCCGATGCTCGCCAATTCGCGCGCGAAAACAAATCACGAGCCTGACGGCTTCGTGAAGATCGTCGCCGACGCGAAGACCGACAAGGTCCTTGGCGTTCATATCATCGCCTCGGTCGCGGGCACGATGATCGCCCAGGCCGCGCAGGCGATGGAGTTCGGCGCGACCAGCGAGGACATCGCCTATACCTGTCACGCCCATCCGACCCATTCGGAGGCGATCAAGGAAGCCGCGATGGCCGTGACGGGCAAGCCCATCCATATCTGAGGGCCGAGTTTTACGCTCCGCTGGGCTGCGGAGACGTTTTCCCTGCTATTCCTTCTCTTTGCCAAACGCCTTGCGCAGCTCCTGCTTGGCGGCCTCCAGGACCTTCTTCTGTTCTTCCGGCAAAGTATCGCCCGCCCGGTTGATGTAGAAGGTCAGGACCGACATCGCCGAGCGAAACGGCGTCGCCCTTCGCCTGCGGCTATGCTCGGCCGAGGCTTTGAGCGAGCGCGCGATCTCGGCCGGGTCGTCGAGGGTGAATATGTCGCGCTACAGAGTGAGCGCATTGGAATTTTTGGTCACATCCTGCGACCATCGTCGCGTCGGCACCGAGGGCTCAGAATGGCGAGACGCCGAAAAACTTCAGTAAACCCAAGACTAGCAGCAGCAATGCGATCGCGGCGATGATGCCGCCGACATTCATGCTGCTCTTCTCGACAACCACCCGCTCGTCCTTGTTGATGTCTGCCATCGCAACCTCCTGATACATGCAGGAGAACGTGTTTGACGGCGGCCCGTTCCGGTCTCGGCTCGGGGCAGCGGCCAGCGTCGAACGCTGCGGCGACTTCTCCCCGATCTCCGGTCAGGTGTGCTGTATAGCGAGGGCGTACCGCGCGGGCCTGGCGCGAAACAGGAAAGCCCCTCCCGTGTCAGCGGAAGGGGCCCGATTTTCATCGCCGGTCGTGCCCTTACTGGACGACCATGCTCGTGAAATAGACGTTGTCGATGCCCTCATAGCCCGTACGCTGTTTGAGCGTCTGGTTAATGACATCCTTGAGCTCCTTCTGGAGCTTGAGTTTGCCCTCGGGGGTCGAGATGCTGAAGCTGTCCTGCTGCGACATCACCATCAGGATCGCCGATCGGATCGGCATCTCATTGTCCTTGAGGTTGTCGATGACCTTCGCGTCGTAGAAAGTCGAAGCGCCGAGGCCGATCTGGGCGAAGCCGTCCGAGTCGCGCAGATTCGCGGTGAAGGGCTGTTCGAAGGTGTAATAGGTCGCCTTGTACTTGGTAGGGTCGGGCGTCCTGTCGGCGCTGCCAGGCGCGCCATGGTCGCCAGCAGCGGCAGCATGGTCTCCGCTCTCTTCCTCATGCCCATCCTTGGTGACCAGCTTGGGGGCGTTCGGGTCTTCCTTCGGGCCGGCATGGCCACCGATCAGGCCCGCGCCGGCGGCGTACAGGCCCGCCCCGACACCTACGCCGGCAAAGACGATCGCGATGACGAGTATCATGACGATACTCCCCATCTTGCCCTTCTTCTTCGTGGGCGCTTCAGCGCCCGGTGCGGCTGCAGTGGCCATGATTTGGATCCCGTTATTACGCGTACATTTCGCCTTCGTCGCGCGAAGCCGGGTCGGCCGACTCGTCGCGAATCACAGCCTGTGTACGGGAAAATGGTTTATGATCTTCTGACGACTGACGATTTTGACCCTGCGCGAGCGTGCTGCCGCCGGTCCCAGGATTGGAACCGCTTCCGCCATTGGTCGTGGCGTTTTGATTGCCGCCATTATTCTGCTGCTGGTTCACGTCGACATGGGTTTCAGCGACGCGCAAGCCTTGCGCTCGCACCTCGGCGATCAGCCGGGGCTGGGCGTCGGCGATAATCGCGCGCGCTTCATCATTGTCGGCGGTGAAGCGGATCGCCGTGCCACCGGCATCATTCGCGATCTCGATTGCCAGAGTGCCGAGATTGTGTGGGTTAAGCTGGAATTTGAGCGGACCCTGCTGGCCGGCCGCCTGGGTGATGTCGCGGGCCAGCCGGTCGAGCCATTGACTGTCGCGCTCGACGTCGATCTGCCGGGTGAGCACGTCGTCGAGCCCGGCCGTGGTTCCGTCGCCCGCATCGGTGACGCGACTCGTCTGGCCGGAGGCGGCGCCGATCATCGGCTGCTCGGGGGTCACGATGGGGACCGGCGCGGGGGCGGCTCCAGCAGGGGACGCGAGCGCCGCCGTCGCCGCGGCGTCGGTTTGATCCGCCGTGCCTTCGGCCGCAGGCGGGGTGGCATTATCGGCCGTCTGCGGAGTGGCGTCAGCCGGTGGCTCGGGCAACGGCGAAGCCGCCAGCGCCGCCTTTCCACGCTTGGCTTCAGTCTGCTTCACGGATTCGACGATGGCGTCGGCCGGCGGGGCCGCCTTACCGATGCCAGGGATGGCGGCGGTGACCGCCGATTTTGGTTTCGTCTCGCCCAGGTCCGGCGCTCGCGGCGCAGGGTTCTGCAGCGCCGGATCGGCCGGCTGGGCGGAGCGGGCAAAGCCAGGCATCGGCTGAGCGCTGGGTGACGGGGAGGTGGTTCTGTCCGCGGCCGCGCGGACCGGCGCTTCGGCCTCCTCGCCATCTCCTGCCGCGCCGAGCTTGGCCTTCAATGCAGCGATCAGCGAGGCGATATCACCGCCGCCCGATCCTTTGCCGAGCGTCGCGGCAGGCATGTCTTTCGGGTCGCCGCTCGTCGCGACTTTGGCGGTAGCGACGGACTGATCCTCGACGGCGGCAACCGGCTTGGCCGTCGCTGTCTTCATCAGCGCCGGGGTGGCGTCGGCCGGCGGGCTGTTGGCGGTCTGCGAGGTGGTGGCAATCGGCGCAGTGGGGGGCGGCTGGCTCACGAACATCTGGCTGGCGGCGACCGCCATCGCCTGGATCCTTGCGAGAAGATCGTCCGACTGATCGACCGCGGCTTTCGGATCGCTTTCGTCGGTCGTGGCGCTGGCGGCTTCATCAAGGACGAGCTTTTCATCGCCTTCGGCATCACCGCCGGCTCCGGCGCCGGTCTCGCCCTGCGTCGTTCCGTCCGGTTGCGCCTGCGTCACGAGCTGAGCGAAGTTTCCCGTCGCATCGCCGGCCGCCTGGGTGGGGGGCGCAGGCGTCGTCGCGAACGCGGTGGCTGAGGTCGAAAGAGCGGCAACACTCATCTCAGATTTCCTCGTAAGATGGCTTTTTGGGGAATTTCGGACGGAAGGCGGCATTCATCCGCGCATCAGTCCAGTCGCTGAGCGCCTGGACCGCGCGGGCGTCGAGCTTGGCGGCACTTTCCTGGCGCTGCCGCGCATCGAGTCGCTCGGCGACCTTTGTCTCGGCAGCGGCGCGCGCCGACACGATCGCGTCATTGAGCCCACCGCGGGCCTTGTCGAGCCGCTGGGCAAGTTCGCCGCGGTTCTGCAGGATCGCGCCGGTGGTGGATCCGGTCGGCACGGTGAGGCTGTCGCGCAGCGAAGCGAGCTTCGCCGCGCTTGTTTCGAGGCTGGTCACCTGAGCCTGAGCCTGCACGGCTGCGGCGGCCGCCTGCAAATGCTGGACGCTGCGGACGCGCGTTATGCGGGCGCGTTTGGCGACGAGCGACTTCATCCGCCGAACGCCTCAAGCAGGGCATTGACCGAAGGGTCGAGATCAATCCGCTCCTTCTGGCCCTGGCTCAGAAACTCGAGGATGTCGTCGTGCCGCGCGATTGCCACATCGATTATGGGATCGCTGCCCGCGCGATAGGCGCCCATCAGGATCAGGTCCCTATTTTCCTCGTAGACAGCCCATAGCCGGCGCAGGATCTGGGCCGCCTGCATATGATCGGGAGACACTATGTCGCTCATGACCCGGCTCAGCGACTTGCCGACATCGATAGCGGGGAAGACACCCTGTTCGGCCAGGCTGCGCGACAGGATGATATGGCCGTCCACGATCGCGCGCGCGGTGTCGACGATCGGATCGTCGGTGTCGTCGCCATCGGCGAGCACTGTGTAGAGCGCAGTGATCGATCCGCCGCTCGCGGTGTCGACCCCCGCCCGCTCTATCAGCCGCGGTATCAGGCCCAGCGCGGACGGTGGATAGCCTTTCATCGTCGGCGGCTCACCAAGCGAGAGGCCGATCTCGCGCTGCGCATGAGCGACGCGGGTGAGGCTGTCGATCAGCAGCAGCACGCGCTTGCCCTGCGAACGAAAATATTCGGCGATAGCCGTGGCACGCATGGCCGCACGCAGGCGCAGAACCGGGGGATGATCGGCGGGAACCGCCACCACCACGCTTTTCTGGCGGACAGGACCGGCCAGTTTGGTCGCCAGGAAGTCGGACACCTCCCGGCTGCGTTCGCCCACCAGGCCGACGACGATGATATCGGCATCGGCGCCCGCGATCATTTGGCCCATCAGGACGGACTTGCCGACGCCGGAGCCGGCCGCGATCGCTATTCGCTGCCCTACACCGGCGGTGAGCAGGCCGTTGATGGCGCGCACGCCCATATCGAACGGCTCGGTCACTCGGGCGCGATCGAGCGGATTTCCGCGCTTGCCGGCTAGCGGCCAGCGCTCGGCGGTCGGAATCGGGCCGAGGCCGTCGATCGGATTGCCCAAGGCGTCGATGACGCGGCCGAGCAGCGTCTCGCCGACATCGACCGTGCCGCCACGGCGGTCCGGCTCGACCCGCGCGCCGGCGCTGTGGGGCGCGTCGGCATCGAGCGCCATCAGCAGCGTCCGGTTGCCCCGGAATCCGACGACTTCGGCGAGCGCGGCATGGCCGTCGGCATCGATAACCCGGGCATTCGAACCTACCGGGAGGGGAAAGCCGGTGGCCTCAAGCATCAGCCCGTCATAGGATGCGAGCCGACCAACGCGACGCGGACCGACATGGTCCAGCTCGATCGCGTCGAGCATCGACTGAGCTTCGGCCGCCAGGCTCATCGGGACATCCCCATATTATCGAGGTGCGCGCGGAGGCGGGCGAGCCGGACCTGGGGCCCGTCCTCAATCCACCCTTCACCGGTTTCGAGCATTATCGTGCCTGAGGCGAGATGATGGTCCGGCACCAGCGGCACCCCAAGATCGAGGCCGTCGAGTATTGCTATGTCCTCCGGATGCATGCGCAGCCGGGCCGGTCCGACCTCCGCGGACACCAATTCCGCGATCGTCTCGGCCCGCTCCCTGAGCATCGCCGGATCGATACCGACTTCGCCAACGATCTGCCGGACGAAGCGGGATACCGTCTCGGCCAGCACGGCCGCGAGGGGCCCGGCAGGCTCGGGCCGGAGCGCCTCGGCCGAGCGGATCAGCCGCGCGAGAGCTTCGCGCTCGAGCGCGAACTCGGCGATCATCGCCTGACGGCCCTGCTCGAAACCATCGGCAAAGGCCTCGGCGCGGATCGTCTCGATGTCGGTCACGGGAGCAGCGGCGGCGGGGGCCGGCGTAGGCGCGAAGTCGCTTGCACGCCGGCGATGCTCGCCTGCGCCCCAAGGAGTGAATTGGGTGGACTGCGGCGGCTTTGCCCAGGCGTCTACGCGGATCGCTTCGCCGCTGCGATCGGCGGTCCAGAGGTCAGACATAATCGTCGCCCTTGCCGCCCAGGCTGATCGTGCCTTCGGTGGCGAGCTTGCGCGCGACGGCTAGCATCGCCTTTTGCGCTTCCTGGACTTCCGCGAGGCGCATCGGGCCGCGATCGGCCATCTCGTCCTGCACGGCCTGAGCGCCGCGGCTGGACATGCAGCCGAAGATCTTCTGGCGCAGCTTCTCGTCCGCTCCCTTGAGCGCGACGACGAGGACGTCGTTCTCGATCGTGCGAAGCAATGTGCCGAGATCCTTGTCGCTGAGCGCATTGAGATTCTCGAAGATGAACATTTCCTCTTCGATGGTACGGGCGACGGTCTTGTCGAGCTTTTGCAGGGCCTTGATGATCCGCTGCTCGGCCGCCTTGCGGGAACTGTTGACGATCTTGGCGGCCTCGCCAGCCCCGCCGCGACGGGTTGTCGAGCCGTTGCCCTGAGCAGTGATCGGACGGCGCAATATCTCGTCGAGTTCGCTGATGGCGGCTTCGGTGACGGGCCCCATCGTCGCGACCCGATAGACGAGATCGGCCTGCATCTCCTCGGGAAGGAGCTGAAGAACGTCGGCGGCGCGCTGCGCGTCGAGGAATGCGAGCACCATCGCGGCGATCTGCGGATGTTCGAATTCGATGAGATTAGCGATTTCGCGCGAGTCCATCCATTTGAGATTTTCGAGCGTATTGGCGTGTTCCGTCGGGGTGATGCGCTGAAGCACCTGATCGGCTTTGTCCTGGCCGAGCGCCTTGTGCATCATGCCCTTGATCTGGTGCTCGACGCCGAAGCCGAGCGTGGTCCGCACCCGCGCGCGGTTCACGAAGACATCGAACACACCGTCGATTTCGGGCTCGGAGACATTGGCAATATTGAACATGGCGCCGCCGAGATGCTGGACCTCGTCGGGCTCCAGCCGGCTCAGCACCGTTGCCGCCTCCTCTTCTCCGAGGAGCATCATCAGTATCGCCGCGGCCTGGCTGCCGTTCGGCGCGTCGGGCGTCGCATTTTCCTGGCCGATGGGGCTCTCTTCGGACATTGATCAGGCTGCTCCCGGCATGTCGGCGCGGATCAGGTCGCGAACGACGAGCGCCGCACGATCAGGATCCTGGCGGACAAAGTTGCGAATCAACTCGGCGCGGTTGGCATAGCCGGGTGTCGCCTCGATCATGTCGAGCGTGACGGGCCTGCTGGGATCGACCAGCGCCTGCTGGGCGAGTGCCGACGCGATCTCCTGGCGGACAGCGGGGCTCGCGTTGGCGGGCAGACGGCCACCCGAGGCAACCATGGCCTCAACTGCGGCCTTCTTTTCCTCCGCCAGAGCCGTCCGGCGCTTGAGCAGCGGCTTGGCGACGCCAAAGACGAGCAGGGCGACGACGAGCAGCGCCGAGACGTTGCGGGCGATCGTCGAGATCCATGGAGCATCCCACCAGTTCGCCTTGGCTTCAGCATCCTCGGCGACCGCGAAGCTGCGGGCCGAGAGCGCCACAACGTCGCCGCGGGCCTGGTCGGCCCCGATCGCACCGCGGACCAGCGATTCGATCGACGCAAGTTCGGCGCGGCTGAACTTGCGGCTGCCTTCGCGCAGCGCAACGGCGACCGAGAGACGCTTGACGTTCCCGATGGCATTCTGAGTGACCGAGACTTCGCGGCCCAGCTCATAGGTGCGGTTGTAGTTCTCCGAGGTCTTGGCGCCTTCGACCGCGGCGGTTGTGCCGGCGGTTGCAGGCAGCGTCTGGTTCGGCGCGGCGGTCACCTGGCTGGCGGCGGGTGCCTGGTTGGATAGCGCGCCCGGAATGCCCGATGCCTCGCCCGCGGCCTTGTCACCTGTCCAGCTGCCCTGCTCGGTCCGAACGACCGCATTGTCCTTCGGATAGCTTTCGCGGGTCGCTTGCGTCTGGGTGAAATCGACGTCGGCGTGCACCTCTGCCGTGAAATTGCTGGGCCCGACGATCGGCGAGAGTATCTTGTTGATCGCGTCGAGATAGCGCTGTTCGATCTTGTTCTGGATTTCGACCTGCCGCGTCGATGCCTCGCTGAGTGGATCGCGGCCAGAGGCCGAGAGCAGACGGCCGGCCTGATCGACCACCGAAACGCTGTCGGGCGTCAGATTAGGTACCGATGAGGCGACGAGGTTGACGATCGCCTGAACCTGGGAGTCCGCAAGGGAACGGCCCGCGCGGATCCGCAGCATGACCGACGCCTGGGGTTTGGCTTCGTCGCGCAGGAATACCGTAGGCTGGCCCGCTGCGACATGGACCTTGGCGCTTTCGACGGCATCGATCGCCTCGATAGTGCGGGCGAGGTCCATTTCGCGGGCGCTGCGCAGCTTTTCGCCTTCGACCGCGCGGCTCGCGCCGAGCGGCAAAGAGGAGATCATCTCGTCGGCGCTCGGTGCCGATTTCGGGAGGCCCTGCTGGGCGAGGAGCATCTTTGCCTGGTAGAAGCTGGTCTCGGGAACCGTGACCGCTCCGGTCTGGCGATCGATTTGATAAGGGATGTTCGCGGCCTTGAGAGCATCCGCCACGGCGGCCTTGTCACCGTCGCTCATGCCCGCGAACAGGTCGCGCTGCGGAGCTTCGGCCATGATCGACCAGAGCAACGCGGCGAAGCCGAGCAGTGCCACGAGGCCAATCATCGGCAGGCTGCGCTGGATCGCGGGCTGCGCGGTCAGGCCCTTGACCCGTTCGAGCATCGTGCCGGCGGTGGCGCCGCCGAAGAGGGGCGCCTGGACGGCCGGAGCCGCAGCGGTGGGGGAGGGGACGATATCAGCCATGGATTATACCGGCATGCTCATGATGTCCTTATAGGCGGACAGGAGTTTGTTGCGGACTTGCAGCGTGGCCTGGAACCCGATGTTCGCCTGCTCGCGCTGGAGCATGACTGCGGCGATATCGGTGGTCTCGCCCCGCTCGTAGCTCGCGGTAATCGCGCTGGACTT
>Ga0207641_10002240_pt1 | contig 18067 bp, 18 predicted proteins | sample KBSSwiS62_FD_184306 | JGI IMG/M metagenome (GOLD analysis project Ga0207641, IMG submission 184306) | Switchgrass rhizosphere microbial communities from Kellogg Biological Station, Michigan, USA - KBS Switchgrass S6-2 (SPAdes) (version 2) | ecosystem: Host-associated > Plants > Roots >... | reverse complement strand
CCAACGGCAGCTGGGGCAGGAGCGGGGGAACCACGTTCCTCCGGGCGCCGTCGGCGACGACGGTGCCCTTGGGGTGAAGCCGGGCGCGTCCCCGCGCGTCCGGCCGGGCACCCGGCCCGAACCCGACAGCTCACCTCGCAGGCGTCTGGGAAAGGTTTCACGTGCAGGCACGCGAACCACATCACTCCTGGCGGCCACCCGCCGGGGACATCCAAAGCGGTCGCCACCGCGCCCGCCGGACTCGGCAGCGTCGCGGCCGGACCGCCACCTACGCCACCGTCGCGATGATCACGACAGGTACGGTGGCCGCGTCCGGGGTGGCGCTGACCGGCTCGGTCGGCGCCGCTGGGCAGGATCCCGAGACTGGCGAGACCAGGATCGCCGCGGGCGCGGCGGTGCCGCTCGCCCGCGCGGTGGCTATCCCGGCCCGGGCGCTCGACCAGGCCGGAGCAGACGGCCAGGCGCGGCCCGTCGCGCTCACGCTGCGCACTGCCGTCTCGCTGACGGCCGCGGAGCCCGACGTCACGGTGCAGGCCGACCAACCAGTCGAGGTCGGCTTCCGCCTGACCACCCGCGCCGGCGGTGCGCTCGCCGACCGGGACATTCTCGTCCAAGCGCTGTTCTCGGCCGGATGGACCACGTTCCAGGCGCTGCGGACCGATGCGCAGGGCTATGCCGCCTACACGGCACGCGTCCTGACCACCACCCAGGTCAGGGCGGTCTTCGCCGGAAGCGCGGACCTCGACCCGGTCACCTCTGATCCCGCGACCCTTCGGGTCCGCCCCGCACCGGCACCCGTGGTCAGTTCGCCGCGGGGCCAGGCAAGCGCCTCGACGCGGACCGCCTCGGCACCGACCGCCTCGACACCCACCAGCGCGACGACCATCGGGGAGAAGGCGGTCTACCTCGCGTCCCTGCAGGCCGGCAAGCCGTATGTATACGGTGCCGAGGGGCCCTACAGCTTCGACTGCTCCGGGCTGGTGCAGTACGTCTACAAGCAGCTCGGCAAGTCGCTGCCCCGCACCACCGACCAGCAGTTCGCGGCCACCATCCGGATCGCGCGCGGCTCGGAGCAGCCTGGTGACCTCATCTTCTTCGGCGAGCCGGGGTCGATCTACCACGAGGGCATCTACGCCGGCGACGGGAAAATGTGGGTCGCGCCCAAGAGCGGCGACGTGGTGAAGCTCGAAACCATCTGGACGTCCTCCTACTCCGTCGGCCGGGTTCCGTAACCCCACGGACGGCGGTCCACGGGTAGGGAGCATCCCCCTCCCTACCCGTGGGCCGCCCCGACGAAGGCCGTGTTCCCGCCGCTCAGGGTCAGGCGTCGTCGTCGCGAAACGGTCGCCGACGAGGCCGGTGGGATCCAGGCTCGCAGGTCGTCTGGGTTGGAGGATCATGCCGCTTCGTCACCAATGTGTTGCCATGTCGGCAATCAGATTTTGGGATCGGGCTGGTCGTGGGCGAGAGTGGCCCCGTGATTGACGACGTCGCTGCGGGGTCGCCCGCGTCCCCCGTGCTCTAGGTGGCCGTTCCCGGCTGGCGGAACCTGACCGCTCCCTGGCGGGTGTCGTCGCGGACGCTGAGAAGGAAGTCGGCCTTGCCGAGAGTGCGAGGTGTGGTCGCGGCAGCGCGGGCGCGCTCGCGCTCCTCGCGCCTCATGAGGTTCTCACCCCATCGGTCGGGGGCGCTGTCCGCGAACGCGTTGAAGATGGCTGACCGCGGCGCTGTGTGGAAGACGCCGGCGGCCCTGGCCAGTGCTGGATCGAGATCATATCCGGCCGGGTTGATCAGGTAGGCGTCGGCGTATCGGAACGTGGCGCTCTGTCCGCCGCGGTCGTGAAGCCACAGCGTTCCGGCGGTGGTCTCCTGCCCGTCGATCTCGACGGTGACCTCGACAGCATCCCGTCCGGCCATCAGCGCCGTACTCGCTTGGGGAGGATCTCGTCCATGCGTAGCCGGCCGACGTCGGTCTCGTATGGATCGGTGGCCCTGACGACCGCGTCCATGATCCCGATGGTGCGTAGGACCCTGAACAGGTTCTCGGTGCTCGCGGTGCCCTTACCCTGCTCGATGGCGCGCAGCGTGTCCCGTGAAATGCCGGCCCGCTCGGCGACCTGAGCCGCGGTCAGCCGGTTCAGCTTCCGCCAGGTCGACACATGCTCGCCGAGCAGACGCAGCGACCGCGCCACCGACAACGGGGTGGCATGCGAGGCCCTCTCGCTGACCATAGCCAGCATGATACCCGTCTACGGCGGCTATGTTCGCCGTTAACTCTCCTGCTGCCTCCGTACGGCGGCTGACCAGGTAGGGCAGGTAGGCAGGCCGGAGCGACAACAGTCACGCGGGTAGATCGCGGGCGGCACACGCCGGCGCAGCTGGCCCGCCAGCGGGGACTGATCGAGGAGATGGCGGCGGAGCGGGACGCGCCCGCCTCGCGCTACTTCGAGCTCAACCGCCAGTTCCACCTGGCGCTCATCCCACCGTCCGGCAACCACCTGCTGACGCCGTAGGCGGGCCCCGTTGTCGGGATGGAGACGACACGCCGCACAAACGTCGCAGAGCGGCCTATAGTCGCCGCTCGTGGCTGGCTTGCTTGTTGTCCTGATCGTCGTCGCGGTCGTGCTCGTTCTACTGTCCCTGCGCACCGTGCAGCAGTATCAGCAGGGGTTGGTGTTTCGTTTTGGGCGGCTACGACCCCGGCTCAGGGCGCCTGGTCTGACCATGGTGGTGCCGTTCGGGATCGACCGCCTGGTCAGGGTCAACATGCGGATCGTCGCGATGTCTGTGCCCACCCAGGAGTGCATCACCCGTGACAACGTGACGCTCAGGGTCGAGGCCGTCGTCTATTTCAGGGTTGTCGATCCCATCAAGGCCGTCGTCAATGTGGAGAATTACCAGTTCGCCGTCGTCGAGGTGGCCCAGACCTCGTTGCGCTCGGTCATCGGCCGCAGCGATCTCGATCACCTGCTCTCCGACCAGGAACGGGTCGGCAGCGAGCTGCGCGCGGTCATCGACGCGCCGACTGAGGGGCCCTGGGGCGTGAAGATCGAGCGGGTCGAGCTCAAGGACGTGGCCCTGCCCGACTCGATGAAGCGCTCAATGTCGAAGCAGGCAGAGGCCGAACGAGAGCGGCGCGCCCGCGTCATCACGGCGGAGGGTGAGTTCCAGGCGTCCCGGATGCTCGCCCAGGCCGGCCGGGTGCTGGCCGCGGACCCGAGCGGTCTGCAGTTGCGCCTGCTGCAGACCGTCGTCGAGGTGGCCGCCGAGAAGAACTCGACGCTGGTCATGCCAGTGCCGGTCGAGCTCCTCCGTTTCTTCGACCGGATCGAGCCCGACCGTGCGGCTTCGGCCAGCGAGCCGGAACCCGACCTGCCGGTTCCGGACGGCGAGCAGTTCCAGAAGTCCTAGGGGTGCCCCTCCAGGCATCGTTCGCCCCGGCCCAGCGCGCTCATGATCGCCGTTTACGAAGTCAGCCGGATCGAACCCGTCGTCCCGGACCGGATGGGTGTCCATCCCGGCGTGATGCTCGAAGTCAGGAGAAATGTGCGTCAAGAGCATCGGACACCGGTCGACGCTTTGCTGCTGATCGAGCGGGACGGTCAGATTTTGCTGACGAGACGGGCGGGCGACATCTACGGCAGCGGCTGGTGGGCGATACCCAGTGGTCGCCTCGAACCGGACGAGGACATCGTCACGGCGGCGGTCCGAGAGGCGGCCGAGGAACTCGGCATCCAGGTCGACGAGGACGACGCCCTGTTCGTGGGGGTCACACACGCCCGTCCCCCTGACAGCGAGCCCCGGATCGGGTTCGGCTTCCTGATCTCGCGGTGGTACGGGGAACCGACGATCCGGGAGCCCGACAAGTGCGCCGACCTGCTGTGGCGGCGGCCGGACGACCTTCCCGACCCCACGATGCCGTACTCCAGGGAGATCATCCGCCTTCACATACGGAGGCAGCCCTTCTCCCGACCCGGCTGGCGCTGCTGACGGCCGCTACTCGACGCCAATGGGACCAAGGTCGCCGAGTTCGTCGACGATACACGCGAGGTAAAGGCAGATACCAGCACGCGGGTCGCGTATGGACACCCGACCCGTCCGGCGAGCCGCGCTGACGATCTCACGCGGCCGGGGCCCGCCGGGCGCGAGCCGGAGCTTGCCAAGATTCGATATACCGGGTATCTATACCGGGTATACAGATCGGAGGCGCCGATGAGCGTCCGGCACGCACTGCTTGCGCTGCTGAGCGAAGGGCCCAAGTACGGGCTCCAACTGCGGCACGAGTTCGAGGAACGCACCGGTGAGATCTGGCCGCTGAACGTCGGGCAGGTCTACACGACGCTGCAGCGCCTCGAGCGCGACGGCCTGGTCGAGGCCGAAGGGGACGACGAAGGCCCGCAGAAGTCGTTCCGCATCACCCACGCCGGCGTCGACGAGCTGGACGTCTGGCTGCGCACCCCGCCCGACCTGAGCTCGCCCCCGCGCGACGAGCTGGTCATCAAGGTCCTGGTGGCGACAAGGGTTCCGGGCGTCGACGTCCACGACGTGATCCAGAACCACCGCAGGCGGGTCGTCGAGCTGATGCAGGAGTGGACACGGGTCAAGCGGGACACCGACGACCGGGACGTGAACCTCATCCTGGTCGTCGACGCCGAGCTGTTCCGCCTGGACTCGGTGATCCGGTGGCTGGACGCGGCCGACGCGCGGTTGCGCCGCGCCGCCACCCAGACCGAGACGTCACGGGGGGACCGTGGCCGGTCCGGTCAACGCATACCCACCGACCACGGAATCCGACCGGAACGACCAGCGCCCGCCGCGGCGCCCCGGAAGGCGGGACGGCGATGAGCGCCCTGGAACTCATCCGGGTAAGCAAGAAATACGGGCGGGGCGCCGGCGAGGTCCATGCCCTGCGCGACGTCGACCTCACGGTCGCGCCGGGCGAACTGGTCGCCGTCATGGGACCGAGCGGCTCCGGCAAGAGCACGCTGCTGACGATCGCCGGCAGCCTGGAAGATCCGAGCGGCGGCGAGGTGATCGTCGGCGGCCAGCACCTGTCGCGGCTGTCGCGCAACCAGCGGGCCGCCCTGCGCCGACGGGCCATCGGCTACGTCTTCCAGGACTTCAACCTGCTCGCCGGGCTCACCGCGGCCGAGAACGTCTCCCTGCCACTGGAGCTGGACGGCACGTCCGTGCGAGCGGCCCGGGCGGCGGCGCTCGAAGCACTGGAGCGACTGGGCCTGACCGACCGCGCCGGTCATTTCCGAGTCGAGCTGTCCGGCGGCGAGCGCCAGCGGGTCGCCATCGCCCGGGCGGTGGTCGGCGAGCGGCACCTGCTACTGGCCGACGAGCCGTCCGGCGCGCTCGACTCGGTCAACGGTGAGGCCGTGATGCGGCTGGTGCGCACCACCTGCCAGAGCGGGGTCGCCGGCGTGGTGGTCACCCACGACGCGCAGCTGGCCTCGTGGGCCGACCGCGTGGTCTTCCTGCGGGACGGCCGGATCGCCGACCAGACCGCGCCGCCCGCCGGTCCGGATTCGCTGCTGGAAGCGGGACCCGCGCGATGACCACGGTGCTGGCCGCACCCCCGCCGGCCGCGCCGCCGGCTCCGGTCAACAACCGCACGGGCCGTCGGGCGATCAATCGCTGGGCGTGGCGCCTGCTGCGACGCGAATGGCGCCAGCAGCTGCTGATCCTGGCGCTGCTCGCGCTGGCGGTCGCCGGGACGACGGTCGGGCTGGGTCTGGTCGTGAATGTCCAGTCCGACATCTCGGCACTCACCGGGACGGCCGCGACCCGGGTCGACATCACCAATCCCGACGGGCAGGTCGCCGCCGACGTCGCCGCCGCCCGCCAGGCCTTCGGCACGGTCGAGGCGATCGAGCACACGAACATCCCGGTGCCCGGCTCGGTCGTCCCGGTCGACCTGCGCGCCCAGGACCCGCACGGTGTCTTCGGTGCGGTCATGCTGAAGCTGGTCTCGGGCCACTACCCGACCGCCGCGGATCAGGTGGCGGTGACCTCGAGCGTGGCCACCACACTCAACCTCACCGTGGGCGGCACCTGGACGGTGAACGGCCGCGCCCTTCGGGTCGTCGGCGTCGTCGAGAACCCGCAGAATCTCGACGACCGGGCGTTCGCGCTCGTGGCACCCGGCCAGAATGGCGCATCGCGCCGAGGACCCACCTCCCTGACCCTGCTGACGAACGCGAGCGGCCAGGCAGCCTCCGCGTTCCGCCCGCCCGGCGGCAGCGCCACGGGGATCATCTCGGCCGGCCAGACCGATGCGCAGCGGCAACGTACCCAGGCGCTGGCCGTCCTGCTGCTGACGACGATCGGGCTGACCTTCATCGGCCTGCTCGCGGTGGCCGGATTCACCGTGATGGCCCAGCGCCGGCTCCGCGCCCTCGGCATGATCGGCGCGATCGGCGCCACCGACCGGCAGGTGCGGCGGGTCATGCTGGCGAACGGGACAGCGGTGGGCACCGTGGGCGCTTCGGTCGGGGTGGCACTCGGCCTCGCCAGCTGGTTCGCCTTCAGACCGGCGTTCGAAGCACTGGTCGGGCACCGCATCCACCCGCTCAACGTGCCCTGGTGGGCCGTGATCGCCGCAGCGGTGCTGGCGATCGTGACCGCGCTCGTGGCGTCCTGGTGGCCGGCCCGCTCGGTGGCCCGCATGCCGATCGTCGCCGCGCTGTCCGGCCGTCCGGCCCCACCCCAGCCGGCGCACCGGTTCGCGCTGATCGGGGTCCCGCTCGCCGCGCTCGGCTTCGTCCTGCTGGTCGTCGCCCACAGCAGGCACGCCTCGCTGATCGTCAGCGGCATCCTGGCAACCACCGCCGGCATGCTGCTGCTCGCCCCGCTGGGCATCCGGGTCCTGGCCGCCGGCGCGGCTCGGGCACCCGTCGCGGTACGGCTGGCCCTGCGCGATCTCGCCCGGTACCAGGCCCGGTCGGGAGCCGCCCTGGCCGCGGCCAGCCTCGCCGTCGGCATCGCGGCCACGATCGCGGTCACCGCCGCCGCACAGCAGGCGACCGATACCACCCTGCGGTTCGGGAACCTCTCCGCCAACCAACTGATCGTCTGGATCAACGGCAACCCGAGCAACGACGGCGGGCCGGGCGGCGGCAAGGTCTCGGTGGCAGCCCCGGGTCAGGGAGAGGGCGCGCCGACCGGACCGAGCCCGGCGGCGATCGCGACCGCCCGCGGCACGGCGAACACGATCGCGCGGATGCTCGGCACCGGCTCCGGCCTCGAACTCGACACCGCGTTCGACCCCCACGCCGACGTGCCGCCCGACGCCGGCGTGGGCCCCGACGCCACGCTGGCGACCGTCGTCCGACCGTTCACCACTTCGGGTGGGCAGGGCTGGCATCTGCTCACGACGCCGTACGTGGCGACCCCGGCGGTGCTCGAGTACTACCGCGTCCCCGCCGGCGCCATCAGGCCGGGCACGGACATCGTCACCTCGCGGACCGACCTCTCCCACACCCAGATCGGCACCGACCGGTCGTTCGTGGCGTCGAGGGTCCAGATCTCCAAGCTGCTCCCGAACTACACCTCGGCGCCCAATACGCTGATCACCCAGAGCGGGGTCGCCAGGCTGGGATTCATCGCCCAGCCGGTGGGTTGGTTGCTGCAGACCGCCCACCCGCTGACGGCGGCGCAGATCAACGACGCGCGGCGCCAGGCTGCCGCGGCCGGTGTCGCCATCGAAACGCGGAGCGCGCCGAGCCACACCCTGCGGAAGCTGCGCGACTACGCGACGGCCGCCGGCGTGCTGGTGGCTCTGGGCGTGCTCGCGATGACCGTCGGGCTGATCCGCAGCGAGACCGCCGGCGACCTGCGTATCCTCACCGCCAGCGGGGCCAGCGGGACTACCCGCAGGACCCTGACCGCGGCGACCGCCGGGGCGCTGGCGCTGCTGGGGGCGATCCTCGGTACGGCCGGCGCCTACCTCGCCCTGGTCGCGTGGAACTGGCGGGACCTGGGCTACCTGAGCCACCCGCCCTACGTCCATCTGGCGGTGCTGGTGTTCGGCCTGCCGGTCGCGGCGGTGGTGGGAGCCTGGCTGGCCAGCCGGACCCCGTCCGCCATCGCCCGCCAGCCGCTGGAATGACGGATCATCAGGGGACGGTGCCGTACCGGCCGAAGAAGCCGCCGGTCGGCCCGGCCAGTCCGGTCGTCGCGAGCCGCACGACTCGGCGCGCTGGCCGGGCTGCCGTCCGCCGTAGATCATAAACAGAACTGAGACTCTGGCGGCATTGCTCCGCGTCCCGGTGACAAGCCAGGTCACCGGGACGCGGACAACGGGTCAGATGCTCAGGCAGGACCGCTGGACGAAGAACCAGCCCTGGGCGCCCTTGCCGTCGGTCTTGCCGTAGCGGCTGGCGTGGATCATGACGTACTTGCCATCCCGCGTGACGTAACGCCACTTCACCAGGTCGCCGTGGCTGGTCGAGGCGCCGTCCTTGCCGACTGTCAGCGCGCCCCGAAGCCGATGAGAGGGGGCGGATGTGGCCTGCCAGGGCTTGACGTTGCCCCACCCGTCGATCTTGCCGTTGGTGATGACGCAGTCTCCCTTCGGTCGGAGCAGAACAGGTGCGCCGTCATTGCCGGCTTTGTTGCTGCCGATCATCCCGTTGGTGAACAGCCTGCGGAACTCGTCGCCGGTGTACTGACGCGGAGCACCGCACGCGCCGGACACAAGCCGTCCCTTCCTGGTAGTCGTGGCCTTCTCGGAGATCCACATGCAGTGGTGCAGATCGCCGCCGATACGCGCCCACGCATAGCCGCTCGTGGCACCCTCGTCGCTGAGGGACCAGTCGCGATAGGCGGTCCCGATGACCCAGCTTGCCGGGGCCGAGCGCAGCAGCGTGTAGTCGCTGTCGACGCGCTTGCCGACGGGCGCTGCCGCCGCCGGGCCGGTAGCCAGGACGCTCATCACCAATCCCGCGGCCAGGAGAACCAGCCCCTGCCGCCAGCCAAAGCGTCGCCAGGCGCCGTGGCGGGCCGCCGTCAGGACGCGGATGCGGGCGGATCCAGACCTGCTTATGGTCTTCACTGTTGGAAGCTCCTTCTACTCAGCTCGCCGAATCCACTCGGGAGCAGCAGCAGAGTCGGGCATCGGGCGCAGCAGCACCAGGCATCGGCAAAATCGCAAATTTCCGCCTTCCTCGGCGTTCCGGCCTGCGGAAATGCGGATTGTCGGCAATGCGGTCGCAGCGACACGCTTGATCGGAGGCTCAACGACGAGCGCTCCCGCGCGGGTATTTCGGCCGACGAGGCTGGCGCCGGCCGTGTCGGTGCCTGCTGGCCCGCCCGAGCGGTGCTTCGTCCGCGTCGGCCCAGTGTTCGGCCAGATCGCCGATGCGGGTGGCTCCTGTCTCACGGGGTGGCCGGTTGCGCGGCGCGGCTGACCGTCCCCACCCCGGCCGGCATGCACAGTGGCGCCAGATAGTCCCGGTCAACCCAGCCGGTGAGTCGGTCGCTCCTGGTCACGAGCCAGTTGTCCGGCGGACCAGATCTGCTGTGCCGGTTGAGAACCCTGACCTCCTGCCCGTTGAGCAACTGCTGGTCTGTGGGCGTACCGGACTCATCACGCACCCACAGATCCCTGGCGGTCACCACGTAGCGGTCGCACGGCGCGGCTGCGTCCACAGGCCGGCCGCTGGCGGCGGGCGAGGGTGCCTGGGTGCCGCCGGACCTGGCCAGCGTCGCGACGATGGCCGCGGACGCGGCCATGACGACGAGTGTCGCGGCCAGAGCGATGATGAGGAAACGCCGACTGGGTGCTCGCCGCTTCGGGCGCGGCACCTCATCGTCGTGGCCGGCCGATGGCGTTGGTCCGACCTGAGCCTCGATCGGCGGGGCCGACTGATCGTCGTCCGGCAGGGCGTCCGCGTCGTCCACCGCGGCACGACCGGCTTGCCGCGCCTGCTCGAGAAGAGTTCGGACCCGCTGGCGTCCGAGCTCGTGCTCGCCGGCAAGCTCAAAAAGGAACTCAAGAGCGTCGCGGCGGGGAAGGCGCCCGTTTCCGACGCCGCGGCACCGGCTGATCGACGTCTGGGACAGCCCCAGGATTCCCGCTGCCGTGGCCCTGGTCTCGATCTGCCGGGGAGATTTACTGGTCTGTCGGATGAGCCGATCGAACTCCCTCGCCATGGCGGCGATGTGTTCGTCCGTCACGGCCCCGGAGGGCTGGCTACTCACGGAAATCGTCCTGCCTTTCGGCGCGGAGCCGTTCCCCCTCCCGTGAAACTCGGCGTCCTGCGCGCATCCTGGATCCGCACCCGGCGTGCAGGCGCGGACGTACGGAATTCGCCTGATGGGGACTTCCGGCCGCCGAGGCCTGGCGGCTCAGGTTCCCCCACCGGAGCCGAACAGGCCAGAACGGCCACTCCGAGGACCTTAGGGGATGGCGCCGCGGTCATCGCGGTCGCGACCCGGTTGATTACTGCGACCGCGCCTCCGGGGCACGAGTCTTTCGGGCGCTGACAAGGTCGTTTGCCGCTTGTGGCCCGGCCAGCCGCAACCACTACGGTGGCCACCCATGTAGGCCGGGGCCCGGTGTCAAGTTGGCATAGAGAAACGTGCTCGTGGACCGTGGTGCGGCTGGGTCCAGGCGTTGCTCCGGCCGTTCGGGTGCGTCTTGCAGGCGGTGTCGTAGCAGCGCCAGTACCAGCGGTCGTCCCGGTGGCGCCGGATCTCGATGGTCGTGCCACCGCACCGCGCACATCGGGGGGCGGGCGAAGACCTCGGCGTTGAGATGCGTCAGTAGCTTGCGGGCGAAGTGCGCGCCCCGCATCGTCACCATTACTTCGCGGGTCCAGCTCTGCGCCTTCCGCAGATTGGGTCTGACATGAGCCTGGGCCCGACCTCGCCGCCAGTGACGCACTGCTACCACCGAATGTGTGCGAGAGCCATTGTTCTTGCGCTCCCACGGATGACGCTCCTGGCCCCCGCCGAATCGCACGAAGTCCCGGGTCCGACTCTGTCAGCCCTTGCGGCGGATGGTGAACGGATCGGTGGCGGGCGCAGTGCCGCGAGCGCCCAGGTGCACGGCATTGGCGGGAAGCTCGGCGCCGCCGTATTGGAACCCGAACTGGGTGGCGATCGCGCACTGGTCGGTGATGTCGAGCCCATCGATTCGGCCGTAGTTGGTAACGGTGAACGTCAGCACGTGGCGGTCGGCCGACAGGTGGAAGCTGTCCCCCTTCTCCAGCACGTACGGGACGGCGGTGATGGCCTGGGCGCTGCGGACCGAGCCGGTGAACACCTCGGGATTCTTTCCGGGGTGGGTGATCCGCAGATGCCAGCCGTCGCCGTCATGCCAGGTCCAGACGCCGTCGACGCCGCCTGGGGTGATGGTGGGCTCGCCGATGACGTCGTCGGGCAGCGGCACCGAGCAGCGGTCCTTCTGGACGTCGGCCTTACCCGGGGACGCCGGGGATGGCGTGGTGGCGGTCGGGCTGATCGTGACGGCTGCCTGGGCGGGTTCGATGGCGGCCGCCGCGGAGCCGCTGGTATCGCTGCTGGTCGCCGCCGTCGTGGCCTCGCTCGGCGTGGTGGCGAGTGTCGTGGGTGACGCGGTGCTGGCGGCGAGGACCGCGCCCGACTGACAGGCGGTCAGGCCGGCGACCGTGACGGCGGCCGCGAGGCCGGCGAGCGTGGTGGCCAGCGGGCGGGAGCGGAAGCGGGACATGCGGCTCTCCTGTGCGGTGCGGTCGATGACGGCCACCAACGTCATCGACCGAGGCGAGAGCCACGTCAGCGAAATGTTCGAGCTCCGTCAAGCTGGGCCGGGTGCGGCGACGGAAACGCCGGACGGCCGAGGCGACGGGCTTCCCTGACCCACCCGATTTCATCCTGCGATGCCAGCAGTGTCAGCCCGGCGGTGCGGTCGGCCGGGTCCGCGCCGCCATCACCTACCTCGTGGCTGTCGGTGACGATCACGTTGGCTCGGCCCTGCTGTCAGCTGACATCGATACGGCCGGATCAGAGCCTGTTTCGAGTCAGAACTTCAGGTACGTGTCGCAGAATGTGTTGACCAGTTTCTCCCAGTTCTCCTCGGCGACGAGGCCTTTCTCGCCTGGGGCGAGGAGGGCCTTGATCGAAACGTCGTCCCGGAAGGAACGGTGCTCATAGATGGCGAGTGGCGTGCCGCCGGTCGGGTCCATGGGAAAGACGCCCATGCCGTAGTAGGTCGACTTGTCCTCGTTCCGGCCTGGAAAATCCTTGTGGACCTGGTATGGGCGTCCCTGAAGCCCGGGTGGCGGCGAGGCCAGGTCCTTCGAGATCGTCTGGCCGACATGGCCGGGTTCCGTCGACAGGCGTCCGTCGATGACGCTCGCGCACCAGGCGGCGAAGCCCGGGCCGTGCTCCATCAGGTCCCAGGTCTCGGCCGCGCCGGGCACGTCCGTGGGCTTGTACTGCCACCCCTGTCCGACGCGCTTCACCGCTGGTGGAGCGCTGTTCGCATCGAGCGGATCGGCCCGGTACGGGAACGGCAGGAGGTGAAATTCCCGCGGGTCACCGGGCCTGTCATTGTACGGCCACAGCAGCCAGCCCAGCAGGCCCGCGTCGATCTTGGCCCGAGAGTCCGCCGGGATCGCTGTGAACATCGAGTGGAAGTCGGTGCGGTGCAGGAGGCCGAAGGCCGATTTCGGTGAGTCACGATTCACCGCGATACGCGCGACCGTGCCGGCACCGGTGCCGAAGCCCGCGGCGCTGAGATACTGGCTTTCGAACTGGAAGACGCGCCAGGACTGCTGGTTGAGCCCTGGTACGAGCGGCCGGCCCTCGTCGTCGACCCGGTAGGCATCCGCTTTCAGGTTCTTCGCTCGGAGAAGGAAATAGCGGCAGGCCCAGAGGAAGCCCTCCAGCTCTGCCGAATCGGGCACCTGGAAGTGCGTCATCACCTGCTTGGCCTGCGTCGCCATGCCGGCCAGGTCCTCGACTGTTCTAGTATCGCCCAGGCTGTTGAGGACGGCGGTCACGAACTCGCGCATCCGGGCCAGCGGGACACCGACCGTGACCTGCGGCGCGGCCGCGAACGGAAAGTTTTCGATCCGGACCGTACACGCCCGCTCCCAGACGCCGCCCGCATATGCCTGACCAGCAGCGAATGTCAGGTTTCCGTGAACGAGCCCGGCGTCCACCCGCAGCTGGGCGGCGAGCTTACGGGCGCTCGCCATCGATCTGAGGGCCGTAGCCCTGTCCACGCACGGCGCGGTGACGAACTCCAGCTCCGATTTGTCTGGATTGTCCGTGGTCTCATCGCCTTCGAGTGTGACGTTGTCCCCCCGCCAGGCGACCTGCCGCTCCTTCACGCCGGACATGAACAGGTTCGCATTCGTCTGCAGTTCGAAACCGAACACCGCCAGGGCCCCCATACCACCGCAAATCGGCTGAGTAGATCGCGATGCCGACTGTACGACGGGCGCGTCGAGCGGATGTCTCCATGCCACCCTGTTAACGAGCTGTTCATCATCAGGGCTTGACGTTGCCCCACCTGTCAGCCCTGCGGCTTCTCGCCGCGATCGTGCACGAATTCACGCGAAACGTCGTGCGGCAGAGCGGTCTCGTCGGCGGGCAGGCCGGTGACGGGGCCGGGCTGTGGCGGCGGCAGGTCCCGTCCCGTGGCGAGTGCGCGGTGGCCCACGACTTCCCGCCTACTACCGGTGGAAGACATCCCGCTCGCCGCCTAAGGACGCACGCCCCCACCGTCTTATCCGGGCGAAGAGAAACCCCGGCCTGGACCCAGACCGGGGCGCTCGTGGTTGCCGGTCAGCTGGCCGTCGGCACCGCCGCGGTCTCCTCGACGACGGCGAACAGGCCACCCTCGACATCGCGCCAGTCGCTGACGGGGCGGACGCCGAGGGTCGCGAGCAGCTTGTCCGCGGCCTCGCTGAGGGCAGGGAGGCCGGCGGCGTCGAGGCGGCCGACGATGGTGCCTTCCGTGTCAGCCTCACCACGGACGATCCGGATGTCGAGGGTGTCAGCGTCGACGTACGCGTAGGTGTTCGTGTCGGTCAAGGGAGCCTCCTTGGGACATGGGAGAGATCGGTTCGATTCGTGCGAGGGCCAGCCTTACGCAGCGACGCGGACCCGAGCCACGCGCCTCCCGAGGTGTCAGGCCGCACGGGCATATGGCGTGTCGTGGTCGTCCCGCGAGGCCAATCCCAAACCGATGGCGGCCAAATCTGGTTCAACCGCAGCTGCGGATGCCCTTCGCGGTAGATGTCGTGGGGCGCCACTCCGCAGCCGGGTGATGTGGCGGCCAGCGCAGTTGGGAACTGCCGCACCACCTTGACCGGGCACGGCTTCGCGATCCTCCTCAAGGCGTCCCGTCATGCAGCAGGCGTCTCATCGTCCCCGTTGCTGCCATGCCTTGCGCACCCGGTTTTTCGCCAGCCGTCGGGCCGTCCGCGCCAGAAGCGGCCCCCAGGTTCCGCCGCACGAGCAGGCCCCCGATCCCCAGGACATCGTCGAGCAGCCGCCGCACACGCTCGATCTCCTCGGCTGCGCAGTCGATCAGAACCTTGACCTCCACATCACGCTTGCCCGGATCCGCCGTCACGAAGAAACCCACCACGCCGGCACCGACGGCACTGCCACGGAAGACGTCCACGCCGTCACCGTCCGCGGCCACGGTGCCCTCCAGGTAGCCGTAGTCAACGGGGTAGACGGCCTCCCGCACCCGCGGATGCCGGCTGCCGGCCGGGCGGTCCACCACCAGCCGCGAGGTAGCCACCAGCTCGTCGAGGTTGCCGAACAGCCGCGCGCGTGACATTCAGCCATGATCTCCCCCGAATCGAGGAGACGTCGTCGGTGTTGGTGTCGGTGAGTCGTTTGTCTGACGCGGGTCGCGATGTCGGCACGGTCGGTGGTAGGACGTGTGGCGGCAGCCCGTTGCTGTTCCGGTTTCGGCGTTGGAATTCGTGCGCCAGAGCGGGTCGGATTTGCTGCGGGGACGGAAGGCGGCGAGGCGGACCCGCGTGTCGCGGGGGTCTCCTCGGGCGGTGGTGGGCTGGCCCTGCCCACGAGGTGGGGCGGTCTGGACTGGAGGCGACGATGACGTCGAGCCATATACCTCTGATGGGTAGTGATCGGCAGCCGCTGCCGGCGGCGCGGTGGGTCGCGGCGGCCGATCCGGACGAGCGGCTGACGGTGACGGTGTACGTCCGGCGTGACCCGGCGTCGGGTGAGCTTCCCGACCCGGCGGCGCAGGCATTGGTTCCGCCGACGCGGCGGGTTCGACTTGACCACGACGCGTTCGCCCGCCAGTACGGCGCGGCTAGCGCCGACCTGGCCAAGGTCGAGGCCTTTGCTGCCGAGTACGGGCTGACCGTCGTCGCGGTGAACCGGGCCGCCCGCAGCGTGCGGCTCGCCGGCGACGTCGCGGCAATGTCGGCGGCGTTTCACGTTGACCTCGGTCGCTATGACTATCCGGGCGGCAGCTACCGTGGCCGCGAAGGGGCCGTCAACATCCCCCGCGAACTCGACGGGGTTGTCGTGGCGGTGCTTGGTCTCGACAACCGGCCGCTCGGTCGGTCACGGCGAATTCCCGCCCCCCATGCCGCGATCCCGCTGGCGTCCGAGGCCGCGGCGGGGCCGCAGCTACCGCCGAACACCTATCTGCCGCCGCGGCTCGGTGAGCTCTACGACTTCCCGGCGGGCACCGACGGGACCGGGCAGACGGTGGCGATCCTGGCCTTCAACGACCCGCAGTCCAAGGGCGGCTACCAGCTCTCCGCGCTGAGTACCTACTTCACCAGGGTCCTTGGCCAGCCGGCGCCGCAGATCAGCGACGTGGTCGTCCTCGGCCCCGGCAACCTGCCCGGTGACGACGGCAAGGCCGGGGCGCAGCGCGGCGACTCCAGCGGCGAGATCATGCTCGACATCCAGGTCGTCGGCGGACTCGCGCCGGGCGCGAAGATCGTCATGTATTTCACCGAGTTCACCGAGCAGGGCTGGACCGACGCGATCAACGCGATAGTGACCGACACCGTGCATGCTCCGACGGTCGTGTCGTGCAGCTACGGCAATCCGGAGGACGCGACCGGGACGGCGTGGACGCGGATGGCGATCGGCCGGGTTGACGCGGCGTTCGCGGCCGCGGCGGCGAAGGGGATCACGATCTGTTGCGCGTCCGGTGATGACGGCTCCCGTGACCAGGCCAGCGACACCCGGGCCCATGCCGACTTCCCGGCGTCCAGCCCGCATGTGCTCGCCGTCGGCGGCACCCGGCTGGAGTCCGCCGGCACGGCGATCACCAGCGAGACCGCCTGGAACGACGGGCCTGGCAGCGCCACAGGCGGCGGCATCAGCAAGCTGTTCCCGGTACCGACCTGGCAGTCCGGCGCCCACGTCCCGCGCTCCGCGAACCTTCCGCACAAGCGCGGCCGCGGCGTGCCGGACGTCTCCGCCGACGCCGACCCGCAGACCGGCGTCGTCATCATCACCCTCGACGGCCAGCACCTGGCCGTCATCGGCGGCACGAGCGCCGCCGCGCCGCAGTGGGCCGCCCTGCTCGCCCGGGTCAACCAGGCCCTCGGCGCTCCGGTTGGCTTCGTGAACCCGCTGCTCTACACCCAGCTCAACCCGGCCAAAGCGCTGCGCGACATCACCAGTGGCAACAACGGCGCCTACAAGTCCGGGCCAGGCTGGGACGCCAACACCGGCTGGGGCAGCCCCGGCGGCACCACCCTGCTCGACGCCTTCCGCGCCCTGCCCTGACCGACCAACGGGGACGTCGGTGTCCTGGGGCGGTCCAGTCGCCATGTCGGGCGGCGACGACGGCCACGCCGTGTGCACGGCCGCCGTCCCGTCGCGGAGTTGCGTCACTTGCCGGTCCCGGCCGCGAGTGCCTTCTGGAGTGCCTGGAGCTTGGCCGCCCACGGCCCCGCTGTTCAGCAGTCGCGCAGCGTCGGGGACTGGTTGAGCAGCTGCCCGCGGGGTGAGATGAAGGCCTGGTAGCGGTCGCCGCCGACGGCGGAGAGCCGGAAGGCGGCGACCCGGTGGCAGTTCTGGAACGCCAGCTTCAGGCCGAAGTGCCGTTCCAGGCCGCCGCGGATCGCGTCGCTTGCCAGCGCCCGCAGCAGCTGTCCCCGCTCCGCCTCGCTCGGCGGTGGAACGGCGTGATCGGCGAACTCCCCGTCGCCCGAGCCCAGGTCGGCGGCGACCTGGCTCACGACGCTCCAGGCATACGGCAGGGACTGCCGGACACAGTCGACGAACTCGGCGTCAGGCACCTGGCCCGACTCGGCCTTCTCCAGCAGGGCGGTGGGGACATCGAGCGACATGACATTCCTCCCGGGATGGACGGATCGCTCCGTGACGAGCACGGACCGACGTGGCGGCAGGCGGGGACCAGGGGGCTCCGGTGCCGACGGCGGAGCTGGGCGCCGGCGGGGCGGGCGCCCGGTTTTGACGGAAGGCGTTCCGTGACGGGGTCAGGCGGTCAGGGCGGTGAACGAGCGGCTGCCCGTCGAGGCGGTCCGCGCCGCCGGCAGGGCCACCCGCGCGGCGTCCGCGCTGGGCGTCGCGACCGTCCCGGTCAACGGGTACCGGAACGCGGGATCGATCTGGGCGGCCACATCGACACCGGTCGCGTCGTTGGCCCACGCGCGGGCGTTACGCAGGTGGATCGCATACATCTGGGCGGCGAAACGGTCCCAGTCCCGGACGGTGGCATCCACCGCCGCCTGCACCGCCGCGAGCGCTGACCGGTTCGCCGGCTCAAGGTCGTCGACGCCGAAGGGCCGGCCCTGCTCCATCGCCCGGACCGGTGCGGACTGTGTGAAGCACGTCAGCAGGGCGTCGCCGACCTCGCGGCGCAGGAAGGCGACGTCGTCCGCGTCCGTGACCTTGTTCCCGAGCACCGACACGGTGACGTCGAAGTCGGCCGCGTAGTCCCGGTACTGGCGGTAGACCGACACCCCCTGACGGGTCGGCTCGCAGAGCAGGAAGGTGTGGTCGAACCGGGTGAACAGCCCGGACGCGAACGCGTCCGCGCCCGCCGTCATGTCGACGACCACATACTCGCCCGCGCCGTCGACGAGATGGT
>Ga0207641_10002239_pt1 | contig 18084 bp, 8 predicted proteins | sample KBSSwiS62_FD_184306 | JGI IMG/M metagenome (GOLD analysis project Ga0207641, IMG submission 184306) | Switchgrass rhizosphere microbial communities from Kellogg Biological Station, Michigan, USA - KBS Switchgrass S6-2 (SPAdes) (version 2) | ecosystem: Host-associated > Plants > Roots >... | reverse complement strand
CAACGCGCCAGTCGGCGAGACATAGAGGAGCTCCTGCCCGCCAGGCGTCCACAGCGGCCGCGTACCGCCGCCCGTGGACACTTGCCAGTGACCGCGGTTCACGTCGGGAAACGGCCGCACGGAGATCTCGAATCGGCCGGACTCATTCGACTCGTAAGCGAGCCAACGGCCGTCGGGCGAGACCATCCCGTTCCGCTCGATGGACGGTGACTGAACGAGCGGCGCCACGCGATGGCTCCCGTCCAACTCCAGCTGCATGATGTCCTCGCCGGTTTTCGGAGCGGTCTCGGTGAAAATCAGCCGCCGGCCGTCGGGTGACACGGACACGGCATTCTGCTGGTTGGGACTATCGGTCAGCCGCTCGACCGTGCCGGTGCCATCCGCCGCTTGCCAGAACAGATTCCGGGCACCCTCGCGCTGCGAACTGAAGATCACGCGGAGGCTATCGCGTGTCCACACTGGATAGCTGTCAAAATCAGGGTCGAACGTCACACGGGTGAGCGTGGTGCGTCCAAGATCCCAGACCCAGATATCGAGCTCCTGGTCTTGCGACGCCGCGGCGACGCGAGTGCCATCCGGTGACAGTCGCGGTTGAGAGTACGCCCGCGGCGGCGCGGGGATCGGCGCCTCCCGACCCTGCCGGTCGACCCACACGAGCATGCGATTCACCGCAGCGCCGCCGCGCCCCGAAACGTAGGCGAGCGTGCCGTCGCCCGCCACCACGGCGTCCACGCCACCTGTCGTAGTCGTCACGACGTCGCGGACGGCCAGTACCGGCGTGCCGCGCGTTTCGAGACGCGTCAGGTCGAACGCGACTGCCCACAACGCGCCGGCCGCCGCGTAAATGAGATGGCCGCTTGGCACGTAGTGCGCGTGACTCGCGCCGGGCACGAGGATCTTGCGCGTCCCGCTCTGCAGATCCAGGACGGCCACCTGGGCAGCATCGAGACCGCCTGTCACCGCCGCGATCGTGAACAGCACAGCACGGCCACCGGGCAGGAGTTCCGGCCACACATGATCGGCTTCGCCCTTCGCGCGGTCGGGCCGCGTCAGGATGGTCGTCCGACCAGTCGCCAGGTCGACGCGCTGCAGACCGGTCGCCCCGCTATTGGTGGCGACGATGATGCTGTCATCCGGCCCCCACGTCGCACCGCGAGGACCGCTTCCATCGATCGTTGCCAGCGTCACCGCTGGACCGCCCGTTATCGCCACTTTTTTCAACGTGGTGACATTGTCCACGAAGCCGATCCATTGGCCGTCGGGAGAGACGAACAGCCCGCGCGGCGCGCCGGAGAAGACGGCCACCGGCTCGAGCGAGTCGAGCGCGCGGACGAAGAGTTGCCGGCTTTGGTTGCCCACGTAGACGATGCGGGAACCGTCGGGCGTGATCGCCAGGTCGCGGTCGCCGCCGACGATGGCCAGCGCGGCGGTACCGGGAGCGGAAACGGTCGTGCGTGTCACGCGTCCCGCGGTCGGCCGCACGAGCAACCACACACCGGCGCCAACCACAGCGGAGGCCACCAACGCTGCGGCCACGGGCGTGACTGCGCGCTGCCACCACGGCCTGTGTGGCTGGGGTGCGGCCGATGCCACGCCAGCCGGTGTCGCGAGGCTCGCAGCTTTCTCCAGAACGAACCGCGCGGTCGAGATGGCGGCGACACGATGCCGACGATCCTTGACCAGGCAACTCTGAAGCAGCGTTCGCACCGGCTGCGGGACGTCGGACGGGAGTGCTCCCCAATTCGGTTCGAGGCGGACCACCGCGCCGAGTACGTCCGTCCGGTCCTCGCCGTCGAATGCGCGGCTGCCAGTGAGCATCTCGTACAGGACGCAGCCGAACGCCCAGATGTCGCAACGCCTGTCCGCCTCGTATCCCTTCGCTTGTTCGGGGGCCATGTAGGCCGCTGTACCAAGAATCACGCCGATGCTCGTCATCAACGGCGGCGTCGTAATCGTCGGAGATGCGGTGACGTTGGCGTGGTCGGCTGTGGCTTCCGGGTGCGTGAGCTTCGCGAGGCCGAAATCCAGGACTTTCACCGTTCCGTCCGGCCGAAGCTTGATGTTGGCCGGCTTCAGGTCGCGGTGGATGATTCCCTGGTCGTGCGCCGCCTCGAGCGCCTCGGCGACCTGTTTCGCGATGCTGATTGCGTCGTCCAGCGGGACCGGGCCGCGCCACAACCGCTGCGCCAGATCCTCGCCCTCGACCAGTTCCATGACGAGGCCGCGCACCTCACCAGATTCTTCGAGACCGTGGAGGTGGGCGATGTTCGGGTGGTTCAGCGACGCGAGGGTCTGGGCTTCGCGTGTGAAACGCGCGACCCGGTTGGGATTGCTCGCGAAATCCCGCAGAACCTTGATCGCGACGTCTCGATTCAGCCTGGTGTCCCGCGCTCGGTACACCTCGCCCATGCCGCCCGCGCCGATCAGCGCGACGATTTCGTACGGGCCGAGGCGAGTTCCGGCGGACAACGGCATGAAGCGCCAGCTGAATCAAGTGTAGGTTACACGCGCTAAGTTCCTGAACCGCCTCCCGCTGAGGTATTAGAGAAAGCGGAGGATGCAGAGCGAACGGTTAAACAAACGGAGAAACTGAGAAACGGAGACGAACCGAGGAGCGATTCGACGGGTCGGCCTGCCGCGGCAGGCCGACTAGCGCGGCCGACCGGATCGCGGAACGAACATCAGTACGCGTCGAAGGATGTTCGTTCCACGATCCGATCGGTCGCGCGCGTCGCTTCGCGACGCCCGTCGAATTGCTCATCACCGTTCGTCCTCCGTTGCTCCGTTTCTCTGTGGTGATCCCGTTCGCTCCGTAATCTCTGTTACCTCGGCAGCGCGAACGCGATGTAACCTCGCGGCGTCTCCGGCGGCGTGTCTGACGCGGCGCCTCTCGCGCCGGCGGCCAGCGACGCGATCACCACGTACTGCCGGCCCTTCGCCTCGTAGGAGACAGGGATGCCGCTCGCGCTTCCAGGCAACGTTCCTGTCCACAACACATGTCCGTTGTCCTCGTCGTAGGCGCGGACCTTTCGATCGCTGCCGGCGACAAACACCATCCCGGCTTTGGTCACGACCATGCCGTTGCGAGCGCCGAGGCCGCCGGTGTTCGGCGGACCGCCCGCCGCCAGCGTCGCGAGATCGTCGCCGAGCGGCACCTGCCATCTGATGGTTCCGGCGTTCAAGTCATACGCCGTCAGCGTCGTGTAAGGCGGCTTGGTCGCGGATGCCATGACCCCGTACTCGGTGACGTACCGAACAGGCGGCACGGCGACGTCATCGGGATATGCGACGTTTCCTCCGGTTCCACCGACGCCGCCGTACGCGGGCACCGGCGGCGTGAACAGCGGACGCGGCGGCAGCCGCACGCCACCAGACGCGACGACCGGTCCGGGCGGCAACGGCCCGAGGTTCGCGGCGCCACGGCCGCCGCCCTGAACTGGATTCGCCAGGAAGGTGACGACCGCGGTCAGCTCCGCGCCGGTGATGCCGGTGACCGGACGCATGTCGCCCTTGCCGCCGGTGACCGTCGCGCGCACCGCGTCTTCCCCGATGCGATTCGCGATATCGACCAGCGCCGGGGCCCGGCCACCGAGGCCGCCCTGCTGGATGGTACCGTGACACGGCTGACAGAACTGTTGATACGCCTGCTGACCAGCGGCGGCGCCGACGGTCCGCCCCGCGCGCGTTTTCACGTCCTCCAGTTTGAGGATCGCGAGCTCGTTCACGTTAACGACGAACACGATGCCGGTCTTCGGGTTGGAGCCGGTGGTGCCCCAATTCGATCCGCCCTGATTGCCTGGCATCGAGATCGTGTCCCGAAGCGCGGGCGGTGTGTAGATCCCTTCGTTGCGCGCGTTCGCGACGCGCTCGCGCATCCGCGCCTGTTCGTCAGGCGACAGCAGCCACGGATTCACGTCGTCGACCGTGAATGTCTGCCGGGCGAACGGTGGCGGCCTGGTCGGGAATGGCTGCGTCGGCCATGCTTGTTCGCCCGGCACGTCGCTCTTCGGCACCGCACGCTCTTCGATCGGCCAGAGCGGCTCGCCGGTCACGCGGTCGAAGACATACAGGAAGCCGTTCTTGCCCGCGTGCGCGACCGCGTTCACACGATGGCCGTCGTGCTGCACGGTGACCAGCTGCGGCGCCGACACGTTGTCGAGATCCCACAGATCGTGGTGGACGGTCTGGAAGTGCCAGAGGCGCTTGCCGGTGCGCACGTCTAGCGCCAGCAGGCAATTCGCGAAGAGATTCGTCCCGTGGCGATCCGCCCCGTAGAAATCGTAGGTCGCCGACCCGGTCGGAACGTAGACGATGCCGCGCTCGTCGTCGATCGACATCTCGCCCCAGTTGTTCGCGCCACCGGCGTACTTGTAGGCGTCCTTCGGCCAGGTGTCGTAGCCGAACTCGCCGGGCTCCGGCACCGTATGGAATTGCCAGACACGCTTCCCGGTGACGATGTCATAGGCGCGGATGTCGCCGGGCGGCGTCACCCACCCTTCGCCCGACGCCGATCCCATGATCAGGAGGTTCTTCCACACCTTGCCGGGACTCCGCGATTGGACGCGGCGGTCGGTGCCTTCCGCGCGCCTGAGGCCTTCGCGCATGTCCACGATCCCGTTGGTGCCGAAGCCGCGAATCGACTCGCCGCTCTTCGCGTCTATCGCCTGGAGATACCCGTCGATCGCAAAAAGCAGCCGCTTGTCGCGGCCGTTCTCGCTCTGCCAGTAGTTGACGCCACGGCTGGTCATGCCGGCCAGCCCGTCGTGGATCCAGATTTCCTTGCCGGTGGCGGCGTCGAGCGCGATCAACGCGTTGTTCCGTCCGGCCACGTAGATCACGTCGTCGACGACGATGGGATTGAAGCCCGGCAGCGCGTAGGGATAGAACCAGGCGACCTGGAGCTGGCCGACGTTGGATTTCTTGATCTGATCGAGATCGACGAACTTGGAAGCGCTCGGCCCGCCGCCGAAGTCCCACCAGCCCTTGTCGCGGCCGCTGCTCGAGGATTGGGCACCGACGCCAGCGCCAACGTCAAGAACGCAGAGCGCGCTGAGAACGCAGAGAAGTAGTTTCGAAATAAATGCTTTGCGATCTACGCGGTCTTTGCGATCTTCGTTGGCTCTACGCATGCGCGATGAGCGGCGCCGTCCGAAGCAGCGAGTCGTTCGGATAGATCTGGTCGACGTTTTCGGCCGTGATCACCTGATGGTGAACGAACACGGCCGGCGGAACCGGCCGCCGCGCCAGGATGTCGAGCGCGAGCCGGATGAGATCATCGCCGTAGCGCTCGGGGAAGTAGGCAACCGAGGCGACCAGGGACGTCCGCGGATCGCGAAGTTCAGCGCGCGCATCCGGTTCGGCGTTCTGCCCGGCAATCGCGCAGTGCGCGTCGCGGCTGGCCTCCTGGAAGGCGCGCGCGGCGCCCAGCGCACTCGGGTCGTTGGCGGCGCCGACCAGAATGCGTCTCGCCTTCGACTGCCGGAGATGTCTGCGGACCCGTTCGAGCGAGGTCTTGAACTGTCCGTCGCCGTCAATCCGCACGACTGGCGCGTCCGCGGCCCGATGGAGCGCTTCGACGATGCCCGCGAGGATGCCGCTCGATCGCGCACGCACCAGCGAGCCGGCACGCGCGAGCTCGAGGAGCAGGATCTCGTCCACCTCGCCGTGCCATCGGCTCTTCGCCCAGCGGCCCAGATAGCGTCCGGCGAGCACGCCGGCCTGGTAGTTGTTCGCGCCGAAGTAGGTCGCGCCGGGGTGTGGAATGTCGATAGCGATAATCGGGATACCCGCCTCGAGGTAGCGCGAGGCGATCTCGGGCGCGATGGCCTCGTCGGTCTGGAACTCGATCACGAGGTCGACGTTGTGCCGGACGAGGTGATCGGCGTTCCGAAGGGCAATCTTTGGCTGGTAGCGGTTGTCGACGACGATCAGCTCGATGTCGGAGCGCGGCGCGGCGGCGACCAGGCTCGCGTGCACCTCGCGGGCGAACGAGCTGTTCTGTCCCTGCGCCGCATAGCCGATCCGGTAGCGTTTGCGGCGGCGGATCTCCGCGGTCATGCGGAAACGGAGCTCGTCGACCTTTTCGATGAAGCCGCAGTGATGTAGGGTGTGCAGCAGCCGGAAACACATGCCCTTGCTGAACCCGGTCCGCCGGACGACATCGCGCAGCCGCAGCACCTCGCCGGACGACTCGAACGCGTCGAGAATCTCCGAGGCGTGCACCAGCGCTTTGACGATGTACCGGTCGGAAGGCGTCCGCGCCATGGCTGTGTTCCGCAGACCATAACACAGGGAGCCGTCGTGATTCGCAAGGCGTTCAGAATGTCGCTGCACCCCGGCGGCCAGGCCGAGTACACGCGCCGCCACAACCCAATCTGGGCGGAGCTGGACGACGTGCTGCGGGCCCATGGCGTCCGGAGTTACAGCATCTTTCTCGACCCAGACACCAACGATCTGTTCGGATACGCGGAAGTGGAGAGCGACGAGCGCTGGGCCGCTATCGCCGACACCGAGGTGTGCCGGCGCTGGTGGCGATCGATGCGGGAGCTGATGCCCTCAAACCCCGACAACAGCCCGGAATCGCGCGACCTCCGCGAAGTGTTTCACCTGAGCGCGCCGTGATCGCAGAGATGACGGAGCGAACGGTCTAACCACAGAGAAACGGAGCAACGAAGACGAACAGAGCCGCACGCGACGGTGTGATGCGAGGAATGACGATTCGACGGGCGTCGCGAAGCGACGCGGCGCGACCGATCGGATCGTGGAACGAACATCCCACACCACTTTGAAGTTCGTTCCGCGATCCGATCGGCCGCGCTCGTCGGCCCGCCGCGCAGGCCGACCCGTCGAATCGCCGTCTCCGTTCAACCTCCGTTGCTCCGTTGCTCTGTGGTTAAGCCGTTCCCTCCGTATGCTCCGTTATCGAGGGCTCGGTGTTCAGAACTCCACGCGCACCTTGATCTGCCCCACGCGCGGCGTGTTGGTCTGCGAGCTCACCCGTCCGAAATTCGCATTGGTGATGTTGGCCTGGATGCCTCCGAAGACAACGGTGTTGAATAGATTGAATACGTCGACGCCGAGCCCGAGCTTCAGCTTCGACACGCGGAAGTCGCGGCGGACGCTGAGATCCTGATTGAACGAGCTCGGGTTGCGCAGGTCGAACGCGAGCGTCCGCGGCGTATTCCCGTAGGCGAACGCTGCGGGCGACTGGAACGCGGTGCGGTCGAGGTAGGTGGGCGGCGCGGCACCCAGCACGTCACCGTCGCCGTAGTCGCCGTTGATCCGGACATCGCCCGTGAAGCCGGGAGCGAAATCGGCGTAGCAGGTGCCGGCGTTCGGCAGATTGCAGGCGGCGAGAATGGCGCCAAGCGGCCGGCCCGATCGGAATTGCGTGATGCCCGAGACCTGCCAGTCTTTGACAATCGCCCGGAGGACCGGGTTGCTGCTGCCCGGCTTGCCTTCCGCGCCGAACGGCACGTTGTAGACGACCATCGCGTTCCAGACGTGCGGCTGATCGTTGACGCCGACCGCCCAGTCCTGGTCGAAGTTGTAGCCGGTCCGCGCCGCCAGATTGTCCTCGGTCCGGCTGTAGGTGTAGTTGAAGTTCACGATCAGCCCGTCGTCTGACCGCCGCTTTTCGAGCGTCAACTGAATCGAGTGGTACGTCGAGCGTGCGAGGTCGCCGTAGACGTCCGTCACCCCCGAATACTGCGGGAACGGCCGCAGCATCTGACCGATCGTTCCGGAAAAGCCGGTGTACGGCAGCTTCACGCCGGGCACGATCGCCTGCGCGGCGGCGATGGTGGCCGCCGAGGCCTGCTGGGTGAGCAGATTGCCGAGCACCAGGAAGCGCGGATCCATCTGATTCGAATAGAAACCGCGGCCGCTGCCGCCGAGGAAATCGCCGCGGCTGCCGGCGTAGGTCGCGCCGAGCGTCAGCGTGCGCCAGAGTGTGCGCTGCACCCCCGCATTCCAGTTCTGATAGCGAGGCGGCCGGCCGCCAATCTCGGGATCGCCGTAGGTGACGCTGCCGCCGGTGCCCCGGCCGGTGACAAAACCGGTGTTGAGCGTCGGGTCGAAGAAGGGCGGCTGCGGATAAGCCGGCACGCCGTTGTTCCAGTTGTAAGACGGATCGAAGGTGTTCGCGCTCGGGAAGCTCGCGTTCGCCGACAGGCCAAGCGTGCCGGTGCCGTTGCGCGCGCCGGCGCGGCCGCCGACCGCGCCGCGGCGGGAATAGTTGATCCCGTACGCCGCCCGCACCACGGTCCGTTCGTTCAGCCCGTACGCCAGGCCGAGCCGCGGTCCGATCGCGCCATAGTAGGTGTTGATCGGCGTTCGGCAGTGACAACTGTTCGGACCGTCGCCGGCGAACACCAGCGCGCCGGGATAGCCGCCGACGGCGGGATTTGGCAGTGTCGGATCCATGAACGACCACCGGTCGTACACCTCGGTATAGGGTTTCATGACGTCGTAGCGAAGTCCGAGGTTCAGGGTCAAGTTGGGCCGCACCTTGAAATCGTCCTGCGCCCACCCGGCGTAGGCGTAGAACCGCCCGCTGGTGGCAACCTGGGAGTCCTGCACCACCGTGGTCGCATTCAGCTCGCCGAGGAGGAAGCTCGCATACGCGTTGCCGGTGGTCGTCAGGAGCGTGCCGGCCGCATTGAACCCGGCCGTCTGCGCGTTGCTGAAGCCAAACGTCGCGAGACTGCCGTACGTGCGCTCGCGCTCGTCGGCGTCCATCCGCTGCGCTTGAAAGCCGAACGTCATCGTGTGGCGGCCCCGGCTCCAGTTCAGGTTGTCCTGCACGGTGTAGTTATTGAGGTATTCGGTGAACGCCCGCGCGTCAGTGCCGCGCCACTGGGTGATCGCGTTCGGTCCGGCGAACGAAATCTCCGGAAACGATGAATCGGCTTCGCCGGCGGGCAGCCCCCGCAGCCCGGCTTTGATCGGGTACTGCCCGTCGATCGTCGCGTTGAAGATCGGGACCGACAGACGGGAGAAGCCGACGCTCGCCTGGTTGACCCATTGTGGGCCCAGCACGATCGTGTGCTTCACCTGGGCGCTGGTTGGAATCTCTTCGACGAGTCGCGTTTCGCTGTACGGCAGCGGCAATAAGGTCTGCGGATTGGTGCCGCCTCGATACGGTGTGGCTTGGCTGCGCTTGCCGTGCGAGAACAGGACCGACATCTGCTGCCGCGGGCTCAGCTTGACGTCGACTTTGCCGGTGAAGTTCTCGTTATTGAACCCAATCGGCAGGCCTCCTCCGAGATAGTTGTTCTGCAGCCCGGCGTTCGTGGGATCCGGCAGAGAGGACTGGAAGTTCTTCGAGATCGGCGAGATCCGATCCTGCGGGATGATGTTGCCTGGGAAGGGATCGCGTACGAAGCCGGTGCCGGCCGGATTCGGTCGCGTGGTTCTTGGATCGTAAATCACGACCGGCAGCGCGCTGAAGTCGCCGTTGCGCTGCGCGAGCGTCGGAATCGAGACCAGCCCGGACGCCGTCTGCCGGCGGTCGCGGTAGCCGTCGTAGGCGGCGAAGAAGAACATCTGATTCCGGCGAATCGGACCGCCGAGCGTCGCCCCGTACTCGTGCTGGTTGTCGTCCGGCTTCGTCGTCGCAAAGAACGCCTTGGCGTCGAGCGCCTTGTTGCGGAAGTACTCGAACCCGGCGCCACGAAAGTTGTTCGTGCCCGACTTGATCACGTAGTTGGACGCGCCCTGACCGTTGAACGTGACGGCAGTGCCGCTCGTCTCGACCTGAAACTGGTCGACGGCGTCGACCGAGATGCCGAACGACAGGTTCCGGCCTTCTCCTTGTACGACGGCGTTGGTGATCGGGATCCCTTCCACGTACATGTCGGTCGTGAAGTCCTGGCCGCCCATGACGTTGCCCCAGCGCCCCACCGACTGCACGCCCGGCATCAGGAACATGAACGCGGTCGGATCGCGCGGCCCGCCGGTGTTGAGCACGAGCGGCAGCGCCGTGTAGACCTCGTTCCGGATCGTCTGCCCGAGCCGCGCGTCAGCCGTCGCCAGCAGAGGAGACACGGCGGTCACGACCACTTCCTGCGTGATCGGACCGACCTGCAGCGTGACGTTCAACCCGATCACGCTCAACGCGTCGACGACGACGTGCTCGCGAACGAACGTCTGGAAACCGTCGAGCGTGACGGTCACGCGGTACTCACCCGGCGGCAGCGGCGTCAGCGCGTACACCCCTGCGGTCGTCGTCTGCCTGACCGTCGCGATTCCCGTCGCCACGTTCGTGGCGGTCACCGTCGCACCAGGCACGGCGGCGTTGGATGGGTCGAGCACGGTTCCTTGAATGGACCCGCTGCCGCCCAGCTGGGCGGTTGCCGCCGTCGGCGCAAGCATCGAGAGGGCAAAGCAGACGAGGAACCTGACAACTCGGGGCATGAAGACTCCTTGGTTCGATCCGGACGGGGGAACCCTACGCCTGCGTCATGCGCCAGTCAAACCATCGCCGGTTTTTGCCGTTGTTTCGGTGTGAGAAACGTGCGGCACCGCCGGGTCTGCGGGAATGCCTGAGTTTTCGGCCTCATTCGCCCAAAACTGCGGGGAGGACTAGTCGACCACCACAGGCGCCGTTTCATCTGGCGAACCGCCGGTCGGGGTCGGATACTGTATCCGACCCCAACCACGACGCGTCTCGTCGGCCGGCCATCGAGGGGTGTACCATCCCCGCCATGAGAGTGGTCGTGTTGGTCGCGTTGCTTGCCACCGCACTGCTGCGGCAGCCGCAGGAAACGCCGCCGAAGGACTGGATCGACGCCGACACCGGTCATCGCGTGGTCCGGCTGACCGGCGATGCCGGAGGGTCGACGCTGTACTTTCACGACAACGCCTTTTCGCCCCAAGGGGACCGGCTGATCGTCAATACGCCTGACGGGATCGCCATGATCGACGTGGCGACGATCGGAACGGACGCGGCAGCCGTGGCGGTGATCGCGCCGCGCGCGCGAGGCGGCTACTTCGCGCGACGCACGCGCGAGATCTACTTCAACGACAACGCGCGCGGGGGGATCGTCGCGCTCAACGTCGACACGAAGGCGGCCCGCGACGTGCCGCACGCGCGCGGCCTGATCAACGCGGACGAAACTCTGTCGGTGGTCAAGAACGCAAACGCGACGGATCCGGACGGCACTCACCCGAAGCCGCCAACCCGTACGCTCCTCCCCCAGCTCCAGCGAATGTTTCCTGGTAAGAAGATGGAGGACCTCACGCCGGATCAGCAGTTCTCAGTGACAAAGGAGGACGGCCTGGCGCGCCGCGCCGCCAACCCGTCGCTGCAGTCGTTCGTGTTCACGAACCTGCGAACCGGCGGCTCCACGGAAACGGGTTTTCAGTACGGCGACCTGAATCACCTGCAGTTCAACCCCGTCGATCCGAACCTGCTGCTGTATTGCCACGAAGGCACCTGGCATGAGCTCGATCGGACATGGACCATCCGCACCGATGGCAGCCAGGTGCGGCTGATGCACAAGCGCACGATGGACATGGAAATCAACGGGCACGAGTGGTGGAGCTGGAACGGCAAGACGGTGTGGTTCGATCTGCAGACGCCGCGAAGCCAGGACTTCTGGATCGCCGGCGTGAACATGGAGAACGGCGCCCGCACTCGTTATCACCTGCAACGCAGCTGGTGGGGCGTGCACTTCAACAGCTCGCGCGATGACACGCTGTTCGCCAGCGACGGCGGCGACGCGTCGCAGGTGGCCTACGCGGCGGACGGCATGTGGATCAATCTCTTGCGCGTGCAGCCGGACGGAACGGTCTCGCGCGAACGGCTGGTCAACATGTCGCGGCACAACTACGTGACGGGCCGCGGCGGCGTCGAGCCCAACGTGCACATCACACCGGACAAGAAATGGGTGATCTTCACCGGCCAATTCGCGGCCGGCCAGCGGCAGGTCTATGCGGTCGCCATCGACAAACCCTGACCAGCCCGCGGGGGAGACCTATTGCGGCAGGTTGATGCGGCGCAGTAGATCGACGAATCGCGGATCCGAGCGCAGTGGGTCCCAGACCGTCTCACGTTTCAGGTAGGCCAGGCGATTGAAGCGCTCCTCGTACGCCTTCTCGAGCCAGTTCAGCGCCTGATCGTTTTCACCAAGACCCACATGAACCATTGCGAAGGCGAGCGCGGGCGTGTATCGCTCCTTCGCGGTATCGGCGAGCTGGTGCAGAATCCGACGCGCTTCGTCTCGCTGGCCCATCCGGGCGCGCACGTTGCCGAGATTGGCCAGCGAGATTGCGGCACCTCGGCTCAATGCGACGGCCTTCTCCATTTCAGGTACCGCTTCGCTGTACAAGCCTTTTGACGCAAGAGCCCCGCCGAGCACGTCGTAGGCCACTGCGAAGGCGGGATCGAGCTCGATCGTCCTGCGGCATTCTTCGATCCCTTCGTCGGAATGATTGGACAGGACCCATTGCACCGCAAGGGTATGGCTGAGGGACGCTGAAACCGGGTCGCGCTCCAGCATGTGCTTCGCGACGCTGATGGCCTCCTCGAAGCGGCCGCCAACGGTGAGGTAGAAGGGATAGTAGGAGTGGTTAATCACCGCCTCACGATTGAGCGCGAGGGCGCGATCGAAGTGTCTCGTGGCCGCCAGCCAATCCCAGTCGTACGTGAAGCTGGCATAAGCCAGTGAAATGTGCGCCTCGGCCAGACTGCTGTCGATGTCCAGCGCCTTGGCCGCAGCGGCTTTGGCCTTCGGCATCGCCGCGCGCGGTGGAACCATGTTGAAGAACGACATCTGGTTGTAGCTGTCGGCCAGACCCGCATACGCCAGCGCGTAGGCGGGATCCGTTTCGACAGCGCGGTTGAAGTAATCGATCGCCTTTTGCATGCCGTCCGGACTTCGTTTGTTCCAGTAGAAGAGACCCTTGAGGTACAGCTGGTACGCTTCTGCGTTTTCCGTGTAGCGCATCGTCAGTCGCTGCTTCTCATCGTCGGTCAGCCGCAGCCGCAACCGTTCGGAGATTTCCTTCGACAGCTCGTCCTGCAGAGCGAAGACATCGGCAACCTTGCGGTTGTACTGACCGCCCCAGAGCTGCGTGCCGTTCGTCACGTCCATGAGCTCCGTGCGGACGACCAGCGTGCCGTCCCGTTGCAGCAGCCGCCCCGAGAGCACAGCGCCGACATGCAGGTCTTGTCCGATCTTCTGCGGATCGATCTCCTTCCCCTTGTAGCGAAACACCGTGCTGCGCGCCGTCACGTGCAGGCTCCGTACCTGCGACAGGTTCGCGATGAGGCTTTCCGTGATGCCGTCGCTCAAGTAATCGCCGTCAGGGTCGCCGCTGCTGTTGACGAACGGCAGCACCGCCACCGAGTTGATCGCCCCGCCCTTCGCGCGCAGACCGGAGAGCCGCACGCCGGCCGCAAGCAGTGCTATGAGCGCAACGGCGCCGGCAGCAATCAGGGGCCCCTTGCGTCGCCAACCGCTTGTTCCGGCGAAGGGAGCTTCTCCGCGGCGCGATGCGAGAGACCCGGAATCGCGGTCGCGCTTCAGGCGCTGCAGGTCGGCGCGCAACTCCGACGCCTGCTGGTATCGCAGCCTCGGGTCTTTTTCCAGCGCCTTGTTCACGACTTCTTCGAGCCTCGGCGGCGAGTCGGGATTCACGCGTCCCACCGGAACCGGCGCCCGGTTCAGGATGGCCTCATGGATCGTCCCCGGAGTGCTGCCGGTGAACGCCGGCCGGCCGGTCGCAATCTCGTACAGAACGCAGCCGAGCGAAAAGAGGTCGGTGCGGGAATCGAGGGCTTCGCCACGCACCTGTTCGGGCGACATATACGCCAGCGTTCCCATGACCGCTCCGGGATCGGTCAACGGCTCCTGAGTCGGTCCGGCCGTCATCCCTTGACGATCCAGCGGCGGCCTCGCCAGGCCGAAATCGAGCAGCTTGGCGTGGCCGCGGTCGGTGACGAAGATGTTGGCCGGCTTGATGTCGCGGTGGATGATCCCCTTGCCGTGGGCGGCTTCGAGCGCGTCGGCGAGTTCCGCGCCGAGTTCAAGGACACGATCGGGAGGGAGTGCCCCACCGGCGATCAGCTGATGGAGCGGAGTGCCCTCCAGCCGCTCCATCGCCATGAAATGTCGGCCGGCGTGCTCTCCGACATCGTAAATCGCGCAGATGTGCGGATGATTGAGGGCCGAGGCGGCGCGGGCCTCGCGCTGGAACCGTTCGACCGCGCGGGGATCGCGCGACAGCTCGTCGGAAAGGAACTTCAGCGCAACGGTCCGCCCCAACCGCGAGTCTTCAGCCAGGTAGACCACTCCCATGCCGCCCTGGCCCAGCTTTTCCAGGATGCGATAGTGCGAGATGGTTTGGCCGATCACCCGGTGGTAGTTTAGGCTACGGCTACTTGAATGGCGAACCTTCGCAGCTGTGCGCTGTCGGCGTCGCTGTTTCTGCTGACTGCCCTCCCGTCTGCGCAGTCGCCCTCGAAAGAACCGCCACGCGAGTGGACTGATCCCGACACCGGTCATCGCGTCGTCCGCCTGTCGGACGAACCGGGCAGCCAGAGCCTCTACTTCCACCAGAACGCGTACACGCCGGACGGTTCGAAGCTGATCATCACGACGCCAACCGGCCTGGCGACGATCGACCTGAAGACACGCGCCATCGACAAAGTCGTGGAAGGCCGTGTCAACCTGATCATGACCGGCCGCCGGACCGGGCGTGCGTACTACGTCAAGGCTGGCGCCGTGCACGCCGTCGATCTCGGCACGAAAGTCAGCACGGAGATCGCGACGTTGCCTCCGCGCGCGTCCATCGCGACCGTGAACGCCGACGAGACGCTCCTCGCCGGAACAATCACCGAGGACTCGGTGCCCAACGCCGCCGAGTCGCGAGGCCGCGACAGCTATCCCGGCAAGGGCGACATGATGGAACGGCGCCTTGCCGCCCGTCTGCCGATGCAGCTGCTCGTCATTGACGTCAGAACGGGACAGACGAAGACGATTCTCCGGAGCACCGACTGGCTGAATCACTTGCAGTTTTCGCCGACCGATCCGGCGCTGCTGCTGTTCTGCCACGAGGGACCGTGGCACAAGGTGGATCGCACGTGGACGATTCGATCAGATGGCACGGGCCTGACGCAGATTCACCGCCGTACCATGAACATGGAAATAGAGGGCCACGAGTTCTTCAGCGGCGACGGCCGCCACATCTGGTACGACCTGCAGACGCCGCGCAGTGAGGTGTTCTGGCTCGCCGGCTATGAACTGGCGACGGGGCGGCGGACTTGGTACCACCTCGAGCGTGCCGAATGGTCCGTGCACTTCAACGTGTCCCCGGACGGAACGCTCTTCGCGGGCGACGGTGGTGGACCGTCGAGCGTCGCGGCTCCCGGCAACGGTCAGTGGATCTATCTGTTTCGTCCGCAGCTGGTTCGCGACCGCACCGACAACGCGCTGCCCAACTCGCAAGATCTCATCCAGCCCGGCGTGCTGAGGGCGGAGAAGCTGGTCAATCTCGCCAGGCACGACTACAGCCTCGAGCCAAATGTCACATTCACGCCGGACATGCGATGGATCGTCTTCCGCTCCAACATGTTCGGACCGACTCACGTGTTCGCGGTCGAGGTGAACAAGCGATGAAGATCATGGCTTGCGCGTTGGCGTCGATCGTCTGCGTCTCGTGCACGGTGACGACTCGAGAACTGACGAGCGCTGATGTGAGCGGCCTCGTCGTACGCGTCGACACGCCGATGGCTCCCCCGCGGTGGGCGACGCTCGAACGTCAGCTCCTGGCGGCCAACGTGCCGGCGTGCCGCGAGTTTTACGACAAGTACTTCGATCCGCGCGGTCACCTGCAGTGTTTCGTGCGCTGGGGCGCGAACGACGGACCGGACGACGCGTTCGAGAACTTCAATCACTGGCCGGAGTTGCACGCCCTGGGCGCGAGCGACGACGTGCTCCAGATGTTCGTCAAGGGCCACGACGGGCTGATCGAGCAGTACACCGCGGCGAAGACGACCGACGTGCCGATCGCGCGCCAGGGGATGTACTACAAGGAGTTCATCGTTCAGTCTGACTGGATGCACCACGGAGAGGGACTGCAGCTCTTCAACCGCATGGGGTTGTCGATGCCGATGGACGCGAAGTACCAGCAGCGCGCCCGGCGGTTCGCCGGCTTCTACATGGGTGAGGATCCCGAAGCGCCCAACTACGATCCGGCCCACAAGATCATTCGCAGCATGGAGAACGGCAGCCGCGGACCGATGCTGCGGAAGGCGACCGCCCTCGACTGGGTCGGCGATCCGTTCGACGTCAAGGGATTCGACGCGCTGCATGGCGAGTCGACCTTCGAGCAGTTCCTGGCCCACTACCAGGAGTACGGCGACGTGGTGGGCGATCACTTTCTGAATCTGGTCGCCACCACGCTGCCGACCAACGCGTACCTGCTGGACGGCGCACCCAAGTACAAGCAATGGATCGTCGAGTACATGAACGCGTGGCTGGGCCGGATGGTGCAGAACCACGGGATCATCCCCAGCTTCGTGGATCTCGACGGAACAATCGGCGGCCCCGAAGGCAGATGGTGGAAGAACGCCTACGGCTGGGGCTTCAGCCCGGTGAATCCGGTCACCAAGCGCCGAGAGGATCGCAATCGCATTCCGCGGGCGCTGGTCGGGTTCAGCAACGCGCTGCTCGTCACCGGCGATCAGAAGTACGTCGACGCGTGGCGCACCATGATCGACGCGGTCAACGCGAACGCGAAAGAGATCGACGGCCGCCGGCAGTATCCCTCGATGTACGGCGCAGATGGCTGGTATGGCTGGCGGAACGTTCCGTGGAACGTCGGCGCGCTCGAAGTCTGGTACTGGTCGCAAAAACCGGAGGACCGGGCGCGACTCGGCACTGAAGCCTCGACATCGCTCGGGGCAGGTGCCTGGGTCCGGTATCTCGGGGGACAGAATCCCGGCTATCCCGAGCAGGTCCTCGAGCGCGACTTGAAGACGATCGACCAGCGGCTGACCGCGATGCGCCGCGACAACACTCCCCCGGAACGGCGGCTAGCCGACAACATGCTCGACTACAACCCGGCGGCGACCGATTCACTGGTGCAGCTGATGTGGGGCGCGCTGTTGCCGGGCCGCGAGGGCGGACTGCTGAACGCGCGCCTGCGCTATTTCGATCCCGAGCGGAAACGCGCCGGCGTGCCGGAAGACGTGGCGGCGCTCGTGTCGGAACTGTCCGATACGCGCACCGTGGTGACGGTGGTCAATCTCAACACCTCGCAGCCGCGCACGCTGATCGTACAGGGCGGCGGCTACGGAGAGCATCAGCTGGTCAGCGTCACCGCCGGAGGCAAGACGACGCCGATCGATGCTCCGCTTCTGGCAGTCCAACTCGGCCCGGGATGCGGACAGCAGCTGGTGCTGGAGATGAAGCGTTACGCGAACACGCCGACAGTCCGACACCCATGGAACCGCGGCGGCAGTTGAAAGCGCGGGGCGATATCGTCGTAGCGCAGCCCTTCAGGGCTGCCCGAGCGGCCGTCGGCAGGCCTAAAGGCCTGCGCTACGGGCGGCCTCGAGCATGAGTCATTCACGAAGAGACTTCGTGTCACGCGCCGCGGGCACAGTAGCGGCCGCCGCCGTGCCGTGGCCCTTCGACTCGCTCTCGCTCGCTCAGGGCAGGCCATCAGAGGCTCGGACGGCGGCGATTCCCATCATCGACACCCACATTCACCTGTACGACCCGGATCGCCCTCAGGGCGCACCTTATGCCGGTCCGCCCGGCGTGCCACGAGTGGCAGCCTACCCGGAGCGGTATCGAAAGCTCGCGGTCCCGCTCGGCGTCGTCGGCGCGATCAAGGTCGAGGCAAGCCCGTGGATCGAGGACAACCTGTGGGTCCTCGAGGTCGCGCAGAAAGATCCGATCATCGTCGGCGTGGTGGGCAATCTCGAACCTGACAAGCCCGAGTTCCCCGAGTACCTCGAGCGCTACCACAAGAACCCGCTGTTTCGCGGCATCCGCTACGGAAACCTCTGGGGACGCGACATCACGAAGCAGTCCGCGAACCCGGATTTCATCAGCGGGGTCAAACGACTCG
>Ga0207641_10002234_pt1 | contig 18118 bp, 13 predicted proteins | sample KBSSwiS62_FD_184306 | JGI IMG/M metagenome (GOLD analysis project Ga0207641, IMG submission 184306) | Switchgrass rhizosphere microbial communities from Kellogg Biological Station, Michigan, USA - KBS Switchgrass S6-2 (SPAdes) (version 2) | ecosystem: Host-associated > Plants > Roots >... | reverse complement strand
CCGGTCCAATCGCAGCCCATTCCGTCGAAGGTGCGGAGGGTTTTTCCTGTTGGTAACCCGGGGGTGCGACCCGGGTGCGGCCTGTTCACGCGCGGTGTCTAGGCTGCGGTCTTCGTGAGAGCACTCCGACGGTTCACCGTCCGCGCGCAGCTTCCGGACCAGCTCGCCCCGCTAGCCGACCTGGTGATGAATCTCCGCTGGTCATGGCACCCGGAGACGCTGGACCTCTTCGAGTCCGTTGACCCGGAGCTCTGGCGGGCGACGAAGGGCGACCCGGTTCGCCTGCTCGGCGAGGTCGACCACGACCGGCTACTGACCCTGGCCGCTGACCGGCGATTCCTCCGTCGGCTGACGGACGCGGCCGACGAGCTGCAGGACTACCTGAACGCCGAGTTCTGGTACCAGCGGCAGAGCCTTCCTGGCGCGCCGAGCGCGATCGCGTACTTCTCGCCGGAGTTCGGCATCACCGAGGTGCTGCCGCAGTACTCGGGCGGCCTGGGCATCCTCGCCGGCGACCATCTGAAGACCGCCAGCGACCTCGGCGTGCCGATCGTCGGGGTCGGGCTGCTCTACCGCGCCGGCTACTTCGTTCAGTCGCTGTCGCGCGACGGCTGGCAGCAGGAGCGCTACCCCGGCATCGACCCGCACGGCCTGCCGATCACCCAGCTGACCGACGCGGCCGGCAACCCGCAGAAGATCACCGTCGGGCTGCCCGAGGGCCGCACCCTGCACGCGCAGATCTGGAAGGCACAGGTCGGCCGGGTCCCGCTGCTGTTGCTCGACTCGGACGTCGAGGACAACCAGCCCGCGGAGCGCAGCGTCACCGACCGGCTCTACGGCGGCGGCACCGACCACCGGCTGCTGCAGGAGATGCTGCTCGGGATCGGCGGCGTGCGGGCCCTGCGCGTGTTCTCCCAGGTCACTGGCGCGCCGACGCCGGAGGTCTACCACACCAATGAGGGCCACGCCGGCTTCCTCGGCCTGGAGCGGATCCGCGAGCTGACCGCCGGCGGCCTGAGCTTCGACGAGGCGCTCGAGGCCACCCGCGCGGGCACCCTGTTCACGACCCACACCCCGGTCCCGGCCGGCATCGACCGGTTCCCGCGGGACATGGTCGCCCGCCACTTCGGCGGGGACTGCGCCTGGGAGGGCGTGCCCGTCGAGCGGGTGCTGGAGCTCGGCGCCGAGCCCGACCCCAACGTGTTCAACATGGCGCACATGGGCCTGCGTCTCGCGCAGCGGTCCAACGGCGTGAGCAAGCTGCACGGGATCGTCAGCCGGGAGATGTTCAACGCGCTGTGGCCGGGCTTCGACCCGGTCGAGGTGCCGATCGGCTCGGTCACCAACGGCGTGCACGCGCCCACCTGGGTCTCCCGCACGCTGATCGAGCTGGCCGACCGCGACTCCGAGCCCCCGCTGCTCTCCCCGGACGGCCGCGGGTTCGCCAAGATCGACAAGATCTCGGACGAGGCGCTGTGGGCCACCCGGCGCGAGCTGCGCGAGCGGCTGGTCGCCGAGGTCCGCCGCCGGGTGCGCGCCTCCTGGCTGCAGCGCGGCGCCGCGCCCGGCGAGCTGGACTGGGTGGAGAGTGTCTTCGACCCGGACGTCCTGACGATCGGGTTCGCCCGCCGGGTGCCGTCCTACAAGCGGCTCACCCTGATGCTGCAGGACCGCGACCGGCTCACCCGGCTGCTGCTGCACGCCGAGCGGCCGATCCAGCTTGTGATCGCCGGCAAGGCGCACCCGGCCGACGACGGCGGCAAGCAGCTGGTCCAGCAGATCGTCCAGTTCGCCGACAACCCCGAGGTCCGCCATCGGATCGTCTTCCTGCCGGACTACGACATCGGCATGGCCCGGTATCTGTACGGCGGCTGCGACGTCTGGCTGAACAACCCGCTGCGCCCGCTGGAGGCGTGCGGCACGTCCGGGATGAAGGCCGCGCTCAACGGCGGTCTGAACCTTTCGATCCGGGACGGCTGGTGGGACGAGCTGTTCGACGGCCAGAACGGCTGGGCGATCCCGACCGCCGACGGCGTCGAGGACGCGGAGCGCCGGGACGGCATCGAGTCGGCGGCGCTCTACGACCTGCTGGAGAACGCCGTCGCCGCCCGGTTCTACGACCGCACCGACAGCGACCGGCCCGACGGCGCGCCCCGCCGATGGACGGCGATGGTCCGCCACACCCTGTCGACGCTCGGACCCAAGGTGCTCGCCACCCGGATGGTCCAGGAGTACGTCGAGCAGTACTACGTGCCAGCCGGGGTCTCGGCGCGGGCCGCGGCGTCCGGCGCGTTCGGCGGCGCCCGGGACCTCGCGGCCTGGAAGGCCCGGATCCGCGGCGCGTGGGGCGGCGTGCGGGTCGTCAACGTCGACTCGTCGGGCCTGGGGGACACCCCGCAGGTCGGCCAGGACCTCGCGGTGCGCGCCACCGTCGAGCTGGGCGGCCTGGAGCCGTCCGACGTGGTGGTCCGGGCATCCTACGGGCGTGTCGACGAGACCGACCGGCTGCTCGCGCCGGCGACGCTGAACCTGAACCCCGTCGGCGACGCCGAGGGCGGCGGCCACCGCTTCGAGGGCACCATCCCGCTGTCGCGCACCGGCCCGTTCGGCTACACCGTCAGCGTGCTGCCCGCGCATGCGCTGCTGGCGACCCCGGCCGAGGTCGGCCTGATCACCGTCCCGTAGCCGCAACGCGTACCCGCCTGACCCGGGCCGGCCGCTCCTGGCCAGCCCGGGTCCAGGTGTTTCGGGTTGGTGAGCCACTCGCGCACAGGCGCGTTTTAGTGGCCGGTGAACTTCGCCTTGCCGGGGCCGTTGGCCTGGAACGACTCCATGCCGATCTTCTGGTCCTGCGAGCCGAACAGGCCGACGAACAGGCCGGTCTCCAGCCGCAGCGCCTCGGACATGCCGATCTCCAGGCCGTCGTCGATGGCCCGCTTGGCCGCCGCGAGCGCGAGCGCCGGCCCGGCGACGTACTGCCGCGCCCGCCGCAGCGCCTCCTCGTAGACCTCGGCCTTGGGGACGACGGCGTCGGCCAGCCCGATCGCGAGCGCCTCCGCGGCGCCGATCTGGCGGCCGGAGTAGATCAGCTCCTTGGCCCGCGACGGGCCGACCAGCCGGGGGAGCCGCTGCGTGCCGCCGGCGCCCGGGATCACCCCGAGCAGGATCTCCGGCTGCCCGACCTTGGCCGTGTCCGCGAGGATCCGGAAGTCGGCGCACAGGGCGAGCTCGAGGCCGCCGCCGAGCGCGTAGCCGGTCACGGCCGCGAACACCGGCTTGGGAATGCGGGCGACCAGCTCGAACGTCTGGGTGAGGTCGGTCGCCCAGCCCGACATGGCGGCCTGGTCCATCGGCGCCATCTCCACGATGTCGGCGCCGGCCGCGAAGACCCGCTCGCCGCCGTAGATCACGACCGCGCTGATGTCGTCGCGGCGGGACGCCTCCAGCGCGACGGCCCGCAGCTCGCCGGTGACCTCGGCGTTGAGCGCGTTCACCTTGGGCCGATCGAGCCGGATCGTCCCCACGCCGTCCGCAACCTCTAGTCGTACGACCGCCACGGCCGACCTCCTTGTCTCACCCTTGACTCGGTCTTGCTCTGGGCCCCGGGTCCCACGTCGGCCCGGTCTCGCTCTCGTCTCGCCGCGCCGTGTCGCCCGCGACCGGTCCGCCTTCGGACCGCTCGTGGACCATCGCATCGCCCGCCGGCTCCGCGCCCGTCGTGGCGCGGTGAGGCATATCACCCGGGCGCCGGGCGGGCATCGGCGCCGGTCGTGAGCGGGCCGGAGATCGTCCCACGCGTCTCCTGTCCACAGGGCGAGCCGTTCACCCCCATGCGATCATTGTGTTCCACTAGCGTCGCCGATGTGTCGTACACGTTCGACTCAGGTGTCGCGCGCCCGGACCCGGCGCTGCCGCGCGTGCTGCCCGGCGCGCCGGTGCCGCTGGGCGTCACTCCCGACGCGGGCGGCGTGAACGTCGCCGTCGTCGCGCCGGGGGCGGACGCGGTGGAGTTCTGCCTGCTGGACCCCGACCGCGGGGAGACCCGCTTCCGGCTCCCCGAGCGGTCCGGCGCCGTCCGGCACGGCTACATCCGGGGAATCCGCCCGGGGCAGCGCTATGGCCTGCGCGCCCACGGGCCCTACGACCCGGCCCGCGGCCTGCGCTACAACCCCGCCAAGCTGCTGCTCGACCCGTACGCCCGCCGCGTCGAGGGCACGCTGACCCCGCACCAGGCGATCTTCGGCTACGGCGACGGGGACCCGTACGGCTACCTCGCCGACGGGCAGGACTCGGCTCCCTACGTCCCGGTGGGCATCGTCACGGCGCTGCCCGGCGCCCAGCCGGTCGGCAACCGGCCGCGCACGCCCTGGCCGGACACGGTCATCTACGAGCTGCACGTCCGCGGCTTCACCAGGCTGCATCCCGCGGTGCCGCGCCAGCTCCGCGGCACCTACGCCGGTTTGGCTCACCCGGCCGTCATCGAGCACCTGGTCGGCCTGGGCGTCACGGCCGTCGAGCTGCTGCCGGTGCACGCCTTCGTCTCCGAGCCGGTCCTGACCGAGCGGGGCCTGTCCAACTACTGGGGCTACAACTCCCTGGCGTACTTCGCGCCGCATCCCGGCTACGCGGCCACCGGCGACCCGGTCACCGAGTTCCGCGCAATGGTCGCCGCGCTGCACGACGCGGGCCTGGAGGTGCTGCTGGACGTGGTCTACAACCACACCGCCGAGCAGGACGAGCGCGGCCCGACGCTGTCGATGCGCGGCCTGGACAACGCCGTCTACTACCGGCTGGAGCCGACCGACCAGCGCCGCTACCGGGACGTCACCGGCTGCGGCAACACCCTGAACGTCACCTCGCCGCACGTGGTCCGGCTGATCTGCGACTCGCTGCGCTACTGGGTCACCCGGATGGGCGTCGACGGGTTCCGCTTCGACCTGTCGGCGGCGCTGGCACGTAACCCCGACGCGTTCGACCCGTCCGCGCCGCTGCTGACCGCGATCGGCCAGGACCCGGTGCTCGCCGACGTGAAGCTGATCGCCGAGCCCTGGGACGTCGGCTGGGGCGGCTACCAGGTGGGCGCCTTCCCGCCGCCGTGGGCCGAGTGGAACGACCGGTTCCGCGCCACCGTCCGCGACACCTGGTCGGGGCGGGCGGCGAGCGCCGCCGACCTCGGTTACCGGATCACCGCCTCGTCCGATCTGTTCGACCACGCCGGCCGCTCGCCGAGCGCCTCGGTGAACTTCGTCACCGCGCACGACGGCTTCACGCTGGCCGACCTGGTCTCCTACGAGCACAAGCACAACGAGGCGAACCTGGAGGACAACCGGGACGGTGACAGCCACAACCGGTCGTGCAACCACGGGGTCGAGGGGCCGACGGACGACCCGGCGATCCTGGAACGCCGTCGCCGTGTCCGTCGCGCGATGCTCGCCACCCTGCTGCTGTCGACGGGTGTGCCGATGCTGGTCGCCGGCGACGAGCTCGGGCGCTCACAGGGCGGCAACAACAACGCCTACTGCCAGGACAACCCGGTTTCGTGGCTCGCCTGGCCGGAGTGGGCCGGCGGTGGGCGGCGGTCCGGCCGCGGCTGGTGGTCCCGCCGCTCCGACCACGAAGGGCCCGAGCCGCGGCGGGAATCACTCCCAAGAGCCGGCGCGGCCGCCGACGGCAAGCTGAGCCGGGCCGACCAGTGGACGCCCGAGGCACCGCCGCCCGACCCGGCGGGCGACGACCCGGCGCTGCCGGAGCTCGTCTCCTGCCTGCTGGCGCTGCGCCGCGCCGTGCCAGCGCTGCGCCGGCCGCGGTTCTTCCACGGTGGCCAGTCCACCCGGACGCGCCGCGCCGACATGACGTGGTTCCTGCCGACTGGTGAGCAGATGTCCGACGCGGACTGGAACGCCCCGCGGCCGGCCACCGTCGTGGCCTTCATCTCGGGCGACAGTCTCGACTGGCTCGGCCCGGACGGGACGCCGGCCGTCGGCGACAGCCTCCTGATCGTCCTGCACCCGGGCGGGGAGGACATCGAGGCGCGGCTGCCCGGCGACCCGTGGGCCACCCGCTACGACCTGCTGCTGGACACGGCCTCGGCCGACCTGCGCGGCGTCCGCGCCGCCGTCGAGGACGGGCACCGCCCGCTTGCGAGCTACGCCGCCGGCGCCACCTTGCCCGTCCCGTGGGGGAGCGTCCTGGTCCTGCGTGCCCACCTCTAGGCGGAGGACCGGACCTGCCGGATCACGACCTCCCAGGTCTCGACCTGCCGGACCCCCTTCGTCGACCCGGCAGGAACCCCCGGGGCCGTAGCTTGCGGCGGACGGGAGCGAAGCGGAGGCACTGAGCGGGTCGCTCGACGGTCAGGACCTGCTGCGCAAGGCCAGGTCCACGATCAGCGGCAGGTGATCGCTGCCGTCGTCGTCGCCGCGGTGGTAACCGGTGATCGCGAAGGCGGGTGAGGCGAGTACGTGGTCGATCCGGATGACCGGTGGCAGCACCTGGTCCGCGGGCCAGGTCGGCGACCAGGCCGCGCCCGCGACGTCGTGCGCGTCCCGGACGCCCGAGTCGACCAGATGGCGGAACGGGCGATGATCCCGGGTCGCGTTGAAGTCGCCCGCCAGCACCACCGGCAGCGGCGAGGCGCGCACGTCCGCGGCGAGCTGGTCAAGCTGGGCGCGCCACCGCTTCGTGTAGGCGGTGGTCGTCGGCGAGATCGTGTGGACCGCGAACAGGGTGAACTGCCGGCCCTCGCCGATGGTCACCGTCATCCGGGCCAGCGGCTCCCGACCAACCTGCGGGACCCGCACGTCCGAGAGCGGGAACCGGGAGTACACCGCGTACCCGAACGCGCCGAGGTCCGGGTGCACCACGTGGTACTGGTAGCCGGCCAGCGCCCCCGAGCCCGAGACCCCCGCGAGCGTCAGTGGGGAGACCTCCTCCAGCACGACGATGTCCGGACGCCTGGCCGCGATCTGCGGGTCGAGCCGCCCGGCCTGTGCGTTCGAGTACTGGAGGTTCGCCGTGAGCAGCCGCAGCGGGATCGAGCCGGCCGGGCGCCCGTCGGGGCTGCTCGGCCACAGCTCGGCGACGGTCCAGAACACGTGCAGGCCGATCAGCGGCACGGCGGCGAGGATCAGCAGGTTGCGGCGCACCCCGAAGCCGACGGCGACCGCCGCGTAGGCGGGCAGGTACACCAGCGGCGTCAGCGCGTTGATCACCGTGTACGGGTACGCCAGCGCGTCGTCCAGATGCGTCAGCCGGCCGAGCGCGAGGACCGCGAGGATCGCCAGTGCGGCCCAGGTGAGCCCGACGAGCAGCGTCCGGCCGAGACGGGGCGCCAACCGGGTGCCCTCGGGCCCGTCCGCGTCGGCTTTCCGGTCGGCGACGTCGCCGATGACCGATTTCTCGCCTTCCCCCGTGTTCCGCACCCCATCAGGGTGATGGTCTGTCATGGAAGGAGGACAACCGGCCCGCTGGGATGGCGCGAGCTGAGAGGACGGTCACATCGGATCTGGGAGGTCGGCGATCTGGCAGGTCCGGCTCACAGCCGGTCGTCGTCGGGGATCGACGGGGAGCGGCTCAGAATGCCGGCCGCGGCGCCGCGCCATTCCTGGACGTCGGTCGACCCGCGGTACGGAGAGAACGCGCTGTTAAGCTCGCGGACCTTCTCGGTGACCCGGACGGAGGACACGGGGCCGGCGTACTCGATGGCCCGGCGCCCGGCGTCCAGCGCCCCCTCCAGGTCGGCGGAAGGGATGCGCAGGTAGGCGATGGCGAGATCCGCCTCGGCGTAGCCACGGGTCCTGGCGCGGGCGGGATCCTGGCGCGCCCGGGCCTCCAGGAAGCGTCCGACGGCCTGCTCCGGCCGGTCGAGCAGCAGGTAGCAGTGGCCGACGCATTCGAGGACGTCACCGGCGTTGTAGTGCGACGCCCAGGCCGGTTCGTCCGGGTCCGGGCCGCGCTCGATCGCCCGTTCCATCGCGTTCAGCGCCAGCGTGCAGCCGGCCTCGTCCTTCGCCCGCGCACAGGCCCAGGCCTGTTTGTCGTACAGCATCGCCTGGACCGTTGGCGCCGCCCTGCGGTGTGCCCGGTCCACGGCCGCGCGGGCCATCGACAGGCTCTGGCGCTGGTGGCCGAGCCGGGCGGCCTGATCGCTCATCGCGGACAGTACTCGGCCGGCGAGCTGGGCGTCGTCGGCGTGCTCGGCCAGGCTGAGCGCCTGGATGTAGTAACGCTGGGCGAGCGCCTGCCGGTCGGAGTCCTGCGCCAGCCAGCCGGCGAACTGAGTGAGCTCCGCCAGCGCGCTGCACAGGTCCGCGTCCGGGCGCTCGCGCGTCGCCGCCCGCGTGCGGTCGTGCAGGAAGGCCACCACCTGCGGACGGATCTCGCCGCTGCCGAACCGCGCGTCCAGCCGGCGGAAGGTCTGCGTCATGTCTCTGATCATGGCGGCGCTGCTGGTGGACGTCTCGGTGCTCTCCCACACCGCCCGCTGGATGACGCCAGTGAGGCTGGAGAGCACCGGCTCGGCGAACGCGCTGGCGACGAAGGACGTCCCGTCCTGGGCCAGCTCGCGCGGCCGCAGGTCCCGGCCGGTCAGCCCGGCGAGAGTCCTGACGGTCTCCCCGGCGGCATCGCCGACGTGCAGGCCCAGGTCCTCGCGGCCATAGTGCTCCCCGCGCCAGCCGAGGTCCGCCGGCAGCACCGGGTAGCCGACCAGCGCCGACACCTCGGCCGCCGCCAGCTCGGCCACCATCGGGTCCCGGGGGCGCATCCCCCGCCGCCAGTGCCCCACCGTCGTGCGCGCCAGGCCGAGCTCGATCCGTCGGTGGTGGCGGGCCCGGCTGTTCACCTGCTTGGCGAACCGGGTGTCGGACATGCCGCTCTCACGCAGCAGACGGTCGAACACGTTTGGTGAGGCAGGGTCCTTGGCAGGCGTGGAGCTGGACATCGAACCCCCGGGATCGAATCCTGTCACTGAAAGTGGGAGAGCCGTCGCCTGACGCATATCCAGGGCCAGAAAGTAGCGGACCGGTGACTTCTCTCCGAGAGAGTGTGCATAGTCACACGCGAATGCACGGTATGGGGTAGCCGCGTGTCGCGGTTACTGCTCGGTTCCGTGACGATGCGACGGCGCCGCCGAGGCCGCAAGCGGGCATTCGACCGCGAAAAGCCCACCTCGCGGACCTGGTGCGCTCGCCCACAGGTGCCGGCGGCTGCCACTTGAGCGTCGCTCGGCGTTACCGCCAAGGTGTGCCATACACTCCGCCCGGCCGGCGTCGCCGGCCCCGTCGGTCGGCTGCCCCGACCAGTGCGGCCTGTGGTGCCCGCCAGGGGTGTCCACCCGGCAGACGCGCGTCCTGGGTGGGGTGCGGAGGGCGGGTGAGCGCGAGGATGGTAATGCCTTGTGAGTTATGCGGCTGACGTCACGCCGCCGATCATCGGGCATGTCGCGTCGACCGATGACACCATGTCAAGAGCACTGAGCCTGATCCGTCACCGAAGTTTGATCACGGCGCCCCCGGTTCGAGGCGACGACGGAGCAAGATCACTGAACATCTGATTGTGTTGGCTACGGAGGCCCCAAGGCGTGAACATCGTCGTTACCGTCAAGCAGGTTCCCGATACCTGGGCGGAGAAGAAGCTCGACGCCGCGGACAAGACCGTCGACCGCGTCAGCGTCGACAACGTCATGAACGAGATGGACGAGTACGGGGTCGAAGAGGCCCTCAAGATCAAGGAAGCGCACGGCGGTGAGGTCACCGTCGTCACGATGGGCCCGGCGAAGGCCGTCGAGACGATCCGCAAGGCCCTCTCGATGGGCGCGGACAAGGCGGTCCACCTGACCGACGACGCGCTGCACGGCTCGGACGCGCTGCAGACGTCCGCAGCGCTCGCGAAGGTCATCGCGACCCTGAACCCGGATCTCGTCATCACGGCGACCGAGGCTTCCGACGCGCGTGGCGGTGTGATGGGCGCGCTGCTGGCTGAGCGGCTCGGCCTCCCGCAGCTCACCCAGGCCCGCAAGGTGACCGTCGACCCGGGCTCGAGCAAGGTTACCGTCGAGCGCCTGGCCGACAACGGCTACGCCCTCGTCGAGGCGAGCCTGCCGGCCGTGGTCGGCGTCGTCGAGAAGATCAACCAGCCGCGGTACCCCTCGTTCAAGGGCATCATGGCCGCGAAGAAGAAGCCGCTGACCACGCTGTCGGCCGGTGACGCTGGTCTCGACGCGGGCTCGGTCGGTCTCGCGGGCGCGGGCTCGACGGTCGTCGACGCCCAGCCGGCGCCGCCGCGCCAGAGCGGCACCATCGTCAAGGACGAGGGCGACGGCGGCACGAAGATCGCCGATTTCCTCGCGGCGCAGAAGCTCATCTGAGGGGTAATCGAGAGATGGCTGAGGTACTCGTTCTCGTCGAGCACGCCGACGGTGAGCCCAAGAAGGTCACTGGCGAGCTGCTGACGCTCGCCCGCACGCTCGGCGAGCCCGCGGCGGTCTTCACCGGCGCGCCCGGCACCTATGCGAAGGCCAAGGCGTACCTGGCCGAGTACGGCGCCGCGAAGGTCTACGTCGTCGAGTCCGACGACGTGGCCGACTACGTCGCCGCCCCGGTCGCCGAGGTGCTCGCCAAGCTGGTCGGCGACGCCGCTCCGGCAGCCGTGCTCGTGGCCGCGACGGCGGACTCCCGGGAGATCGCCGCCCGGGTCGCCGCGAAGACCGACTCCGGCCTGATCTGGGACGCGGTCGCCGTCAGCTCCGACCTGACCGCCACCCAGGGCGTCTTCGGTGGTTCGACGATCGTGCAGTCCAAGGTCACCAAGGGCACCCCGGTGATCGTGGTCCGCCCGAACTCGACTGCTCCCGAGGCCGCGCCCGGCACGCCGGCCGAGGTCACCGTCGACCTGACGATCTCCGACGCCGCCAAGGGTGCGAAGATTATCGACCGGGTCGCCGAGGCCAAGTCGGGCCGCCCGGACCTCACCGAGGCCCAGGTCGTCGTCTCCGGTGGCCGCGGCCTCGGTGCCGCCGAGCACTTCGCCCTCGTGGAGAAGCTCGCTGACACCCTCGGCGCCGCGGTCGGCGCGTCCCGCGCCGCCACCGACGCCGGCTGGTACCCGCACCAGAACCAGGTCGGTCAGACCGGCAAGACCGTCTCGCCGCAGCTCTACATCGCGGTGGGCATCTCCGGCGCCATCCAGCACCGGGCCGGCATGCAGACCTCGAAGACGATCGTCGCCATCAACAAGGACCCCGAGGCGCCGATCTTCGAGTTCGCCGACTACGGACTGGTGGGCGACCTGTTCAACGTCGTCCCGCAGCTGACCGACGAGGTCGAGAAGCGCAAGGGCTGACCGTCCCGGACGCACGACGCCGCCCGCTCGCGGGCGGCGTGCCGAGACGGGCGTTTTTCACTCCTGTGATGCCTTTTCCGCCCCGGTGATGAGAGCCTTTCCGCCGCCGGCTTGACCGGACGGAAAAGGTGGGGTGTGCCGACGGCCGGGTGACCGCCAGTAGCAGGCGGGACCCGGCCGTCCTGCTGCCCGGGGGGGTACACGCAGGATTTCGGAAATGGTCACCGCCCGGCGGGCCAGGCGGCGATGATAAGGCTCCGAGCGTGGCCTGGGTCACGGCATGCCGCCCGGCTCCACGGGCGCCGACCCCGGGACGCGCGTCCCCATCGGCGGAGGTGGGCCCGTGCGGACCTTCGACTTCGACGCGTTCGATGCCTTCGACTCCCGCGAGCGACCGGGTGAGCAGATCCTGCCCTGGGAGATGTGGGAACGGGAACGGCCCTGGCGCGAGGACTCGGTGCCGCTGGCCGGCGATCCCCCGCCCGGCCGTGGCACGCCCGAGTAGCCGCGGCAGGCAGGTGAGCGCCAATCGCCGGTGCGGATCTCGGTAGATCGGCCAAGATGCGCGATGATGACGCCTCGGCGCTACCGGATCCGGGACCGGGAAGAGGACGGCTGAGCACGATGGCGGCGGATGGTAGTGGGGCGACGCACACGGTGACGAGCTCCACAGGCCGGGTGACGGTGACGTCTGGCCCAGTGACAACCACGACGGTCACCACGGTCACCATGACCGCCTCCGAGCCGTTGGGCGCCGGCCGCCACCGCGCCGCGCTCGCGCTCGATATCGGCGGGACCAAGCTGGCCGCCGGGATCGTCGACGCCTCGGGCGCGGTGCTTGGCCGCGCTCGCCGCCCGATGCCCAAGACCCTGGACCCCGAGGTGACGTTCGGCGCCGCCGTCGAGTGCCTGCACGCCGCCCTCGGTGACGCCGGCCTCGGTGGGCGTTACGACTACGCCGGGCTCGCCGGCCTCGGGGTCGGCTGCGGTGGGCCGATGGTGTGGCCCTCCGGCGAGGTCTCGCCGCTCAACATCCCGTCGTGGCGGGGCTTCCCGCTGCGTGCCCGGCTGCGCGACGCGTTCGGCGGGCTCGTGGTTCTCGTCCACAACGACGCGGTCGCGCTGGCGGCCGGCGAGCACTGGATGGGCAGCGGGCGCGCCGTCCGCAACCTGCTCGCGGTGACCGTCTCCACCGGCGTCGGCGGCGGCCTGGTGCTCGACGGCCGGCTGTTCCACGGGCGGACCGGTAACGCGGGGCACATCGGCCACCTCGTCGTCGACCCGAACGGCCCGGACTGCGTCTGCGGTGGCGTGGGCTGCCTGGAGGCGATCGCCTCCGGCCCGCGGACCGTCGCGTGGGCCCTGGACGAAGGATGGCAAGCCGAGTCGGCGTCCGACGGCGCGACCGCCGAGGCGGGAGCTGGCTCCGGTGGCGCTGGTTCCGGCGACCCTGCTTCCGGTGACGCCGCCCCTGTCAGGGGCCCGGTCGGTGACGGCGCGGAACCCGTCGCGGACGGCCGCGCGCTCGCCGCCTCCGCGGCGGCCGGCGACAAGATCGCCCATGCGGCGCTGGCGCGCTCGGGCAACGCGGTCGGCATCGCGATCGCGTCGAGCGCCGCGACCCTCGACCTCGACCTGGTCACCGTCGCCGGTGGCTTCTCCCAGTCCGGGCCGATCTTCTGGGATGCCCTGCGCGCCGCCTTCGATCGGCACACCGGCATGGACTTCGCCCGCGCGGTCCGGGTCGAGCCCAGCTCGGCGCCCTCCGACGTCGCCCTGCGCGGCGCCGCCGCCTTCATCCTCGCCCCGGACCGCTACGCCTGGGTCGGTTAAGGCGATCCGCCCGGTCAGCTCTCCCGCGGGGCCGTCAGCGGACGCGGACTGACTGGCCGGCCAGTGTGACGATGTCGCCGCGGACCAGCTGCCGGCCGCGGCGGGTCTCGACCTCGTCGTTCACCGTCACGAGGCCTTCCGCGAGCAGCGGTTTGAGGTCGCCGCCCGACTCGACCAGGTCCGCCAGCTTGAGAAACTGGCCTAGCTTGATCGTCCCGTCCCGGATCGTGATCTCGCGCACCGCACCAGCATGCCGTACGTGGGCCGCGTCCCGACCGTCGCGCCGCTCGGCACCGAGCCGCTGACCAGGACCTGATCCGGGCGCTCAGCGTTCGGCGGGTCGGTGGGACGACAGGTGCCGGAACGGCCAGGTCTGCGGGGGCCGGCGCAGGAGGTCCGACGGCGGGTCGGGCAGCTGCCCCGGGTCGCCCGCGAACCGTGCGATCACCACTGCACGGTTATCGGCCGAGTCGAAGACGGCGACCTCGAGGCAGCCGTCCCGCCTCAGCAACTCGGGGACGGCCTCGGCCTCAACCCACGCGACCAGGTCCGCGAGGCGCGTCGGCGCGGCGCCGACCTCCCACATCACCGTGTCGTGCGGGTGGGCCCCGCGTGTCTCGGGTTCCCCCTCGGTCGGCTTGGCCGCGTCAGCTGGCATTTCGTGTGGTCCTCCTTCTCGCCCCGTGCCCCGTCCCGACTCCGGTCTCTCTCGCTCCCCCGGGCCGTGCCCGCTGCCCGCCGGGCCTGCCTCCCGGCCGGGCCTGTGGCGCGGGCAGGGGCTCAGCCGGTGAAGCCGCCGTCGACGGGGATGACGGCGCCGGTCAGGCCGCCGGCGGCGGGAGAGCAGAGGAAGGCCGCGGCGGCGGCGACCTCGGCCGGGTCGAGGAGGCGGCGCAGGTAGGCGTGCTGGGCGAACTCGGCCGGGCTGTCAAGATCGTAGATGGACGCCGTCTCCATCAGCATCGTCGTATCCATCGAGCCAGGGCAGACGACGTTCGCCGTCACGGCCGTGCCGGCGAGGTCGGCGGCCAGGCTGCGAACCAGGCCGATCACCCCATGCTTCGACGCCGCGTACGCGGCCAGCCGGGCGAGTGGCCTGGTCCCGGCGGCCGAGCTCACCGCGACGAAGCGCCCGGCGGGTGCCCGCAGCAGCGCGGGCAGCGTCGCGCGCGCCGTGGTGAGAACGCCGGTAAGGTTGACGTCGAGCAGCAGCCGCCAGGTTTCGTCGTCCGTCTCCCAGCCCGGCGGCCCGCCCGCGATCACGCCGGCGGCGGCGACGACCGCGTCGAGCCGGCCAAAACGATCCAGCGCGGTGGCGACAGCGGCGTCCAGGTCGGCCTGGAGCCTGACATCACCTCTCACCGGCACAGCCGTCCGGCAGCCGGCGGCGACCGCGTCGAGCTGCGCGCGGGTCGCGAACGGATAGGACGCCTTTACCAGGGGGTGGACGGTGCTGGCGACGCCGGCTGTGCCGGAGGCGCCGCCTGTGTCGGCGATGCTGGCTGGTGCGGATCCGTCATCGCTGATCGTGGCGCCCGCGGTCATGCCAGCGGACCTGGCCGGCGGACTCGCTGGCGTGGCCGGATCGCTGACCGCGAGGTCGAGGAGCACCAGGCGGAAGCCGGCCGCATCGAGGGCCTTGGCCACGGCCGCGCCAAGACCGCGGGCGGCGCCGGTGATCAGGGCGACCGGGGCGTCCGCCGCTGGCCCGTCGTCTCCGGTCACGTCATCTGTTGACACGTCTGTCGGCGCACCGTCCCCCGTCATGCCGGACCTCCGCTCGTCGTCCGTCGTCCTGTCGGGGATGGGCGGCATGGTCATGATCTCCTTCTCGCGGGTCATCTCGTCATGGGCCGTTGGACGGGGACGTCGAGGTCGGGCAGGGGCGTTCGGAGACGGTGGCTTCGGGTGGCACCGCCACTGGGACCGGCGGGAACACGCCTGCACGGGTAAAGCAGCGGAGAGCGTCAACCCCGTCCCAGGGGCCTCGGTGGCTATTCCAGGGAGCGATCCGCGTCGGAGGTGCCGCCGATCCTTCCGGCCCTGGGCATGCTGCCGGTGCCGGGGAGGCCGTTGGTGTGGGAGGTGTCGCTGGTGCCGGAGGCCCGTAGGCCCCGATAGGGGGGCCAGGCCTCGATGTGGGTCGCCGCATCCGTCGCGAAGGCGTCGAGCAACGCGGCACCCTCGGCCGCGGTCGCGCCCGCGGGGTCGCCGAGCACGCCGGTAGGGCTCAGCGGCAGGACGCCGTGACGCACGAGATCTGGAATCGCGGGGCTGGGACCACGGGCAGCCGCGTCCGCCCGGACCAGCTCTGGCGCCAGGTGCAGCAGCAGCGACGTCTCGGCCCGGCCGGCGTGCAGGTCACCCGGCGCGTCCGGCAGCCCGACAGCCGTGGCGATCGCTGGCCGCGGAGCCCAGGCGAGGACGTGCCTTCCCTCTGTCCCCAGCAGCCGGACCGCTCGGTGGACCGCCGCGGTGTTGCCGCCGTGACCGTTGACCAGCACGACGCCCGCCGCGGTTTCGTCGGCGGAGCGGACCAGTTCGACCAGCGCGAGCTCGAGTACCGCGGTGCCGAGGGAGAGCGTGCCGGGGAAGCCGGCGTGCTCGCCGCTCGCGCCGTAGCCGAACGCGGGGGCGACCAGGAGGCCCGGCAGCCGGGTGGCCACCGCCGTCGCGGTGGCCACCGCGATTCGGGTGTCGGTGTCCAGCGGCAGGTGGGGGCCATGCTGCTCGGTGCTGCCGAGCGGCACCAGCAGGATCGGCAGCGGGTCGCCCACCTCTGGCCAGCGCAGCGTGCCCAGCAGGCGACCGGCCGGGGCGGGCTGGTAGGTCGTCATTCCCGTCAGCATGGCCGTGGCCGGAGCCACGTGCGTCCGCGGACGTGCCCCGCGGGCCCGTTCGTCAGCGTCCTGGCCGACCGAGGGGCGGGCGTGGCTGATCGAGTCGAGGGCTCGTGACGAGCGTCACGTGAAGTTCCTCGACATCTGGCCCAGCGGTGTGTACGGTTAAGGACCGTTGCTCCAACCGGCGCTCGACGCTGGCGGGACTCGGATCGGCACGGCAGTCGGGTGGTGACACCCCCATGACGGGCCACATCGAGTCCGGGAGTATCGTCTGACGAAGCCCAGGCAGTGGACCCGCCCAGCGGGCGACGGTCCATGGATGGGCACACTCGGTACTTGGGGAAGCCTACCTATCCACTGGCTAGTGGCTTCTTCGCGGCTGATATAAAGCAGGAAGTGGCAGTCGTCGGTACAGTTCGGGGCGATTTGACACGAAGCAAGAAGGCTCGCTAGCGTCAAAAGCGGAAAGTGCGGACGGACCTCGCAGTAGGCCTCCAACTTCCACTGGAGAAGTGAGCAAGCCCGGCGAGAGCGGCACAAAACCTCAAACCGAGGAAATTTGACAGACTCTCGCAGGAAACGGTACGGTAACACCGGACAGCAAGCCACCGGAGTGATCCGGGCGGCGGCGGTCCTACAGAGCGAAACCCGGTAAGCCCGGGTCACTCCGTGAAAACCGTCGAAGCGGTGGAAGCGGGCGTATCCGCTCCTTGAGAACTCAACAGCGTGCCATAGAAGTCAGTGCCATTTATACCCCGTTCCGCGGGTCGCGCTGGCCTGGGCCTTGGGGTCTGGGTTGGTGTTGTCTGTGGGGGTTTGTAATTCCTTTGGCATATGACGGGACGATCTACTTGATCTTCTGTCTTTATATGTCAGGGCATCTCTTCAAGCATTGATGGAGAGTTTGATCCTGGCTCAGGACGAACGCTGGCGGCGTGCTTAACACATGCAAGTCGAGCGGACCTTCGGGTCAGCGGCGAACGGGTGAGTAACACGTGGGCAACCTGCCCCAGACTCTGGAATAACTCCGGGAAACCGGGGCTAATGCCGGATATTCACATGCTCGGGCATCTGGGTGTGTGTAAAGATTTATTGGTCTGGGATGGGCCCGCGGCCTATCAGCTTGTTGGTGGGGTGACGGCCTACCAAGGCGACGACGGGTAGCCGGCCTGAGAGGGCGACCGGCCACACTGGGACTGAGACACGGCCCAGACTCCTACGGGAGGCAGCAGTGGGGAATATTGCGCAATGGGCGGAAGCCTGACGCAGCGACGCCGCGTGAGGGATGACGGCCTTCGGGTTGTAAACCTCTTTCAGCAGGGACGAAGCGTAAGTGACGGTACCTGCAGAAGAAGCACCGGCCAACTACGTGCCAGCAGCCGCGGTAATACGTAGGGTGCAAGCGTTGTCCGGAATTATTGGGCGTAAAGAGCTCGTAGGCGGCCTGTCGCGTCGGCTGTGAAAACCCGGGGCTCAACCCCGGGCCTGCAGTCGATACGGGCAGGCTAGAGTCCGGTAGGGGAGACTGGAATTCCTGGTGTAGCGGTGAAATGCGCAGATATCAGGAGGAACACCGGTGGCGAAGGCGGGTCTCTGGGCCGGAACTGACGCTAAGGAGCGAAAGCGTGGGGAGCGAACAGGATTAGATACCCTGGTAGTCCACGCCGTAAACGTTGGGCGCTAGGTGTGGGGGACCTTCCACGGCCTCCGTGCCGCAGCTAACGCATTAAGCGCCCCGCCTGGGGAGTACGGCCGCAAGGCTAAAACTCAAAGGAATTGACGGGGGCCCGCACAAGCGGCGGAGCATGTGGCTTAATTCGATGCAACGCGAAGAACCTTACCAGGGCTTGACATGCGGGGAAATCCTCCAGAGATGGGGGGTCCTTCGGGGTCCCGCACAGGTGGTGCATGGCTGTCGTCAGCTCGTGTCGTGAGATGTTGGGTTAAGTCCCGCAACGAGCGCAACCCTTGTCCTATGTTGCCAGCGGTTCGGCCGGGGACTCATAGGAGACTGCCGGGGTCAACTCGGAGGAAGGTGGGGATGACGTCAAGTCATCATGCCCCTTACGTCCTGGGCTGCACACATGCTACAATGGCCGGTA
>Ga0207641_10002231_pt1 | contig 18157 bp, 8 predicted proteins | sample KBSSwiS62_FD_184306 | JGI IMG/M metagenome (GOLD analysis project Ga0207641, IMG submission 184306) | Switchgrass rhizosphere microbial communities from Kellogg Biological Station, Michigan, USA - KBS Switchgrass S6-2 (SPAdes) (version 2) | ecosystem: Host-associated > Plants > Roots >... | reverse complement strand
GTGCCCTCGGCGAGCTTGGTGAAGTCGACGGCGCCGGCCTTGATCTTCGGCCCGGTTACCGCGTTGCCGCGGATCTTGGCGCTGGTGACCGCGTTGCGCTTGATCTTGCCGGCGGTCACCGAGTTCGCCCGCAGGTTCTTGGCGCCGACCTTGCCGGCGGCCCAGACGACGCCGCCGCTGAGCGCCAGGAACAGCGCCAGCGTCGCGACCACGTTGGCGTAGCTCAGCCTCTTCATCACCGCTCGCATCCCTACCTCCTGAAGATCGTGGTTCGCTCGAAGTCTCTTCGCCCAACCTAGCGAGGGCGGTTACGGAAACAGGGCCGGGCGCACGATGGAGCGGTGCTCCCGGGCTCAAACCGAGAAGATCAGCGGATGACGCAGAAGCCGCTACCGGGCTCCAGCCGGCGTCCCGGCCTCGCCGCCGAGCTCGACGCGCTCGCCGACCCGGGCCTGGTCGCCGGCCGGATCCTCGCCCAGAACCGGGGCCAGTGGCTGGTCGCGGTGGCCGCCGGAACCGGCTGGGAGCCACGGCTGCTGCCCGCCCGCGGTCGCCTGCGCGGGGCGGCGCCGGTGACCGGGGACTGGGTCGCGGTCGACGCCGCCGGGGCGATCGTGACCGTGCTCGAGCGCACCTGCCTGCTCGAGCGTCGCGCCTCCGGCGACGACCTCACGGCCCAGGCGCTGGCCGCCAACGTCGACCTGGTCCTGGTCGTCGAGGCGCTGCCGGAGCCGAACGAGCGCCGGGTCGAGCGCTTCGCCGCCCTCGCTGCGGCGAGCAGGATCCCGGTCGCGCTGATCCTCACCAAGGCCGACCTCGATCCCGCCGCCGACGAGGTCGCGGCGGGTCTGCGCCGCCGCCTCGGCCTCGACGAGGCGCTCGCGGTCAGCGTCCGCGACGGCGGCGCCGGGCTCGCGGCGCTGCGCTCGCTGCTGGCCCCGGAAGCGACGATCGCCCTGCTCGGCCGCTCCGGCGCCGGCAAGTCGACCCTGGTCAACACCCTGCTCGGCGAGGAGCGCCAGGCGACGGCGCCGGTCCGCGAGCGCGACGGCCTAGGCCGCCACACCACGGTCACCCGCGAGCTGATCGAGCTGCCCGGGGGCGCTCTCCTCCTCGACACCCCCGGCCTGCGCGAAATCGGCCTCTGGGACGGCGACGGTTCGGCCTTCGACGACATCGATCAGCTGGCCGAGCGCTGCCACTTCACCGATTGCGGCCACCTGACCGAGCCGGGCTGCGCCGTCCGCGACGCCGTCGCCCCGGAGCGCCTCGCCGCCTGGCGCGAGCTGGCGGGCGAGCGGGCCCGCCTCGACGCCCGCCGCCGTCGCTACTAGCCGATTGCCACCTCGTAGGCCTCGTCGCGCTCGAGGAACGGGGCGAGGGTGACGTAGACCAGCGTCGGCACCAGGTCCGGCAGCGTCTCCGGCCCTTTCCTGTTCACGTGGTCATACAAGAGGGAGTAGAGGGCGCCGCCGATCGCCTCGGCCGCGATCGGGGGCGTCCCGGGTTTGATTTCGTAGCCGGGGGCGAGCAGGCCCTCCATGCCTTCGGTCACGACCTCGCGCTGGTCCAGCGCCCGCTTGCCCGCCGCGTACATCTCGACCCCGCCGAGGCGCGCGTACTCGGGCTCTTCGGCGCCGAAGGCGAACATCGCCTCCTGGGTGTCGTGGACGGCGTGGGGCCAGTCGGGGGCGCGGCGGAAGGCCGGCAGGGCGGCGGCGAGCATGTGGGCGGAGCCGCTGTCGAGCGCCGCCACGATCGCGTCCTCCTTGTTCTTGAAGTGTTCGTAGAAGGTGCGCTGCGAGGTCGCGGCGCGCTCGACGATCTCGGCCACGGTGGTGTCGGGATAGCCCTTCTCGGCGACCACCGCGGCCAGAGCCCGCAATACCCGCTCGGGCGGGTTGGACTGGGCCTGCCGCTCGGCGAACGGCACCGCCTTGACCACCCGCCGGCGCGTTGCTTTCAGCGGTCCGGGGGGGACGGGATAGGAGAAGAGCCAGTCCCAAAGCTGCGGCACCAGATCCATCAGCTCCTCCTCCTGGCCGCGGTAGAGGCGCTTGTGGATCACCTTCTGGATGCCGCCGACGAGCGCCCGCACCAGCTCGATCGGCAGGCCCCTGCGCTCGGGCACCTGCTCCAGCAGGCGGGCCGCCAGCGCCGTCGCCTGCTCCATCGAGCGGTCTAGCAGCGCCGCCCCCTCGGGGCCGGCCGCGTAGACCTCGACCACGCACATCTTCGCCGCCGCCGGTTGGGAAACGATCAGTTCTATGAGTGAGGCGAAAGCCTGCCGCGCCCGCTCCATCCCGGCCGGCGCGCTCTCGTCGCTGCCGATCCGCCGCAACGCCGGTTCGACCATCGCTTCGACCGCCGCCAGGAAGCAGGCCTGCTTGTCGTCGTAGTGGCGGTAGAAGGCGCTACGGGAGACCCCTGAGAGCGCCACCAAGTCGGCGACGGTAGTGGCCTCGTAGCCCTTCTCGGCGACCGTCGCGACCATCGCCGCGAAGAGTCGCTCGCGCTGATTGCGCTCGGCCTCTTTGCGGGGGGTCCCACGCCCCGGCCGGAGCTTCTTGTCCCGCAACTGAGTGGCGTCCCCCCACGGCGTCTGCACCATCGCGGGAGGACGATATCCGCGTAACTCCGTGTCTCTCATTCCGACCACGCAAAAAGCATAAAGCGGTACGCAATCGGCTTGATAGAGCTCACACCGGTACCTCTTTCTCCCCGCGCTAAAGCCCATTGTAGAGCAGAGTTCAAGGGCCCTATTCACAACTTTGCTTCAGTGTCGGCGCAAGATTGCCTTGACATCCGGTACGTAAATGTGCTTAATTTGCCAGGCCTTCGGAACAGGGCATCCGCAGTTGGGGAAGCCAGGGTGTTCCAGGGGCAGGAGAGAAAAGGCCATCCCGGCCTCGACCAGGGGATTCGCAGCGTGCGGATCGGGAGCGAGGCGGATGGCACGGGACAGATGAAAGGGGAACGGATGACAAACGCTGCCGGCAATGCCCGCACAGGGTCGACCGCGCCCGCTCGAGCTTGTCCCTACCCAGGCAACGACTCCCCAAGGAGGAGCCGAGTGATTCCACAGGCATTGGCACGCATCGCTAACCATCTTCCGTCGTCCGGCGCTCGCCGCGGCGACGACGGCAGTACCCGCGCCATCCGTGCGTCCTCACTTGGCCTCGAGGGGAGTAGTGCGCCCTTTTCCTTCGCGCTCAGCCTGGCGCTCTTCGCGCTCGTCCTGTTGACGAGCGCCGCCGCCGCCTCGGCCGCGCCGCCGCATCGCGCCTTCAAGGAAGTCTTCGGCTCGGCCAACCAGCCGACCCTGGGATTCCACTCCAGCATCGCCGTCGATCCGGTGACGGGCGACGTCTACGCCGTCGAACAGGAAACTCATTCGCTGAGCCGCTGGCATCAGGACGGCACGTCCGCCAACTTCAGCGCCATCGAAGGCGGGACCAGCAACATCCTCGACGGCTCCGGCGAACCCGGTGAAGACGGGACCCCGAGCGAACAGATCCTCACTGGCGAAACGGGCGCCGAACTCCAGGTCTCGATCGCCCCGTCGGGCTCCGCAGCCGGCACCGCGGGCAACATCTACGTCACCAACGCCGAAAACAACGAAATCGACGTATTCGCCTCCAGTGGCGAATACCTTGGCAACTTCGAGGGGAACTATCTCTGCGGCGTCTCGGTGGGGCCTGACGGCGCTGTCTACACCGCCTCTTATTTTGAAAAAGAGGTTTACAAACTCGAACCCACCGCCCCCGGAACGCTCGCCGAAGCGAGCGGCAGCCCCTTTGCGCTCCCCGGCGGGTTCGGGAACCCCTGCCAGGTAGCGGCCGGCTACGGGCCCTCTGCCGGCTCAGTTTTCGTTGCCGCGCAATTTGGAGAAACCATCAAGCTCGACGCGGCAACCGGCAGCCTCGACTACCAAGTCTTTGCCGGCTCCACGGGACTCCTGAGCACGGACGCCACCACCGGGCACCTCTTCCTGACGACCAACGCCGTCGAAGTGAAGGAGTTCGATGCGTCGGGCCCGGCAGCCGCCGAAGTCTCGAGCACGACGTTCCCCTTTGAAGCTCGCGGCGTTGCGTCCAATGGGGCGACCGAAAGCCTCTACGTCAGCGCGGAAGAACTCATCAACGTATACGGGGCCCTCGATTCCGGCAGCGAACTCGTGGTCGAAGTCGAAGGTGACGGAACGGTCGAAGGCGGCAGCGCTGCCGAACCGGCGACGATCGACTGCGGGACCGGCGCGACCGGATGCACCCACAGCTACGGCGAAGAACTGGTCACGCTCGAAGCCCAGGCGGGTAGCCACAGCGAATTCAGCGGCTGGAGCGGCGACTGCGACACCATCGCCGGCGCGACCTGCGAAGTCACCATGGACGAAGCGAAGACGGTGAAAGCGGAATTCGATTCGCTTCCCTACAACCTCGAAGTCGAGCTGACCGGGCCCGGCAAGATCAGCGGCGGACCGATCTCCGAATGCGAAGAAGCCGCCGGCACCTGCGCCGGGATGGCCGAGGAAGGTGAAACCATCACCCTCACCGCAACCCTGCCGGCCCACTACAGCGCCAACTGGTCGGGCGTCACCTGCACGATCCAGACGGCGACCGAATGCCAGTTCGCGATGCCCGCCGCCGACACCAAAGTCGGAGTTGAGGCGTCGCTCGAACCGGTGTCGCTGGGGATCAACATCACCGGCAACGCCAGCGCGCAGTGCGAAGACGTCACCGCGGGTGGCGGTCTCGGCGCCTGCGCCCCGACCTACACCTATGGGCACACCATCAAGGTCGCCATCAGCCCGAAAGCTAACTGGGAACTGACGGCGCTCAACGGCAGCGGATCGGCAGCGGGCAACTGCTCCTTCTCCGCCGCCTCCGGCAGCTGCGAATTCGCGCTCGAAGAAGCGAGCACCGTCACCGCCACGGCGGTCTCGGAATTCGGGATCAGCATCCTCTCGGTCTTCAAGGGAGGGAACGGGCAGGGCACGGTTACCAGCAACCCCGCGGGGATCAACTGCGGCACCGAACCCTGCGAAGCGGAATTCGCCGGTGCCGAAACGATCGAGCTGCAGGCGAGCGCGGCCCCCGGCTCGGTCTTCGGTGGCTGGCTCGGCTGCCATCCGGTCGCGGGTGAAGCGAGCAAATGCCACGTGACCCTGAACGATCCCGAAGTCGACGTCACCGCCATCTTCTTGGTCGAAGGGAAAACCGGCGAAACCCCGACGATCGTTGAATTCAGCGGCAGCGCCGAACCCGCCGGCAATCCCTGCGGGGGCCGCGGCGGCGTGTCCATCGCCACCGCGAGCGAAACCAAATACGTCTGCAACGGAACCATCGGCGGTGACGGCAAAGGAGTCGTCGTCACCCCGACCGCTCCGAGCTGTGCCGCCGGCGGCATCACGGTTGAAGTCGCAGGCGAACCGAGCAGCAAGCAGGAAATCTGCAACGGGAGGAACGGTCAGATCGGCTTCCCGGGAGCGCAGGGCCCGGCGGGAGCTACCGGCGCCACGGGAGCGAGCGGCGCAACCGGTGCCCCGGGGCCGCGGGGAGCGCAAGGCTCGCAAGGCGCCCAGGGCCCTCAAGGCCCGCGCGGCAAGCAAGGCCCGGCGGGCAAGGTGAAGGTGACCTGCAAGGTCAAGGGCGCGGGCAAGGTCGTCTGCGAAGTTCGCCAGGCCGGCTCGGGCGGCAAGGCCCGCAAGCGTGGCCGGGTCCGCTGGAAGCTGACCGCCGCGGGTCATGCCGTCAGCCACGGAAGGACCACCGTCCAGCGACTGAACCGGGTGCTTGCCGATCTGGAGCCGGGTCGCTACGTGCTGCATGTCGACGGCGGCACTGCCGCGATCGCCGTGCCCGCTGACGGTGGCAGCCGATGACCCGCCGCGTCCCTCGTGCGCGAATCCTGGCCGCGGCGCTGGCTGCGCTCGTTTGCCTGCTCCTGCCGTCACTGGCGCAAGCAGACTACGAACAGGTGGCTACCTTCGGTGAGCAGGAATCTCCGGGGGGAGGTGGTTTTGTGCAGTTCGCGCAGGCCCAAGGTGCGGCTGTGAACGTCACCGGCGCCGGCGGCGTCGAGCCTGGCAGCGTCTATCTCACCAAGGGGCTGGAACGTATCCTGAGGTACAGCCCCGCCGGTGAACTCGAAGAAATCTGGGGCGAAGGCGTCATCGCCAGCGGCCCCAGCCTGCCGAATCAGGTCAGCGCTCTGAAGGTCAGCGCTACGGCCGGTTCCTACACTCTGCCTATTCGAACGGCAGAAGGGTATATCCACCTGGTCGACGGCTCCAAGGTCGTGCAGTTCAGTGCGAGAGTGGGGGCATTCCACGTAGGTGACATCGTCGAATCGACCTACATCCCGGTCGTACAGCCGGCAGGTGGATCAGCAGGCGGAGACGGAGTCGGCGATATCACCTCCGGGTCCTCGATCGTTGTTTCGGCAAAGGGCGAATGGCGGGAGGGCATGCGAGTGCTTGGCGCCGGCATTCCTGTCAACACGGTAGTAATCGGAGTCGAACTGGAAAAACAGACGGCGGAAGGCAAATTTTACAAACTGAACCTGTCCAAAGCCGCCACCGAAACGAAAGCCGGCGTTCCCTTGAGCGGACGAGCCACGATCGTCTCGATCGGGCCAGGGACCTTCGAAATCTCGATCCCCGCCAATCACACCACCAACAATTCCGCCGCAACCAATGCGCTGTTCGACGTAGCCACCGGCTACGAGACGACCGCACCGATTCCCTTCAACGCCAGCGCGGCCGAACTGAAAGCCGCTCTCGTCGCTCTTCCAGCCTTCGAGGCGAGCGATCTCTCGGTCACTGGAGGCCCTGGTGACGCGACCGGCTCGAACCCTTACCAGCTCACCTTCGAAGGGCTCTATACCGGCAGCACGGTTGGACTCAATGTCAACGAAGCCATCTTTACGGGCGGCGATCCCGGCGCTGCGATCGAATACAAAAATTTGACGTCCGCCAGCACGCCCGGCTTCCAGCGATGCCGGCGCTACTTGGGCGACCGCTGCCGGTACGAAGAAAGCCGCGGAAACAAAATCGCGATCGATCAGAGCACCGGCAACGTCTATGTCTTGAACCGGTACAACGGCACGAGTGAAACCGGAAAGAGCGTGGTCAAGGTGTACAGCGCCGATGGTACGGAACTCGTGGCCAGCTTTGGTGTCTACAACGAAGACATAGCTGTCAGCGGAGACCCAGGGCTGGTACACGGTGTGCCAGGAGCCATCGCTGTGGATTCGTCGAACGGAAAGGTATACATCGCCGAAAGCCCCGACAAAGTACCGGGCGGCCTGCGAGTCATGTGCTTTCAGCCGAAAACCGCCGGCAACTATCACGAATACGAATACTGCGGGCCCTCGCAGGACATCCCGCTTGACGAACAGGTCACCGAGATCGCCCTCGACGAATCGGGTCACCTCTTCATGGCGCAAAACGGCGCCACTCTGCTCGAAGAGCGATCGCTGGCCGAGCCCGCAGCCCCTCCTCTTTGCACCGTGGTCCCGAAGGGACAGGTGACGTCGATGACCGTAAACCCGAAGACGGGTGAAATGTTCTATTTCAACGGCAACGGGAACAGCAAGAAGGTGTATCGCCTCCTGCCCTGCGATCCGACGGTCGGCAAATTCAAAGAAGCCCAGCTTCCGATCACCATGTCACCGAAGCCCAGCTATGTGGGTGCTCTTGCGTTCAATCCGGGTCTCTCCTGGGGGGGCAATCGCCCAAAGGGCACTCTCTACGTCTTCGACACCAGCCTCAACTGGCTCGAACGCCCGATCGACTCGGGCGCGTTTGTCCTCGCCCCCGCCGAAACGCACCCACCCGCGGTACTTTCGGAGTCGGTTTCAAGCACCAAGTCGACCTCCACGGTGCTGCGGGCAGAAATCGACCCCCGTGGCTTCGCGACGCATTACGTATTCCAGTACGAGACCGAGGCTGAATACGAAGCCAATCCGGCGGGCGACCGCTTTGTCGGGGCACGCGAAGCGCCGCTGGGCGGCGGGCAGCTCGGATCCGGCGGGGTCGGTCAGGCCGCGACGGCGGTGTCCGGCCTCCTGCCCGGAACCGCCTATCGCTTCCGCGTGGTCGCGAGCAGCCCGTGCGACGAAGACACCGGCGAACCGTGCGTGGTCGACGGCGAAGCCTTTTCCTTCGTGACCTTCCCCCTCTTCCCGCCGGGGCTCCCCGACCATCGCGCTTACGAGCTGGTCTCCCCCAGTCAGAAGAACGGCGGCGAGGTGCTTCCTTCCGAGCCCACTGTTGCCAGCTGCAACGAATGCAAGCCGAACAGCTTCAGCGCGGCCCCGTTCCCGGTACTGGCATCCCCCGGCGGCGAAGCGCTCGCCTACAGGGGCCTGCCCTTCACCCTCCTCGAAGGCGCCATCTACGGCGACTCCTACGTGGCGCGACGCACCGCTGCCGGCTGGCGGACGACGGCGCTGTTACCGGGCGGCCATCAGCCGGGTGACGTCAAAGAGCCGGCTATCGACTCGTCGCTCGGGCAGAGCCTGGTCGAAATCCAGCCGACTGGAGGGGCCGAACTCCTGCTGCAATCGACCGCGGCCCCAGGCAGCTACACGCCGCTGCTCCCGGGGCCGCGGCACCGGACGCCGGCTGAACTAAGGATGTCCCATGCGGGGCACAACAGCGACCTCTCCCACATCGTATTTGCCGCCAACGACGCGCTGACCGAAGCGACCCCCTACGCCCCCGAGCCCCCGGTCCCGGGAGGGTCCGAAATGGACCTCTATGACTGGCACGACGGGCGGCTGGCGCTGGTCAACGTGCTCCCGGACAACGGCACGGTCGCCGCCGGCGCGTCCCTGGCCTCGGCCAACCCCGACGCCAACGCGATCTCCGCCGACGGCTCGCGGATCTTCTGGAAGGCCGGAGGACAGCTGTACATGCGGGAAGCCGAGATGCTCACCCGCGAAGTCATCCACCCCGGCAGCTTCCTCGCGGCGTCGCCGAGCGGGATGCAGGTGCTGCTCGGCGACGGGTGCCTCTACTCGCTCGAAACCGAAGCCTGCGTCGATCTCACCCAGGGCAAAGGCGGCTTTCTCGGTCTCTCGGGAAGCAGCCCTGATCTGTCGCGGATCTACTTCGCCGACTCCGGCGTGCTGCCAGGGACGGGTCAGAACGAACGCCTCGAGGAAGCCCAAGCCGAAAAACCGAATCTCTATCTCTACGAAGCCGGGGTCGGCACGCGCTTCATCGCCACCCTCGCCCCGGTGGACAGCAATGGGTTGGGCCTGAACACCTGGGGAGCGGACCTCAACAACGAACGCACCGCCGAGGCGAGCCCGAGCGGCCGCTACCTTGCCTTCGCTTCGACCGTCTCGCTGACCGGCTACGACAACGTCGGGCCCTGCGGGGTCGTTGGGAAAGAAATCATCGACATCCCCTGTCGCGAGGCTTTCCTCTACGACTCGGCGACCGCCCGCCTCGTCTGCGCCTCGTGCAATCCCAGCGGCGAACCGCCTCTGGGCCCGGCCACCTTGCGGCGTTTTGACAGCGGCGTCATCGGTGACCTCGGTCCACAGCCGCGATACCTGACCGACGAAGGCCGCCTCTACTTCGACACCCAGGACCCGCTCAGCTCGCGAGACACGAACGAAGGGGTCGAAGACGTATACGAGTACGCGCCGGCCGGCAGCGGGAAAGAAGGAACCTGCACCAACCCCGATGGCTGCGCCTTCCTGATCTCCGCCGGGACCGGACCGGTCGATTCCAACCTGATCGCGGTCGACGAAAGCGGCAAGAACGTCTTCTTCGACACTCGCGACCGGCTCACCCTCAGCGACAAAGACGAGCAGCTCGACGTCTACGTCGCCCGCGAAGGCGGCGGGATCCCGGCGGAAAGCGAAGTCGCCAGGACCGAATGCCAGGGCGAAAGCTGTCAGCCGCCCGTCTCCGCGCCGAACGATCCGACGCCAGGGTCGTCGTCCTTCCAGGGAGCCGGAAACGTGAAGCAGGAAACGACGCCGAAGAAGCCCAAGCGGAAGAAGCACAAAAAGCATGAGCACGGCAAGACCAAGCGCCACCACGCTCAGAACGCCAAGCGCAACCACGGAGGTGCGAAGTGAGTCCCGCCAAGAAGCTGATCTCCCTCGCGGGCCTGCTCGTCGCGCTGGTGGCGCCCGCGCCCGCCGGGGCCGCGTTCGGCTTCGTGCCCGGCCAGAGCTCGGTGACGGCGCAGAACCGCGACGGCACCATCGACGAAGCCGCCGGCTCGCATCCCGCGAACTTCACCGTGCACTTCGAACTGAACACCGACGAATCCGGTGCCGTCGAAGGGGGGGAATTGCGCGACGCCCTGGTCGATGTCCCCGCCGGCTTTATCGGCAATCCGCAGGCGATCCCTACCTGCTCGCGCCAGGACTTCGATACCGGCAGCAGCCCACAGTGCGCCCCCGAGACCCAGGTCGGCATCCTCGGAGCCCGCAACTCCTTCCTCGGGCATGCGGTCTTCCCGATATACAACATCGCGCCGCCGCCCGGGGTGGCCACCATGCTCGGCTTCAGCCTGTTCGGCAGAAACGTGCTCCAGTACGCCTCGGTCAGGACCGAAGAAGGCTACGCCCTACGCGTCGCCGCGGTCAACGCTCCGCTGGATGTGAACGAAGTCGAAGAGACGATCTGGGGGGTGCCGGCCGACCCCGCCAACGACCCAGATCGCGAATGCAAAGGTGGACACCAGGAAATTTCGGGCTGCGCCACCACCGCTCCGCTCAAGTCCTACCTGACCCTGCCGGCACAGTGCGACACCCCGCCGCAGACCAGGATCCAGATCAATACCAAGGCCGATCCCGGCAACTTCGTCACCGAAATCATCGAATCGGTCGACTCGGCCGGTACTCCCACGCCGCTGGCGGGCTGCGACGCGGTTCCCTTTTCCCCCGAAATCGCCTCGCAGCCGACCAGCAAGCTGGCGACCAACCCCTCGGGGCTGGACTTCACCCTGAAGCTGCCGAACCAGGGCCTCGAATCGCCCGGCGGGATCGCCGAAACCGAGCCCCGGAAAGTGGTGGTCGCCCTGCCCGACGGAGTCAGCATCAACCCCTCCGCCGCCGAAGGAATCGGAACCTGCTCGCCTGCCCAGTACGGGAGCGAGCGGTTCGGTACCAAACCCGGCGAAGGGTGCCCGGAGGCCTCGAAGCTGGGCAGCGTCGTCGTCCACACGCCGCTGCTCGAAGAAACGATCGAGGGTTCCTTGTACCTGGCGGCGCCGTACGAAAACGAATTCGGCACCCTGGCCGCTCTCTATCTCGTCGCCCGGGCTCCCGAACGCGGGATTCTCGTCAAGCAGGCGGGCAAGATCGAGTTCGACCAGGCGACGGGCCAGATCACCAGCACCTTCGAAGGCCTGCCGCCGCTGCCGTTCTCCGAATTCAAGCTGCATTTCCGCGAAGGCGCGAGGGCGCCGCTCGTCACCCCGCAGGGTTGCGGCGAATTCAAGACCGGCGCCAAGCTCTACCCCTTCTCGACGCCCGACACGCCGACCGAGAGATCGGCCTCCTTCCAGATCGAACGCGGGGCCGACGGCGGCGCCTGCCCGACCGGTGGCACCCCGCCGTTCCAGCCGAGCCTGATGGCCGGCTCGATCAACAACGCCGCGGGCGCCTACTCCCCCTTCAACGTCCGCATCTCCCGCACCGATGCCGAACAGGAGATAACCCACTTCTCGATCAAGCTGCCCCCGGGCGTGACCGGGAAACTGGCCGGCATCCCGTTCTGCCCCGACGCGGCGATCGCAGCCGCCAAGACGCGCGAACGCCAGCCCCACGGCGGCCAGGAAGAGATCAACAACCCGAGCTGCCCCGCGGCCTCCGAAATCGGCCACACCCTGGTCGGCGCCGGCGTCGGCAACTCGCTCACCTACGTCCCCGGCAAGGTCTACCTGGCCGGCCCCTACCACGGCGACTCGCTCTCGATCGCCGCGATCACCGCCGCCGTGGCCGGTCCCTTCGACCTCGGCACCGTGGTGATCCGCGAGGGCCTGGAAGTCAACCCCGAAACCGCCGAAGTCTTCATCGACGCCACCGGCTCGGACCCGATCCCCCACATCGTCAACGGGATCCCGGTCCATCTGCGCGACATCCGCGCCTACGTCGACCGCCCCGACTTCGTCCTCAACCCGACCAACTGCAAGCCGACGAGCACGGCTTCCACGGTGCTCGGCTCGGGGACGAACTTCGCCAGCGAAGCCGATGACCGCCCGGTCACCGTGACCACCCGCTTCCAGGCCGCCGACTGCGCCTCCCTCGCCTACAAGCCCCGCGTGCAGCTGAAGCTGCGGGGTGCGACCGGCCGCTCGGGCAACCCGGCGCTGACCGCGATCCTGCGGCCCCGGCCCGGTGACGCCAACACCAGCCGCGTCTCCGTCGCTCTGCCGCACTCGGAGTTCCTCGATCAGTCCCACATCAAAACGATCTGCACCCGGGTCCAGTTCAAAGCCGGGGCCGGCAACGGCGCCCAGTGCCCGGCCGCCTCCGTCTACGGCCATGCCAAGGTCTGGACGCCGCTGCTCTCTGAACCATTGGAAGGCGAGGTCTTCCTGCGCAGCTCCGAACACCCGCTGCCGGACCTGGTCCTGGCCCTGCACGGACTGATCGACTTCAACGCGGTCGGGCGGATCGACTCCGTCAACGGCGGCATCCGCAACACCTTCGAAGTCGTCCCCGACGCGCCGATCGAAAAAGTCGAACTGCGCCTCGGCGCCGGCAAGAAGAGCCTGCTGGAAAACAGCACCGACATCTGCGTCGGCTCGCCCAAGGCCACCGTCCAATTCAGCGGTCAAAACGGCCGCAAATACAACTCCATGGCACCGCTGCAGGCGAGCTGTGGGAAGAAGGCCAAGAAGAGCTCCCGGGCGCTGAGCCGTCTCATCAGCTGGTAGCTGAATGAGGCGCGGCAAGGGAGCGGGGCTCCTGGCGGTGGCGATCCTGGCGACCGCCTCCGCCTCCCTCGCCCACGCCACCACGATCCAAAGCGGCGATCTGCGGATCACCGTGCTCGCCCAGGTCGCGCCCTTCGCGCTGCCACGCGCCACCCCCGCGCCGATCTCGGCCTTCGTCGCCGGCCACGTCGAGGAACCCCACGGTGGGGTCCCGCCGCAGCTGCAGGAGATGACGGTCGACATCAACCGCCACGCGCTCCTGCAGTCGCGGGGACTGCCGGTCTGCCCGAGCGCTCGCATCCAGCCCTCGACGACGAGCCGGGCGCTGGCCAAGTGCGGCGGGGCGCTGATCGGCTCGGGCCAGTTCTGGGCCTCGATCGTCCTGCCCGAACAGGGCTCCTACCCGACCCACGGGCGCCTGCTGATCTTCAACGGCCGCCTTCACGGGCGCCCCGCCGTCCTCGCCCACATCTACACCCACAACCCCTTCGACTCCTCCTTCGTGATCGCCTTCGCGATCACGAAGGTCAGCAAGGGCCCCTACGGCACCGAGCTCACCGCCTCCCTGCCCGAAGCGCTGGGGGAATGGGGCTACGTGAATCGGATCAAGCTCACCCTCAAGCGCAGATACGAATACAAGGGCCGGGAGCTCTCCTACTTCAACGCCGCCTGCCCGGCCCCCGCCGGCACCCGCCTCGTCTCCTTTCCGATCGCCAGGGCCACCCTGGGCTTTTCCGAGCAGACGGTCGAGGCCGCGGTGAACAAGAGCTGCAGGGTCAAAGAATGAGAAGGGCGGGGCTCATCTGGGCACTGGCGCTGGCGCTCTGCGCGCCGGCGGCGCCCGCGGCACGCGCCACCTATGACCCGCTTGCCTCCGGCCAGGCGACGATCACCCTGGCCCCGTCCTTCCGGGCCGCCCTCAGCCAGGAGGGCCTGGTGCTCTCGGGCAGGAAGGGGGCCCGGGTCAAGGGACAGCGCACCGTCGTACTGGCGGTGCGCGGTGGCGAAGCCGACCCGACGATCGCCAGGGCCAGCTTCGAGCTCGGCGGGGAACTGGTGCTCTCGGGCGCGGGCAAGTCCCTGCCGCTCACCTTCCTCACCGTCAACTCCAAACCCTCTCCTCTCTATGCGAAGGTCGGCGGCGGCCAGCAGAAAGTCGCCAAGGCCAAGCGGGCCTCGTTCGTCCGCAGCGGCTTCTCCTACGGCTACGTGGCCAAGGGGCTGACGCTCTCAGAGAAGACCGCGATCCGGCTCGACAAACGCCTCAAGGTCGATGCCTTCGAAGGCGGGCAGCCGCTGGGTGACCTCAAGGTCTCAGCCACCCCCACCACGGTCACGATCCTCTCCCAGGGCAAGGCCACGCTCACCCTCGACCCGGATTTCGCGGCCAAGCTCTCCTCGCTGTTCGTCTCCCGCAACCCGGTCTTCCCGGCCGAACACCTGGGCGACACCTTCACCCTGCCGATCGCCGGCGCCGGTCAGCTCGCCCCCGACGCCTCCCAGGGAACCCTGCGCACCAACGGGGCGATCGAACTGCTGCAGCTCGGCGCCGGGCAGCTGTTCTGGCAGGAACTGTGGCTCCAGCCCGGCCAGGGCGTGGCCCTGGCTGAAGCCGAGCTCGATCCCTCCCCGCCCTACCCGGGCAAAGAGGGGCAGGTGGGGGTGTTCGCGCTCGGCCCGGGGCAGGTCTCCTCGAGTCCCTCCGCCCGCACGATCACGGTCAGCGGCGCTCCGTTGACGCTCACGGCCCTCAGCGCCCAGAACCTGAACGAAGCCTTCTCGCGGCCGCTGGGTAAAGGCGATCTCTTCGCCGCCGGGGAACTCGCCGGAACGGTCTCCTGCACCGCGCAGGGGCAGTGAGGGACGCCGGCCCGGCGCTACCATCGGACTCGGGCGGCGCCATCGTGAGATGGGATATGTGAAAAGGAAATCGCTTTGGCGTGCGTGGCGTGGGCTGCGTCGATGCCCTCCGGCGCTATTGCTCGTGCTGGTGACCCTGCTCCTCGCGCCGAGCTCCGCCGCGGCCGGCTTTGGGGTTGAAAGCTTCACGGTCACCGCTCGCAACGCGGACGGCACGATCGACGAAGTCGCCGCCAGCCATCCATACGCGCTCGACGTGAGCCTCTCGATGAACGCCGACCGGCTCGGCAAGCCGGAAGGTGCGCTCAGTACGATCCAGATCGATCTGCCGCCAGACCTGATCGGCAACTCGCTGGCCGTCCCAAGGTGCTCCCTTGCCGACTTCGGGGGCTCGGCCCCGCGTTGCGCCGGTTCGACTCAGATCGGCATTCTCCGCGCCCGCGTCGGAAGTCTGGGTCAGCTCAGCATTCCCATCTTCAACCTGGTCGCCTCGCCTGGCTACGCAGCCGTTTTCGGTGTCTCGGTCGAAAAAACGACGATCTTTCAGCGACTGAAACTGATGGGCAGCGGTGCCACCAGTTCGGTCCGGTTGAGCGTCGTCCTGCCTCCCGAACAAGAGATTTCCGACATCGAAGAGGAAATCTGGGGCGTGCCGGCTGCCTCTTCCCACGACCCGGAAAGAACCTGCTGGACCGCCGCGGAAAGTGTCGTTGAAGGCTGCTCCGCGGGTGGCGCGGCGGAAAAGCCCCTGCTGACCCTTTCCGCCTCCTGCGCCGAACCCCTGCGCACGACCGTCACGGCTGTATCCCTGGGCCCGCCGTCGCTGTCGGCGGTCGCGAGCGCGTTTTCCCGCGACGCGGCCGGCAACCCGCGGCCGCTCGTCGGCTGCGATGCCATCCCGTTCGAACCGAGGCTCAGCGTCGCCGGCGAGGCGGTGGCGCTGGCGCCGACCGCGCTCACGGTAGGGCTCGAAATGCCTCAGCACGAAAGCGTCGGCGCAAGCTCCGCCGCCTCGCTTGCGGCCCTCCACCTCGAGCTGCCCGATGGGGTCGCTCTGAACCCCGCCGTCGGCTCGTGGCTCACCGGCTGCTCGCCTGGTGAGATCGGGCTCGAAAGCGCCCCGGGGGTCGTACCTCCCGTCCTCGGCGTAGGCGCGTCGAGTTGCCCGCCTTCATCCCAGATGGGATCGGTGAAGTTGAAGACGCCTCTGGTGGACCATGCGCTCGTCGGCGCGATTTACCTCGCGACCCCCTCGGCCAATCCGTTTGGCGCGCGCTACGCCTTCTACCTCGTAATCGAAGACGAAGCGACCGGGACGATCATCAAGGCCCCCGGCCGTTTGGAAGCCGATGCCGGAGACGGGCGCCTCAGCGCCACGGTCGCGGAATTTCCCCAGTTCCCATTCAGCGATCTCCAGCTCGAATTCGGCGGTGGGCCACGGGCGCCGCTGGTCAGCCCGCCGAGCTGTGGCAGGTACACGGCCGCAGCCACCTTCAGCCCCTCGACCGTGCCGTTCGAACTTCCCGCGGCGCGGAGTGCCGGGTTCATGATCTCCGCGGGGGCGGGGGGAGCGCCGTGCCCGCCGCCAGAAGCGGCGCGCCCCGCCACGCCCTCTTTCCAGGCGGGAACCAAAGTGCCGCGCGCCGGCGGCGACTCTTCGCTCCTGATTCGTCTCTCCCGCCAGGACACCGACCAGCACCTCGGTTCCTTCGAGCTGAACCTGCCTCCCGGGCTGGTCGCCAACCTGGGCTCTGTCCCCATCGGCGCCGCGGTCGGCGGCGTGCGGGTCGCCGCCGGAGTCGGCCCGGATCCCCTGCGCCTCGACGGGACCGTCTATCTCGAAGGCCCCTACCGGGGCGCTCCCTACAGCCTCGCGATCGTCGTCCCCGCCCGGGCCGGCCCTTTCGACTTCGGCACGATCGTGCAGCGCGCGGCGATATCCGTCGACCCCGTCACCGCCCAGATCGGTGTCCACTCCGATCCGCTGCCGCGGATCCTCGCCGGGGTGCCGCTTGAGCTGCGCGGCCTCACCCTCGACCTCAACCGATCCGGCTTCATTCGCAACCCGACCACCTGTGAGCCGATGGCGATCACCGGGTCGGCGACCACCAGCCTCGGCCAGGCAGCCCCGCTCTCCGCTCGCTTCCAGGTCGGCGACTGCGCCGGTCTCGGCTTCAGGCCGAAGCTGGCATTGCGGCTCCTGGGTCCCACGGGCAAGGGAGCCCACCCGCGGGTCCGGGCGGTTTTATCGACCCGTCGGGGAGACGCCAACATCAGTCGGGCGGCAATCACCCTGCCCGGCAGCGAGCTGCTCGACAATCGCCGCCTCGGGGATGTCTGCACGGGAGCGCAGTACAGGGCCGGAACGTGCCCGGCGCGTTCGGTCTACGGCCACGCCAAGGTCTCGACGCCTCTGCTCGGGGCGCCGCTCGAGGGGCCGGTCTACCTACGCGAAAGCCGCGGCAGGCTACCGCAGCTGGCCGTTTCGCTCGCGGGAGGGATCCACCTCGATCTCGTTGCCCACATTGATTCCGTCCATGGTCGGCTCCGTGCTCGTTTCGGATCTCTGCCCGACGTCCCTCTCGACAAGCTGGTTCTCACCCTGCGGGGTGGTCGGAAGGGCCTGCTCGTCAACACCGGCGGCGTCTGCCGCGGGGGGCTTCGCGCCGGCGCCTGGTTCGCCGGCCACAACGGCAAGGCCAGAAGCCTCAGCCCGATCGTGCGAACGGACTGTGGAAACTCGCATCCCCCTGACCGCCCACAGCGTCTCCCTCTTTTGGAACAGTAACGTACCCCAAATGGCCTTGTGCTGACGTAGAATTCCCTTCCAATGGGAGGGATTTTCGGTTGGTGAAGTACCGGGGACCCCTCGTGGGCCTTGCCTTCGTCCTGCTCGCCTGTGTCTTGCTCGGCGTCTTCGGCCTGCGGGTCGAGGGAAAGCTGGCGCCGCTCTCGCTGGACGTGCCCGGGACCTCTGCCGCTGAAGGCGAAAACCTGGCCAAAAGCCACTTCGGCGACTCCTCTCCGTTCGCGGTGCTGCTGCGAGGGCCGGCGGCGGCGGTTGACCGTCAGGGGGTCGGGCTGGTCCGGGAGCTGCGGCGGGATCCGCGGGCGACTGTGATCTCCCCCTGGGATCGCGGCTCGGTCTCGGCGCTGAGAGCGAGCCCGCGCAAGGCCCTCGTTTTGGTCGACTATCACGTACCGCTTGCGAAGGCTATGAGCGATACCACGCCAGCCTTGGAACGTACTTTGGCGGCGCGGATCCGGGCGCCGGTGGTGGCGACGCAGTCGGGGTTCGCGACGGTGTCGCGGGCCCTGCAGGAGGAATCGATCAACTCGACGGAGCGGGCCGAGCTGCTGGCGGCGCCGCTGCTGATCCTGGTCCT
>Ga0207641_10002230_pt1 | contig 18169 bp, 18 predicted proteins | sample KBSSwiS62_FD_184306 | JGI IMG/M metagenome (GOLD analysis project Ga0207641, IMG submission 184306) | Switchgrass rhizosphere microbial communities from Kellogg Biological Station, Michigan, USA - KBS Switchgrass S6-2 (SPAdes) (version 2) | ecosystem: Host-associated > Plants > Roots >... | reverse complement strand
GTGAAAGGCCATCCCTGGCGTTCACGCTCGACCACGATCCGGGTCGCGACCGACTGCACCCGTCCGGCTGAGAGCCGGGGCAGCACCTTCTTCCACAGCACCGGAGAGACTTCGTAGCCGTACAGCCGATCGAGAATGCGGCGGGTTTCCTGCGCGTCGACCAGATGGGCGTCGATTTCCCGCGGAGACGCCACCGCCCGCTCGATGGCCTGCGGGGTGATTTCGTGAAAGACCATGCGCTTGACCGGGATCGTCGGCTTGAGGGTCTGAACCAGGTGCCAGGCGATGGCCTCGCCCTCGCGGTCCTCATCAGTGGCCAGGTAGATCTCGTCGGCGTCCTTCACCAATGCCTTGAGCTTGCTGACCTGTTGGCGACGATCGGGTGAGATCACGTAGAGCGGCTCGAAATCGGCCTCGGTGTTCACGCCGAGTCGGGCCCAGGGCTGTCCCTTGTAGGCGGCGGGGACGTCGGCCGCGTTGCGCGGCAGGTCACGGATATGGCCGATGGACGCCTCGACGGTGTAGCCCCGCCCGAGGTATCCGGCGATCGTCTTAGCCTTCGCCGGTGATTCGACAATCACCAGCTTGTTGCCCGTGGGCTCTTTCTTGGCCCGCGCTGCTGCCACTGCGACTCCCTGCTGATGCCCCTGCTAATTACACAACGTTCCCGGCGGACCGTACCCCACCATGGCAAGCTCACGGCCAGCAAGGCCACAGAAGGTACGGACCGGGCCGCTGAACTACTGGCTTCGCACGATCCCGGCGGCCACGTCTATCAGCTCCTCCAGCGGTCGGCTGGCATCCACCACAGCTCCCATTTCATCGGGCTGAAGTGGCTCCAAGGTCTCAAATTGCGACCCCAGCAGCGACGTCGGCATGAAATGGGCACTGCGATGTCGGACACGCTGAAAGACAACGTCCTCCTCAACCGCGAGTTCGAGGAAGAACAGTGGGTTCGCCCCGGTGCGCAACACGTCACGATATGACCGTTTCAAGGCCGAACAGGCGAGGACGACCCCCTCCGGCTGCGAACCAAGCCATTCAGCCAGTCGCGACAGCCACGGCGCCCGGTCGGCGTCGGTCAGCGGATGACCTGCGGCCATCGCGGCCTTGGCCTGTTCGGAGTGGAAGTCATCGGCGTCGGCGAAGGTCAGGCCAAGTCGGTGGGCCAGCAAGGTGCCGACGGTCGACTTACCGCTACCGGCGACACCCATGACCACAACATGGCGAAAGCGCAGGTGATCGTGGCGTTCCACATCTGAAAGCTAGCCGAGTGTGTTGCCCAGGTTTAATGCTCGGCCGGTACTTTCATACAATGGCCACGCCCGACTCGGCTCCTGTGCGGCGTCGGCCTGCCCGTCCGAGGCCATCGGTGGGCCACTGGGCCGCTTGGGGCGTGAAGGTTCTCGCCGCCGCGTTGTCGGTGGCCGTGCTAGTCGGCAGCGGACTGGCCTGGGCCAGCTATCGATCGTTCAGCAGCGCCATCACCGTCGTGCCGTTCACTCCGAAGGGCGGCAGCTCTCCCCGTCCGGCCGCGGCGGGCTCCGAGCAGAACATCCTCATCGTCGGTGATGATTCGCGGGCCGGCGCGACCCCGGCCGAGCTCGCCGACATCGGCACCGACTACAGCGAGGGCGACAACACCGACACGATCATGGTGTTGCACCTGCCCGCCGACGGACGGTCCGCTTCGCTGATGTCCTTTCCCCGTGACTCGATCGTGAAGCTGCCCGGCGGCGGCAGCGGCAAGATCAACTCGGTCTATTCGCTGGGCGGCGGCGATGCCGGCGGCGGACCGCAGGCCCTGGCCGATGTGTTGACTACCATCACCGGGCTCCGTATCGATCACTTCATCAAAGTCGGCATGCTGGGCTTCTACCGGATCAGCAAGGCCGTCGGCGGGGTCGACATCAACCTGTGCGAAGCCCAAAACGCGAGCACCGAGGCTGACGCCACCCACCCCAACGGCTACAGCGGAATCGACCTCAAGAAGGGCTGGAACTACGACGTCCAGGGCAAGCAGGCACTGGCCTTCGTCCGGCAGCGCCATGGACCCGGCCTGAGCGACTACACCCGTATCGAGCGGCAGCGCTATTTCATCGCCGCCCTGTTCCGCAAGCTCGGCACGCCATCGAATCTGGCCAATCCACTCAAGCTGCAGCGAATAATCTCCTCAGTGAGCTCGTCGCTGACGGTGGACGCCGGATTGCAAGGTACGAAGCTGCTGACGGTGGCGTCCCAGATGCAGTCATTGACCGCCGGCAAACTGGCGCTGGCCACGATTCCGATGCTCGGTGAGTCGACCGATTCGGCCGGCAATTACCTCGGCGAGCAGATCGATCAGGATGCGCTGCCGGCCTTCATCGCCAAGTTCGTGGGACAACCAAGCAAGTATGAAAAGGCGGCAGTGGTCGCGCGTTCAACGGTGTCGGTGACCGTCTTCAACGGGGGCCGACCCAACGGTTCGGCCGCGACCGCCGCTACGGCCCTGACCGGTCTCGGGTTCCGCGCCGTGGCCAGTGAGGCCGATGCGAGCAGTGCCACGACCCAGATCCGCTACCCGGACGGGATGCAGTCCCAAGCCAAGACGCTGCTGGCGGCGGTGCCCGGGGCGATCCCGGTCCTCACGCACACGGTGACCTCCGTGCAGCTGGTTCTCGGCCCGGATCAGGCCCACGTTCAGGGGGTGGCCGCGCCGGCGAACCCATCCTCGCCCGGCACCTCGACCGACGGCGGGCACGCCCAATCCGATCCGCAGGTGCGCACGGCCGCCGACTCGGCCTGCATCCAGTAGTTGCTGCAAGCAGTAGCTCGACGGCCGGGCCGCGATCGCGGTTGGTTAGGTAGCGGGCCAGTCTTGTTCGCCGCCGGCCGGGGGTTCGCCGATCAGTTCGGCCAGCCGTCGGAGCCGCTTGGCCGAGGTGATGCGCCAGCCGGGGCCGCCCCGCAATCCGATGTCGACCGCGGTGAGGTTGAGCCGGGCGAGTTGAGCGCCGGCGGCTCGGTGCAGTTCACCGTGGAGTTCGGGCACCGTGAGCAGGTAGCCGAGGTCGTCCCGCTTTCCGGAAGCGATGGCCCACAATCTCAGGCCGGACGCCGACAGCGCCAGGTCGGCCGGCAGTCGCAGTGAGGCTCCTCGGGTCCAACGGCTGGCTTGCTCGACCAGGGAGGGGCTCAGTTCGGTTCGGACGGCGATGAGTCCGTTCGGGGCATCGGCGGTATCTGATCCGAGGTGTCGCTCGGCCAGTTCCTCGCGCAGGGCCCGGGCCCGCCACTCATCGGCGACCAGTACGGACAGCCGGGCCCGACCGTGTCCTTCGGTGCGAACCCAGTCGCCGCCGGCCAGCAGCAGCCCGTCCAGATCCGCGATAAGAGGATCAGCGGCTTCGGCACCGAAGAGCGAGAACTGCATCCAGTGATTCTGACCTACGCCGGGCCCGTTCCGGCGCTAGCCGCCGCCACCACCCCTGATCATCTGTAAGTTTTGGTTCCTCTGACCCCCAAAACCTACAGATGATCAAGTGTCTAGGGCGCTAGGCGTTAGCCGGCGCCCCTGGGGGCTAGGCGTTAGCCGACCCGTTCGGTGACGTGCGCCAGGGCCGGATCGACATTGAGCGAGGACGCCCGACGCTTGGCCACAACGATCGCCACGATGATGATCGCCACCGCGACGAGCGCGAAGACGACCCGCAGCGCCGTGTTGGCGTCCTTGCCGACCGACAGCTGGACGACAGCCGGGGCGATCAGAACCGAGACGAGGTTCATGACCTTGATGAGCGGGTTGATAGCCGGCCCGGCGGTGTCCTTGAACGGGTCACCGACGGTGTCACCGATGACGGTGGCCGCATGGGCGTCCGAGCCCTTGCCGCCGTGGTTACCGTCCTCGACCAGCTTCTTGGCGTTGTCCCACGCCCCACCGGAGTTGGCCAGGAAGACGGCCATCAGGGTTCCGGTTGCGATGGCGCCACCTAGGTAGCCGGCCAGCGGGCCGACGCCGAGACCGAAACCGACTGCGACCGGGGCCATCACGGCCAGCAAACCGGGGGTGATCAGTTCCCGCAGCGAGTCGCGGGTGCAGATGTCGACGACGCGTCCGTATTCCGGCCGTTCCGTGCCGTCCATGATGCCGGGGTGGTCGCGGAACTGAGCCCGGACTTCGTAGACAACGGCGCCGGCGGCCCGCGACACGGCGTTCACCGCGAGGCCCGAGAACATGAACACGACCGCGGCTCCGATGATCACACCGACCAGGGTGTTCGGGCTGACGATCTCGTAGGCGAAGGAGTTCTTGACGAACGTCGAGGAGTTGCTGACGTCGCCGACCTTGCCGATGGCCTGGCTGATCGCGTCCTGATAGGAGCCGAACAGTGCGGTGGCGGCCAGTACGGCGGTCGCAATGGCGATGCCCTTGGTGATGGCCTTCGTGGTGTTACCGACCGCGTCGAGCTCGGTCAGGATGCGGGCACCCTCTTCGCTGACGTCGCCCGACATCTCGGCGATGCCCTGAGCGTTGTCCGATACCGGGCCGAAGGTGTCCATGGCCACGATGACCCCGACGGTGGTGAGCAGACCGCAGCCGGCCAGCGCCACCGCGAACAGTGCGACCGAGATGGACGCGCCACCGAGCAGGAAGGCTCCGAATACCGCGGCCGAAATGACCAGGGCGGTGTACACGGCCGATTCGAAGCCGACCGAGATACCGGCCAGGACGACGGTAGCGGCGCCGGTCAGCGAGCTCTTGCCGACGTCCTGCACGGCCTTGCCTTCGGTGCCGGTGTAGACGCCGGTCAGCCACAGGATGATGGCGGCCAGCACGATGCCGATGATGACGGCCACGAACGCGGTGACCGCGGGGTTCCCGCTGTTGGCCGCGATGTCAGCCGAGACGCCCTTGAACTTCGAGTAGTGGCTGGGCAGGAAGGTGAAGGCGGCGATCCCGCAGAGGACGGCCGAAATTCCGGCCGAGATGTAGAAGCTGCGGTTGATCGTGGTGAGGCCGCCTTCGCCGGCCCGGGCCTTGGTGATGAACACGCCGATGATGGCGGTGATGACACCGATGGCCGGGACGATGAGCGGGAACAGCAGGCCCTTGGTGCCGAAGGCGACCGAGCCGAGGATGAGGGAGGCGACCAGGGTCACGGCGTAGGACTCGAACAGGTCAGCGGCCATACCGGCGCAGTCACCGACGTTGTCACCGACGTTGTCGGCGATCGTGGCGGCGTTGCGGGGATCGTCCTCGGGGATACCCGCTTCGACCTTGCCGACCAGGTCGGCGCCGACGTCGGCCGCCTTGGTGAAGATGCCACCACCGACACGCATGAACATAGCCAGGGTGGCGGCGCCGAAGCCGAAGCCTTCCAGGACCTTCGGGGCGTGGTCGTTGTAGCTCAGAACCACAACCGCCGCGCCGAGCAGGCCCAGCCCGACCGTCGCCATGCCGACAGCGCCACCGGTGCGGAAGGCGATCCGAATAGCGCGTTCGCGTCCCTCACCGTTAGCGGCAGCGGCGACCCGCAGGTTGGCCCGCGTGGCCAGCCACATGCCGTAGTACCCGATCGCGGCCGAGAAGCCCGCCCCGACCAGGAAGAAGATCGAGCGCCCGATCTTCTGGGCAGTGTCATCGGCGGGAAGGAAGAACAGGACCACGAAGACGATCACTACGACGACCGACAGCGTCCGGAATTGGCGCTTGAGGTAAGCCTGCGCACCTTCCTGAACCGCTTCGGCGATCTCGATCATCTTCGGCGTGCCCTGGTCCGCGCTGAGCACTTCGCGGAAGAGCAGAAATGAGAAGGCCAGAGCGATGATGGCAACGAGGCCGATCACCATTACCAGGCTCTTGTCACCCGATGAAAGCGCTGAGGCAGCGACATTCACGGAGGACAGGTGGGACGAAGCCATAATGCGGGACCCCTTCAGTCATCCTTGACACTGTCGGGCACGTGTGTGCCCTCGTACGCTTGCGCGTAATGCAACCTGAGACCGGACATCAGTGAAGCGTCGGCGCCGCCCAGTCGCTGCACGGCTGGGCGGAGTCTATGGGAAGTCCCTGCCGCGCGTACGTGGTCTGGGTCACTCTCGACGATCAACCGGCGGATTCTTCCCCGGCGGCAATGGCCAGTGGAACCGTCGGGTAGATCGCGAAAACCTTGTTCAGTTCGGTGATGCGAAACAGCTTCAACACACGTTCGATGGCGCAGGCCACCCGGAAGCTCGTACCGGTCTCCTTGGCGTGATTCTGAGCGGCCACGAGCGCACCGAGGCCGGTGGAATCGATGAACTGGAGCTGCGTGAGGTCGAGGATGACGACCGGCTGGCCGCCGTCCAGGGCCTGGATCAAACGATCTCGCAGGGCGGGGGCGGAGTGGACATCAACATCGCCACGGACTTCGATCACGGTATGTGAGTCGACGACGTTCTGACTCAAGCTCAGATCCACTCCGAGATTCCCTTCCACCCGCCGCCACCGAGACCCGACTGGCGTCAGCCATGCGGTTGAGGCCGCTGAACCGTCGACGGGCATCATCGTGCCACAGGTTCCCAACGGCAACCCTTCTGTGAGGGGGACTGCACTCTATGAGCACGATCGGCGCGATCCCCGGGCGTGGATCCGGCCCCGACTTGCTCGCTCGATTGCTGACCGGGTCCCGGGCGCGCGGACCGCATCATGGCGCCGATCCGCCGCCAGATGGGATCGATCCGGGCGGGATCAGTACCCCGCCGCTGACCCACGTCCGGGAGGTGCCCGAACGTCCGGTTACGTCGGTCCCGTGGCCCGGGTGGGTCCCGTCCGAGCTGGTGAGAGCGTTGCGCAGGACCGGTATAGCTGATCCGTGGCCGCATCAGATCGAGGCGGCCGAGCACGCCTGGTCCGGTCAGTCCGTGGTGATTGCCACCGGCACGGCATCGGGCAAGTCGCTGGCTTATCAGCTTCCGATGCTGGCTGGATGTCTGGAGGATCCGCGCTCGCGGACGCTGTATCTGTCGCCGACCAAGGCCCTGGCCAACGACCAGCTTCGCGCTTTGACGACGCTCATCGGAAACGACGGTGAGTTGTCCGGGGTGCGGCCGAGCACCCTGGACGGCGATACCCCGATGGAGGAGCGAGACTGGATTCGCCAGCACGCCAATGTGGTGCTGTCCAATCCGGACATGCTGCACCGCTCCCTGCTGCCCCATCATCAGCGTTGGGCACCGTTGTTTCGTCGGCTTCGTTTCGTGGTGGTCGATGAATGTCATCACTATCGCGGAATGTTCGGATCGCATGTGTGTCTGGTCCTGCGTCGACTGCGGCGAATCTGTGCCAGTTACGGCGCGTTCCCGGTGTTCATCCTGGCCTCGGCGACGACCAGCTCCCCCGCCCGAGCTGCCTCCAAGCTCGTTGGACTGCCGGTGACCGCGGTGGACACGGACCTCGCTCCGCGCGGACGCCGCACCTTCGCTTTGTGGGAGCCGGCGTTGACGTCCTTGCGGGGCGAGAATTCGGCCCCGATTAGGCGTGCGGCCGGATCTGAGGCGGCGAGGCTGCTGGCTGACCTGGTGATCCAGGGGGCCCGGACCTTGGTGTTTCTTCGTTCTCGCCGCGGAGCGGAGCTGACTGCCCTGAGCGCGAAGCGGCATCTGGATGAGGCAGGTGCGCACGACCTCGCCGGCCGGATCGCGGCTTATCGGGGTGGGTTCCTGGCCGAGGAACGGCGAGAGCTCGAGGCGGCCCTGGCCGGCGGCGAGCTTATGGGAGTGTCGACGACCAACGCCTTGGAGCTGGGCATCGACATCAGCGGCTTGGATGCGGTCATCGTGGCCGGGTTCCCGGGCACTCTCGCCTCGCTGTGGCAGCAGGCCGGACGGGCGGGGCGACGGGGCCAGGATTCTCTGGTGGTCTTCGTGGCTCGCGACGACCCGTTGGACACCTATCTCGTACACCATCCCGAAGCGGTGTTCGATCGTCCGATCGAGGCGACGGTGACGGATCCGTCCAACCCCTATGTGCTGGGTCCGCAGCTGTGTTGTGCCGCAGCTGAGCAGGCGCTGACCTCGGCCGACGTGGCACTGTTCGGCGGCGAGGCCACGCTTGCCGTGCTGGACGCTCTCGTGGCGCGGGGACTGCTTCGGGTGCGGCCGACCGGGTGGTTCTGGACCGGGCGCGACTTGCCCACGACCGATATCCGCGGGGGCGGCGGGCAGCCGGTCACCGTGGTGGACGAGGCCAGCGGCACCCTGCTGGGAACGGTCGATTGGGCCACGGCGCCGGCCACCGTTCACCCCGGTGCCGTCTACCTGCACCAGGGACGCAGCTACGTCGTAGATGCCCTGGATCTCGAAGCCGGATCGGCCCTGGTGCACGCCGAGGATCCGGACTGGACGACGACGGCTCGGGAGCTGACCGATATCGCCGTTTCTTCGGTCGAGGTCTCGAGGATGTTCGAAGGGGCCAGTACGCATTTCGGCGCGGTCGAGGTATCGCATCAGGTGGTGGCATATCAGCGACGGCGGCTCACTGGCGAAATCATCGACGAGACTCCGCTTGACATGCCCTTGCATCAGCTGGTGACGAAGGCGGTCTGGTACACCCTGGACGAGCAACTGTGCGCCACGGTCGGATTGGACCAGAGGAACCTGCCGGGTGCCCTGCATGCGGCCGAGCACGCGGCCATCGGGTTGCTGCCCTTGTTCGCGACCTGTGACCGCTGGGATATCGGTGGCGTGTCCACCGCCTTTCACCCGGATACGGGACGGGCAACTGTGTTCGTCTACGACGGCCATCCCGGTGGTGCTGGGTTCTCGGCCCACGGTTTCGAGGTCCTGGGCGATTGGCTGACGGCTACTCGCGATGCCATCGCCGCCTGCGAGTGCCTGGAAGGCTGCCCATCGTGCGTGCAGTCGCCCAAGTGCGGCAACGGCAACAGTCCGTTGGACAAAGCGGGGGCCCTGGTCGTGTTGGGTTTGATACTCCAACGCCTGCCCGATCCTTTGTCTGGCGGCTGATCTGGCGGCTGATCTGGCGGCTGAACTGGGGGCTGAACCGGCGGCTGAACCGGCGGGCTCGAGCCTTCCGGCCCGAGCCGACACCGCTACGTTTCGCGCTCCGACGATCGGCATTCCACTGGTCACCGACACCGTGACCAGGACGTCACCGGATCGTCTCGACGCATCGAGATTCACCTCGCACCTGAGCAGTTCCACCTTGTTGGACCGGGCGATCCGAGTGGCGGCCCGGCAAGGATCGGCGCTGCGCCCGATCTGCTCGGCGGCGGCCAGCGCCACGAGATCAGCGGTACGTTCCACGCGGTGGCGAGTCAACACGGCCGCCCCGCGGACCATTGCCGCTGTGGCGCAGGCGAACACGATCGCGCTGGCGGCCAGGACCCAGATGCTGGCCGATCCTGTTTCAGGTCCGTGGAATCGACTACCTCTCACGGCGTCGGCTCGGTGGCCACGACTGCGGTCTCGGTGATCGTGACCGAGCCGAGCCAGCTCAGAGGACGAAGATTCATCCTCACTGCTATGGCCGTTTCGCTCGGTCCCGGACGAATGCCGATGTCGATGTCATGCCCGGCGGCTGCTCGACCGAGCCTGTCGGCCGAGGCGGTGTCACCACGAGCCACCGCGCGCGCGACCTCCCGAGCGGCATCAGCACAGCGCAGCCGCGCCTGCATGACAGCGATCATCATCGACGCGGCAAGCACCAGGACCATGAGCGCAGGCAGAGCAGTGGCCAGCTCCGCGGTGACCATCCCCTCCTCACCAGTTCGTCGCGGCTGGGAGGTTCCCTGCCGCCGCAGCGTTCGATGCCGCCGCCGCGAGCATGGTGTTGTCACAACGTCACGTTCAGGGCCGAGGTCACGATGTTGGTGAGCGCATCCTGCACGGCCGGACTCCTCACGATCTTGAAGAGCACAGCGGCAAAAGCGACGGCCGCGACCGTTCCAACGGCATATTCAGCGGTAGTCATTCCCGAATCACTGATCATCGGTTTCCACCGTGCCGATACCCGGCGGATGAGTCCTCTGAATGACGGCATGCGTGGCCTCCCGTGGCTGCGGTCCTCCACAACTGGGAGGCGTTGGCTCAAGAGTGGCCGATACCGGAAGGATAAAGTCCGTCCGCGCCAGATCTGTGGAGGACCCCGAAGACCTGTGGATGACCAGATCGCGCGCCCGCCACATTCCGATGTTAAATTGACTGAACGCAAGACGGCAGCTGAGCACACAGCAGCTTCTCCGCTGGCGGGGATGACATGACTGACGGTCTGGCGGTTCTGGGTGCCTGGCTGGGCTTTGGCGTTCTGTTGCTTGCCCTGGCCTTCACGGTGCTGCGCGGTGATCGGCGATGAAGACACGCGTCGTGGTCATCGCGACGACGGTGCTTCTCGCTGGCTGCGTAGGTCCGGCCACGTCGACGTCAAGCTACGCCGGCAAAGCCGGTCACACGGCCGAGGATGCGTTGTCACAGCTGGAAACGGCGCGATTGGCAGTGGAAACGTCGGCCCGAGGCAACATGCTCGGCAATACGCTGGAGGTGATGTTGTCTGAGGCGGAGGACGGATTCAACTCCGTTCAGGCCACCTTCGACTCCATCCAGCCCCCAGACACACCACAAGCCGATGCGCTGAAAGACAAGCTTGATCCGATCCTGTCGGCCGGAGCCGACGGCTTGGAAAAGATGCGGATCGCGGCCCGACGCGGTGACGCCGACGTACTGAAGGCGACGGCTACCGACCTGAGCAAGGTGTCGCGACAGTTGCAGGCCTTCAGTGACGAGCCGAGCGCATGAAGCGCCTGTTCGCGGTCACGTTAGGGATTCTGACCGCCATCGGCGGCTTCGTCGATATCGGAGACCTGGTAACCAACGCGCTCGTCGGATCCCGGTTCGGGCTTTCGCTGGCCTGGGCAACGGTCGGTGGAGTCGTCGGCATCTGTCTGTATGCGGAAATGTCGGGACGGGTCGCGGCCGTGACCGGTCGGGGCACGTTCGACCTGGTTCGTGAACGTCTCGGGCCCCGCTTCGGTTTGGCGAACCTGGTGGCCTCATTCCTCGTCACCCTGCTCACCTTCACCGCCGAAATCGGCGGCATCGCGTTGTCGATCGAGCTTGTCACCAGCGTCAACTACCTGCTGTGGGTGCCCCTGGTGGGGTTGGCCGCGTGGCTGATCATGTGGCGGGTCAAGTTCTCGCTCCTGGAGAACGCGTTCGGGCTGGTCGGTCTAGCCCTCGTAGTGTTCGCCGTGGCCCTGTGGAAGCTCCACCCGGACTGGAGTGGGCTCGTTCACCAGGTGGTTGCTCCCCACAAACCACACAAGGAGGGATTGCTGCCCTACTTCTATTACGCCATCGCACTGTTCGGCGCCGCGATGACCCCGTACGAGGTGTTCTTCTTCTCCTCCGGCGGCGTGGAGGAACGATGGTCGGCAAAGGACATCATCACGTCCCGCACCAACGTGTTCATCGGGTTCCCCTTGGGCGCGCTGTTGTCTCTGAGCATCGCGGCGGTGGCAGCACTGACCTTGCTGCCCCGAGGAATTCAGGTCGACAGCTTGGGCGGAGTCAGCCTCCCGGTCGCGGTCGCGTTGGGCAAGATCGGTCTGGCGATCGCCATCCTCGGTTTTGTCGCCGCGACCTTCGGCGCCGCACTGGAGACCGGGTTGTCCTGCGGTTACACGGTGGCTCAGTACTTCGGCTGGCAATGGGGAAAGTACGTCAGACCCCGCGACGCCGCACGGTTCCACGTTATCGTTCTGCTGTCACTGATAATTGCCATCGGCGGCGTCCTCACGACAGTAAACCCCGTGACGATCACCGAATACTCGGTGGTCTTCTCAGCGATCGCCCTGCCGTTGACGTACTTCCCCATCCTGGTCATTTCCAATGACCGCGACTACATGGGCGACAAGGTGAACGGACGCATATCCAACACCTTGGCGACGGTGTTCCTAGGCGTAATCGTGGTCGCCGCCGTCGCGGCAATTCCACTGATGCTCCTCACGAAAGCAGGTCAGTGACCATGCCCGCAGGCCGAGAACTGGATCTGCAACTTCACTTACTGGACCGTCAGGTAAAGGGTCCGGATGGTCGCCTCATCTGCAAAGTGGATGACCTCGAATTGGAGCTGGACGAAGCAGGACGCCCTTACGTGACAGCGATCCTGGTCGGCCCGCGGGCCCTCGGGCCCCGAATCGGCGGCCGGCTCGGACGTTGGATAGTGTCCATTGCCGAGAGGCTCGCCACCGCGGAACAGGCGAGTCCACCCCGCATCGACTTCGCGCACGTCACCGACATCGGTAGTTCAATCGTGTTGGCCCGCAACCGATCCGAGCTCAGCGTCACCCCTCTGGAGGAGTGGGTGGACCACTACGTGATCGCCCGAATTCCGGGAAGTCGCCATGAGAGCGAGTGACTTGCTGGGGCGCCCAGTCCTCGACGCCTCGGGAACAACGTTGGGCAGGGTGATCGATCTGCGCTGCGTCCAGGACGGCCCCCTTCGCGGATCGATGGCAGCACCGAGTGTGCATGAACTGATTGTCAGCCAGCGACGAGTCGGGTCAATGCTCGGTTACGATCGCCGCGATCAACAGGGCCCTTGGCTGATCCGACTCATCGTGCGACGGCTGCACCGTCGGCTGCTGGTCGTGCCCTGGGAAGCGGTCCGACTCACTGAGGAAGGGCTGGTTCTCACCAACCGCCGTTAGACGACGTCGTGCTCACCAGCTGGTCGCGGACCATCAGCAGGGCCGCCTGTACCGCCTGCGCGATGACCTCTTCCGGCGCGCCGTTGAAGCGATGCTCGACCACCCGTTGCGAACCCTCGTCGGCGACGGCAATGAAGACGGTGCCCACAGGCTGATCCTCGACCGGGTCGGGACCGCCAACGCCGGTCAAGGCAACGCCCAGATCAGTTTTCAGCAAACGTCGAACACCGGTTGCCATCTCTTGCGCGCAGGAGGCGCAGATGACCGGGCCCGGCCGTACCTCGAGCAACCCGAATTTCACGTGCTCCGAATACGCGATCACTCCGCCGGCGAACCATTGACTCGCCTGCGGGGCCGCCCCCAGGCAGCTCGCTACCGCGCCACTGGTCAATGACTCGGCGGTGGCGATACTGAGTTTGTTCTTACGCAGCAGGTCACCGACGAAGGCGGCGAGACCAGCTGGGTCGCTGATTGGCATCTTGTCATCATCCCCGATCCGATGCGCCTTTGCCGCGAACGGTGTTGCCGGCTGCCGAATGTGCGTATGGTCGTGGCCAGAAGCGTAAGCAGCACGCGGAACGTCAAGTTTCCCGGAGAGCTGTATGCCGCCTCGTCGTAAAGCCGACCAGTCCGCCCCCAAGATGACGAGCCCGACTGAACGGGACGAAGGGCTTCTAGCCAGCGCCGACGGCCGTGCCCAAGCAGGAGATTTTCTGACAACCGCTCATGGGGTTCGCCTGCCGGATACAGATCATTCGCTCAAGGCCGGTGATCGAGGTCCGACCCTGATGGAGGACTTTCACCTCCGCGAGAAGATAACCCATTTCGATCACGAGCGGATTCCCGAGCGCGTCGTACACGCTCGCGGTGCGGCCGCTCACGGGGTATTCGAGTCCTACGGCACGGCGGCTTCGGTCTGCAAGGCGAGGTTCCTGGCCAGTGGGCAGCGCACCGATGTTTTCGTGCGCTTCTCGACCGTAGCGGGCTCGCGTGGATCGGCCGACACCGTGCGTGACGTACGCGGGTTCGCCGTGAAGTTCTACACCGAGGAAGGCAATTTCGACTTGGTCGGCAACAACATGCCGGTGTTCTTCATCCAGGACGGCATCAAGTTTCCCGACGTGATCCATGCGGCCAAGCCACACCCGGACCGCGAGATTCCGCAGGCCCAGACGGCACACGACACGTTCTGGGACTTCGTCTCGCTCCACACCGAGGCGACTCACCATGTGATGTGGGCGATGAGCGACCGCGGCATCCCGCGCTCCTACCGGACGATGGAGGGCTTCGGTGTTCACACGTTCCGTCTGTTCAACGAGGCCGGCGAGACGAGCTTGGTGAAGTTCCACTGGAAACCTCTGGCCGGAGTGCACTCCTTGGTCTGGGAGGAAGCCCAGATTGCCGCCGGGTGCGACCCTGACTTCCACCGCCGCGACCTCGCCGATTCGATCGAGGCCGGCGCGTACTTCGAATATGACCTTGGTATTCAGGTCATGCCCGACGACGGATCTGAGACCTTTCACGGCATCGACCTGCTCGACCCGACCAAGATCGTGCCCGAGGAACTAGCTCCCGTCCAGTTGATCGGCCGCCTCACCCTCAACCGCAACCCGACCAACTATTTCGCCGAAACCGAACAGGTCGCCTTCCACACCGGCAACCTCGTGCCGGGGATCGAGGTCACCAACGACCCGCTGATGCAGGCACGGCTCTTTTCCTACCTCGACACCCAACTCACCCGGCTCGGCGGTCCGAACTTCACCCAGCTGCCGATCAACCGGCCGCATTGCCCGGTCAACGACATGCTCCGCGACGGGATGCACCAGAGCGCCGTTCATACCGGCGTGGCACCTTACCGCCCCAACAGCCTCGACGGTGGTCAACCGCTGCTCGCCGACCAAGCGAACGGTGGTTACGTCCAGGTGCCGCGGACGGTGCGAGGCTCGGTCGTGCGAGCAGCGCCGGCATCTTTTGCCGACCACTACTCCCAGGCCGCCCTTTTCTACAGCAGCATGACGCCGATCGAGCAAGCCCACATCGTGGAGGCCTTCACCTTTGAACTGGGCCACGTTTACGAGCAGGCCATCAAGCAACGCGAATTGCAGGTCCTGGCCAACGTCAACACTGGGCTGTGCCAACAGGTGGCGGCCGGTCTCGGACTACCCGCACCCAAAGGCACCCCCATCGAGAACGTCACCCCTTCCGGTGCGCTGTCCATGATCGTTGTCGAGCCGGGCCCGGTGGCCGGACGCAGGGTCGGAGTATTGGCCGACAGTGGATCGGACCTCGCCGCCGTTAATGCGCTCAGCCGCTCACTGAAGCGCGCGGGCGTCGATGTACTGGTGATCGCTCCGGTCGGCGGTGTCCTGAAGAAGGGGCGTAGCAGCGTTACGGTGCAACGAACGTCCCTTACCGCGCGGTCCATCGAGTTCGACGCCATCCTCGTTGCTGACGGCACCACGCCGAGCCGGGACGTCAAAACGGTAATTCTGCTGCAGGAGGCGTACCGGCACTGCAAAGCGCTCGGTGCCTGGGGAGACGGCGCGGCCGGACTGACGGTGGCCGGCATCGCGCTCGATGCTCCCGGCGTGTACGTCGACGAGGCCGTCGGAAAACCCTTTACCGACAACATCATTCGGGCCTTGGGGCTGCACCGGTCCTGGGAGCGCGCCGAGCTTGTGATGGAGTCCGCCGTTCCCCCGGCCCGCCCTGACCGGCCGGTGCGTCGTCAGGCTCGCTCGTCCGGCGCCCAGCTCAGGACTCGTTCGTCCGGGGCCTAGCTCAGGACTTCTTCTTCTTTCGACCGATGCTGGGAAAGCGCCTCTTCACGGCGGCCTTGACCTTCTTCTGCTCGGCCGGCGTTCCGTGCTGCGCCACTCGCGCAAGTGCGTTCCTCGCATGCGCTTTATCCGGGATCGGATACTTGCGTTTGCCGGGCAGCGCAAAGGATTTCTTGCTGAGTTTCTTGCGCTTCTTGCCACTGAGATCTTTAGCCATCGCTTTAGTCTTGCCCGACTTCGGCGGCTCGGCAAGGGTGCCGGCGACGGGCTAGTCTCAGGCAGAAGATCAAACCGCTCACCCCGACTGAAGGAAGATGTGGCTGAACCCGGATGCACGTTGACTGTGCGCAGACCCATCCGTTGTCAGGCTGCCCTGCGGGCCTTCCAGCTTCATCTCGACGACGAATTCATCGGTGAGCTGCGCCTGTTCAAGCCGCTTACGGTTCGGGTGGAACCGGGTTATCACCAATTGTGGGCGGGAGTGGGACGTTTCGACAGCTTCGACGTCCCATTTCACGCCGGCCCGGGCGACCGACTGGTGGGCCGGGTGAGGCCGACCTACTTCTGGCCCCAGCTCAGCGAGCTCGACCCGGCTCAGCCCTGGTTGAACATCAGTATTCATAACCGCGACACCGGCGAAACCAACTCCGAGAAGCGAACTCGACTGCCGATCGATCGGCTGATCGCGGTGCAGCTGTTCATCGGGCTGATGATTGCGGCCGGACTCGCGTACGAGGTTCAGCGGCGAAGCCGCGCGGGTGTAAAAATGTTTCTCCTGCTGGGTCTGCTCTGCGTGTGCAGCATGGCGATTCGAGGGTGGGTGTTGCACCGAGGCGAGCTAGCCAGGCACGTTCGCCAAAACTTGGCCGGCCACTCCAGCTACCACGGGGACCACCCCGATGCAGATGAACGCCGGCAGGAAACACAGCCCTAGGGGCAGCAGGCTCCACACGCCCACCTGGTGCGCTCGCCGCAGAGCGCCGGCTCGGGCGGCTGCGCGCAGCTCGGTCGCGGTACGGCTCAGCGTCGCGGCCAATTGAGCTCCGCTGTGGGCGCAGCGACTGCCGGCCACGGCGACCGCCTCATACCCGGGGACTGGCGCGAGTTGGCCCCAGGCGGCGTTCGGATCAGCACCGAGCTGCAGTAGCCGTCCGATGCGCGCAAGTGGGCTGGCGGCGGCCAGCAGTTCGCTCCAGCCGGCCTGTTCGGCTGCGGCGGCGGGCTCGATCAGGGCTTGGTCGGGTGTCGACCCGGCAACGAGCATCGAGGAGACCAAGTCGAGTGCGAACGCGATAACCGCCGGCTCGGGCCTCGGAGGTCCCCGGCGGGAGTGAACTCTTCCGAACGCGCCCGCGGCCCCGAGACCAACCACCGGCGCCAGTATTGCCGCAATGCCACCGGACAGGAGCATGAGGACCATCACGGCGACACCGGCAACCACCGCCCAGGCGAAGCTTCGACCTGCACCGCTCCGCCCGCGGCGATGGCGGGCGGCACCCCGGACCGCCCGCGATGGCATTGGTAGCAGGGCCATCCCGATCGCGAGCCAGAGCAGGTAGACCGCATGGCCCGCACCGCCGGTGATCACAGCTGGGCTCGCCGGGCCAGGGCTGCCGTCCACAAGATTCCCAGGGCGTCCAGGAGGAGCCCCAGACCGAGCGAGGCGACACCAGCTCGAGTGCCAAGCCAGAAGCCGAAGGGATCCGCGCCCATCGCGAGCCCCATCGCGACCCCGATCAACGGAAGGAAAGCCAGTAACAGGGCAGACGCACGAGGGCCGGCCAACGCCGTTCGCACAGCGACCCGCACGTCGTGTTCGGAGCGCAATCCCGCCTGGATCCCCTGCAACAGCTCGACCACCGGCGCTCCGGTTCGACCGGCGCTGTCGATTGCCACCGCTAGTGGACGCAACGCGAGGTGCCGGGCCAGAACTGGGGCGGGGTCATCACCACGCTGCGCTCGCCGGGCGGCCTCAGCGAACGCGTCCTGAAACCGCGGGTAGCCGCGGGCCGCCCAGCCCAGGGCGGTGGCCACACTCGCCCCAGCCCGAAGCTCATCGGTGATTGCCCTGACGACGACGCCCAGCTCTGTCGGGCGAGACACCCGTCGGCCCGGCCATCGGCCGAGCAGAGCTGCCGGTGATCGGGTGGGGTCACCGCGCCCACGGTCAATCAACCATTCCAGCCTGAGCGTTGCTCGGCTGCCCGGGCTCGACACGAGTACTCCGAACGCAACCAGTACCCATCCGACTGACCCGCTCACGGCGGTGCGCCCAACAGGGCTGCGCTGTGGCCGCGCGCGGCCAACTGATCGGCCAACACGCTCGCACCGGGCCCGAGGCCGCGATCCCGCGTCCACACCGGGACTGGCCCCGTTCGGCGATCCGGTGCGGACCACAACGCGATCTGCTCGACCCGACGAATCCCATCGCGATCTCGAGCGATATGGACGATCACGTCCAGGGCACTCGCGGCTTGGTCGGTGAGGACCGCGGAGTGCATGCCAGCTAGGGCGGCCAGCGCTACCAGCCGGACAGGAACGTCCGAGGCCGAGTTCGCATGCACGGTCGCTGCTCCGCCGCAATGCCCGGTGTTCAGCGCAGCCAGCAAATCCACGATCTCGGCACCGCGGAATTCGCCGACAACCAGCCGATCGGCTCGCATCCGCAGTGCTTGCCGCACAAGGTCACGCAGCTCCACGGCG
>Ga0207641_10002226_pt1 | contig 18176 bp, 12 predicted proteins | sample KBSSwiS62_FD_184306 | JGI IMG/M metagenome (GOLD analysis project Ga0207641, IMG submission 184306) | Switchgrass rhizosphere microbial communities from Kellogg Biological Station, Michigan, USA - KBS Switchgrass S6-2 (SPAdes) (version 2) | ecosystem: Host-associated > Plants > Roots >... | reverse complement strand
TCGCATTCGTTCCATCAAAAACCAGGATTTATCTGGGGCTTTTAGCCGCGATATACCGGATCAAGCGCAGGCCGGATAGACACCACCCACCGCTGTGACATCAAACCAAACCTCGCCGCAGCTCTTCCAGCGGGTAAAACGTGTCCCGCCACACCACGCCGCCCTGCTTGAGCGTCACCAGGGTCGAGCGCAGCAGCATGTAGCAGAAAATGATTGCGCCAAGGGGCTGCGTCGCGGCGTACCAACCGGACGCTTTCATGACCCGGGCTGTTCCCGCGTGTGCGGCAAGAGCGATCACCAAGCTCGCTGCCGCCAGAATCCGCGTCCAGCCGTGAACGAACGGCAGCGAAATAAATGGCAGTACATTCGTACAAAAGATTCCCGCCAGCTGGAAAGCAACGATTCCAATTCGGTAGCCCGCGACCGCAAAGAAATTCTTGGTCACACCCCGCACAATATTTCGCAATCCCGCATGCCATCGCACGCTCACGTAGTCGCCGGCCAATCCCACGTCAGATCGGAATGCCGCTCGCTTCACGATTTTGCCCAGCTTTAGGTCGTCCACCACTTCCATCGCCAGCCGAAGGTGTGTTCCGCTCATTTTATACGCATGACGCTTAAGCAATTGAAATGCGCCGACGCCAAGATAAGCGCGCGAATTCGGATCGGACACTGCAGCCGGATTCGTCCCGATGTAAAACCCAAGCGCAAAGAAGCTCAGCACCGTCTTCTCCCAGAATCCGTGCATTTCCACGTCGCCCATCAAAGTGAGGTGATCCAGACCTCGCAAATTGGCCATCCCCATAGCTCTTCGCAGCGACTCCGGCCTGAAACACACATCAGCATCGGTAAAAAGCAGCCATTCTCCTTTGGAAACTTCATACCCGCATTGCAATGCGTGAGGTTTGCCGAGCCAACCTTGCGGCAAATTGTCGACATTGAGGATTTTGAATCGACCGTCATGTTCTGCCGCATCGCGAAGGATCGCCGATGTCGCATCGGTCGACCGGTCGTTTACCGCGATAATTTCCAGCGCCGGATAGTCAATCTTTTTTAGCGTTGCCAATGCCTGCGGAAGTTTCTCTGCCTCATTCCGAGCTGCAAAGATGAGCGAGACACTCGGACAGTCGGACGGCGCACACGGCGCCTGATCCTTCAGGTGCGGCAAGCGCAATTTTCCGCGTAAGATTCGCAAACCCTGCCAAATCCAAAACGCGAAGATGAGAGAAAAAAGGACCAGCCCGATGAGGTGCATGCGTTGGTGTTCGATGCCGCCGACACGGTATCCTAACATGGTGACGCGTTACGGAATCTCCATCATCGGAGCAGGACGACTCGGACGCTCGTTGGGCCGCAGCCTCCGCGAACGGGGCTGGGAAATTCATTCCGTAGTAACGCGAAGTCAAACCACGGCACGCCGCGCCGTCCGCTCCATCGGAGCAGGCCATGCACGAGTGGCGATCTCCAGTGAAGTGTTCCTCGCGCCGGTCATTCTGATTGCCGTCCCTGATTCAGCAATTCAGGCTGTTGTGCAGCAATTGGCCGACCATGGCGAGCAGGACGCTCCCAAGCACTTCATCCTGCACACCAGCGGTGCGCTCGATTCCGAGGTGCTTGCCCCGCTGCGCCAATTGGGCGCTTCCGTCGGCTCTATGCATCCCCTGCAGTCTTTCAGCGGTGTTGGCGTCCCAAGTATTGAAGGCCGCGTCTTCACCATCGAAGGCGATGCAAGAGCGGTCCGCGTTTCCCGCTCGCTTGTCCGGAGTCTCGGTGGCCAGGTTCTGCTATTGGATTCCGTAGCAAAGCCTCTCTACCACGCCGCCGCTTCGATGGCTGCTGGGCAGATACTGGCTGTGATGGAAGCCGCCATTCAACTTTTTGCTTCCATCGGAATGAAGCGTCGCGAAGCCCTCCGTGCCCTCTTGCCGCTGACCCGTCAGGTGCTCGAAAATCAGGAACGGCTGGGGCCCCGTGCTGCTTGGACCGGGCCGCTGGCTCGCGGCGACTTTCGCGTGATCGCGGCACACGAAAAAGCCTTACTCGCTCGGCCCGAGGAATATTTGGCTGCTTATCGCGCCTTGAATCGCCTGGCAGCTCGCGTACTTGCCCGCGATCCGGAAAGCATGCTGGCCGCCCTCGACGAAATTTTGCAGGAATCCGCTCCTGCCCCAAAAGCCAAAGGAGTTAGCGCTTGAAGCCATTGCAAATTCCCATCGAACACAAAACGCTCGCCAATGGATTGCACATCGTGGTCACTCCCGATTCGACCGCACCGGTTGTCACTGTCGGCGTCTATTACAAAATCGGGTTTCGTCTTGAACCCCAGGGACGCAGCGGTTTCGCCCATCTTTTCGAGCACATGATGTTCCAGGGCTCCGAAAACGCCGCCAAGATGCAGCACATCAAGCTCATCAACTCCAGCGGCGGCGTGCTGAACGGCTCCACCATGTACGACGTCACCAACTATTACGAAGCAGTTCCGTCCAACGCGCTCGAGCGCGTTCTCTGGCTGGAAGCCGATCGCATGCGCGCTCTTAAAGTGGACGACGAAAATCTTCGCAATCAGCGCGACGTGGTGAAGGAAGAAGTCCGGGTCAACGTGATGAACCAGCCCTACGGTGGTTTCCCCTGGCTGGACATGCCTCCCGTAGCCTTCCGCAATTGGGCCAATGCTCACAATTTTTACGGTGACTTTGCCGATCTCGACGCCGCCAGCCTCGCCGATGTGCAGACTTTCTTCCGCACCTACTACGTTCCCAACAATGCAGTACTGCTGATCCTCGGCGATGTGAACCCCGCCGATGGCTTCGCGCTTGCCGAAAAACATTTCGCGAGCATTCCCGCTGGACCCGCGCCCCGGTTCGCCGATCCGTCCGAACCGAAACAATCGGAGGAACGCCGCGGTAACGTCCTGGAAAAATTCGGCACTCTTCCCGCCATGGCCATTGGCTACGTCCTTCCGCAGCGCCGCACCGCCGATTGGTGCGCCATGGCGCTACTCGACCAGGCGCTGCATGGTGGGCGCGCCGGACGCATGTACAGGGAACTCGTGCTCGAAAAGCAACTCGCAGTTGAAGCCGACGGCGGCGTTGACGACATCTTCGGCTACGACGGCCCCTCGCAAATGACCACACGCATCCTGCACAAACCGGAAATTACCAGCGACGCGACTCTCGTCGCGTTCGATGCCATCATCCAGGAAGTCCAGGAGAAGGGAATTACCGACTCCGAGTTGGAGCAACTCAAAGTCAAATGGCGCTCGGATTATTTCGCCACGCTGGAAGGCGGCCGGGGCGGCTACATGCCGAAATATGGCCTGATGCACTTGCTCGCCTGCTTCACTTTGTTCGACGGCCAACCGCAGCTCGTGAATTCGATACTTGACGGTTTCTTGGCCGTCACAAAAGAACAAGTGCAAAGCGTCGCGCGCACCTACCTTAAGCCGGCAAACCGTGCCATCGTCTTCCGCGCGCCTGCCGCCACTTCCAAGGAGGCTGCGTAATGGCCACGCAAGCCCCCCGCACTGCATCGACTGTTCCTGCGCTGGCTGCGGAGCGCGAAGTCCGTTGGCCGCATCGCAGCAAAGGCAAGCTCGCCAACGGCCTCGAACTTATCCTCGTCGAATCTCACACCATTCCCAAGTTTCACGGCGAACTCTTCTTTCGCTCCGGCAATGCCGCTGCCGCCGATCGCGCTATCTCTCTCGCTGAGATGACCGCCACCATGGTTCGCACCGGCACGTCCAAAAGCTCTAGTCGCGAAATCGAAGAGCGCCTGCGCGGCCTCGGCGCCGATCTTTCCGTCAGCGCCGGCCAGGATACCAGCGCCATTTCCTTTGCCGGCCTCAGCGACCAAGCCGAACCGCTTCTTCAACTCGTCAATGAATTGGCCCGCGAAGCTTCTTTTCCCGCGCCAGAATTCGACCGCGAACGTCGCCAAAAACTCGAAGAAGTAAAGCTTGAGCGCACCCAACCTGGTTTTCTGGCCGGTGAACGTCTGCGAAAAGTCCTTTTTGACAAGCATCCATACTCCCTGGTTTCGCCAGCTGAGGAGCAGGTTGCCGCATACTCCGTCGAGCAACTGCAGTCGCTCTATCGCGACTTCTACACTCCGGAAAACGCCATTCTCCTGCTGGTCGGAGATTTTGAACCGGCGAAAATGCGCGACACCGTTGAAAAAGTTTTTGGGAACTGGTCCGGGGAAAAGCCCATCCTGCAGGAGTTTCCGGCGCCTCCAACTCCCATCGGCCGCCGCGTCTATCTGGTTCACGTCCCTGGTGCGGTCCAAACGCAAATACTCTGCGGATGCCACGCCATCACTCGTAAACATCCCGATTGGGTCAAGATCGGCCTTACCAACAGCCTGTATGGCGGCGCCTTCAATTCGCGTCTGGTCATGAATATTCGCGAAGATAAGGGTTATACGTACAGCCCGCGCAGCGCCGTCAATCCGCTCCGACAGTATGGCTATTTTTCCGTCTCCGCTGCCGTTCGCAACGAAGTTGTCGGGGCTTCCCTAACGGAAATCTTCTACGAAATCGACAAGCTTCGCTCACTCGCGGTTCCCGAGAACGAACTCCTCGACGCGCAAAACTATCTCACCGGCGTCTTCTCTATGGGCCTGGCCACCCAGAGTGGCTTGCTCTCCCAAATTTCCACTCTCGCGCTCAACGAACTTCCTGACGACTATCTCGAAACGTATCGCCAAAACGTTCGCGCCCTCGCCCCTGGAGATGTTCTCACCGCGGCCCGCGCCTATTTCGATTCCGCGAACATGCAGATCGTCGTGGTCGGCGATCGCGCGCAGATCGAATCCCAGGCCGCTCTCTTCGGTGAACTCAAGATCTTTGACGCTCGTGGTGCGCTGATTCCCTGATTACTGCCGCGTATGGCGCTGCTGTGTTGTTCAATAATGTACGTATATATTGAATTATGATAGGCTATGCCTAGTCGAAGTTTGCCTCCCTGTGTGCTGTCCTCTTGATTTCGGCTCTTCTTGTTTCAGCAGCTCTACCGGTCCGCAAAAAGCCGCCCTCCATCCCGTCAATCGGAACACCGCCACAGAGCTTCAACAGGTTCCGGAACGGCCCTTCCACCGCCGCAAAAATCCTCAAGATGCGCAAATCCTACGGCCCGTTCAAAAGTGTGGACGTTCGCTCCATCAAAGGCATCGGCCCAAGCGCACGGAAAAAATGCGCAGTTATTTGACCGCCGGAAAAGTACTCACGCCAGAGCATCCGCAGAACGCGCCCGCAAACAAGCGCGAGCCGCTCCCTCTGTGCGTCCCTCCCCATAGTTACAATTGGGTCTACAACAATTGGTGAGTAGGCTTTGGCTGTTCGATGCGCAAGGGCACTTGGTCGGCAATCCGGATCCCGTAGCCCTCCAGCGCGACAACTTTTTTTGGATGGTTCGTCAGCACGCGAATATCTTTCAGCCCCAGATCAATCAGTATTTGCGCGCCAATACCGCTTTCATGCTGCACCATGCGCTGCCGCGCCGGCTCGCGATCCAGCTGCCCGCGCGCGTGGATGTGAATCTGCGGCAGGACTCCCGGCTCTTCCGAAGCCTCAATCCCAAATCCGCGCCCCGTATGATGCAAGTACAGAAACACTCCGCGGTCTTCCTTGGCAATCGCCTCGAGCGACCGCGCTACCAGCTCATGGCAATCGCAAGCCGAGGACCCGAAGACATCGCCCGTCAAGCAGTGTGAGTGTACTCGGACCAGTGCCGGCCCCGATTCTCCCAGTTCGCCCCTGACTAGCGCCACATGCTGGTCATGATCCACGTCGCTCGAATAGGCTATCATTCGAAAATTGCCGTGCGCCGTCGGCAACACCGTCTCCGCAACCCGCCGTACGTACCGCTCGTGCTGCATCCGGTAGCGAATCAAGTCGGCCACCGTCAGCATCTTCAGCCCATGCTCGCGGCAAAACTCCACCAGCTGCGGCACGCGCGACATCGTGCCGTCTTCCCCCATGATTTCGCAGATCACGCCAGCTGGTGTCAGCCCGGCGATCCGCGCCACATCCACCGAAGCCTCCGTCTGTCCCGCCCGCACCAGCACCCCGCCATTCCTCGCCCGCAGCGGAAAAATGTGCCCCGGCCGCGCCAGGTCTTGCGGCTTCGTCTTGGGATCTACCGCCGTCAAGATCGTGATTGCCCGGTCTGACGCGCTGATCCCCGTCGTCACTCCAACCTTTGCGTCAATCGCCTCGGTAAACGCTGTTCCGTGCACCGACGTATTGATTGGCGACATAAGCGGCAAATGCAGTTCGTCGCAGCGCTCCTCAGTCAACGGCATGCAAATCAGTCCGCGCCCGTGCTTGGCCATGAAGTTGATCGCCTCCGGGGTAATCTTTTCCGCCGCCATCGCCAGATCGCCTTCATTTTCGCGGTCTTCGTCGTCCACCAGCACGATCATCCGGCCGTTGCGGATTTCTTCCACTGCCTCGTCCACCGTGCAAAATGGCGACACGTTCGAATTGGCCATAATCTAGTCCCTCTGCTCCACCCATGATATCGCGCCGCTCTTGCCCAATGAAAGCGCCCGGCCGCGCGCCCTTCGTCTTGACGCCAGCGCCGCGCTTGGATACGCTTCGCCAACCTTCAGTTTCCATTCTGGTTTCAACTTGTTGGTAATTCTGAACTAGCCGCTTGCGGCTGGTTCCGGCCCTGTCGTTCGGCCCTTCCCTAAGGTTCCGCTCGCAAACTGGGAGGTTTGCATCTATGAATTCACTCAGCCGCACGCTTCTGAGCTTTTCGCTGTCCTTAGCTTGTTGTTGCATTGCTTCGGGCCAAGAGCAGTCCATCAGTTCCATCCCCAAGGTCCTCCAGATCACTCGCGAATTCACCAAGCCCGGTAAGGCCGGTGCTGTTCACGACAAAGCGGAAAGCGCCTTCGTCCAGGCCATGGCTCGCGCCAAGTGGCCTACGCACTATATGGGCATGACCTCGCTGACCGGCAAGCAGCGCGCCCTTTTTCTTACTCGCTTCGACTCCTTCGAAGCCTGGGAAAAAGACAACGCCGCGGTTGCCAAGAACCCCACCTTGGCCGGGAGTATTGACCGCGCCGGTTTCAATGACGGCGATCTTCTCGAATCCATGGACCAGGCCGTTTTCTATTTCCGCGAATCCATGTCTCTGCGCCCCATGGCCGACATCTCCAAGATGCGCTATCTCGACATCACGGCCTTCAAGATCCGCGGCGGCAAGGGCAAAGACTGGGAAGAACTCGTCAAGCTCGCCAAGGAAGGCTATGGCAAAGGCGACCCAGACGCCCACTGGGGCACTTTCGAGCTGGTCTACGGCGGCGACAACGGTACCTATCTGGTCCTCACGGCTCGCAAGTCGCTCTCCGAAGTCGATCACGGCTTCGCTATCGAAAAGCAAATCAACTCAGCCATCGGCGAAGCCAATGGCAAGAAAATGGATGAACTCTTCGCTTCCTGCGTCGAATCTGTGCAGTCGCAGCTTTTCGCCTTCAACCCGGCAATGAGCTATCCCGCCGACGAATGGATAAAGTCCGATCCCGACTTTTGGCAGCCCAAGGCCGCCATGCCCATGGCCAAAAAGCCGGCAGCCGATGACGCCAAGCCCAAACCATAGGCGCGCCAGCAGCGCATCGTCCAAAAAAGAAAGGGGACACCTTGACCAGGCGTCCCCTTTTTGCTTCCGGATAGTTATGCCGATCAGAATTCGTAGCGCAATGCGAACTGCATTACGCGATTAGAATTGGCCTGCGTGGTAATCTGACCGAACGTCGGCGAATTGATGTTGGCGCCCGGATCGGCGAAGTTGGTGTGGTTGAACGCATTGTAGGCCTCGGCGCGGAATTGGAGGAAATGTTTCTCCGACCAGGGCATGCTGAAATTCTTGGCCAGCGACATGTCGAAGTTGACAAATCCCGGCCCGCGCAAATTGTTGCGGGTTCCGATTTCTCCGCCAAACGGATTCCGCAGTGCCGCTGTAGCCGCCGTGGGATCCGCAAACAGTTGAATCACGCCGTTATCGTCGTGGATGTGGGTTGCTAGCGCGGATCCCGGCCCCGTTTGCACCGCCGGGCTGTCAAACACGAAGCCCACGGGGAACGAACCGGTATTGGTGCTGAAGGCAAAGCCGGAGCGCGCCGTAAAAATCGTGGCGAACTGCCAGCCGCCGACCACCGCGTTTACGAATCCATTCGAATTGCGTCCAAACCTCCGGTCCTTCCCGAACGGCAGGTCATACACGCCGTTGGCTGAAAAAACGTGGGTTACGTCAAAATCCGACGGGCCACGACAAACGCGCAGATTTGTAGAGTCGCAGACCAGCCCGCCGACGACCGTGTTCGCCACACTCGACACGTTATCAATTGAACGTGAAAACGTGTAGTTGAAGTCGAACTGCAATCCATGCGCGAAGTTTCGCTTCAACGTCACCAGCATTCCGTTATAGCTCGACGATCCGAAATTGCCGATATACGCGTTGGTGGAGAATTGACCAGGCAGGCCGGTGTTGTTGGCCACCAACCCGAAAGCGTTCAGCGCCTGCAAGGTGTCCGACAAGTCGCCTTTGACCACCAGGTTCCCGATGGCATCCGCGATCAGTTGTGTGCAACCCGCGAAACACTGATTCTCGAACCACGGTTGCGGAGTCACCGTCGAAACGCCGTCCCGTACTTCCTGGCTCAAGGCATTGAACGCCGTAAACAGCTTCTGTCCCGACGCCGTATCCAGGAAATTCACGGTTTGCCCCGCGTCGGCTTGTGCGAACAATTTACGTCCCAGGCGGTTCACGTAATCCACCTCGACGATAAAATTGCCCGGCAGTTGCCGCTGCACGCCGAACGAAAACAGGTAGGCGTAGGGGGTCCGAAAATGTGGATCCACTGTGTAATTGAACTGTCCCGCCGCATTTCCGAACGGCACCCCGTTATCCACGAACGGAATCAGCGGATGCGTCACCGGCTGCGGCACGTTCGTCACGGGCAGCTCCCCGAGCGCCGTGAAGCGTGGATCCGTCGCCAGATCATTGAACAGCGTATTAGTCGTCGTGTTAAACAAGTACGAAATCTGGTCTTGAATGAAATTGATTGTGTTCGCGTTCACCCGGTCGTACACCATCGTCGCGCTGCCACGAATCACCGTTTTCTTGTCGCCCAAAATGCCGCCCAGCGGACCGCCCTTGAATCCGGGATTGTACGCAAACGCCACGCGCGGCGAAAAATTGTTGCGATCCGGCTGATAAATGTCGCGGCCGCCAGGATTGGCTTTCCCACCCAGGTCGTACGTCAGGAAGGGAATCGCCGTGTCGCCGCTGATGCCCTGCGCCGCGGCCGCTAGCCGGTCGTTCAGATACGTATGGAAGCCGATGTCTGAAACCGACTGCAGCCCATTCACCTCATAAGGTACGGAGAAATACTGGTAGCGCAATCCAAACGTCAGAGTCAGCGAATTAGTCGCCCGCCACTGGTCTTGCCCGTAACCTTCATATTCGAAATAGCGGTAGTCGCGTACTTTTGGTGAGCCCGGATCTTGCGCCGAGCCATCCTTGTCCAGGTTGAAATTCGTGTCCACGGATGCGAAACGTCCCAGCAGAAACGGAAACAGTTGGTCCCATTCCGTAGCGGCCACGCTGTCATCAAGGATGTTGCTCGGCCTTTCCGAGCTCGTCAGGCTATTCAGCGTTCCGCCAAGCCCGATATTCACGAAATTGAAATCGTTGATCTGGGTGGACGTTTGATGCGTCGGCTTGAACATCCCGCCCAGCTGGATGGTGTGGCGTCCATGCACCCACGTGAAGTCGTCACGCAGCGTCGGCACTGGCACTGTCCGGAACTGGCTTTCCAGTGAAGGGAATGGTGCTGAAATCTGCCCGATGCCGTTAGAGTCCGGCGCAAACAGGTAAGAATTAGGAAACGATGGGTCAAAGTTGACTGGAAAGCCCAGACGCGAGGCTGTGATGCCAAACACCGCCTGGTTGATCTTGTTGTTCGAAATATTCCACGTATGCCCGACGGCGAACGAATAGTCGCGCGTGGTAATCTGTGAAGCTGGCGCAGCGTCGCCTGGGAACTGCGCCGCTACGTTGTTGATGTTGTCCGTCTGCGCCGACCGCACAATATTGAACCGGCCAAACAGCCGCTGGTTGGCCGTCAGGTTGTAGTCCACACGCGTCGTGTACGTATTGTTGCCCAGCGCGAACGGCGCATTGAATCGAAAGCCGCCAGTGTTGATCCCGTCTCCCGCTGAAAGGTCATTCGCCACCGGATAGCGGCCGTTGACGAACTGCTGCAACGCCGTGTTGAGTCCGACGCCCGCCGGATCCAGCGCCTGCAGGGAATTGGCGCCCGTCAGCGGTGTCGTGCTGATGCACTGCGGCGCAGTTTGCAGCGTGGCGAACTGGTCGCATCCCGGCCCGTCGTTAATGTAGTTCAAAAGCCCGTTCCGCATATTCTCCAGCGGCACGATGCGTAGCTCCTGGTCCTGGCTTGCGTCGCGTCGCCCCTCGTAGTTGAAAAAGAAGAACAGTTTGTCCTTTTTGATCGGACCGCCCAGGCTGCCGCCGAACTGGTTGCGAATCAGCGCCGCGCGCTGAATCCCGTTGGCATTATTGAAAAACGAATTCGCGGCGGTCACCGTGTTGCGGTGATATTCGTACGCGTTTCCATGCCAATCGTTGGTGCCGCTCTTGGTCACCAGCTGAATCTGCGCGCCGCTGCTGCGGCCCAGGTCCGCGGTGATTCCCGCCGTCACGCCGCGGAATTCCTGCACCGCGTCCACCGGAGCATTTCCCACGGTCGCGAATGCTTGCCCCGTTGCCTGATCATTCGCGTCAATTCCGTCAATGGTGATATTGCCCTGGTCTGCCCGCGCCCCCGTCACCGCTCCATCGCGATTGCTCGAGGGATCGTTGCTGTCCGCGCGAACCACGCCCGGCTGCAGAGAAAGCAGTGCCGCCGGAGAATCACGGAACTGCACGGGCAGGCTGTCCAGCAGCTTCGAACCGAACACATTTCCCACGGTCGCATCCGTCGTATTCAACGTCTCCGCTCCCGTCGAATGTACTTCCACCGTCTGCGTCACTTCGCCGACTTGTAGCGTCACGTCGTGCGTGCTCGTGGTGTTCACGCCAAACGTCAGGTTATCTAATTCAAATTTGCGAAACCCGTCTTTGCTGAAGGTCATCCGGTAATCCGTCCCTGGTGGCAGCCGCAAAAACTGGTACACACCTTGATCGTTCGTCGCTGTGCTGCTGTGCAGCCCAGTTTTCGGATTGTCCAGTTCCACCGTGACCCCCGCCACACTGGACTGCTGCGAATCCATAACAGTTCCGGTCACGCTCGAGAATTCCTGAGCTCCCGTCGATACGGCCAGGAGAAATAGAAAAGCAGGCGAAGCTAAACCCGCAGCAAGCAGCGCAAATCTAGGCATGAGACGCATCAACCCTCCCCGTTTTGCCAACAAATGTCAGAATTTTGCGGTGTAAATCGCCTACTTGGCTGCAAATGGGGAGCCAGAAAGAAATTTGCCGCGGTCCGAGCAAATCGCTGAAAAGCCTTGGTTTATCGAATGAGGGAGATATCGATTAGCAGCCGGAGATGCTCTTTAGGTGCAGGTTCGCATAGTTTCTGCAGGTATCTGGAAATGCGACCCGCATAAAGAATCCACACTAAAACGTAGCTAGCTCGAAATTCTTTTCGTGCAAGGCTCTTCCGTTCCACCACGGAATACTGTTCATATCCGGAAAATGATTCAGGGAGTGCTCGGTAGTAGCGTCTGCACCACATGGAAAACGCCCGCTCCAATCAGCGCCGCACCGGGTATTGTCAGCACCCATGCCCACACAATCCGCCGCGTTACGCCCCAGCGCACTGCCGTCAACCGCCGCGAAGCGCCCACGCCCACAATCGCGCCGGTAATCGTGTGCGTCGTGCTCACCGGAATCCCGAACACGGCATTCATCACCAGCGTCAGCCCGCCCGCAGTTTCCGCGCAGAATCCGCCGAACGGCGTAAGTTTCGTGATCCGCTGGCCCATGGTCTTGATGATTCGCCAGCCGCCCGCCATGGTCCCGCCGCCCATCGCCAGATGGCAGCAAATGATTACCCAGTAGGGCACCTTGAACGAGCTCAACAGCCCGCCAGCCACCAGTGCCGTCGTAATAATTCCCATGCCCTTCTGCGAATCGTTGGTCCCATGCCCCAAGCTAAATAACGCCGCCGACAGCAGTTGCAGCCGCCGGAACCATTTGTCCACCTTCTGTGGACGTTGCCGCCGCACAATCCAGCTAGCTGCCGTAATCAAAATCATCGAAAGCAGAAAACCGACCACCGGCGAAAGGAAAATAAATATGACCGGCTTTGCCCATCCGCTCAGGATCAATGCCTTATGCCCGGCATGAGCAACCGCCGCGCCACCGTAACCCCCGATCAGCGCATGCGACGAACTGGTGGGCAAACCCAAAACGAGTGTGATGAGGTTCCAACTGATCGCGCCGAGCAGCCCTGCCAGCAGCACCTGCTGCGTCACCATCTCGATATGAATCATGCCTTTCCCGATGGTGCCAGCGACCGCCGTCCCAAACACAAACGCCGCAATAAAATTCCAGAATGCCGCCCACGCCACCGCGCGAAACGGCGTCAGCACCCGCGTGGAAACCACGGTGGCGATCGAATTCGCCGCATCATGCCAGCCATTAGAAAACTCAAAGGCCAGCGTCAGAAAAATTACCGCGATGAGCAATGGAAAGGCGCTCAAGGTCGCAACTTCCTGGCGCACTTGCGCACCCGAAGATTCCGGAGTTTCGCTCGCCGCTCGCCCCTCACCACTCGCCTCTTCCTTCTACGTTTTGGATTTCACCCTGGGCGCTCGCTTTTGAATTCGCTCTGCGCGAAACGATACCCGCGCCATCACGCCGACTTTACGATTACACCTTCGATCACGTTGGCCACGTCTTCGCACTTGTCCACGGCCGTCTCAATCACCTCGAAGATCTCTTTCCACTTGATGATCTGAACGGAATCCGTCTCTTCATCAAACAATTGCGCGATCAGCGTCCGGCAGATCCGGTCGCTCTCATTCTCATACCGGTTGATTTCGATGCAGTGTTTCAAGGCCTGATCGGGCGTCCCCAGCGCGTGCACCGCCGCCGAAACCTCGCTGGTTGCTGACACCAGCACCTTCACCAGCTCCACCGTGCCCTCGCGCACCGTCCCCACGCGATACAGCACAAACCGGCTCGCCGCCGCGTCAATCAGATCAATCACGTCGTCCAATTGGCTCGATAGCGCGTGAATATCCTCGCGGTCAAATGGCGTAATGAACGTCTGGTTCAGCTTGGTCATAATTTCGTGTGTGATTTCGTCGCCGTGGTGCTCCACAGCTTTGATCGTCTGCACCTGTTCTGGCACGCCAGTGTAGTGCGCCAGCATCTGCTGCAGCGCCTTCGCGCCCACCACAATGTTTTCAGCTTGTTTCACGAAAAGGTCAAAAAATCCCTCTTCGCGCGGCAAAAACCGCTGCAAAAGTCCCGGCATGTTGGTTGACTCCCCCCTGAGGAGCCGTTCACTGAGGCCCGAAAAGTGTAACCAACCCCCGTCATCCCCGCAAGGAACGCTCGAATCTTCCGGCGATCCGCGTGTTGTGACCGCCAGTTAAACCGGGGCCTTTTCGACCACCCGGAACAACAAAAAAAAGGCGGCGCGAACTTCCGGGCCGCCCTTCGTTTGATTGAGGTTTTGGGCTTGCTGGTAAACTCGCTCGCCCTTCTTTGGTCTTAGTACATTCCGCCCATGCCGCCCGGTCCGGGACCGCCGGCCGCAGCAGCCTTCTTGTCATCTTCCTTCAGCTCGGCCACTAGCGCTTCGGTGGTCAGCATCAGGCCCGCGATCGAAGCCGCGTTCTGCAGCGCCAACCGGGTAACCTTCGCCGGATCGATCACGCCGGCCTTCACCAGGTCAACGTACTCGCCGGTGTCCGCGTTGAAGCCGAAGTTTTCATCCTTCGACTCGCGAACTTTGCCGATCACCACCGCTCCCTCGAATCCTGCGTTGAGAGCGATCTGGCGAGCCGGCTCTTCCAGCGCGCGCTTCACGATGCCCACGCCGACCAGCTCGTCGCCGTCCGCCTTGATCTTGTCGATGGCCGGGATGGCGCGCAGCAATGCTGCGCCGCCGCCGGGAACGATGCCTTCCTCAACGGCTGCGCGGGTCGCGTGCATGGCGTCTTCCACGCGAGCCTTCTTCTCCTTCAGCTCGGTTTCCGTTGCCGCGCCCACCTTGATCACTGCCACGCCGCCAACCAGCTTCGCAAGGCGCTCTTGCAGCTTTTCCTTGTCGTAGTCGCTGGTCGTGGTTTCCACCTGCGCGCGGATCTGCTTCACTCGGCCTTCGATTTCAGCAGCCTTGCCGCCGCCTTCCACGATGGTCGAGTTGTCCTTGTCGATCGTGACCTTCTTGGCCTTGCCCAGGTCTTCGATCTTCACGTTCTCCAGCTTGATGCCCAGGTCTTCCGTGATCGCCTTGCCGCCGGTCAACACCGCAATGTCTTCCAGCATGGCCTTGCGGCGATCGCCGAAGCCCGGAGCCTTCACGGCCGCGCACTGGAGCGTGCCGCGCAGCTTGTTCACCACGAGAGTCGCCAGCGCTTCACCTTCGACGTCTTCCGCGATGATCAAGAGCGGCTTGCCCAGCTTGGCAATTTGCTCCAACAACGGCAGCAGGTCTTTCATCGAGCTGATCTTCTTCTCATGAATAAGGATCAACGCGTTTTCCAGGATGCATTCCATGCGATCTGGATCCGTGATGAAGTAGGGCGAGAGGTAGCCGCGGTCGAACTGCATGCCTTCCACGACTTCCAGCGTGGTCTCCATGGTCTTCGATTCTTCCACGGTGATGACGCCGTCCTTGCCGACCTTCTTCATCGCTTCAGCAATGATTCCGCCAATCTGCTTGTCGTTGTTGGCGGAAATCGTGCCGACCTGGGCGATCATGTCGCCCTTCACGTCCTTGTGCAGCTTGCTGATTTCGTTCACCGCTACTTCAACGGCTTTGTCGATGCCGCGCTTCAGTGCCGTCGGGCTCGCGCCTGCGGCCACCGTCTTCACGCCTTCGCGGAAGATGGCCTGCGCCAGCACGGTCGCCGTCGTGGTGCCGTCGCCGGCAACGTCCGACGTCTTCGACGCCACTTCACGCACCATCTGCGCGCCCATGTTCTCCAGCGGATCGCGCAGTTCGATTTCCTTGGCTACCGTAACGCCGTCCTTGGTGATGATCGGCGCGCCGAACTTCTTTTCGATCACCGCATTGCGGCCCTTGGGGCCCAGCGTGATCTTCACTGCATCGGCAAGAGCATTCACGCCGCGCAAAATTGCCTGGCGCGAATTTTCTCCCGTAACAATCTGCTTCGCCATTTCTAATTTCCTCCTGAATTCTTCTGCTTTCGTTCTTCTCGTTACGTAGTTACTTCATAACTTACTTAAGTTCCGGCTGGTTCAAGGCGGCGTTAGAATCTCCGCCCACGACTCACCAGTCGCAAATCATCACGGACCTACTTCTTCGCTGCCTTCGCCGCTCCGCTCAGCTTCGCCAGAATCTCTTCTTCGCGCAGAATGAGCAATTCGTCGCCTTCTAGCTTGATTTCCGTTCCGCTGTACTTCCCGAACAGCACGCGATCGCCAGGCTTCACGTCGAGAGGAATCAATTCGCCCTTCTCGCGCTTGCCCGCTCCAACGGCGATTACTTCTCCCTCTTGCGGCTTCTCTTTTGCCGAATCCGGGATAATGATGCCGCCCTTCACGGTTTCTTTCTCTTCAATGCGCTTCACGATCACACGATCGTGCAGCGGTGTCAGATTGACTGCCATCTTTGAACAACCTCCGTAGTGAGTTGTCGCCTGCACTTACAGGCGCATTAAATATCGCTCTACCCGCAAGCGTCCGATCAGGTCTAACTGGCTGGCTTGTACTACTTGGCTTACTGATTCGCCGTACTTACAAACCGTTGCTGAAAGTCTGCGCCAAAGAGAGGGCTTTAGCACTCCTCGCAGCCGAGTGCTAATATAGCAAATCAGCACTCCAAGTCAAGCCTTCCGCTGACGTTTCATCGAATTTTCAACAATCGCGGCCTTCGCCAAATCCTCTGCTAATAGTCCTATTTTCTGTAGTTTGCGGTATGCCAGAAAATTCTTGCACTTGGCCATTGCCCTGCCTTCCCTCAAAGAATAGGATTCTCTAGCGGCTGTCTTTGAGCCTTCGAGGGTTCCGATCGCATTTCTGGAGTGCGGCGGGTCGATGCCGATTTCGCTTACTTGCATTGCCAGGAGTGTCCACAGGCCCGTACGCTAGCGACAAACTCCATGGCCTCACTCCTCTACATTCGCCTGATCGGATTCACCACAGGCACTCTGCTCATGCTCTTTTGGATGGTGGTTATCCTGGGCTACCGACGCCAGCGCAACTTCGAACGCGTCTTTTTCTTCCTCTGCCTCGCCCTCTTCCTCTTCTACGGCGGCTCCCTCCTCGCCCTCAACGCCCAGATCTATTATGCGCAACCCCCGCCGCTCCTCACCGCTTTCGCCTGGACCATCCTGAGTGCCGGCCTTTGTTTCGCTCCTGCGCTTCTCATTCACTTGCATTTGGAATATGCGTCCACCCGAAGTCTCACACCAGGTACGGACGGTTCTTCCGACAGATGGAAGCGACTCGCCCTCACATTGTGTTACGCACTGGTCGTCTTGCTAGCCATCAAGGCATACCGAGGCTTAGCCTTTGCCCAGGGGTTCGACTTTCTCTTGCCGGCCAATAGTTTCGGCAAGCTCTTCGGCGTGTTCATGGTCGGCTCGCTGGTAAGTAGCGCCATCTGGCAGTTCCAATTCGCCGCCGCCACCGCCAATCATAACGAAAAGCTGTTCCACCGCTTCGTCGCCGTCGGCCTCTGCTTATGCGGTTTGCTCGTCCTTGTGCTGCACGTTTTGCAGATTCCACTGGCCCCGCGCATCACTGGCGCGGCCACCACTTCGCTCGCATTCCTTCCCATTCCTCTGTTCGCCGCTCTCCTTTACGCCGTACAGAAATACAACTTCCTGCAAATTGGCCGGCAAACGAACTTGATGTACGCCGTGTCGGCTACTTTTCTGGCTCTTCTATACCTTAGCCTCGTGCGCCGTGTCGGTGGTTTGCTTGAACCCGTCCTCCCTCCAGAGGCGACCGGTTCCATCCTCCTGTTTGTGTTGGTCATCTTCGTCGAACCGATCCAGCGCTTGCTCGCCCGTCGCCTTCACGAGTCCGCGCAACACCGCATGGACGACGTCCGTCCGCTCATCACCGAAATTCGCAACAAAGCTCGCGAAGGTAACCTGCGCAATCTCGTTGAGTTTGTTGCGGCACGCGTAAAACAGCAGTTCGAGTTCTCCGAAGCCTTTCTCGAAATTGACCAGACAGTTGGTAGCGAACCCCTACGCGAACTGGCGCAAAGGCCAGGCGCCGAACGGTTTTCGGTTGTCCAATCTGGATCTGCACACGGATTTCTGGCCGTCCGACCGCATGGCGCCATCCTTTCCGGCGAAATCCGCGCGGCGCTCGAACTGCTGTGCGAGGAGTTGCCCGCTGCCCTCGAGTTGTGCCGCGCCATCGAGGAAAAAGTACGCCTCGAACGCGAACTCGCCGAACGCGAACGCCTCGCCGCCCTCGGCCAGATGGCTGCCAGCATTTCGCACAACCTGAAAAATCCTCTCGGCTCCATCAAGACCATTCTCCAGGTCCAGCTCGAGAGTCCCGAAATGCCGGATTCGCTCAAGTCCGAAACACAAATGGTCCTCGCGGAAATTTCCCGTCTCTCCGGCAAACTGAGCCAGCTCCTGCAGTTCAGCCGCCCCGCCGTTCTAGGCGATACCAACAATGGTTGCGACGTTTGCGAAATCGTAAGCGAAGTCACGCAAGTACTCGGCGCTGAATTCGATCGCAAGGGAATCGCGCTGCGCGTTTCCTGCAACGGAAATCTACCTGTCGCCGCAAGCAAAGAATCGGTCAACGACATTCTTTCCAACCTGGTCGTCAACGCTCTTGAGGCTGCGAGCGCAAATGGCCGAGTGCTGGTTGCGGCGACGCGAAGGAACCAAAACGCGCTGATTCAAGTCGAAGACGACGGCAAAGGCATTTCGCCAGAATTGCGGGAAAAGGTATTACAGCCATTTTTCA
>Ga0207641_10002224_pt1 | contig 18198 bp, 17 predicted proteins | sample KBSSwiS62_FD_184306 | JGI IMG/M metagenome (GOLD analysis project Ga0207641, IMG submission 184306) | Switchgrass rhizosphere microbial communities from Kellogg Biological Station, Michigan, USA - KBS Switchgrass S6-2 (SPAdes) (version 2) | ecosystem: Host-associated > Plants > Roots >... | reverse complement strand
CCCAGTACGGCTGCCGCTTTCTCGCTACTACGCACCATTCGCAGTGACCGGCCGAACACACCGCTCATGAGTCTGCGGGCGAACAAGATACAAAGCGAGAGTATTGCGAATAGTAACCACGCCCAGTACTGCTGCGCGCCGTGTGCGCCCTTCGACGCAAAAAGAGATGGAACGAAGAATCCCGAATCGCCGACGGTGTTGTGCTGGTAGGTCTGCACGACGTAAACAACGACAAAGAACAGGGCGACCGTGCACAAAGCAAGATAGAAACCTCTGATCCTGACAGCGGGTAGCGCGACGATCATTCCGGCAATGCCGGCCGCGGCCGTTCCTGCAATGATCGACAGGGCTATCGGCAGGCCGCTGCGATCGACATATACGGCGCTGAAACCCCCTATGGCCAAGAAGGCCGAATTTCCAATAGATGCTTGGCCGCCGGTGCCCATGAGTACCGTCAGCGCAATAGCGCCCAGGCACGCCAACAACACGTTGTTGTATGTGTATAAAGAAAGCCCGGATAGTACCTCGCTGAAGAGCAGTGTGACTATTGCTAAGCCGATTATGCCGAACCAGACCGATTGCCTACGTAAGCGAGTGGCCAGATCTGTCCGCAGAGCGGGCGTCGCTTCTTCGACGGATTCGGTCAATGCTGTAGACCTCACAAGCGCTCCACGATTCGGCTTCCGAACAACCCAGATGGCCATACCATGAGGACTAGGAAGAGTATTGTATAGGTACCTGGCGTTACGTATTGCCCGCCGATGTATGTTGTCAGGAATGCCTGAAACAGACCGATTATTAGTCCACCTACGACTGCCCCTGTAAAGCTATCGAGTCCGCCAAGAATGATCGCTGGCAGCGCTGCGAGGCCGAGTACGACCGTATTTGAATCGACTATGTTCGTAGCCGCGTAGCTCAGGCCGGCAAAGGCGCCCAGGGCACCAGCTAAGGCCCAGCAGCCGTAATATATTGACCGGACGTTGATGCCGCGCTGGCTGGCGAGGGCGGCCATCTGCCCGGTGGCTCGTATCCGAATGCCGAGGCCGGTATATTGCATGACTAGGAGCATTGTTATGCAAACGCCGTATGCCACGACGCCGACTGCGATGTCGGCCTCGCTCACTCCGATGCCGAGGAAGCGGATGGTGCCCCTCGGGACACCGGGAATCTTGAGATCATAGCGGTTCGATCCAAACCAAAGAGAGATGACGGCGTCCATGACTGCTGCCACGCCGAGTGTCGCGACGAAGCCGATCATGTGATCCCCGCCGATGGTGTGGCGCAGAACAATAAAGAAAAGCCCGAGGCTCAGTAGCGCACCGAGCGTGAGCGCGATGATGACACCGAGCCAACCCGCCAAGCCCGCCTTCTGCCACATTGCGACTGCCAGAATCGGAATGATCATGACCTCGCCGCCCGCAACGTTGAATGTCCCGGTAGAGCGAAATACGAGAACCAGAGCGAGCGAGACCAGGGCGAACGTTCCACCCTGAAGGATCCCGCTAATTACACAAGCTAAAAAGAGACCCATTAGCCACTCCGACCGACGATGGCGGCAAGGAACACGTCAGAATCCAAAACGTCACTTGGTGATCCGGTCATAAGAACGCGGCCGGCCTGCATCCCAACGACATTGTTGGCGACGGCTCGAACGAGGTCCATGTGATGCTCGACAACAATCAAGGTTGTCATTTTGGTGGCGAGAACGGAGGTCAGGATTCGAGACATGTCCTCACGGGCGTCCGCCCCCAGCCCCGATGTCGGTTCGTCCAGCATGATCAGCCGCGGCGAGCTGACGAGGGCTCTTGCCAAATCGGTAAGCTTCCTGGCCCCGTATGGTACTGATCCGACGACCGAATTAGCGATCCTCGCCAGGCCGACAAATTCAAGCGCGGCCATGCCCAAAGACTGCATCTGGCGTTCACGCTTGTTGCACCACGCCGGACGGATCACTGTCTGCAGGTTGTTGTAGCCTAAAGAGTGATGGAGTCCAATCATCACATTCTCTAAGACGGTCTCGCTATCGATGAGTGGCGGGTGCTGAAAACTCCGCGCAATGCCGGCGGCTGCGAAGCGCCACGTTCGCCATCCAGAGACGTCGGTGCCGGACACCATGACGCGCCCCACCATCTGGCCTCGGAAAGCACCACTCATGGCGTTCAAGAGTGTGGTTTTGCCCGCTCCGTTAGGGCCGATGATCGCGGTGAGTTCTCCCGTCGGCACCCGGAGAGAGACATCGTCGAGGGCAATAAGACCGCCAAACCGGACGCCGACCGATTCCACAACAACAGGCGCCGGACCGCGGGCACCCTTGAACAGTCCTACCTCTGCGGTGTTGTCTAGTAACGGGTCATCCGACATAGCCGGCCGCCAACATCTCGTCCTGACCAAACTTTGCGGCATCTCCATGGGCCCGAACCAGTCCATTTGACAAGAGATAACAGTAGTTCGCCATGTGTAATGACAAGTTAACGCTTTCGTCCACGATAAGAATGGCGGTACCTGTTTTCGCGATTGCCTCGATGGCGCTGAATAGCGGGGCGTGCAGGCTTGGGTGGAGGCCTAACGTCATTTCGTCGACCAGAAGTACACGAGGTTCCGTTAATAGCGCGCTACAAATCGCTAGCATCTGCTGTTCGCCGCCACTCAATGTGCCGGCATGCTGCTTCATCCGAGGTGCTAACGCCGGAAAGAGTGTCAGCGCGCGGTCGAGGTCATCTTTCCGGCTAGCCCGCCGGGGTGCCGGGCGCACCGCCTTGAGGTTTTCGGCAACCGTCATGTTACCGAAAACCTTGAAGCGTTCGGGTACGACGGCGACTCCGAGGCGACTTATTCTGTGCGGCTCCCAGCCCGATACGTTCTGTCCCATAACCGAGACGGTGCCACCGATTATCCGCGTACCTTCTCCGTATAGGAACCCGGTTATCGCACGGACTGTGGTCGTCTTGCCGGCGCCATTCGGCCCGATTAGAGCGACGACTTGCCCTTGTCCTACATTGATGGAGATGTCATGGACGCCGATGGCGCCATCTCGGTAACGAACTCTCAGGTTCGTCACCGAGATGGCGCTCGGGATGGTCGCGCCCGCGCGTTCAGCATCCGACTCGAAGGTCATTCTGGAAAATCCTCTTGGCTACGGACGTACATCGGTTCAGTAAACATTATCGTTTTCCGCTGCGAGGTCAGCCGGTGACCTTGATCGGATCGCCCGTCGGAATCGGCTTGTTCTCAGATGTGCTCCAGACGTAGAAGTTCGCTGCTGTTGCACCGAAATGCGACGTCGAGGTGTAGTGGAACGGAGCGAAAGCGATGCCCTCGGGTGGAGTGTATGGGCCCATGGTCTCTAGCGCATGCGCTAGATCAAGTCCAGAGCACGGTCCGCCACACTTTTGAAATGCCATTGCCAATGCGTATGCTCCTGCCCAGCCACCTGGAGCGAGCGCGTTCGAGTCCGGTTGCGCCTTTCCATAGAATCCGGTGCTCTTAAGTGCATTGATGTATTCAGGCGTTTCCCACGGCAGCTTATAAACGGTGAACGCGTTAAAAGTAGGGTCCTTCGTGAGGTCGAAGAACTGTGGCGTCGCTAGACCGTTGCCCGTGACGATCGGCCCCTTATACCCAGCCGTATGCAACGACGAAAGCGTATTCGCAATGGTTAGGTCCGAGATGTCAAGTACGTATTGTGCGCCTCCGCTAACAATCTTCTGAGCTTCGCTCGTAAACGTCGTAGCGGTTAGTTCCCTCTCGAAGTCCGCGACAATGGTAGCACCGGCGGCAGTGAGAGCTTTCTTCGCATCTGCCCTGTAGATCTCGTTCTGCGAGTTCTTGATGGTGACAACGGCAATTTTTTTGCCTTGGACCGATCCGCCCGCAACCCGAATGAGGCCGTTGGCGAGGACCCCGCCGATCAAGGAGGCATCTGGCTGGGTGGTGAAGAAGTATGGATTCGGTGTCGGGCTCAGCGCTGTCTTAACAGCGGGGATACTCATCGTCGTAATCTTCGCCTGGAAAATGGGAGGCAAAGCAGGGGTCGTCATGTTGGATGTGATGAACAGAGCATCGGGATGATCTTCAATCGCCGCGCGGGTCGCTGTGGCGACACCAGTACTCGTTCCCGTGGTGTCGTGAATCGTCGTGTTTATCTTGTGGCCGTTTATACCGCCCTTGGCGTTGATTTGCGCTATCGCGGCCTGGAAGCTCGCCGCAGCGGAACCGATAGCTGGAGCCGGGCCGGTCAAGTCAGCGACAATTGCGATCTTTATCGCCTTCCCGTTTCCGCTTGCGCTTCCGCTTCCGCCACTGGACTTACTGCTGCTGCATCCCGCTGCCATCGCAACGGTCAGCAAAACAACCGATAGCGCGAGCAATAGCTTTCGGCCTGTTCGCGTAGGCGGACGAGAACGCCGTCCAGCCGCTACTACCGGTTGGCTACCCTTTGCCATGTCGGCCTCTCTCTCTTACATAAATTGCGGCGGTTCGGAACCGCCGTACCGGGACGGACGAGCGCTTCATGCCGTGTTGCTGGCCCTGCATTCGCCAGAATTAGGCTCGCCACGGCGAGGATCGTGATATGACTAAATGCGTGCGAGGCCTGGTGTCAATGACTTGAGTGATATCGTTTCGCGTTCGATACTTCGCGAGTTTCCTGCTTGTATCGCTGCGGTCGGCGCATTCACAAGCGTTCGTACACCGCTACAGTTTCAGCGGTGCAAATCTCGGCGATAGGTTCGGGCTGAAGTAATGACCGGTATGCGGGCGAGCCAACGTCGACCCAGCAGCGAGCCCAGTCATCGTGATCAACAATGCGGCGCGGCGATCAGAGTATGTTGGCATCTCGCTTTGTGTCTGTCAACCGATGCATCTTGACTGGCGGCCAGCCACACCACGAGATCAAATCGGTGGTGCTGGACCGTCTCGACCGGGTACTGCGGCCCAAAGGCACGACCGAACTGGCCGGCCGTCATGTAGCACGCCGACGCCCACTGTAGCCATCTCCCGGCGCGCACGCGTTCGCCTTGCAGGGGAGTGTGAATCTCGCGTCGACTACTTCGGCGATTGTGTTTGAGAATGGGTGTTGCATACCTGTGGTCGGGGGCGTACGTTGGCGGTGAATGTGGGTGTGGGTGTGTTTCGGCGGCGAGCTCGCTCACTCTGTACGCGTGTTGTTGTCGGATCTGAAGGAGTGATGGTGGACAAGATCTGGGCTAATTCTGGAGATTCGCATTTGGTGGAACCCGATGATTTGTGGGAACAAGGGCTGCCGGCGGAGTTGGCTGCCCGGATGCCGCACAGTGTGAAGGATGAGGACGGGTTGTGGGAAACCATCTATGTCGATGGTGGTGAGTACCGGCGGCAGATGCCACGGCCGTTGCTCGATGAGAACGGCGTGTCATTGTCTGATCGGGCACCAGGTGCCAACGACAAGACGTTGCGGTTGAAGGATCTGGATGAGGAAGGTATTTGGGCGGAGCTGATTTATCCGTCGTTGGGTGTATGGGCGGCATCGATTCGTGATCCGAAGTTGGTGGCGGCCGGCGCCCGGGTGCTGAACGATTGGGCGATCGATTTCCAGCGGTACTCGATCCGTTACGTCTGCGGGGCTACTATCCCGTGCCTGAACGTCGACGATGCGGTCGCTGAGGTCGGCCGGGCCGCTGATCTAGGTTTCTACGCGGCAAACATGCCGGTCAAGCCCGTGTCTGAAGGCGATGACTGGCAACACCCGTCGTGGGATCCGCTGTGGGCGGCGTTGGAAGAAACCGGTCTGGTCATCGCATTCCACGTCGGCACGGAACCTTTAGACGCCGGGGCCCGCAACCCGGGCAACTACTACCGCGGTCCGGGCGGAGCGATACTGAATTACTGGGAAGTCAGCAACAGCGGACAACGCGCCGCGGTCAAAATGATCGCGGGCGGCGTGTTTGACCGATTCCCCGGACTACGTGTCATTGTTTCCGAGGGCGGCGCCACCTGGGGGCCATTCGTTGCTGACCGGCTCGACGAGGCCTACCGCCAACACGCCGTAGTCGTGCGACCCAAACTGTCCCGACTCCCCTCCGAATACCTCTACGAAAACGTGTATGCCTCCTTCCAACACGACCGCTCCGCGGTTGCGGTCCCCACTGCTATGGGTTGGAAGAATGTCTGCTGGGGCAGCGACTACCCCCACACCGAAGGTACATACGGGCACACCCAAAAGACCCTCCACGAGCTCTTCGACGACGTCGACTCCGCCACCCGACATCGCATCACCCTCGGTGCCTTCGAAGAACTCTTCCCCCACGTCCCCCCAGCACCCACCAACTAACAGCACACGCGACCCACTTGCCATTAGTGACCAGTTGAATGGTGGACGACGACAAGTTGAATGCGCGTGGTCAGCCATTTATGTCAAGCTAAGTTTTTCCGGACCATGGGGTCGCTGATTCACCTGAGGTACAGAGTCGCTGATTCACCTGAGGTACAGACGGCTACAGACATAGCAGGGAGGTGAGGCCTTGAACCTAGGAGACCGCACGGCGATCGTGGGGATTGGGACGACGCCGTACTATCCGCGCGGTAGGTCGCTTCCGCAGACGGTCGGCGAGTTGGCCGGCAAGGCGATTTTGGCTGCGGTCGAAGATGCGGGTTTGTCGGTGACCGATATCGACGGGTTCACCTACTACGCGTCGGGCAGTTCGGCCCTCGACCAGCAGCACTACACTGGAATGCTCACCCAGACGCTTGGTATCCGCGATCTGCGGTTCACCGCTGAGATGATGGGTGGTGGCAGTGGTTGTGCCGGGTCGATCGAGCTTGCAGCGGCGGCGATCGTTTCAGGGCATGCCGACGTCGTTGTTAGCCTGATGGCATCTCAGCAGGCCACACTGCGTTTCGGGCAGGCGTTCGCGCGGTTTCGCAACAGCATCAGCGACTTCAACGTCCCCTTCGGGGCGGTAGCTCCCGGCCATTTCAACTCGCTGATCGCACAACGTCACATGAAACTGTATGGGACCAGGCGCGAGCATTTCGCTGAGGTGTGTTTGAGTCAACGGGCGAACGCCTCGACGCGGTCGACAGCGCTCTTTAGGGAACCGTTGACATTAGAGGACTACTTCGCGGCGCCGATGATTTCGGATCCACTCTGCCGTCTGGACTATACGATGGAAAGCGATGGCGCGGTGGCCATCATTACCACGAGCGTTGAGCGGGCTCGCGATCTGCGCCAACCGCCGGTGTACCTTCTGGCTGCGGCCCATGGGGGCGACGGCCGTTCCGGTCGTGGTTTTCCCTGGCAGGGAATGCCAGACGACATTTTCCCCACGGCCGGGTTCGAGTCGGTCGCGACAACGCTGTACGGGAGGGGCGCCGTCTCGAGCGCTGACGTGGACGTTGCGTTGCTGTACGACCATTTCTCACCGATGGTCCTATTTCAGTTGGAGGATTTCGGCTTCTGCGGTCGGGGTGAGAGCGGTGCGTTTGTCGAATCCGGCAACATCCGCTGGCCTCATGGCTCGATTCCGGTGAACACGCACGGAGGTCATCTGTCCGAGGCGTACGTCCTCGGGATGACTCATGTCGTCGAGAGCGTCGAGCAGCTACGTGGCACCGCGGTCAACCAAGTGGAAAACGCGGAGATCGCGTTGGTGACCGGCGGCCCATCGCATGTTCCAGTGAGCGCGATCCTGCTCAGGCGATAAGTGGAGAACAGATGAACGAGGACGATGTGATGAGCGGACAACTGGGCCAGGCTCATGTTCGGAGGACGGTGTGACCGACGACTTCGGGGCACTACTGGCTGGCGTGCGGGTGGTCGATTTGTCCCGCAACGTCGCCGGCGCTCGGGTTTCTCAGTTCTTCGCGGATTATGGCGCCGAGGTCATCATCGTCGAGCCGCCAGGTGGCAGCCCCCTTCGGGAAGACCGGGGCTGGCCCTATCTGAGCCGTGGCAAGCAAAGCCTGGTTGCAGACCTGCGAAACAGCGGTGACGCAGAGCAGGTGCGCCATCTAGCGGTCGAAGCCGACGTGCTGCTGGAGACGTTCCGACCCGGCGTCATGGGTCGAATGCAGTTGGGCTACGACACGCTGCGACGACACAACCCCCGCCTGGTGATGACCTCGGTTTCCGGCTTCGGCTCAAAGGGACCTTGGGCTCACTTGAAAGGGTACGAGGGCATAGTGATGGCCAAGCTGGGTTGCTTCGATGCGCACAGCGAGGGGACGACGCGGCCCGGACCCAGTTTCGCCACGGTGCAGTGTTGTTCGTACAACGCCGCACACCTGGCCATTCAGGGAACGCTAGCCGCGCTATTCGAGCGGGAGACCAGTGGCGAGGGCCAACACGTCGAAGCGAACCTGGTTCAGGGCCTGGCCATGATGGACACCTGGAGCTGGTTCCAGGAGGTCCTCACAGATCTGTATCCGGGCGCGTTCGTCAGGCAGGACTTCTGGGGTGTCGACGGGACGCCAAACTCATTCTCCGCTTTCACGCTCATCGTCGCGATGAGCGCCGACGGTCGGTGGCTGCAGTTCTCCCAGCAGGCACCACACTTGTTTGCGGCATTGGCCCGAGCACTCGGTATCGACGACATACTGGATACGCCCGGGTGGACCGGTATGCCGATCTTTGAGGAGGCCGCGGATCGCCGTCGGCTCTGGGACCGAATGCTCATGGCCTGCAGAGCCATGACCTACGCCGAATGGGAAGAATTGTTTGACCGCGACCGCGACGTGTTCGCCGAGGTCTTCCGCCGCGGTATCGAGGTCCTCCGCCATCCCCAACTCGTCGCGGGCGGCTGGGTACAGACAACTGACGATCCCACCTACGGGCCGATCGTTCAGCCGAGCCGGGTGGCCCACGTCGACGGTGACAAGTCATGGAGGGCAACCCCGGCTCCTCGACTGAACGAGCATGACCCCGCGGTGTTTGAGCGGCGGTCCTCGCCTGTTGCAGCGCCCACAAACCCCGCGGTGGTCGGGCGCCTGCCGTTGGCGGGTACCACGATCGTGGATCTCTGCGTCATGTTCGCTGCTCCTTACTCCACCGCGATGCTCACCGACCTGGGAGCGAGGGTCATCCACCTCGAGCGACTAGCGGGGGACCCGATACGGTCCCTCGGAGAGATTCCCGAGGTCGGCGGAATGAAAGTCATGCAGGGCAAGGAAAGCCTGGCTGTCGATCTTGGCAGTGAGAAGGGCCGCGAGATCGCCTTGCGGCTCATCTCGAGAAGCGATGCGGTCCTGCAAGGTTTCCGGGCTGGTGCGGCCGCCCAGATGGGACTGGACGGCGCCACGCTGCAGGCCAAGTTCCCGGACCTCGTCTACGTGGACGCCAACGGCTACGGGATGGGTGGGCCCTATTCCGAGCGACCCGCGTACGCCAACTCCATTTCGGCGGCGGCGGGGATCACCATGCGCAACGTTGCTTCCAGCCTTCAGGAAACTGACGACCTCAGTCTCGACGCAATAAAGCGCCACGCTAGAATCCTCAGCACGTTCACAACTACGATAAGCATAAACTCTGATGGCCACGCCGCCGCCACGAACGCCAGCGCATTGATGATGGCGCTGTTTGCTAAGCGGCGGGGCCGGATCGCTCACCTAGAGACAACGATGCTGTCGTCGAGCTCGAACGTGGTCTACGACGACGTGGTCAGCTATCACGATAAGCCGTCACTCGAGCCTGATCCGCTGCTTCTGGGCTTCAGCGCCCTCTACCGGTTGTACGAGGCCACCGATGGCTGGATCTTCCTGGCCTGCGTGAACGATGGAGAATGGGCCGCTCTCGTGAAAGCCCTTCGGTCGTACCACGACATCGAGGGCGACTACCGATTCCTCACCCGCGAGATGCGTGTCAAGCACGACGCCGAACTGGCCGAGGTGCTGGCCGGGGTTTTCGCCTGCCGCCCAGCTGCCCATTGGGAGGCGGAGCTCACTCGGCTGGACGTTGCGTGCGTAGTATCGGAAACGGCGCATTCCGATCGAATCCTGATGGGGGAGATGGGCCGTGCGTCGGGTTACGTCGCGACGGTCACTCATCCGCTGTTCGGCGAGCACCCCCGCCTGGCACCTCTGGTTCGTCTCTCACGATCGGCCACTACTGCAAGACCGGGCTGCCTCGTGGGCGAGCACACCGATGCCATCCTGGGTGAACTGGGCTACTCGGCGGACGAGATCGCGACCCTACGGGCCGACCGGGTCGTGGCATGAACCCTCACCGCCCATCGGATCGCCAGCTGGTTCGCCAGACCGCAATGATCGGGTGCCGTCTCCTTTCGAACGAGGTCAAAGCCCAATGATGATCAAGGACAAAGCGGCGATCGTCGGGGTGGGGAGCAGCGAGTACTTCAAGCGCGGGCAATCGTTGCCTCGGACTGAGCACGAGCTCTTCTGCACAGCAGTCCTCAGAGCCGTCGATGACGCAGGGATCTCCGTCGACGAGATCGACGGCTTCGCCTGCTACTGCGGCGGGGCTTCCTTCGACCCGGGCTATGTCGCCCAGACGATCGGGCTTAAGGAGCTGCACTTCGGCGCGTCGGTCAGTGGTGGCGCCAATGGTGCCGCCGGGTCTGTCGGCCTGGCTGCCACAGCGGTCGCGACGGGACAAGCAAAGATGGTGGTCAGCGCAATTAGCGTCCAACAAGCCGCCGCCCGCATGTCCGCGGCCTACTACGAGCATGCCCATTCCGCCGAGGACGACGCCCTCGGCGCCGCAGGTGTGTTCTCACCCGGAAACATGGCCGCGCTCGTCGCCCGTCGCCAGATGCACAAGTACGGCGTCACCCGTGAACACTGGGCCGAGATCGCCATCAGCCAACGGGCCAATGCGATCCGCCGGCCCTCCTCGCTGCAACGCGCGCCGCTCACCCGCGACGATTACTTCAACGCCCGGATGCTGTCTGACCCGCTTTGCTTGTTCGACTATGGGCTGGAAAGCGACGGCGCGGTCGCCATCATCACCACCAGTGCCGAACGCGCCCGGGACCTCCGCCATCCTCCCGTGTACATAACGGCGTCAGCGATCGGTGGAGACGGTCGCTGGGGGCGAGGTATCTCCTGGATGGGCATGCCCGACGACATCTTCAGCAACGGCCCAGCCGCCCCGGCGGCCCGCTCCCTGTACTCCAGGGCTGGAGTGGGGCCCGGCGATGTGGACGTAGCCCTGTTCTTCGACCATTTCACCCCCGCTGTCCTCGCTCAGTTGGAGACGTACGGTTTCTGCGGCGAAGGCGAAGGCGGCGACTTCGTCGCTGACGGACACATCCGATGGCCGTCAGGGTCGATCCCGGTGAACACGCACGGAGGCAATCTGTCCGAGGCTTTTATCAGCGGCCTAACCCATGTGAGAGAAGCGGTCGAGCAGCTCCGGGGCACGGCCGTGAACCAGGTCAATGGCGCCGAAATCGCGCTCGTCGGCGGGACCGCCACAAGCCTGCCCAGCAGCTCGATCATATTGCGGAGGTAGTCAACATGTCACCGACAAATGCCAGAGTCTTCCCACCTGGACTCTACGAAATCGCCCCCGACGCCTGGACGGCGCCCTTCTGGGACGCGGCCAAGGACCACCGCCTGGTTGCCGCCCAATGCGGTCAATGCCAGACCTTTCGCATGCCGCCCACGCCCTTCTGCCCCACCTGTCGATCGCAGGACATCAAGTGGACCGAGCTCTCGGGTCGAGGCACCATCTACACCTTCACCGTGGCCCGGCACGCCGTTCTACCCGTCCTCAAGGACGTTGTTCCCTACGTCATCGCGGTCGTTAGCCTCGATGGAGCCGATGACGCCCGACTCATCACCAACATCGTCGGCTCCGATCCTGACGACATCGAGATCGACGCCCCCGTCGAGGTCGTCTGGGACGACGTCTCCGACGAGATGACTGTGCCACGCTTCGTGCTCGCGCCCAGTTTCTGAGCGTGACTCCGACGAGTACGGCGGCGCTGCTCGCGTGGAACTACTCACGCGGCGCTACCGATGGAAGAACTCTCCGGGAGGAGATCCTCGCAAAGGTTCTTACGGATCAGAAGGGATAAGCTAATGCGTAGCAGAAGCCGAGAAGTGGCTGGAGGCGTTGTCGGTCTTGATCAGGAAACGGTGACGGTTTTGGCCAGCAGCGTTAACGACATCCAGCCAACGGCGATCGCCGATCCTGTGGTCGCGGCTCCAGGCCCCGTCGAGGGGGCCCACGCGATCGCCGGTGTGAACCACATCGTGTTGTATTGCAAGAACTTGGACCGCACGGTCCGCTTCTACCAGGACCTCTTGGGGATGGAGGCCGTGTACACGGTCGACCATCGCGATGCCACTAGCATCGCTGCGGGCTTCAAGGCGGATCCGCGGTGGACCCGGACTTACTTCTTCCGGTTCCCGGGCAATCCCGCCATCATCGCGTTCTTCGAGATTCCCTCGCTGCCTGAGAACTCTGCTGCTCCGTCCATCACCTACGAGCTCTGGGGCGAGCCTGAGGCACCGCGGTATCCGACCAAGCTGGATCATCTCGCGTTGGACGTGGGTTCGCGCGAAGCGCTCGTCTATTGGCAGCAACGTCTGCGTGCGCATGGAGTCAGTGTCAGCGAGATCTCGGAACGGGAAGAGACGCGCCTGGTCAAGTCGGTCTACTTCAAGGATCCAGATGGATTGGATCTCGAACTGGCGACGTGGAATCGGCAAGATCCCAAATGGCGCGATGCGGGGCCGGAGTTTCGCTTCCTTGACAAGGATCCTGTTCCATCGTTGCGGCAACCGTCGCCCTCCTGATTGGCTCGACGCCGGCCGAGCCCGAACAACTCCTTGACGCGCGGCACTAGCTCGTCGTGCAGCAGAGAGCGGGGCAGCGGCACTTCGTGCAAGACGTTGTTCTTGACCGGTCCTCGATATCCGGGACTTTGCGCGGCGTTACCCACGCACCGTTGACATGCGCGTAGCCACGGTCGAAGAAGAGGTCGATCGCCCGCAGGCCGTTCTGTTCACCGAGCCGGAGCCCGCCGAAGCCGCGAATCGATGTACTGTGCACTCGTACCGTGGTAAGCCTTGCCAAGAGCCTGAACCGTCCGCGAGGCGCGGACGTCCGCTCGGGCCGGAGTCTCACGCGGAACATCACCTGGTACTTGGTCCCGCCGGTCTCCGGGGCGAACAGACGGACCCGCCACGGACGCGTAGAACCGCCGAGCATGCGCGGCTTGCCCTGCGCAAGCAGCGTGGGCTTCTTCCGGACCGCCGTCGGTGGACCCTCCCTCTAAGCTTGGACGGCAATGTCTGGGGGCCTGGGAATCGCGGCCGCAACCCACCTTGTGTATCACTCTCGTGTATCACTTTGGCGAGACTGATACCCGTGCCACTGCTTAGGAGTCATCGGATGGCCAACAGGTTGGCATCAGCTACCAGCCCGTACCTATTGCAGCATGCCGAGAACCCGGTGGATTGGTGGCCCTGGGGGCCGGAAGCTTTCGAGGAGGCCAAGCGACGTGATACACCGATCCTGCTCTCCATCGGCTACGCCGCCTGCCACTGGTGCCACGTCATGGCCCACGAATCCTTCGAGAACGCCGAAGTCGCCGAGGTCCTCAACGCCAACTTCGTGTCGATCAAGGTTGACCGCGAGGAACGCCCTGACATCGACGCGATCTACATGTCGGCGACCACTGCCATGACCGGACACGGGGGTTGGCCGATGACCTGCCTTCTCACTCCGTCCGGCGAACCGTTCTTCACCGGCACCTACTTTCCGCGTGAGGGGTTCTTGCGGCTGCTCGAAGCGGTCACCGAAGCCTGGACGCAACGGCAGGACGAGGTGTTGGAGGCGGGCAGTCGCATCGTCACCGCTTTACAGTCGGTGGTGGTGTCCTCTCAGCCCGCCGGCTTGGATGCCGGTGAGCTGAACGCGTCCGCCGACAAATTGGCTACGACGTATGACCGTGAGCATGGCGGCTTCGGCCACGCCCCAAAATTCCCGCCGTCCATGGTGTTGGAGTTTCTGCTGCGACACCATGCTCGAACCGGGTCACCGACGTCGCTCGCACTGGTAGACGGCAGTTGCGAGGCGATGGCTCGTGGCGGCCTATATGACCAGCTGGCCGGTGGATTCGCGCGATACTCCGTCGACGCGGCCTGGGTCGTACCCCATTTCGAGAAGATGCTCTACGACAATGCCTTGCTGTTACGGGTGTATCTGCATCTGTGGCGAGCCACCGGATCACCCCTGGCCGAGCGCGTAGTACACGAGACGGCCCGGTTCTTGATCAGCGACCTCGGCACAGCGGCCGGTGGTTTCGCATCATCGCTGGACGCCGACACCGACGGGGTCGAGGGGTTGACGTACGCCTGGACGCCAGCCCAACTCATAGACACCCTCGGTCCCGCCGATGGCGCCGTTGCGGCCGAGTTGTTGTCGGTGACCTCGGACGGAACGTTCGAGCACGGGACTTCCACCTTGCAATTGCTGGAGGATCCCGCCGACGAGCAGTGGTGGTCTGGTGTCCGCGCCCAGTTGCTGGGAGCACGATTGCGCCGACCGCAGCCGGCCCGTGACGACAAGGTCGTGACGGCTTGGAACGGATTGGCCATAGCCGCACTGGCCGACGCGGGCGCACTGCTCGACGTGCCCGAATACCTCACTGCCGCCATCGACTGTGCGGCCTACCTGCTCGAACGGCACCTTGTCGACGGCAGACTGCGACGTTCGTCCCGCGATGGCCAGGTCGGTGAGGCAGCGGCAGTCGCTGAAGACTACGGAGATCTCGTTGAAGGACTGCTCGCTCTGCACCAAGCGACCGGCGAGGCCCGCTGGCTGACCGCATCCGGCGAACTGCTGGCAACCGCGCTCGAGCATTTTCGAGCTGAGGACGGCGGGTTCCACGACACGGCCGATGACGCTGAGGCGCTGTTCACCCGGCCGCGCGATCCGTCTGACAACGCGACGCCAGCAGGGCAATCGGCGCTGGCCGGGGCTCTGCTCAGTTACTCGGCACTCAGCGGTTCAACGGATCACCGGGCCGCGGCTGACGCCGCGATTCGCGCGGCCGGTGAACTGGCGATCCGGGAGCCGCGCTTCGCGGGATGGACGCTCAGCGTGGCCGAAGCCGCGCTCGCCGGTCCATTGCAGGTTGCCGTGGTCGGTGATTCCGACGACGCCGCGGACTTGGTCCGGGCCGCTCGTCGCAGTGCCTCACCGGGCCTCGTTGTCGTGCAGGGTGCTCCGGACGCCCAAGGCGTTCCGCTGCTGGTCGATCGCCCATTGGTGGACGGTCGGGCGGCGGCTTACGTCTGCCGCGGATTCGTGTGCGACCGGCCGGTGACCGATGTGGCCGGCCTTGCGGCCGCGGTTGGCACCCAATCGGCGCGAACGTCGGGTTAGAAGATCGTCAAACCGATCTTGACGGCGAAGGCGGCCACAACGAGAACCAGGATCACCCTGATGAAACCAGCTCCTTTGGCCACGGCCGTCCGGGCCCCGAGGTAGCCGCCGAGCAGGTTGCCGGCGCCCATCAGCAGTCCGAGACGCCACATCACCGCACCCTGCGGCACGAAGATCACCAGAGCGGCGAAGTTCGTGGCCAGGTTGGCGAGCTTGGCCTTGGCGCTGGCCTGCAGGAATGAGTAGCCGAGCAGGCTGACCAGCACGATCACGAAGAACGATCCGGTTCCCGGTCCGAGCGCCCCGTCGTACAGTCCGACCGCGGCACCGGTGGCCATGGCCGCGATCGTGTGCCGATGGCCCTGGAAGCGAAGCCTCGTCTCCAGCCCGAGCCTCGGCGTGAGCACCGTGTACGCGCCGACCGCGATGAGCACCACGAAAACCACCGGGTTGAACGCAGACCGGGGCAGGTGGGAGCTGATCAGGGCGCCGCCCATGGAACCCAGAAAGGCAATGCCCGCCAACGGAAACGCCGTTCGAAGGTCGGGCTTGACTCGGCGGTAGTAGGTGGTGGCGCTGGCGGTGGTTCCGCAGATCGAGCTCAGCTTGTTGGTGGCCAGGATGTGGATAGGCGCTGCGTTGGGATAGGCCAGCAGCAGCGCCGGCAATTGCACGAGGCCGCCACCGCCGACGACCGCGTCAACCCAGCCGGCCGACAGGGCCGCCAGGGCCAGCAGAAAGACCGTCACCGGTTATGCGAAAACCGCGAACCACACCGCGACATAGTGACAGATGGCGGCGAGCAGGGTGCATACGTGAAACACCTCGTGGAATCCGAAGGTTCCCGGAAACGGGTCGGGTTTCTTGAAACCGTAGGTCAGCGCGCCCAGGGTGTAGATCAGGCCGCCGGTCGCGATCAGGACAAGCGTCGGGACTCCGAAGTGGTGCAGCAGTTGTGGCAGAACGAACACCGCGACCCAGCCGAGTCCGATGTACAACGGGACCGAAAGCCGGTTCGGTGCCTCGGGCCACGCGTTCTTGAGGATCACTCCGAAGATTGCCCCGCTCCACACCACGATGAGCACGGCGATCGAGGACCCCCGGGGCAGGGTCAGGACCGCGAACGGTGTGTAAGAACCGGCGATGAACACGAAGATCATCGAATGGTCCAGGCGCTTCATCACCCGCTGGCCTCGGGGACCCCAACCGAGGCGGTGATACAGCGCCGACGTTCCGAATAGAAGCGTGACCGTGGCTGCATAGATACCGGTCGACCAGCCAGCGCGGGGGCCGTTGGTCGCGGCGGCGACGGCGATCAAGGTGGCGCCGGAGATGATCGAGATGACGGCGGCGTAGGTATGCAGCCAGCCCCTCATCCGTGGCTTGAGCAGCGCCGCGGCCCGCAGAGATGTGCTCTCGATCGACGCGCCCACGCTGGCCATGCCCCAAAGTAGCTGACGACGGTGACATCCACTAACCCGTTGGAGTTGAGAAGAGGCCGACGACGACTCGACACAACCGGCGCACGGCCCGAGCGCGACCGAGGCCACCAGGGCTAATCTTTCGTTTTGTGGACCTTCGCGCCGCCGTGTACGCCCTTTACGAGCGTCGCCTACGACGAAAGCTGATCGGCCAGCAGCTGCCTCGGCACGTGGCGGTGATGCTGGACGGAAATCGGCGCTGGGCTCGCGCCGCCGGCTTCGAGGACGTCAACGACGGCCACCTGGCCGGGGCCAATCACATCGATAATTTGCTGGCCTGGTGTGCCGAGGCCAGGGTCGAGCACGTCACCCTGTGGCTGCTGTCCACTGACAACCTGGACCGTGACCCGGCCGAGGTCGGCCCGCTGCTGAGGATCATCGAAAGCGTCGCCTCCGATCTTTCCGCCACCGAGCAACCGTGGCAGGTGAACGTGGTGGGTGCCCTGGACTTGCTGCCCGCGGCGACGGCGCAGGCCCTCAAAGCGGCCGCCGAACGGTCCAGTGACAAGACCGGAATGACCGTGAATCTGGCTGTTTGCTATGGCGGACGACGGGAAATTGCCGACGCCGTCCGGTCATTGCTGAACGAGCAGGCCCAGGCCGGGATCTCGATCGAGGAACTGGCCGAGGTGATCGACGTAGAACACATCGCCGATCACCTCTACACCAAGGGCCAGCCCGACCCCGACCTGGTGATCCGGACCTCCGGCGAACAACGCCTGTCCGGATTTCTGCTGTGGCAGTCGGCCCATTCGGAGTTCTACTTCTGCGACGCCCTCTGGCCTGATTTCCGCAAGGTAGATTTCTTGCGTGCGCTACGTGACTTCTCCGGACGCCAGCGGCGTTACGGTAGTTAGCTGCCAACGTTCACTTAACGGTTGCAAAAGGTGACGGCGTGGCGGGCGGCGAGGCCGCAGGATCGCACGTACGTTGAAATCAGGTGGCCTGGATCCCTCCGGACCACTGCGGGAGGTCCCTGACGGTGAAAATTGCCGAGAAGGGGGCCGGCATCGCCTCCTTTCTCAGGGAGCGACCGGTACCCCTACCAGCGGTAGTCGGCGGTGCCTCGACTGCCTGGCTGTGCGGAGCGAGTTCTGCACGGTCCCAGTGCCCAGGAGCGTCCTGTGAGCCAAGCCCCCTTGAAAACGTTCGTCCTCGACACCTCGGTTCTGCTGTCAGATCCGGGCGCTCTGGCACGGTTCGGCGAGCACCAAGTAGTGCTTCCCCTGGTGGTCATCGGTGAGCTGGAGGGTAAGCGGCATCATCCCGAGTTGGGCTGGTTCGCCCGACAAACGCTGCGGATGCTTGACGAGCTGCGGATCAAGTACGGCCGGTTGGACGCACCGGTCCCGATAGGCACGGACGGCGGCACTTGATCCGCAGCTC
>Ga0207641_10002218_pt1 | contig 18218 bp, 17 predicted proteins | sample KBSSwiS62_FD_184306 | JGI IMG/M metagenome (GOLD analysis project Ga0207641, IMG submission 184306) | Switchgrass rhizosphere microbial communities from Kellogg Biological Station, Michigan, USA - KBS Switchgrass S6-2 (SPAdes) (version 2) | ecosystem: Host-associated > Plants > Roots >... | reverse complement strand
TAATCGGCAGCGCGAAACGCGACACTAGGCGCTGCGGTTTTCGTATTCCTTCCAGTATTCACGCGCTTTTTCAATGTCTTTTGTCTGAGTTCGCTTCGTCCCGGCACACAGTAACAAAATCAATTTCGCGCCATCCTGCGCGTAATAGACCCTGTAACCAGGCCCGTAGTCGATCCGCAATTCATAGATTCCACCGCGGAGACTTTTCCAGTCTCCGCGCAGCCCCTCCGAAAGCCTGTCGATTCTCGCGAGGATGCGCGCACGGACTGTACGGTCGTCCAGATGATCGAGCCACGCGGCAACGGGAATCCGGCGGATCGGCAGTCGCACATATGTATTCGTAGGAACGTCGATACAACTGACAGAAGTCGGGATGCGAAGGTCAGCGGATCGACGATGCAGCGGCTTCGGTGATTATGAGGAGCACGGTGCTGGTTGGGGTGAGGTGGTGATTTTCCCGGCGGGCGGGGTCGGTGCAGGCGTACCGCAACCCGGCCAGGCCGGCGGCGCCGGAGGGGGTTGTTGGGGGGCCACCTGCTGTTTGCAACGTCACCGGGGCGGCTTGGAGATGATCCTCGTTGACGAGCAATGAGCGGACGTTGTGTTGCTTCAGGATTTCGATGGCGGGTGCTGAGGCGAGGCCGCAGGCGAGCATCTCTGCGGATGTTTGAAGTGAACCTGGGATGAGGACCGGATGGCCCGCGGCCAGCGCCTGCGATACGCAGGCGGCGGATTCGGGTTCGACAATCAGGATTCGGTGTGGGGCTGACATGAAGTCGTGGAGGCCGTCGACCACGGCAGCGGCCAGGCCGCCCACTCCGGCCTGAACAAACAGGTGAGTGGGACGTACCGGCAGTTGGTCGCGTAGCTCCTGCGTGATCAGGCCGTATCCGGTCATGACATCCTTGACCACGGGATCGTTGGGATCGGGGCTCGTGTCTGGGATCAGGAGGCCTTCGCCGCGGGCTGCTGCTGCGGCGGCCGCTTCTACAGCGTCGTCATAGGTTCCATCAATCCAGTGGATCTCACCGCCGATGGCTTTGATGCGATCGGCGCGGATGGGGTTGGCGTTGCATGGGAGAAAGACAGTGACCTTGGTGCCGGCGCGGGCCGCTGCGGCGGCGACGGAAAGGCCGTGGTTGCCTTCGCTCGCGCAGATGAGCATGGGCAGCGGCGCAGGCGGCGCGGGAGTTGCGACAGGACGGCCTGCCAGTGCTTTTAGGCCGGCGGTCATTCCGCCCACGGCTTTGAAGTTTCCCAGCGGGCGTTCGTTTTCCAACTTCGCGAAGACGCGGCCGACGTTCAACTGACGAGCCAGGTCTGAAAGCTCGAGCAGCGTCGTTGGGCGGTAGTTGTCCCAAAGGGCGGCGGGATCGAGGGTTGATCTCATGAATCGGTGGCTGGATGGCAGTCGACGAGCGAGGTGACTGCGAATGATTATGGGCCGGCATCACGCGGGTTGGCCGCGGATGGGCGGGTGATGGCGCGCGGATGCGGCGTCGTTCACGGGAGCGGCGCTTGTCGAGCGAATTCGACGTTACGACGGTAAATTAATGTAGGGCACAACCACGCCCTTCTTTCCGACACCAGACGCGCGAGCTGTTGAGCCCTGCTTCCTGGCTGACAGTGCGGGGAGCCGGGTTGGTCACGGAGCTTGGGACCGCCATCGCGGCTGACGAGATTGGGCAGTCGGCTGAGGCCATGCGGGTCCTTCAGCATTGATCAGCGGGTCGCTGATGCGGGCGAGGGGCTGTGCAGCTCCCCGACCGGTACAGTAGGCTGGCGAAGACAGTACGCGTATCTGGGGTGCCAATCGGCACTTGGTCAGAATTGCTCAACTGTCAAGGAGCAGCCGATGACTATGACGCTCGATGAGCTCGACCGCGCGGCCAGCCTGGTGTACCGGGTGATGGCGCCCACGCCGCAATACGCCTGGCCCAAACTGCGAAGCCGTATTGGATGCAACGTGTGGGTCAAGCACGAGAACCACACACCAACAGGCGCCTTCAAGGTCCGGGGCGGTCTCGTGTACATGGATCGCCTCACCCAGGCCCAGCCCCGCACTGCGGGGATTGTGACCGCCACGCGTGGCAATCATGGGCAGTCGATTTCATTTTCGGCCGCTCGCGCAGGTGTCCCCGCGACGATCTACGTGCCCCATGGAAACTCTCCGGATCAGAACGGCTCCATGCGATCGTTCGGCGCCCGTGTCATTGAGTTTGGTCAGGATTTCGATGAAGCGAAGCACGAAGCTCATCGGGTCGCCGCGGCCGAGAACCTGCACTTCGTCCCCTCCTTCCATTGGGATCTGGTCGCGGGCGTGGCGAGTTACGCGCTGGAGTTGTTTCGAGCCGTGGAGAAGCTCGATGCCGTCTATGTTGGTGTCGGCATGGGCTCCGGAATCTGTGGCCTCATCACCGCCAGAGACCTGCTCGGGTTGAAAACGGAGATCATCGGCGTGGGAGCCGTGAACGCTCCGGCAACCGCCCTGTCCTTCGAGGCCGGGAAACCCGTGACAACGCCGACAGCGCGAACGTTTGCGGATGGCATTGCCACTCGCGAACCGCTCGCTGAAGTTGTCAATACCATCCGCAAGGGAGCAGCGCGCTTTATCAAGGTCACCGAAGATGAGATGGCTGAGGCGATGCGTGTTTACTTTGACGATACGCACCAGGTAACCGAGGGAGCCGGGGCGGCGCCGCTTGCCGCGCTGTTGCAGGAGCGGGAGCGCATGGCCGGCCGGAATGTTGGTGTAATTCTGAGCGGGGGCAACATTGAGCGCGCCCGCTTCCTGCAGGTGCTGGCGGGAGATACACCGGGCCATTAGCCCAACCTCGGGAAGCAAGTTCCCGTGCCGTGACACAGCCGCTGTTTTGTCACGGCGATTTCTGTCAACTTGACTTTTGAGCTGCCGCGCCGGGGCTGCAAGCCGCAGACCAGGGCCGGAACAACTCCAGATCCATACAGTTGGCAGGCGTCACAATTTTGAACGATTCGACCGTAACGGGCCGTTTGCGGCTGAGCCGGGCTGCGTCCCAGGATCGGGAAGTTCGTCTCAGCCTCGATGACGGCGACGAGCACGCTCGAAAGCGCCTGGAGAACCGGATTTACTGGGACGTCGTCAGTGAACGTCCCAGGTCGATCGTTCATTTAATAAGTAAAATGATCAGGGAGCCGCACTTCCTGATGTCGGTTGTGCGCAAGCACCTGCACTTCGGCAAGCCGAAGCGCTTCTCGATACTGACCACCGACCGGATCGTGCTCGAGCATCAGATCTTCAAACACTACGCGGCGCACGCGGAGTTGCAGAACATTCTGTTCGTGGGCTGTGATGCTGACACGGCCGGTTATCACGAGAGGTATTTCCACGATCGCCGGTTTGTGACAGTGGAGCCCAACGAGTTGAACCGTGACTTCGGCGCCAAGGAGCACATTGTTGGTACGCTGGAGGAGCTGGGGAAGCACATTCCCGCAGGCTCTCTCGACCTGATCATCTGCAACGGCGTCTTCGGCTGGGGACTCGACGATAAGGACAACTGTGAGAAAGCCTTCGCGGCGGCCTACGAGGCTTTGAAACCGGGTGGACAGATGCTGCTCGGCTGGAACGATGTACCGCGCCGCTGCCCCTTCCCGCTGGAGAGCATCGCCAGCCTGTCGAAATTCCGGAAGCACGAGTTCCCCCTGTTCGGGAGCTGGCGGTATCTGACGGATACAGTCTATCGCCACACTTTTGATTTCTACCTGAAGTAGGGGAGAATCCGGAGCTGCGCCTGGCGGAGCGAGCTCAAATGCGGACGTCGTTGCTGGACACGCCCTGGTCGACGACTCACGAAGTCTTTGAAACCGTTAGGACTATTTCGCGCGAAACGCCCCTCCTCACCTCGGCCGCGCTCGACGAAATCGCCGGCTTCCAGCTGTTCATCAAAGCCGAGTCCTTGCAGCACACGGGGTCGTTCAAGCTCCGGGGTGCTTTCTACCGCCTGAAAAACCTGGCGCCGGAGCAGCGCCAGAATGGGGTCGTGGCGTTCTCTTCGGGAAACTTTGCGCAGGGGCTGGCTCGCGCGGGGCAGATTCTCGGCGTTCCGGTGACGATCGTGATGCCTCACGATGTTCCTCAAATGAAAGTCCTCGGCACCCAGCGGTATGGTGCCCGGGTCGTGTTCAGTGAGCCGGGTGGGCGGCCCAGGGAGATGGTTGCGGCGGAGATGGCCGCGAACCTCGCCGATCGTGAGCATCTCACTCTGCTGCACCCGTTCAACGACTCGGATGTGGTGCTCGGACATTCGAGCCTGGGGACGGAGCTGCTACAGCAGTTTGAAGCCCTCCATGAAGATCACCCGTTGGACACACTGTTGGTACCAGCGGGCGGCGGAGGTCTGGCCGCGGGCATCGCGTTGGCGTTGCGCTCTCATGGATCGACCACGCGTTTGATTGCCGTTGAGCCCAGTGGCTATGACGACCTGGCCCGGTCGTTGGCAGCCGGCGAGCGGCATCGGAATGAGACCGCTTCGCGCACGCTCTGCGATGCGTTGCAGGCGGTGTCGCCAGGAGCGGTTCCTTTCTCGGTTTTGTTGGAAACACTCAGTGGTGCGCTGAGTGTGACGGATGAAGATGTGAAGGTGGGGATGCGAGCGGCGCTGGAGCACCTGAAGCTCGTTTTGGAGCCGAGTGGCGCGAGCGCGCTGGCTGCCGCACTGGGTGCGAAGCGCCGCGGGGTGGAGTTGGGAAGTCGGGTTTGCGTGGTTTGTTCGGGTGGCAATATTGCCGCTGAGGACTTCGCGAAGTTGGTAGCCGAAGAGGCGCGCCACTAGACTGTCGGGCGCGGGAGGCGCTTACGCGCTGCGCGGGATGGTTGCGCTGTCCGCGGGCTGCCGGGCACCGAGATCAGGTGAAACCTGGAGGCGTTGCGTCAACGACGTTCAGGGCGCGCTCCAACGCCAGCCCTACTCGCACAACGGTTGCTTCATCGAAGAGCCTGCCGATGAGAGTGATGCCGTGCGGCACACGCCGGGGCGGGTTGAATGTTGGAAGCACCTGCGATGGGTCGGGTGCCCAGTCGCTGCGCGCTTGTGCCACCTGCACAAAGCCCGCGCGCAAGGTCAGCGAAGGATGGCCGGTGAAGTTGCTGATGGTCAACATTTCGTCACGCAGTGACGGAACCAGGAGGAGATCCACCTCCGAGAAGACACGCTCCATTTGCTGAGCCACGGCACGCCTGAAGCGGTCAGCCTGGACGAAATCGACGGCTGAAATGAAGCGTGACTGACGAAAAGTGTTGGGCCAGGCGTCCGGGGTCTGGATTTTCAGGGAGTCGACCTGGTGGCTCAATGTGAGCTCTTCGAAAGCGGCAGCGGCCTCCGCGAAGAGGATGGTGTTGAGGGAGCCGTAAGGCCAGTCGGGGATCCTGACCGGGACGGACTCGAGGCCGAGCTTTGCCAACTGGTCGCGGGCCGCGCGATCGACTTCTGTTGCGGGCGCCTCGTCCATCCATTTTGGGAAGTAGCCAACGCGCAATCCTTTGACTGGGGTTGTTGCGTCGAAGTCGATGTGACTGGGCACGGTCGACAAGTCGCCCGGATCCGGACCTGAGATCGCCTGCAGCACCAGCATGGTGTCTTCCACGCTGCGCGCCATGGGACCGAGTTTGTCGAGTGACCATGCGAGTGTCATCGCGCCGGTCCGGGGTACCCGACCAAACGTGGGCCGCAAGCCAGTGATGCCACAACGCAGGGTGGGGTCTACGATGCTGCCTTCAGTCTCGCTGCCGATGGCGAAACCAACCAGACCCGCGGCGGTTGCGGCGCCGGGGCCCGCGCTGGAGCCACCGGATCCTTCTTCCAGCAACCACGGATTCAGGGTCTGGCCGCCAAACCAGATGTCATTGAGGGCCAGCGCGCCGAGGGACAACTTGGCGATGAGCACCGCGCCGGCCTCGTGCAAACGGCGAACGACGGCGGCATCTTCCGTGGGTACACGGTTTCTGAAGGGCTCGGCGCCGTAAGTTGTTGGGATGGAAGCCGTGTCGAGCAGGTCTTTGGCGCCCCAGGGAATGCCATGCAGGGGGCTGCGATAGTGGCCTGAGGCGATGTCACGATCTGCCTGCCTGGCCTGAGTGAGTGCGAGGTCGCGCGTCAGGGTGATTACACACCGTAGCTTGGGATCGAACTTCGCGATGCGCTTCAGGTAGATGTCAGTCAGGCGCTCGGAAGTGAGCTTGCGGCTTTCTATCCAACGAGAGAGCTTCCACACGGGAGCGAACGCGATATGGACATCGGAAGTGGGGAGCGGGCCGGGGTCGCGGTCGCTGCGTATGAAACGGTCCTGTGCCTGAACCGGGTTGTGTTTCCAGGTTGAGAAGGGAGCCAGCGTTGTGGGCAGCGGCACTTTGCGCGGACCTGTACGGCGCTCGCAAAGCGCTGCCATGCTGGTCCGCCAATTCGCGGCAGCCACCTCGCGCTCCGCAGCGGTCATCTCGACCTGCATCAGCTTCTCGGCCGCGGCAAATACACTTACATCAATTTCAGGGCCAACCGGAGGAGCGGTGCCAAATGCGGGCGGTGTGCCCGAGGGCGGAGCGCTGGGGCCGCTGGCTTTGGATGGGTGGCCGGTAGCTTTGGGCGGCTGCTCGGTGGCATCGCCAACGGTGTCGACCCTGCCGTTGGTGCTCATCACCGCGGCAGAGCCCGCCATGGCGGCGGAGGTCAACAGGAATTCGCGACGTGACTTTGACATGTTGGCGGGAAGTTACCACTAACGGTTCGGCAACTGCGGGTTGGGAACGACCGTCAGGCTGCGATGGCCGGCCGTGTCCACCGACCGAACGCCGAAGATGACATTGTCCTTTGATACCGGCAGTGTCACCTTCTTGTCAGCGACGCTCAATGCGCGCTCCCATTGAGGGGCCGACAACTCTCTCCACACTACTTCGTATTGGGTTCCCGCCGGAGCATCACTTTCCCACTCAATGGTCGTGTTGTTGTCGAGGTTGGTAGTGATCAACCGGGGATTGGTTGGAGGTGGGGGTGATGATGCGAGTATGGCGAGAGTTGCGGCGTTGAGCCTGGCAACCTGGGTGACATATCCAAAGTCCACGAATTTGAGGAGGTCACCGTACTCGACGCCATTCTCCGTGCGTAGATTCTGATGTTGATGATCGAAGTCTTCGCGCCATTCCGTGAAGCGGACAGCCGCGAAGCCTTCCTGGTTGAAGGAGGTGTGGTCACCGCTGCGCAGGAAGCGATCGCGGCGAAACTCGAGCACGGCCCGGAATTTGCCGCCGTAGGCGGTACTGGCTTCGAGCACTGCTCGTGCCAACTCCCGGGACGGTGAGTCGCTGGAGTAGCCCAGAGAGTCGAGTTGTTTCGCTTGCTCGGCAGTCGCCGTGGCGGGGATGCCCTCCGAGAACACGCGCACCAGCAACTTGTCCTGCAGGCGGCCGCCGGCGGTTGTGTTGCCACCTACGATGTCATTGTTCAGTACGCCCTCGAGTTGCCAGCCGTTGGACTTTGCCAGTTTGGCGAGGTGATGGCTGCCCAATAAGCCCTGCTCTTCTCCAGCTACGGCCACGAAGACCAGAGTCGACGCAGGTTTCAGTTTCGAAAGCGCGCGGGCACACGCGAGACTGACTGCAACACCCGACGCATCGTCATTGGCGCCCGGAGCTTCTCCACGAGCGTCCAGGACGTCGGTGTTGCGGGAGTCATAGTGTCCCGTCACCAGGTACATCCGCTTCGCCTGCGCAGGATCCGAGCCGCGGAGGATGGCGTACACGTTGGTCAGGGTCGTGGGTTTGGGAATCCGGTTTTTAGGCTCTTCTGTGAAGACATCCCGTGCAACCTCGAGACAACCTCCACATTCCGCGGAAGTGCGTTTGAATTCGGCCTCGATCCAATCGGCGGCGGCATTGATCCCCTGCCCCGGCGGCAGGTTCTCCATGCTCGACAGCGTGCTGCGGGTATGGAAAGCGACCAAGGTCTTTATGGTGTTTTCGATTTCACCCGGGTTGATGCCGGCCAGCGCTTTGGAAATCGCTGGATCGGTTTTGGCGGGATGGATGGGAACGCCGGCGCTGTCGAGATCGCGGGCGGCGTGGGCTTCACGGACCGCGCCAAGCGAAACGGTGGGTTGCAAAATCGCGGCCGCGAGCAGTACCAACACGGCCGTTCCCGGTAAGCGTTCCCATGACATTTTCGGTGTTTCCCCGTTTGGCGCGTTTGTGCGCCGACCGGGGGACATCGTAACGGAAACGTCAGGCTCGGCTGGCGCCTTTGGGTAACAGGATCGCAACGATGCCCAACAACGGCAGATAGGCGATGGTCTGGTACACGGTGGCGATACTGGTTTGATCGGCGAAAATGCCGAGGACCGCGGCGCCCAACCCGCCCATGCCAAAGGCGAACCCAAAGAACAGGCCGGAGATCATTCCGACTTTGCCGGGCACGAGCTCCTGGGCGTAGACGAGGATGGCCGAGAAGGCCGAGGACAGCACGAAGCCGATGACTATGGTCAGGACGGTGGTGTAGAACAGGTTTGCATGCGGCAGCAGCAGCGCAAACGGGGCCACGCCGAGAATGGACACCCAGATGACCGGCTTGCGCCCGATCCGGTCGCCGATGGGGCCGCCGAGCACAGTGCCGACTGCCGAAGCCAACAGAAAGTAAAACAAGTGTGTTTGTGCGCTCTGCACTGACAGGCCGAAGCGATCCATCAGGTAGAAGGTGTAGAAGCTGCTGATACCGGCCAGGTAGAAATACTTGGAGAAGATCAGCACCAACAGCACTGCGATTGCGCCCATCACAACGTTCCGTGGATACGGTGCCGCGACAACGGGCCTTTTACGGGCGCTGGCAGACATGTGGTGAGTGGAATACCAACGACTCACCTGCAACAACAGAACGATACCCAACAGAGCCGCCAGTCCAAACCAGGCGACGCTGCGCTGGCCGAACGGCACGATCACGGCAGCGGCCAGGAGCGGGCCTATTGCGGTGCCGGCGTTGCCACCGAGTTGGAATATCGATTGGGCGAAACCGTGTTGGCCACCTGAGGCCAGGCGGGCAATCCGGGAGGACTCGGGGTGGAAGATGGACGAGCCGATGCCGACAAAGGCTGCAGCCAACAGGACAACACCGAAGCTGGGCGCGAAGGCCAGCAACATCAGGCCAATCAGGGTGGATGTCATTCCACAGGGCAGCGAATACGGCTGTGGCCGGCGGTCGGTGAACAGGCCCACCAGGGGCTGCAGCAGCGAGGCGGTCAACTGGTAGGTGAGTGAGATCAGGCCGATCTGGGCAAAGCTCAGGGAAAACTCGCCCTTCAGGACGGGATACATGGCCAGGATCAGCGACTGCATCATGTCGTTGACCATGTGCGAGCTGCTGAGCGCCGTCAGGACGCGCAGGGCCGGCCCGTTCCGGGTGGGGGCTGCGTCGTTGGGGTTCAGGGCTGCCGCGGAAGTGTTCATGGGCGGAAGTATGGGTAGAATGGCCACTCCTGTCTCGCGCTATTCCACCAGAAACCCTCGCAAAAAGGACATGGATCCCGCCCGCCGCCCCAAGGCCTTGCCGCAGATCCTCAAAGAGATCAATGAGGCGACTGCGCCTGTCTTTTGCCGAGCTACCGACTACCCCGCGGGCTGGCACATTGAGCCGCACAATCACGCCAGGCACCAACTGATCTATGCCGTGAAGGGCGTGATGGTGGTGCAGGCGGAGATCGGCCGTTGGGTTGTGCCACCCACCCGGGGCATCTGGATGCAAGCGGGCATGACACATGAGATACGATGCATCGAGGAAGTGCACATGCGAAGTCTGCTGGTTGCGCCCGATGCGGCAACGAGGCTTCCGGCTGAAACGCAGACGGTGGGAATATCCCCTTTGCTGCGTGAGTTGATTTGCGCTGCCATGGATGTGCACCAGCCATATGCGGCGGGTACTCGTGATGGGCGTGTCATGCGGTTGATTCTCGACGAGCTGCGTGCGTTGCCCGTTCTGCCGCTTCACCTGCAAATGCCGTCCGATCCCCGGTTGCTACGCATCTGTGAGCGGCTGCAACAGCGATTGAATGACTCCTCCACCATGGCTGACTGGGGCAGGCGCCTGGCGGTGGATGTGAAAACCATACAACGCCTGTTTGTCAAAGAGACGGGAATGACTTTTGGCCAGTGGCGGCAGCAGGCGCGGTTGTTGCGGGCGTTGGAGTTGCTGGCGAGCGGTGAGAAGGTGATTCATGTGGCGCTCGCACTGGGCTATGACAGTCCGAGTGCTTTCGCGACCATGTTCCGCAAGCAGTTCGGACAGACCCCCAGTCAGTTCTTCGCGGAGCATTGAATACGTGAGCCGCACTTCCCGCCTTTTCCTGTTGTTGGATGCTTTGCGGGGGCATCGTCGGCCGGTGACTGCGACGCAACTGGCGGAGAGTTTGTCAGTATCGTTGCGTACGATTTATCGGGATATAGGAACGTTGATTGAGCTCGGCGCGCCTATCGATGGCGAGGCTGGGGTCGGTTATGTATTGCGCACGGGGTTCTTTCTACCGCCGCTGATGTTCAATGAGGATGAGCTCGAAGCACTCCTTCTCGGTGCACGGTGGGTCGAGCATCAGGGAGATGCCGGGCTTGCGCGGGCGGCTGGTACGGCGCTCGCCAAGATCGCAACGGCTTCGCCGCGGGATTTGCGGGATGGACTGGCGGATGCAGGGTTGTGGGCGCCCGTTTTCAAGGAGCCGAGCCCCGTTGAGCTGCCCCTGCAGCCGATCCGGGAGGCGATTCGCAAGGAGCACAAGCTCCGGATTGCTTATGTCAATGAAACGGGTGAAGCCACCGAGCGGATAGTCTGGCCGATCGCGTTGGCCTTCCTGGACAAGGTCCAGATGATGGCGGCGTGGTGCGAGCTGCGCAACGGCTTCCGGCATTTCCGGGCTGACCGCATCAGCCAACTCACGTCGCTTCGATTGCGCTATCCGACGCGACGGGTGGTGCTGGTCAAGCAATGGCGGACGGAGCAGAAGATCCGGATGTCGCCCTCGGACGGACACTCCTGACAGGAACTGTCAGCAGCATGCCTCAGACTGGGCGTCCTTCGTGGCACCTGCTGAGGACTGCTGACCATGCGACTCTATCACCATCCGTTTTCAACCAACGCGCGACGGGCCGTTATCACGGCGTTGGAGCTCAACACGCCACTCGAGCTCGTGTTGGTGGATCTCCCTAAGCGCGAACAACGTCAGCCTGCTTTTCTGGCTCGTAATCCCGCGGGTCGTGTCCCCGTGCTGGAAGATGGCTCCGTCATTCTTCCTGAATCGCACGCGATCATGCTGTATCTGGTCGCGCAGGCAGCGAATCAAACCTTGTACCCATCGGACCTTGCGGGCCAGGCACAGGTCAATCGCTGGATGTTCTGGTGCGCGGCGCACTTTCAACCGGCCATCTCGGTGCTGAACTGGGAGCATTTCGTGAAGAAAGTCGCGGGACTGGGCGAGCCGGATCCGGCGGAGGTCGCGCGCGGGGAAAGACTGGTGCAGGAGTTTGGGTCGCTGCTGGACTCACACCTGGCCAGCCGCGAGTGGGTTGCGGGTCCCAACATGACGCTTGCGGATATCTCGCTGGCCACTCCGTTGATGACAATCAAGCAGGCGAGACTGCCGGTGGCGCCGTTCAAGCATCTGCAGAGCTGGTTTGCGCGCATGCAGAGCGGGGAGTCGTGGCAGAAGACGAACCCGCCTGAGCGCGTTTAGGTAGAATCACCGCAATCAGTGCCAGGCTCAGATCCGGTGACGCTTGCCCCTACCTGGAAGCATTCCTCCTGACGAACAGTCGGTGCTGCGGGCCGCATGGCGGCTGCAGCACAGTGGCAACTTCGTGGCTGCGTTCGATCTCGCGCAGGAGGGGCTGCAGCAGTGGCCGGGCTCCCAACCGTTACAACACTTTTCCATTCTGGCACTGGCTTCCTGCGGGTCGACGCAGGCGGCTTTGGCTGCGTTGCGCGCGAGCACGCTGGCTGAGACTGACAATGAGGATTTCCTGGCCCTCGAGGCCCGGCTGCTCAAGGACCTGGCTTTCAAGAGCCCGGTCCCGGATGCGCAGCCATTGCTCGTGGCGGCCGCTGAGGCATATGAGCGGATAGCGCAACGGACCGGAGGCAACTACACACGTCAGAATGCAGCCTTGATGTGGATGTTGGCCGGTGATGATGCTCGGGCTATTGGCCTTGCGTCGGCTGTGGTTGGAGCGCTTGCAAGTGCTGAAATTCCCGAGGATGCGCAGTCTGCTTATTTTCACTGGGCGACGATTGCCGAGGCTGCGCTGGTACTCGGTGACCGGGTGATGCTCGAGGGGGCGGTCGATCGCGCCAACCCTCTCTGCCGGAAAAATCTCTGGGCGCGGGCGCGGACGTTTGGGCAGATGCGGCGGTTGTTGGGGGCGCGGCCTGAATGCGTTGGTGTTGTTGACCGGTGGTATCGGCCGCCGGTTGGTCTGGTTCTGCCTCGCGGTGAGTCACTGCGATCGCGGGCCCGGGAAACGGCGGCATGTGTTGCAAGCGGCGATGCCCCTGCCCTTGCCTATGCTGTTGGTGATGATTCCTGGGAAGTGCTGCGCGCGCACGGCGTGGAGCTGCACGTGATTTTTGCCACTTCCGCTGACCGGCAGGCATCCGGCCATCGTGACGGTTACACCTGGTCGAGCTTATTGTTGGATGAAGGGGCTGACATCGAGCGCGAATGTGCTCAGACGGCGCTGGGACTGTCTCTGGGCCACGCGGATGTCATGCAGGCTCCCTGGGTTGTGATGGATCCGGCGGACGGACACTGGGTGCACTGTCCGGATTACGATCGCACCGCTTTGGCGGCGGCTCGGGATCGCAAGCGGTTCGGGATTTTGTTTGCCGATGCGGTCGGGTACTCCAGCCTGAGTGCGGGTGATACGCGGCGCTACTGGACCAAGTTGCTGCCGGAAGCCACGGCGGCGGTGTTGCAGCGGCACTCGCGGTCGATTCTGTTTCGTAAGACGTGGGGGGATGCCATTCATGTGGTGTTCCAGACTGCCTCCGCGGCTGCGAAGGCGGCACTGGAGATGAACCTGGCGACCGCGCGGTTGGCCGAAGAGCTGGAGTTTGGACGGCGACTGGAGTTTCGGACCGCGGTTCACTTCGGGACCGCGGATCACAACTTCGATCCCATTGAGGAGGCCCCTACTTTTTATGGGCCGCAACTGTCGCTGGCGGCGCGGATTGTGCCGGTCGCACCTCCTGGTGGCGTGTTTGTGACGGAACCCTGCGCGGCGCAGTTGAGCCTGGAGGGCGACTCGGGGGTGGAGTGTTCCTATGTTGGAACCACGAGTCTGGCTAAGGGCTACGGGCGGGTTCGCCTGCTGACCTTGTCGTCACGCGGCTGATCGGCCGCCAGGGTCTGCAAGGCCGCTTCGTCGAGGACGGTCACCTTGCCGCGGCCTACATCAACCCAACCTTGGGCCCGCCACTCCTGCAGGTACTGGTTGACTGCCTGCCGGGAGATTCCGAGGAAGCGGCCCATTTCTTCCTGCGAAATGACGAGCTGAACGCCCTTCGGCGACCTTTGTCCGTGCAGCTTGGCCAGGCTGAGTAACCGGCGGGCGAGCCGCGTGGGCACTGCCAGCAGGGCCGAGTCCTCCGCCCAGCCGCTGGTCCAACGAATGCGCTGGCAGAGCAATTGCAGCAGGTGGATGGCGAGCGTGGGCTCGCGCTGCAGAAGGGCGAGAAATTGCGCCCGCGAGATGATCATCAGCTCGCAGGGCTCGGTCGCCGTGGCGGCGGCCGTCCGCGGATTACCGTCCAGTAGCGCGATCTCACCAAAGGTGTCGCCGGGCTCCATGATGTTGAGAAACATCTCTTTGCCCTCCCGGGTGCTGGCGCTGATGCGAATCCGACCCGTGACCACCCCATAGAGCGCGTCACCGGGGTCGCCCTGCGAGAAGACGATTGCCCCCTCCGGGTAGTTGCGCCGGACGGCCAGGGCGGAAATCTGGGCAATCGTGGCCGCGGAAAGCCCGCGAAACAGGCGGTTACGCTCCAGGATGGTCTGTACGGACAGGGCCATGAAATCGATTCCCCTCGAAATGGGTGAGCATAGCGGGTTGTGTCAGGCGCCTGACAGAAGCCGCGCGCGCATCCGCGCAGGATAGCTCCCAACGGTGAGGGGATGGTCTCCCACCCGAACGAAGCCAAGGAGACGATCATGAACAAGCAGACAACAGGTTTGACGAACATTGTGGTGATGGGCGCCGCGCTGACCGTGGGGCTGTTGGTTGGAGTGGCGCACGGCGCCGAGCCTGGCAACGATGCACCGGTGAAGGCGGTGACCTACCAGGATCTCAACTTGAAGACGGATGCGGGCGTGCAGGTGCTGTACAAGCGGATCCAGGACGCTGCCAGAGAGGTGTGTGGTGGCCTCGAAATCCGGGACCTGCAGGGTTTGCGAGCTCACAAGGCTTGCGTGCAGAAGGCGACGGACGATGCGATTGCAGCCGTCAACAATCAAATGCTGACGCAGCGGGTGGCGATGGCGCAGGTGCGGTGAGATGGCCGCGCAAGAGAGCCGCTCCGGTGTGAGCCGGGGCGGCTGGCCTTCCGGAGGGACAAAATCGGGAAGCAGGACAGCCTGGAGCGACAAACTGTCCCGCTCGAGCAGGAACGATTGCGACTGGTGTTGTAACCACGCTTTCACACAACCCACTTAAGTTTGCTCCCTTCTATTAACATCAGGGAGCATTTGCCCATGGCGGCGAAATCAAAATTCATCAGCGGACTGACCGGCGCCTGTATGTTGGTCGCGTCCTGCCACGCCTGGTCCTGGGGGCACACGGGTCACGTGGAGATCAGCAAGATTGCGATCGAGAAGCTGCCGGATGAGATCCCGTTCTTCGTCCGGAACAGTCTGTCGGCCTTTGCGGTTGGTGAGTTGGGCCCGGAGGCCGATGAGTCAAAGACGACCGGAATTGTCACCGGCGTCAGCAGCACGGGCAGCATTCTCACGACGCGCACCGTGCACGATGCAGAGCGCGACCCCGGTCATTTCATCGACATTGACGACAATGGCGTGGTCATTGGCGGTGTAGTGCCTTTGTTTAGTTTGCCGACTACGCGCGAAGCGTTTGATACCGCGCAACGCGGCGGAGCGCCGGTACAGACCCAGTACTCAGGCGGCTATCTCCCCTACCAGATGCTCGACGGCTTCCAGCAGTTGCGCAAGGACTTCGGGATGTGGCGCGCCTTCAAGGTAGGCTTGATGACGGCGAAGAAGCCAGCGGACAAGGAATACTTCCTGACTCATCTGGCCCTGCGCGAACAACTGATCATCCGTGATTTGGGCTACTGGAGCCACTTCGTGGCGGATGCCAGCCAGCCAATGCATGTGTCCATTCACTTCAACGGCTGGGGCAACTTCCCCAACCCGAATGGCTTTACGACTGCGCCGATTCATGCGCCGTTCGAAGGCTCGTTCGTTCACAACTTCATCGATTTCCGCAAAGTCGCTGAACAGGTTCGACCCTATACCGACCGCGGTGTTACAACGATGGAGCAGCGTGTGCCTCTGTACCTGGAGGAGACGCTGAGTCAGGTTGTACCCGCTTACCAGGCAGCGCTTTCTTCCGGCAACGATAACTACCAGACGGCAAAGCCGGCTGAGGTCGCCATCGTGACCCAGCAGCTCGCCGCGGGTGCATCTGAGCTGCGTGACGAGATTGTGGATGCGTGGACGCAGAGCACTTCGGTTACTGTCGGGTTTCCGCTGGTCAGCGTTGCTGACGTGCTTGCGGGGAAGGTTGTGGTGACTCCTACGACGTTTGGGGCTGACTGAGAGTGGTTGGGCGCTGGCCGTGGGTGGATCCACGGCCAGCGCGGTGGCGGTTCGTCGTCGAAGCGGCACTGGTTGTCGCCTTTGGGGCAAGTGGTCCTTGTTGGGCTCAATGCCGCATGCTCACAATCCATCTCGCTATCGGTGCGAAGGTGGGTAGTGAGTCATGGCGGCGACTAGATTTCGTCGAATTGCCTGGATCTGTGGCGGGCTCGTTCTGGCCACGATCGTGGCTTTGGGGGCGCTGGGTTTCGCATTCAAATCGCGCTTCGCGCCAACGGCACCGGCCTTTCACTATCCGTCGCCCCAATCGGCGCTCGAGGCCCAACGCCAGGATCTCGATTATTTCTCCCGGTTGATGGAGTTGGATCGGGCTTTCTCGCCCGCCCAGCGCGCCGAGGCGCAATCCCGGCTGGCCGCTCTTGCCGCTTTGCCACAGGCGCTTCCCGCCCCGAAACTGTTGGTCGCGCTGATGCAGATGATGGCGTCGGCCGATAACGGGCATACCCGCATGGAGCCTTCAGGCGCAGGCGCGCTGATTCTGCCGTTGAGGGTGACTCGATTTGAGGATGGATTTTACGTGATGCGGACCACCGATTCGTATCGCAACCTGTTGGGTGGGCGTGTTGAGAGTATTGATGGGAAGCCTTGGGACGAAGTCCTGCGACAGCTGGAGAGTCTGCGGGGCGGCGTGGAGGGTTTTCGCCGGTCCAACGCTGCGCGTTGGATCGTGATGCAGGATTTGCTGTTCGGGTTGGGTATTGCTTCGGATGCTGAGCGCTCGGTTTGGACAGTCAGGCTGCCCGACGGTGCCGTGGTGACGCAGACCCTGACGGCCTATCGGGATGAGTCGGGGGAGTGGATCCCCCAGGATGAACGCTGGCTCTCGCCCGAACCGGCCGATGGGGTGGAGCACGATTGGACGGCTGAGCGACCTCGCTCCGGCGAGGTTCCTGAGACGTGGCGGGAGTGGGACAAACCCTTTCGGGTGTTTTCCGCGGGTGATGGTTGTATTCGCGTGGTCCGGATCCAGGCGATTTATGACGCGGGCGGGCAGAGCCTTGCTGATTTTCTCGCGGCGACGATGACGGCTTTTCGGACTCACCCGCCGTGCGCTGTCATATTGGATTTACGCGGCAATGGCGGCGGCAATTACACCCACACCTGGGGTTTCGCGCATGCGTTGCCCGGGTTGGTAGCGCCGGGCGGGCACATTTCCGTCCTGACCGATTCTTTGACCTTTTCTGCTGCCATTACGACTGCGGCGTTTATCAAGGAAGCGGGCGGGGATCGCGTCAGCATCATTGGCGAACCGGTTGGGGATCGGCTGGCGTTCTTTTCCGAGGGCAGCAAAGGGTGTTTGCCACATCTGAAGGCGTGTGTGTTTTTCCAGCGGGGCAAGCATGACTATGCGCATGCTTGCACTGACTGGCGTCAGTGTTTTTGGCTCAATTGGATTTACCCGGTGCGGGTGAGGACGCTGCAGCCGGATGTGTTGGTTCCGCTTCGGTTTGAGGACTGGGATGCGGGGCGCGATGCGGCGTATCAGGCTGCAATCAACGAAGCGGCGAACAGCTCGCACTCGAGGAAGGTCGGCCAGGTCAACTGAACGCAAGCCGTTAGGCGGCCTTTTTGACTCGCATTTCTACATGCATCCCTGCCTTGTTCAGCATGATCACGAGCGCATCCAGGCTGAATTTGTCGATTTTCCCACGCAGCAGATCGTTGACTCTGGGCTGTGAGACGCCAAGTCGTTTCGCAGCCTGGGCCTGGGTCAGTCCGTTGGCGATATCGCAGATCTCTGACATGAGCTGCGATCGCAGCAGCAGGTTCTCCGCTTCTGCTTCTGAGAAGCCTAGATCGCTGAAGACATTCCCACTCCCGCGCTCGGCTTTTACTCGTGGACTCATTTGTGAATTCTCTTTCTTTGCGCAACCAACGTTCGATATCGGACTTTGGCCAGGTCAATATCGTGCCTTGCCGTCTGCTGTGACTTCTTCTCAAAGGCATGGAGAACGTAGACAGCCTCCGAGAATTGCGCCACATACATAATTCGAAACTGCTCGCCCGTACGGATCCGAATCTCGCGAACGCCAGGTCCGACATCCTGCATCGGCTGCGAACAACGCCGGCTGGCAGCCAATTTGACGCTCGGGAGGGATCAGTAGAACGGACAATGGTCGGAAGTGGCTTGGAACGGTCAGCCGTTTGGAAATACCTCACTGCCGATACGTTTTGCCGTTTCGATTCGCACTAGCCCGTCTTCGCGGATTCGAGGGGTAGCCTGAGGCTAAGTATTTGATTGGCCAGGGGGTGCGCCCCCGAGGTCTGCACTACAAGTGGTTCGCGGTGGTGGCCTGAGCGGAGGTGATTCTGGGCGGCGGCTGAGG
>Ga0207641_10002212_pt1 | contig 18261 bp, 15 predicted proteins | sample KBSSwiS62_FD_184306 | JGI IMG/M metagenome (GOLD analysis project Ga0207641, IMG submission 184306) | Switchgrass rhizosphere microbial communities from Kellogg Biological Station, Michigan, USA - KBS Switchgrass S6-2 (SPAdes) (version 2) | ecosystem: Host-associated > Plants > Roots >... | reverse complement strand
CGCGGATACGGGACACCAGGAAAACCTCGTAGTCCATCGCAAGGCCGAATAGCACACCCATCAAGATGATCGGTAGGAAGCTGACGACGCTGCCGGTGTGGGTGACGTGCAACGTGCTTGCCAGGTGGCCTTGTTGGAACACGAACGATGTTGCGCCGAACGCGGCGCCCACCGAAAGCAGGTATCCGGCAGTGGCTTTGACGGGAACCCAGATCGACCGGAACACCATCGCCAGCAGCACCAGAGAAATTCCGACCACCAGAATCGCGAACGGTAACAGCGCGCCGCTCAATTGCTTTGACACGTCGATGCCCACCGCGGTGATGCCGGTAACGGCGGTGTCCACTCCGTAGGTGTCTTGGAAATGCTGGTGTTGGCCGCGGATGGCTTTCACCAGGGCTTCGGTTTCCGCCGAGTCCGGCGCTGTGGCAGGCACGACCTGGATGACTCCGGTGTCGGCCTTGGGGTTCGGCGACGCGAGTGGCACGCTGGCCACTCCGGGCAGGTGACTGATGTCGTCGGCGATCTTGTTGACGACACCGATGGGGTCTGTGCTGGTCATGATGTCGGCCGTCACGATGAGCGGGCCGTTGTAGCCTGCGCCGAAGTGCTCACTGACCACCTCATAGGTGTCTCGAGCCGGCGTGCCGTCTTCTTCGGTGCCGTTGTCCGGCAACGCAAGTCGCAGGCTCGAGGCTGGAATTGTGCACACCGCGAGGCCGGCGATCACCACCACCACGGTGAGTAGCGGGACGCGGGTTGCCAGTCGGACCCAGAGGCGGCTGACCCGCGCACGCTGGGCGCCGTGCTTGCCTGTTGCTTTGACGGCTTTCGGTCGCAGCCGTTCTCCGGCGAAGGCCATCAAGGCGGGAACCAACGTCACCGCGACCGCGACCGCAATCGCCACCGCCGCCGCGGCGGCCAGGCCCATGGTGGTCAAGAACGCGATACCCGCAACCGACAGGCCGAGCAACGCGATCAGCACGGTCAGGCCTGCGAAGATCACCGCGGAGCCGGCTGTGGCGGTGGCCCTCGCAATGGATTCCTCGACGTCGAGGCCTTCGGCGAGCTGGTCGCGGTGCCGCGACAGTAGGAACAGCGCATAGTCGATGCCGACAGCCAGGCCGAGCATCACGGCCAGCATCGGAGCCGTCGACGAAACCGGAGTCACGAGCGTGGCCGTGTAGATCAGCGCCACCGAGATGCCGACACCTAACACCGCGGTCAACAGCGGCATCCCGGCGGCGATCAGCGACCGGAACACCAAGAGCAGCACCACGAATGCGATCAGCAGGCCGATCCCCTCAGTGGGGCTGAGCTTCGGCACAGGATTGGAGAACGCCGGCCCGCCAACCTGCACGGTGGTGCCGTGCCCAATCGCCGCAGCGAGATGCTCACCGATGGCGGTGAGCTGATTTCTGGTGTCCTGCTTGACATCGGCCAGCGAGACGGTCAGCTGCGCGGTGACGATCGCCGCGCGATGATCCTCAGAGATCGCCGGTTGTGTCCGCGGTTGTTCGCCGCTGATGGTTTGACCCGTTGGGTTGGGGTCGAATGGGTTGATCACCGATGCGACTTGATCTGTCTTCTTGATCGTTTCGACGGCATCGGCGGTCGGTGCGGCCGCGAGTTGGGTGACGTCGTGGCCCGGAGGGACGACGATGACCAATTGCGCCGAGGTTCCGCTTGTCTCGGGAAATACCCGCCCGAGATAGTCGAGCGCATCCTGCGACTGAGTGCCCGGAATTTCGAAGGTGTCGTCGGTGCCCTTGTTGAACAGTGCACCACCGCCCGCCAACACGAGTACCACGAGCCACACGGCAACCACAGCCAGTCGGCGCTGAGCCGCGAGCCGGCCCAACCGATAGAGAAACGATGACACCGAAGTCTCCTAACGCTCTGACGTTTCGGCGGAAACGGCCGCCGCGAAACGGGGCATGGCGGTGCACAGCTTCCATAGGTCTCGACCTGCGCCCATGACGGTGCGGTCGGGCCTGATGATCGCAGCGGTGGCATGCCCGCGACGCAACCAGCGCGCCAGTTCGCTTCCAGGGTCGGCGATGTGGACGACGGCACCGTGCTCCTTGAGCAGAGCGCACTGGAATGCAAGGGGCCGCGTTGTGGTGATGACAGCGAACCTGTTTCCGAACACTGTGTCGAGACGATCGCCGTCCGCCAGAACGGAGTTGGGGCATAGGGTGCCCGCCAGCTGCCGTGGCCCGCGGCCCTTGATCACCAACTCTGATCGGCGCAGCGCCGGGGTTATGCCGTTGACTAGCTTGTTGCGCATGCCGGGCAGCAGGTGAAGACGTGGCGCGATCGTTCTCCGGATGGCGTTTCCGATGCGGCCGCCCGCAGTCATGGCCCACCCCATGCCCAGTGCCAGGCCGATCATGGTGCGCGCGTGCGGCTTTCGCTCCTGCTCGTAGGTAGCTAGCACGCTCGTCGAGAGATCACCCCGGATGACGCCCGCCAGCTTCCAAGCCAGGTTCATCGCGTCCCGAAGCCCCGCACCCATGCCTTGTCCGATGAAGGGCGGGGTCAGGTGGGCGGCATCGCCAAGGAGGAAGACGTTTCGGTCACGCCACTGATCGGCGATCTGCGCTCGAAACGTGTACTCGGTCACCCGCACCAACTCGAGCTCGTCATCGGGTATGTCGTCGACCCATGGTGCAACCAAGTCGCGAAGGTTCTCCAGCGTGCTGTAGTCCTCGGCGGTTTCGGTTGGCAGCAGCCGAAACTCCCAGCGGTAGCGGCTCGGTCCAATGCGCATGTAGGTGGCTGCGCGAACCGGATCGCATACCTGATGCACGCCGTCCCACTGATTCAGCTCCGCATCGGTGGTCACGTCGGCGACCAGCCAGCGCTGCTCGAATCGCAGATCCTGCATCGTTGTCCCGATCGAGCTACGCACGATGCTGTTGGCGCCGTCGCATCCGAGGACGTACGCGGTGTCGACGATGTGCTCGTCGCCGGTGACGCGATCGGTGAAGGTCACCCGGACGCGGCCGGGTTCATGCTGGCTAACGTCCGTGACCTCTGTGTTACCCCGAAGCGCGACGCCGGAACGCTTTTTCAAGTTGGCTCGCAGCAGCGCTTCGAGTTCGGGTTGGTCGAACATGTTGGCCTGTGGAAAGCCGTGGATGCTTTCGGCCGGGTCGCGGTCGAATTGCGCCAACACCCGGTGGTCCTGATCGAGCAGACGTAACCCGAGTGCTGGTCGCGAGATCGCGGCGAAATCCTCGGCCACACCAAGCCGCGCGATGAGCCGGTTGATCTCGTCGTCGAGGTGGACCGCTCGCGGCTGCGGGTAGACCGATTCCCAGCGGTCGAGGACCAGGCACGGGATGCCGTAGTCAGCAAGCAAAGTCGCGACCGTGATGCCGGTGGGGCCGGCTCCGACGATTACAACGGGAACGGATTCCAGCGTCATTGCCGTTCCTTGAGTTGCCAGGCGAGGGCATACCGCCCGAGCGTGTCGGCGACAGCGTCGGCATCGGCGTCGGATTCGATGGTGACCGTCACGACGATCGATCCGTCGTCGACATCGGCCTCGACGGCGTGCACGCCGGCCATCGCGGCCAAAGCTTCGGAAAGCGCGATGCGCGCCGCGTCGGCTCGCAGTCCGAGTTTGTACGGCTTTCCGACAGCGGTGACGGGCAGCGCGTCGACGATCGTCACTGACTTGGGCGCGGCCGCGCGTTCGGCGACCTGCTTGGCTGCCCACGCCTGGAGTTCGTCTTCGGTGACGCCGGAGGCGACGGTCACGTACGCGACGGGTACCTCGCCCGCGTGCACATCGGGCCTGCCGACCGCGGCGGCACCGGTGACATCGGGGTGGGCCAGCAACGCATCTTCGATCGTGGCTGGGTCGATGTTGTGGCCGCCGCGGATGATCAGATCCTTGGCGCGTCCGGTCAGATGCACGAAGCCGTCGGTGTCCACCCAGGCGAGATCACCGGTGTCCAGCCAACCGTCGTTGAGCTTTCCGAGGCCGTCGAGCACATAGCCGTCGCTGCTGCGGGCGGTGACGTATCCGGGGAAGACGGTCGGCCCGCTGATCGCGAGATTGCCGACCTCCCCGCACGGTAGGTCGTGCCAGCGACCGTCGTCGTCGATGCGCACAGTCTTGACATGCTGATAGGGAAGGCGTTGTCCCACCGAGCCGGGTCGCGGATGGTCGGGGAAACTGCGCACGCTGGCGCAGGTGCCCTCTGTGAGACCGTATCCCTCGAGAAGCGGAACTCCGGTGTGTGACTCGAAGTCTTTACGCACAGCGATGGGCAGCGCCGAGGCCCCGACCAAGGCATAGCGCAGGCTGTCGATGTCCGCGTCGATCGGGCATTGCGCCAGTACGGCGTAGACCGTCGGTACCGCACTCATTGCAGCGATCCTGTACTGCTGCACGATTTTCCAGAAGTTCGCATACAGCGCCGTGTCGCGGTACCCCAGCGGCCCCGCCCAGACTGCCTGCTGACCGCGCAGCAGCGGCGCCAACAACGTCACCACCAGAGCGTTGACGTGAAACAGCGGCAGGCCGGCGAACAGCACCGAGTCTTCATCGAGCAACGTGTTGGAGGCGATCATCCACGCATCAGTGACCTCGTTGGCATGCGTGTGTGCCGCGGGTTTCGGCTTGCCCGTCGTGCCGCCGGTGTGAAAGAGCGCCGCAATGTCGTGGGCGGCAGGCGGCTGACCGTGAAACGTTGTGCCGTCATATTTTTCGGCGAGCTGGCCGAGGTATCCGACGGTCGCACCGGCTACGTGCGGTGTGAGCGTGAAGTTCGGCCGATCGCCGGTGGGACGCAGCAGTATTACCGTGTCGATGACGCCGGCGTTGATCAGGTGCCGCGCCGTTTCCCAGCTGGCATCGTCCAACTCTGGTGCGGCGGCGATCAGCACCTTGGCTCCGGCCCGCGTGACGAGTTCGGCGATGTGCTCAACCGCCAGCGCGCCGTTGATCGGAGCGGCGATGCCTGCTAGTTGAGCGGCCAACGTCGCGGTGATCAGTTCGTCGCAGTTGGGGGATATGATCGCGACGGCGTCGTTCCGCTGAACACCCAAGTCGTGCAACATGTTCGCGGTCTTGTGCACGTCGGCCAGCAGCTCGCCGAAGGTTCGACAGCACGGTTCGTTCCAGCGGGTCGCGTCGGGCAGCACTGTCAACGCCCGGCGCGGCGGCCACAGGGTGGCCGCGCGCTTGAGCGCCGCGTACGTCGACTCCGGAAGCCCGCGCTGCGACAGCGGAATTGCCTCGATGTCAGCCAAGTCGGCTGGCGTGGCGTATCGCGGCCAAAACAGGTCGGTCGTCACGCGTATCTCACCGCTGTGCGCTGGGTCCCGAGGTCGATGGCGCCGTCGTCGGTCGCCACCGAAAGTTCCACCACGTCGCCGTGCTGCAGGTAATTCTCGTTCTTGGCTTGGGTATTGAAGAAGAGCTTCCACTTCACGGCGGGCGGCAGCAGCGAACTGATGGTTTGGACGAATTTGGGCGGCGCGCTGAGTGCTGTACCGACCGGTGTGCCGGTCATGATGAGGTCGCCCGCGCGCAGATCCTGGAACCTTGCGAGTGATTGCAGCGCCTGCAGGGGCTGGTAGATCATGTCGCCGTCGACGAGCATGTTCTGCCGCAGCTCGCCGCTGACTCGAAGCTGCAGGCGCAGATCGCCGAACCGCTTGAGCTCATCAGCGTCCAGCAGCACCAGGGCGGGTCCGACGGGGGTGAACGTTGGATACGACTTCGCTTCATAGAACTGGGTTTGCGGCAACTGAATATCCCGGGCCGAAACATCATTCGTCACAACGAGACCCGCAATGTAATCGGCCAGGTTCGACTCGGTGATCTCGGTGCCCACTGGAATATCGCGACCGATTACCAGCCCGATCTCCACCTCGTAGTCCATGAACTTGACATGTGCGGGCTTGACGATGTCGTCATACGGTCCGCTGATCGATGCGGATGCCTTGCGAAAGAAGGTGAGCGGGATGGTCTTTGGGTCCATGCCGGCATCGGTGACGTGCGAGACAAAGTTGGTCATCTGGGCGACGACGCGACATGGTGCCGTCACAGGGGAGACCAGGTCGAGACTGTCCACGGGCACCGTGTCAGCGCTGTGTGCCGCCGCGTCGATGGCCGCCCGGTCGGCCAGCAGTTCACCAGTCGTGGTCGCGGAGGTGTCGATTTTGGCTGCACCGGTGGGGGTTTGGACCCACCAAGCGTCGGCGGCGCGCAGAACGGAGATGGTCATGAACTCGCTACTTTCAGGAGGCCGATGAGGCGGTTGATATTGAATTCGTTGTCCTCGCGCAGCGCGGCGATCATCGACCGCGCCTCGCGGGGGAGGGATTTGGGATTGGTGCCGAGGAAGTCCTTGCTGGCGGGCGGTCCCCACTGGGCCAAGCCCGAGGCGGTGAACGGCGACCAGCCCGGCTCCAGCGTGTTGTCGAACATGTCGCCGTCGGTGAAGTGCTCGACCATGAAGCCCTCGGGGTCGCGCCAGTAGTCGAACAGCTGGCTGCCCTCGATGTGACGGCCGATGCCCCAGGACCGGAAATAGCCGCGCTCCTTGAGGTATTGACCGCCTGCGGCGAGTGCGTCGAGATCGCACACCTGATAGGCCGAATGCACATACCGGTTGGCCGGCCCCAGCGCGAGGGCCAGAGTGTGGTGATCGGCGGGAACGCTGCCGCGGTCGCAGCGGATGAAACTCATCGTCGGGCCGCGGTCGCGCTGGCCGGGGTAGTACTGAAAGTCGCTGACGATCATGCCGAGGTTGTCGAGGTACCAATCCAGTGTCTGCAGGTACTTCGTGGTCTGCAGTACGACGTGCCCGAGGCGCTGAACCCTCGCGGGTTCACGGGGCGGGCGTTGCGTCGCATTGACCCGCGGCAGTTCGTGTCCAACGTTGAACGTCTGCGGCGTCTGCGACGGCAGTGGTTCCAGCGGATGCATTCCTGCGACGACGTGCACAGGTACCCCGCTCGGGTCGATGAGGTCGACGGTCAGCCCGCCGATCGCTTCGGGTAGGGGCTTGGCGTCGGTGCCGGTCGCATTGGCAAGGCGCAGTAGGTCGGCTTCGTCCTGGGCTTGGTAGGCGGCGCCGAGGAACCGTGTCCGTGACCCGCGGCGAACGATCACACACGGTGCGCCGGCGTTGGTGCCCCGGAGTAGAAGCTCATTCCCGGTTCGCATCACAGTGGCAAAACCGAAGGCCTTGGCGAACGCCTCCGCCCGTACGAGGTCGGGCTTCTCGAACGCGAGCCAGGCGATGTCGGCGACCTTGATCACCGGATTGGGCGACCGCCCGGTGTGCTCGCCGTTGCGGGCGCCGTGCTCGCTGTGCAACTCGTTATGGGCACCGATCAGGTTTTTCATCCCGCTCTCCTCTCTGATTGATGAAATCGTCACATACGACGTTATGCTCAGTCAAGAGTTTCTGACGAATTCCTCAAACCTGACAAAAGCTGCTATCCTGCGTTCGTGAGCGAATCGCAGGATGAGCCCGTCAACCGGCTGGAACGGCGCAAACAGCGCACCCGCACGGCCCTGATCCAGGCGGCGCAGGCGCTGATCGCCGCGGGCAAGCTGAACGTCCCGGTACTCGAGATCACCCAGGCTGCCGACGTGGGGATGGGGTCGTTCTACAACCACTTCGACAGTAAGGAAGAGCTGTTCGAGGCGGCTGTCGCAGATGTGCTCGACACCCACGGCGCGTTGCTCGATCAGCTGACGGAGTCGATCGAGGATCCCGCCGAAACGTTCGCCTGCAGTTTCCGGTTGACTGGCCGGCTCTTTCGGCGCCGCCCGCAGGAGAGTCGAATCCTGCTTGTCAGCGGACTCACCCTGATGTCGTCGGAACGCGGCCTCGGCCCGCGCGCGCTGCGTGATATCACCGACGCCGCGGCAGCTGGGCGGTTCACGGTCGACGACCCCAAGCTTGGGATGGCTGTCGCTGCAGGCGCTCTCTTGGGACTCGGCAAGCTGCTGCAGGATGAGCCCGAACGCGATGACGCCGCAGCAGCGGATCGAGTGACCGAAGACGTGCTGCGGTTGTTCGGGCTCTCAGCCGACGAGGCGCACGAGATCTGCACCCGTCCGCTGCCGGACATCGGCGAAGCGGCGCTGCCCGACTCCGCCTAGTCCCTAAGCATCCCCGGCGTGCGCTTGGCGACGGAGGTGTCGACGCACGACCGTGCGCACCACCCGGCGCCGCGTGCGGGCGACGGGACCGGTGGCATGGAACGCGTGGGCGAATCGTTCGCCCGACTGCCACAGCTGCTCTTTGACCTCATCGACGTTCGAGTCGACGAGCGCGTAGTGCCGCTTGCGCCAGCGTCCGGCGATCATGACCGCTTCGATATTGGCGATGCTTGCGTGCAACGCCGCGGTGATCGGGTTGTGTGCCGGCCACAGGTTCAGTGCTTTGGCGTCGATGATCACGAGATCTGCTTGCATGCCAGGGGCGAGGTGACCAATGCGGTCGCCGAGACCAAGGGCGCGTGCGCCGTGCACGGTGGCCCACGACAGCGCCTGCTTGCTGGTGGGTGTCGCGGTTGGCGCGCTCAGGCCGGTTTGCTCGAGTTGTTGCCCATGGACCAGTCCGCGTTGGCGGGCCAAGGTGATCCTGGCGGCGGTGAGGACTTCACCTGATACAGCTGTTTCGGTGTCGGTACCAAGCGACGGCATGGCGTTGGCACGCAGCAGTTGTTCGGTGATCGCCGTGCAATGTCCTTGGCCCAATTCGTTTTCCGGTGTGGTGGTGAAGCTGACTCCGGCATCGGCGAGGCGCTTGACCCATGCGTCGGTCAGACCGGTGCCGTGCACGATGTTGGCGTGCGACCCCCACAGGCCCGCGGTGCCGACTGCGTTCCAGCCCTCCGCGGGGCTTCCTGCGCTTTGATGCATCGATGCGATCACGCCGCGGTCGATGGCGGCCCGCAGGTCCGCGATCGCCACGTCGGGTGCCGAGAGTTGCGGGCCTTTGATGGCCATTCCCAGCGTGAGTAGAGCGCTCGTGGCGATGGGACCGCTGAGGAGGCGGTCGACCTCGGACACGTCATGGGGTTTGGTGGGGCCGCCATGAGGTGTGCCGTGAAAGAAGACTGCGCGGATGCCGGCGGTGTTCAGCGCGTCGATAGCGGCGTCGGCATGCGCTGGAGTCAGGCAGTTGTGGCACCAGTCGCCCACAGTGGTTGTGCCGCAATTGATTTGGTTCAGTGCACCGGCCAGCGTCCCGATGTGCATATCGTCGGGGCCGTATCTGCGGGCGACGTGGCCGTGAGTGTGGGCCAGGTATTCCAGCAGCGACCAGTCTCCGCCGGCGAACCGTAGGGCGGTCTGCCACGTGTGTAGGTGGGCGTTGACGAGTCCGGGGATGACGATGTGGTCCTCGAGGTCGACAACGTCGGCGCCGGTCGGATCGAGGTGGTCGCCCATCGCCGCGATGCGATCGTCCTCGACGAGGATGTCGATGCGTTCAGTGTCGGGGCGATGCGGCGCCATGGTGATCACCTGCGCACCGCGTAGCAATATTCGCGCCACTGCTTGCCTCCCACTGACTATTAACGGATACAGCGTGTCCGATAATAGTCGCGGTGTCAACGCCTCTTGCGCACGACCGATTTCGGCGCGAGTTGGCTCAACCCGTTGATGATCAGTTCCAGGCCGAAGGCGAACTCTTGCTCAAGCGGTACGGGCAGATGTTCGGCCACGCTGGTGATGGACGGAAACGTCCCGGGGTCGAGGGTCCGCCACGCTTCGTCGTCATCGGCCGTGCTGCGGCTTGGTGGGGACAATTGCGTCGCGAACCCCAACACGTAGCGCGCGAGCGTGGCGCAGGCCTGCGCTGCCAGTGCCGGCTTGAAGCCGGATTCGAGCAGCAGCCCGATCGACTGTTCGCGCTGGGCCATCGCGTTGGGCCCTAGTGGCATGTGTTCGACCAAAAGCGGCGCGACGTGGGGGTGGCGTCGGAATACATCAAAAAGCTTATGTGCCAACGTCTCACAGGCCTGCTGCCATGTCATGTCCTCTAGTGCTTCATCGTCGACATGTGCCTCGGCCAGCACGCCGTCGACGACGCGGGCAACAAGGTCCGCTCGTCCGGTGAAGTGCCGGTACAGCGTCGCGGTGCCCGAGTCCAGATGCTGAGCCAGGTTTCGCATCGACAGGGCGTCGGCGCCTTCGTCGTCAAGGATGCGCGTCGCCGTGGTGATGATCCGGTCCAGCGGTAGCGGCGGACGACCCCTGGTTCGCGGAGTGCTTCGCTCCGCTGGCTCAGTACCGGTCCGTGACGTGCCCATGTGGCTCAGTATGACCATCCTTGACAGTCTCCACAATAACGGCAACACTGTATCCATTATGAATGTTCGCGATATCGATGTTCATCCGGACTCGCGGTTCGCCGCGGTCGACGGGATGCGGATCCACTACAAGCGCTCGGGGAAAGGCCCGAAGGTGGTGCTGCTGCACGGCAGCGCGTCCTCGCTGTACGGGGTGGAGGCTGTCGCCCAACGGCTATGGCCATCGTTCGACGTGATTCGCTTGGACCTGCCTGGTTTCGGCGTAACGGGGCCGCGCCCCGACCGCGACTACCGCGTCACCACCTACGCGGCGACGCTCGCCCGGTTCTTGGACGTCATCGGCGTCGAGCGATGCGCCGTGGTCGGTAATTCGTTGGGCGGCAACATCGCCTGGAATCTTGCCCTCGATCACCCCGAGCACGTGCAGCTGACCGGTTTGGTGTTGATCAACGCGACTGGCTATCCGGACAAGGAACTACCCGCCGCGATGGCATTGGCGCGCAACCCGGTAGTCGGGCAACTGCTACGGCGGTTCATGCCCCGGCGCGCCGTCGAGCGCAGCCTGCGCCAAGCCGTCGGACCGAACTCCGACATTGTCGACGAGGCGATGGTGGATCGCGCGCACCGGTTGTGGAACCGGGCCGGCAACCGCTCGGCGTTCGTGGATTTCCTGACCACCGACCAACCCGACCGCAGCAGTGAGATTCCCTACATCAGCGTGCCGACCCTGGTGCTGCGCAGCGCCGACATGAATGGCCAACACTTCACCCGCGACATCGCACGCAGTGTCGAAAAGGTCCATCCCGACGGCGGGCATCTGCTGCCCGAGGAAGACCCGGCCTGGGTAGCCGACGCGGTCAACGACTTCCTGCAATCTCTTTCGGACATGAGGAACGCCCGATGAAGCATTTCGTCGCAGCCGGAGAGGACCGCCGACTGGACGCCGCCACGCGGGGTCGTCTTCGCGGTAGTTACATTCAATTAAGCGATGGGGTAACGCATTACGAGCTGACTGGGCCTGACGGCGGTGACGTCGTCGTGCTGGCCGGCGGGCTGACCATTCCGTTGTTCTATTGGGACGAATTGGCCGCCGAGCTTCACGCCCGCGGACTGCGCACATTGGCCTACAGCGGCTACGGGCGCGGCTACTCCGACCGCGTCGTCGCACGCTATGACCAGGCGCTGTTCGTCCGCCAGCTCCGCGAGCTCGTCGAGCACCTCGACCTACCCGCATCCAACCACGTGGTGGGCACGTCGATGGGTGCGCTGATCGCCATGGCGTATGTGGGTCAACATGTCGGCAGTGCGGCCACTCTGACCCTGGTGGGCCCCGCCGGGCTGAGCCGTCGACCCGTTGCGCAGAAACTGTTGCTGGGCAACGACATCGCGGCCGGCGTCATCGCCAGGCGGTTCGGGCGACGCCTTCTCGAACAGCATCTGGGACACAATGTGGCAGACGCCGACCGCGCCGCCGCACTGGCGGCCATGATCGATGACGCCTCACGATACGAAGGTTCGATCTACGCCTTTTTTGAGACGCTGCAACACTTTCCGTTGTTCGATCGGGCCGAGCTCTACCGGCACACCGGCACACTTCACCTGCCCACACAACTGATCTGGGGCCGTGAGGACCACGTCACCTCGATCAGCAGCCTGGGCCAGGTCCGCGAACTGCTCCAGCCCAGCCAATGCCACGTCATAGATGACTGCGGCCACATGGCGCCGTTCGAACGTCCCCTCGTCGTCGCCGACCAACTGGCGACTTTCTACGACACCTTCCACAGATCGGCTTGACCCCCATGACAACAACGAGCATCACCGACGTCTTGATCGTCGGCGCGGGGCCCGCCGGCACCGCGCTTGCGATCGACCTCGCGCGCCGCGGCGTGGCGGTACGCCTCATCGACAAGGCGCCACATGCCTTCGACGGATCCCGCGCCAAAGGCATCCAGCCCCGCACCCTCGAGGTTCTCGACGATCTCGGCGCGTTGCCCGACATCCTCGACCAAGGTGCCCTCTACCCACCGATGGGAATCCATCTCGGCCCGATCACCATCCCTTTCAGGATGATGGCCAAGGGAAAGAGCGGTTCCGATGTCCCATACCCCGAGACCTGGCTCATCCCGCAGCACCGCACCGACCGCGCGCTGCATGCTCGGTTCGAATCCCTCGGCGGACGTGTCGATTTCGGCACGGAGCTGGTGGACTTCACTGACCACGGCACACATGTCACCGCACGTGTCACGACCGCCGATGGTGGCGAGGACACCACCGCGCGTTACCTTGTCGGCGCCGACGGCGGCGCCAGCCGGGTCCGCAAGGTCCTCGGCGTCGAGTTCAGCGGCTCCACCGACGAGGCCGACCGCATCCTCATCGTCGACGCCGCCGTCTCGCGTGGGTTGTCCCGCAAGTACTGGCATGTGTGGCCCGGGCTCAAGGGGCGTTTCGTCGGCGCTTGCCCGCTGCCACACAGCGACACATTCCAGTGGATGATCCGACTTTCGCCTGACGAACAACCGCCGCAAGACCTGGCGCAGATCAACGCGCGCATCCAAGCCCACACCCACAACAAACGGCTCACGCTGCATGACATTCGGTGGCAGTCGGTGTTTCGCCCGAACATCCGTCTGGCCCAGAACTACCGTCGCGGCCGCGTCCTGCTGGCTGGGGATGCCGCCCACGTCCACACGCCCGCCGGCGCCCAGGGGCTCAACACCGGGATCGGCGACGCCTATAACCTGGGCTGGAAACTCGGCCAAGTCCTGGCAGGAGCCGATGATCGACTCCTCGACACCTATGAACAGGAACGGCAACCGATCGCCGCAGGCGTGCTCGGGCTATCGACGAAGAAGTATGAAGGGATCGGAAAGTTCGACCCGTCGAGCATCCGACGCGGCAAAGACGAGAAGCAACTAGGCCTGAGCTATCACGGCGGGCCACTGGCGCCCCTGGCCGCGGACCGCACCGCGACCCTGCGCGTCGGTGACCGCGCGCCGAACGCTGATGTCGTCGACGCTGACGGCAACCGCGTGCGGCTGTTCGACGCTTATCGCGGACCTCATTTCACCGCCATTGCCTACGGCACGTATGCCGCCGACGCGTTGGCGAAACTCGACTGGCCAGCCGACGGCGCGCGACTCAACCGCGTCATCATCGACACCGATAGCAAGGGCGAGACACCCGGTAGTGCGCTCACCGACCCGACCGGACAATTCGCCGAGATCTACGGGTTGTCCCGAGACACGTTGTTGCTGATTCGGCCGGACGGCTACATCGGCCACATCGCCATCCACAACATCGCCGAAACAATCAGCGCCGCTGCGCAATCCATGACGCCGCACACCGTGACATCAGCGCCATCGAAGCGGTCATGATTGCAGGCGCCGAGGCGCTTACGTCGGAGGATCAAAACCCCGGATGCAAAACCGACGGGGTCCCGCGATGTCAGTGTGGGAATCGCTGGTCGATGATCGTCAGTGCTTGTTCGGCCCAGCGGATGTTTTCTTGTTCGAAGGCGATGCCGCGCAGCAACGTGAGGTATGGGCCGAGCGAGTCGGTTCCGGCCAGGTACTGCTGTTCACTCCTGTCGCCGAGCATCCGGGCGCGGAGGTGTTCAAGGGCGGCGAGTTTGTCAGTGGCCCAATGGATTTGCTTTGCGATGGCATCGCGGATGGTTGTTGCGTCACCGGCGTCGAGGGCTTGCACCATGACCAGCAAATCATCGCGGATTGCGGTGGGCTTGGGCTGCTGGCGGGTGAAGGCTCGTATGCGTTCGTAACCGGCTGGCGTCAGCGAGTAGAGCTTCTTGGTGGGGCGGCGTTGTTGAGGAACCACGCGGGCCTCGATGAGCCCTTCGGCGGCCATGGCATCTAGCTCGCGGTAGAGCTGCTGGGGGGTGGCCGTCCAGAAGTTGGCTACCGAACGGTCGAAGCGTTTCGCAAGGTCATAGCCGGATGCCTCGCCTTCCAATAGCGCGGCGAGGACCGCATCACGAAGCGCCATGGCGCAACCATATCAGCACCTATTCAACAAAGTGATTATTCATATCTAGACATATTAGATGGCGCGCGTTACTGTCGCAGGCGATTACTCAATTTGGTGACTACCGGGGAGGTGTGGCATGCAACGATTCCGTCAGGCCGTCGAGGCGCGCGACGAGCAGGCGATCGCTGATCTGCTGGCCGACGATGTGGTGTTCACCAGTCCGGTGGCGTTCAAGCCTTATCCGGGCAAGCCGATCACCGCGGCGATCTTGCAGGCAGTGATGCGGGTGTTCAAGGACTTTCACTACATCCGTGAGATCACCGATGCCGGCGGCCGTGATTCAGCGCTGATGTTTCAGGCCGTCGTCGACGACAAGCAGATCACCGGTTGCGACTTCATTCACGTCAACGACGACGGCCTCATCGATGACTTCATGGTGATGGTGCGTCCCCTGTCAGCGGCCAACGCGCTCTCGGCCGCCATGGCCGCTCAATTCGAGCGCATCCAACGCGAAGCCGCCGAAGCAAGCCGAGCCCACGCCGCCGGGAAGTGACAATGCCGCGTCATCATGTTGGGCGACACACCGTTACTGATCGTTTCATCACCGGTGTAGTGCACTACCGTGATGAAGGTGGTGTCCGCTTCGTCTGAGCGTGGGTCGGTATCGCGCACGGAGCGCCGTAAGGCGCTTACGCGTCAGAAACTGATCGACGCTGCGCGCAGGTTGTTGGCCGACAACACCGCATCCACCGCGAGCATTCAGGACATCACCGAAGCCGCTGACGTCGGATTCGGGTCGTTCTACAACCACTTCGAGAGCAAGGCGCAGCTGTTCGACGCGGCGGTGTTAGCCGTGCTTGAAGACCTCGCCGAGATGTTGGACGCGTTGAGCACCGACGTCGATGATCCGGCGGCCGCATTCTGTCAGTCGGTGCGGCTGACGGTGCGGCTCGCAGTCGCCCGCCCGGAGATGGCCAAGGTGCTCGTCGCGCACGGCATGGCCTACATCGATGCGAAGGAGGGGCTGGCACCGCGCGCGCTTCGGGACATCGAGGCGGGCATCGCGGCCGGACGCTTCCGAGTGACAGAGCCGAAGCTGGCTTTGGCGGTGACCGCGGGTGCACTACTCGCTGTTGTGCATGTGTCTCTAGTCGATCCTGAACGAGTCAACGACGAGGCGTGCGATGAGGTGGCCGAGCAGCTGCTGCGCATGCTGGGTATGCCCTACGACGAGGCGCGGCAGCTGGCGCAGGTGCCGCTGCCCGACATCGCTTCGATCGAATAGGCCTGCGGCTCAGGCGGGTAGCTCCTCGATACTTGACGGTTCGTGAGGTGCGACGCCGTTGACGGTGTGTCGGAATTCGCTCGACATCGGGTAGGCCGCGCGGCGTGAGCGCATCACCGAGCCCAGCGGGCGGTGCGCCTCGAGCGCATGCCACGGGCTGAACGACAGGACATCATCGGCGTAGCGGCGGCGTGCGTCGCTGTAGGCGTCCTGTGCGGGCAGGTGCAAAACCGCGACAGTCTGGAACGGTGAGAGGTCTTCGGGCCAGCGCACCGACGCATCTTCGATAGGCATCCGGTCGATGTCGGCACACAGCTGCGCCTGCAGGTTGAATTCGGCGCCGTTGCCCGCGAAGAAATCGACGACCAGGTCGCGCAACGCGGACTCTCCGGCGCGCTTGCCGACGGGTTGGCCGGTGAGCGCGCGGACGTTGTCCGAGCGTGGTGTGGCGCGGATCTTGGCGACGAAGTCGCCGTAGCGCAACGCCGCCATGGAGTAAAACGTCTCTCCGAGGATGTGGTTGTTGGCCGCTGCCAGGGTTTCGATCGCCGGTGACAGCGGACGGCCCAGACGCGACAGCAGGCTGGCGGCGACGCGGGCGCCCAGGCCGGCCACTTGCAATTGCTGATCACTCTGGCGGGGTTGCTTTTCAAGCAGGTTCTGCAGGTCGGCGTAGGCACCGATGGTGCCGAACGGCAGTGTCGGGTGGTTGACGAGCAGGAAGTCCTGCGTGGTGAAGCCGTCGTCGAGGGCGCGTGGCCCGTCGACGCCGATGACCTTGATCGCGATTCCGCGTTGGACCGGCACCTGATCGGACCGCAAATCGCCTGGGGCCGTGGAGAACCGGACGATGACCGGATAGACGCGTGGGGCTGCGAACACGCCCTGAGCGAGGTGCTCGGGCAGGTCCTGCTGCACGCGCAGTTCACCGGCGAGCACACCGTGGCTCTTGGCGTGTGCATCGCGCAGCCCGTGTCGATGCTTGGCAGCGACCTGCTGATTGGCGTGCAACATCGCCTGGACGACTTGGCGAGTGAGTTCCTCCTCGTCGGGAAACGGCTGTTCGAGGTCGGTCCGATAACGGACGTAGCGCGCTGTCGCCATGGCAGCCTCCTAGGTGGTCAGGATTGTTCGCTGAGCCAGCGAATTGCGGACAGGCTCGGCATGAAGAAGTACTCGCCGCCCTGCAGGGTGTTGAAGCTCTGGATTCCTTGCACCCGCCGTGGCGGTGATCCAGGCACGGTGAAGTAGGAGCCCTTGTCCTGCAGCGAGATCATCGGGTCTTTCTCCTTACCCAGCCCCATGAAGTTGCCCGAGTTGACCCACTCGCTCTGCAGGAACTCGACGTTGTCGATCGCACGGGCGCCCAGCGCGATGAAGTCCAGCCCACGTTCTTTGCGGTCGTCGCGCAGTACCGTCGGTGGTAGCGGTTCTCCGTAGGACGTGCCGCGCCGGATGATTCTGCGGATGTTGACGTCGCTGAGAACCTCCAGTTTGGTTGCTCGAGGATTCATCCGACGGATGTGTGATCCCAGCGGTGTCTTCAGTCCGCGTGGGTCATCGGCATAGTCAAAGTCGTTGATACGACTGGGGTCTTCACCGAGTGCCGGCTCGTCGCGTTCGGGCGCCAGGGCCAGTGGTGCGCCGCTGCGCCAGCGGCCCACGAGCTTAGCGGCGAGAAGTTCACGGTCCTGCTCGCTGCCAGCGTTGTAACGCAAATACTTGTTGAAGGCGGCGACATGGGAGTGGTATTTGCGGAATACGACGTATGTTCCGTTGCGGCCGAGCACGTCAGGCGACGGCACGGGCAGCGGTCGACCGGACTCGCTGTCGTACCCAAGGACGAATTCGCCCGCCTTGATCGGTCTTCCGTCGCCCGGCAGGGTTTCCGCGCCGCTGCCCTCGACCACGGGTTGGGAAAAGCCGTCCCGATAACCGAACACGTTGAAGCCGTCGGCCCCGAAGTCCTGATGCGACAGCAGTTGTACGCCCGCCAGACCGCGCAACTGCTGCTCGTAGGCCGCCATTTCGGCGCGCCAGTCGTTCTGGCTGTCGGCGTAGATGCTGACGGCGATGTGCACCCGCGAGGTACCGAACGGATACTCCCAGTTGCGCGGTGCATTCGGGCCGGTGTCGCGCAACCGTTCCGATCGTGCCGCCATCCCGGCGCGGAAGTTCGCCGGGAATGAGGCCAGCGAGGCTTCTGGTAGTCCCAGCGCCACCAGCCCGCGATAACTGAGGGCCAGCGCCAACCAGGATGGCCGCGGGTCGTCCCATCGTGCCGCCGAGGGCACCTGCGGGGCCAGCCGACGCAACAACTCCCTGCCGGCGGCCGCGTCGGTGATCTCCAGGATTGCGTGCGTGCCGTAGTACGGCTCGGGTCGCGCCCGCAGCAGCGTGGCCTGAATGTCGTCAAGCTCTAACGTCGGGGGTTTACGAAGCCGCCGGAACACACTCACCGGGTTCTGCCTCAGTTGAGAGCGGTGAGGAAGTTCTGCACCGCGGCGTCTTGTCGCTTGAGCCTGTTGGCCTCGGTGACGGTGAGGTCGGGATGCGCAACAAACCATCCCTCGGCGGGCAACTGGTAGGCCACGATGAAGTCCTTCACCTCCGGCGACGTGATGCCCGGCCACCCTTCGACGTTGCTGAACAGGTAGTCCATGAACTCGGGGATCTTGGTGGCGAAATCGTCG
>Ga0207641_10002211_pt1 | contig 18276 bp, 14 predicted proteins | sample KBSSwiS62_FD_184306 | JGI IMG/M metagenome (GOLD analysis project Ga0207641, IMG submission 184306) | Switchgrass rhizosphere microbial communities from Kellogg Biological Station, Michigan, USA - KBS Switchgrass S6-2 (SPAdes) (version 2) | ecosystem: Host-associated > Plants > Roots >... | reverse complement strand
CAGAGTTAACAGGCTTGGCAGGCGAGAAATCGCCTAAAGCCCATTTCAACACAGCTTTCCACTTGTCAGAGGAAAAGCTCATGGAATTCTTGTCCCAAAGGGTATTGGCAAATGGTCGCAGCAGAAGCAGAAGCGCGATGCGAAAGAATGCCGAGGCGGCAATGGCTGTCCGATAGAGCCACTCATAGAAACGACCATGCGTCTTGCGGAAGTAAAGCACCATGGCTTTGTACTTCATAACCGTGGCCCAATGGCTGGCGCGCTGCCTCGAACTGCTGCGTCCCCCGTGGTGAATCAAAGAGGTGGCGCCCACGTAGTAGTTGATCAGACCAAGTTTGGCGACCTTAAAGTTGAGATCGAGATCCTCGGCGTACATGAAGTAGTCCTCGCTGTAACGGCCGACTTGGTCAAAGACTTCGCGTCGCATCAGCATGCAGGCGCCGGTAATAACCTGAACGGGCACGGTGTCAACGCCATGGTCAAATAAAGGGGCAATTCCCCAAAGGCGAGATTTCGGCCACTTGGTGAGCAATACTTCAGCATCCAAAATCTGGTTGATGAGATTGGGAAAGGTCTGAATTGAAGTCAGTTGCACACTGCGGTCACTGTTCAACAACTTGCAGCCGATGATTCCCGCATTCGACAGCTTTCCAGCGCGGTCCATCATGATATCAATCGAAGGCTCAAACAGCTGAGTGTCCGGATTGAGGAGAAGGATGTATTCCCCCATCGAGCGGGCGAAGCCAAGGTTGTTGGCACCGGCAAAGCCGAGGTTCTTAGGGCTACGAATTACGATGACTTGCGGAAAAGCCTGGGAAATGGTGTCGATCCCGCCCTCGGGTGAAGCGTTGTCCACGACGATGATTTCAAACTGCGTATTTTGCGTGAAACGATAGACGCCAGCGATCGATTCGCGCAAGTAGTCGAGCGAATTCCAGTTGACGTAAATGATGGAAAGTTTCACGGGAATCAATGTTTGCGGCTGATGGACGAGAGCCCAAACGGCATTACAAGTTTACTTCCAGATGGTCTCGCGTCCCATAAGCTTGGCCAGTTGTTGGGCCTGCAAATATTTGATGAGTTGCGGGTCATCGACCTGTGCCATGTTTTGCCAGCGAGCGGCGAGATAACCGTAGCCAAGCGCGAGGGAACCCAGTACGTAAGGGCGCTCGAAGAGGCGTCTGGCGCATTTCGCAAACAGGAAAAGTGGATGGTAGCCGGAGACGTAATCGGTCTTTCCGTTTTTCGTGATTCCGCCCCACTTGCCGAAGGAAGCGCCGGTCCAACGATGGTGATTTACGAGAATGTCCGGAAAGCTGGCGGAAGTCCAACCCAACATGTTGGCTTTCACGTCGTCCAGGGTGTCTGAACCAGGGCCAACCCACAAGCCGCCCATGGCGTCCCAGCAATCACGTTTATAAATTTTTGTCCCGCCACGCACGTGAAAAATCGGATGCGTTTCCAATGTCCGTACACCATTTTCTTCGTGATAAAGCATGCCGCCGCCGATTCCGAGCCGCGGATTTTCGGTGAACTTCTGGAAAGAAGCCGCAAAGTAATCAGGGGCAAAAGAAAGGTCGCCGTCGAGTTTGCACATGAACCGCCAGTCCGTGCAGGTGAGCGCGTCGAAGCCGCTATAAAAGGCCTCAATAATGCCGGCACCCCATTTGCGATATCCACGATCCTGCCGGTCGATGCCGCGGATCCAGGGATGTTCACGGGCTGCTGCGGCGATCACTTCACCGGTGCCGTCCTTGGAGCCGTCATTCACGATGACCCATTCGGCGGGGCGGATGGTTTGGTGGACCATGCTGGCGATGGTCAAGGGCAGGAATTCCTGTTCATCGCGCACCGGGGTTATCACAACATATTTTATGCTCGACGCAGGACTCACTGAGAGACCACTCCGGTTCGAGTGTTTTGCGGCCAACGGGGCCGCAAGCCGGCCGGAAAATAAGAAAAGGTCAAAAGGCCCAACGACTTTATGAGAGAAGAAGGAGCCAGGGTGTTCGTCAAGGATCGCCGCAATTGATTTCTGGCGGAAGCCTTTTCGTTTGCGCCCAAAAGGAGTTTGGCGTACTGGCGTCGCTTGGAAGCGAAAGCTTTGCGGAAAGAGGAAAGGAACCTTTTGTCGGAATATCGCGCGTATTCGGGTTCCAGGACCTCATACACGCGAACCGCAAGCCCAACCACGCGGAGCTTGTTGGATGAAAGTGACGCCGGATGGAATCGGTACGCGACGGTCTGCGCCGGTTCATACGCGATCGGCCCCAGAAGCGCGATGCGGGTGAAAAGGAAATAGTCCTCCGCGCCGTTCACCTGAAACGGATCCGCGCCAAGAGACTCCATAGTTGATTTGGGAATGCTGCAAAAACTCATGGAGGAAAATGGCCCGGGGCTCCTGTGGTAGCTCTGGAAAAAATCGAGCGCCGGGATGAGTTCGGTATCGCTCGCGGCAAGCTGTGCTTGCCAACGGTAATCGTCATAGCCGGTAAAATTTAAATGATCGGAGAAGCAAGCGACCGCGGTCGGAAACTTTGCGGCCAACGCGCAATGAACCGCAAGATGCTGCGGATGCCAAATATCGTCGGCGTCGAGAAAGGCAAACAGTTCGCCTGTTGCGTGGGCGCATAAAGTATTGCGGGCGGCCGCGGCGCCCTGATTCGCGGTCCGAATGACCTTAACTTGCGGCGCGAAACGCTCGGCAATAGCGGCCGTATTGTCCGTACTGCCGTCATCGACAATCAAGAATTCCCATGGTGAGACGGTCTGCCGCAAGACGGAGTTGATCGTGGCCTCCATTGTGCGCGAGGCGTTGTAAGCGGGCATGAGGACGCTGATCTTCATTCTCAGTATCAGGATTTCAGACGCGGGACGTGGAGCGAGCTGAATGCGGCGCCAGTTTCTGCAAATCTCCGTGTTTTCGGATGGCCGGAATTGCCGGTTCGGGCGCAGCGGCCGGCTGCACAAGCGAAGCCGTAACCAGATTGACCGAAGCTAGAATAAGAAACCAGCTGATGCGGGACTGGTCGAAGTAGTTTGCTCCTATGAAGGCCAAGGCATTGGAAAACAAAGAGCAACCTACGAGCCAGTAAAGCCACTGCTCCTGCTTATCATTTTCAGCCAACTTTCTAGCATTACCGAGGCGAACGAATGCGCGCACGATGAGGGCTACGAAGAAGCAGAAAGCAACAAGTCCACCAGTTTCGCCCGCCGCAACGTATTGATTTTGCACATCCCAGAGATCCCATCCCCATTGAGCGGTGTCTTTGACCCCTATTAACCACCAATCCCAAAAGTGCCGTATGAACTGGTCGACGATGAGAGCACGATGGTAGCCCGACGACCCGCCTGTCAAGTCGATACGGGCAATCAGGAACCACACCGGAGCTTTCATGCCGAGGCCCAGAACGACGACGACGGCGACGATGCCTCGCCGCACCCACTTCATTTTGGAGCGCAAAGGCCACATGCAAATTCCGAGCAAGCCCGCCGCATAGGCCAGCAATGGCGTGCTGGATTGTGAAGTAACGGTCATAAGCGTTGCGCAAACGAGCCCCACACCGGCGAGCAGCTTGGCCTTGCCGTTTTTCCAAAGCAGTATGAAGAGCGGGATCCAAGTGGCAGCCACAGTGCCGGCAGGTATGGAGTGTTGGAACACGCCCTGCGAGCGGATCTTCCCTTCGCGGACGCCAGGACTCAAGGGGATGCCGGCAAGCAACGCGAAGAGGTTAATTTGACGCAATTGTTCGATTACCATGCCCAAGGCGAGTAGGGCACTCAAGCAGGCCAAGCATTTTAAGGCGCGGTACAAATCGTCTCTGTCCTGGACCAGAAAGCGAATGACGAAATAGCCGCCGAGAAAATCAATCAAAAAGCCAAACTGATTGATCACCGCCTGCGTTTGCTGAAAAAGAAGCATCACACAGGCAGCCTGCACGAGCACGTAGCACAGGAATGCGCGGTCGATACTGGTAAATCCGCCGCCGAAGCGGGAAGGTTTGACCTCGCCACGTGGATGGGAAAATGCAAGCCGGATGCAAGCGAACAAAATCAGGATGCGAAGGGCCAGCCAGTGCACTCCGCCGATGTAAATCTGTGCGCCCAGCCAAATGAGAAAGGCGCCGCTGAGAAACGGGAATATGACGAATTTTCGCGGCAACAGCAGGATGAGAATGGCGAACACGGCCAACAACACCGCTATCGCTGGAGAAAGTATGGACGCGCCGGTTCCGCCGCCAAAGATGTGAGATTGTTCTATCGCGTCAGGCATGGATAGACTCAAGAACCGTTTACGATTCGCTCCCTGGATACGGTTTTTGAAAGATCCCCTCGATGATTTCTTTGTCGCCACCTAACCCGATTGCTGCGTCCAGAATGGGGCGCAATGTCAGCCGGAATGCCTTCCGCACAACGCGAAACGGAAGGCCTACGGGAGGAGCAGTCGCGGCCGGTTGTCGGCGAATCCCGATCGACTCAAGCATGTCGTTTAAAGCATAGCGCGCACTCAGCTCGAAAAAGATTTGTCTTTCGGTTTGAAGAGAGAGAGTTTTCATACCAACCGAACCGGCCACATGAGCCAGAGAACGTGGCGAGAAATGGAACAAATGGCGCGGTAACTCCAAGGCGTACCAGTAGGACTTAAAGAAGCGGAAAGCGGCTGAATCTATATTGGGCATTAAAGTGTAAAAAATGCCGCCGGGTTTGAGCCATTCCGCGACCTTAGAGAGAACCTCCTTAGGTTTGTAGACGTGTTCGAACACGTGAATGCAGGTGATCGCGTCGAAATAGTTTGGAGGAAACGTCGCGTCCAGGACGTCCCCTACAAACACGGTCGCGCCACATCGAGCACGAGCGCGTTCGGCGACCTCCTGAGACATCTCAATGCCGAATAGCTGCCAGCGGTCTCGTGGCATCGCAGAGAGAAACGAACCTGAGCTACAGCCGAGGTCGAGAATGCGGCCGCCCTGCTGGTATTTTGCAATCGTGGCGCAGCGCCCCCGCCAACGTTCGAGGGTCGCTTCGCCAGTGGAAGAAATCGAGCGATCGTAATCGGGGCCATAATGGCGGCCCATTTCGGCCGGAGGCGGCGGAGAATCGATCCAGACCAGAGAACAGTTGGGGCAGCGCAGCAGTGTATAGAGCTCGGTGCGGCCATGGAAGCGGTCGGGACCACGCAGCAGCAGCGAAGGGCGCGGATCGCAGCCACCGGGGCACTGCGATGCACGGATGACGTTCGTGGAAACGTCCGCAGGACTCGCTATGGCTTCCATGGTTTAGCTCGATACCTCGGCAGAAATTGCGACTGGCCGGACCCACTGACCGGTGACATCGTCGTACTGCTTTATAATCCTAGCCGGAGCGCCAGCCACCACACTGAAGGGCGGCACACTCTTGGTCACCACTGAGTTTGCGCCAACAACGCTGTTTTGGCCTATCGTCAGTTCACCCGACGCACAAAAGATCACTGCCCCGTATCCGAGCCAGCAATTCTTGCCAACTCGAATGGTCCCGCCCGTGCTGATTCCCTGAGCATGTATGGGCAGTTGAATGTCGGAATATTCGTGGTTGTGATCCATCAAGAGAACGGAGGGCGCAAGGAGCACGTCATTTTCCAGAACGACGGAATTTCGGGCCGAAATGGTTGTCCTGCGGCCGATTCGACAGCCGTTTCCAAGTAAGATTTTTGCGTTGCCAGAGTCCTCGTGATGGGCAATATTCAGCCAAACATCCTTACCAATAAAGACTCCGTCGCCTAGCGCGACGTGGCGGGCTGCCGCTCGCGAGACCTCGGCCGACCATTCGATAGAAACGCCATGGCCGAACGCGCGAAACGGATAAATGGCACGCAGCCAAGCGGTATGAATCTTGTTAAGCGCGTTCAGGAGCAGCGAAAACGGATCTGCGTGAGGCAGATTCAGCCCTTCCGCGGCTGTCGGTAGATTTTGACGATCATCCATACGGTTCGAGGATTCAGTTTCCGGAATTGGTTGCCGCAGTTTGGGTACGGCGAAAGCGAAACACATCCAGCAGTGCTCTGCCCTCCGAGGAGGTAATTGAACCTGTCAAACGCAGAGCCGGCCAAGCGACCAAGGCGGACGCCAAGGCTACTTCGCAAACTCGGAACGTGGCGGCGGCCTGTCCGACATACGAGCCAGGAAGCGGAAAATACGAGGCTAGCATACCAGCTCCCAAAATTAGGATCGCCGCAGCCGAGAGGCGAAGCCCGTCGGATAGAAGAGCGCCGACGTGAAAGTGACGGAATGTTTTCATGAGAGCGAAGAGCATGAATATCATTCCGACTAGTTCTGCAGTCGCAAGGCCTGCCAGGACACCAATGAAACCAAGTTTGGGAGCAAGAAGGGCGACTATGAGTAGAATCACGATGCGTAGGACTTGACGGACGTTGTCCAGAAGCGCTTTACCTGACACCCGGTACAGCACCAAAGACAGCATCGAAAATGATCGGAAAAAGGAGGTGGCGCAGACCAGCCAGAAGGATAACTCGAAGGCCGAATTACTTTGGCCCGTCCATGCAAGAGCCACTTGTGACCCAAAAACGGCAATAAAGCCGAGCGGCAGCAGCGATAGGCCCAGAGTCACCTTAAAAGCCTTAACCAAGAGTCTCTGCATCCGCTCGGTAGAGCCCGAGGCATGCACCATGGTTCCACCAGAAAGGATGGGTGAGAGAAAGGAATCTTGAAGGATTACGGCAGAGCTGACAACCCTAGTCACGACGCCGTAAATCCCGGCTGGATCGGCTCCAAAAGTTCGCAAGATAGCGAAAGGCACGATGGAGCTGTAAAGGACTTCGAGAATATTCACAAGTTGATAGCTGCCGGCAAAACGAAATAATTCCGGAAGCGCTCGCCAGGTAATGTCCTTAACGCTAACATGAATTTCGGGTACGACTCTGCGAGCCGCGATGTAGCAGCAGGCGATATACAACAACTCGGACGCACCCATAATCGCGGACATCGCAAAAAGTCCGTAACCCAAGCGGAGCACGATGACGATGCAAACGGCCTCGGCTATCGTCAGGATTGTGCCGAAACGCCGCACCAGGTCTACGCGATGCCCTCCCATGACAATTGCTTCGTACGGCGCGCCAATATTTGCCATGGCCAAAATGAGGGCCAAAAGAGAAATCGAACCAGAAGCGGAAAGCAAGAACTCGGGCGGAATTCCCGCCGCAAGGGCGATTTTCCTGGAAAAAAACGAAACGGGGATCAGGACCAGGACTGAAAACACAAACATCACCGCGCAGCCCGTACTGAGGAGCCTGTTCGCTTGAGTGTATTCTCCGCTGCCGGTGGCTTCCGCAACGTACTTCTGGAACGCGGACTTGATGCCTACGCTGCCAAATCGCATGTAGGTTGCGGTCATCATGATGATGTTCCAGATTCCGTACCCGCCCAGGCCCAAGTGATGAATCACGATAGGTACAGTAAAAAGCCTCGTGCCTACTTGCGCGGCATTGGCGACGATACCCAAAAGCGTACTCTTGCCGACCGCGTTAGTAAGGCTGGGAGTCTTACGTACGGCGTTTCCGGTTTGCGCCGGCGCTTCGGCTGAGAGGGCTGCCGAATTCTCCGGACGGTCGGAAACTGAGTTAGGGGTGGAGGAATCCATACGGGTTTAAGACTAGTATGAAACGAAAACGGTGCGGCGCTCGAAAACAAACACTCGGCCCGGTTGAAAGTCAGCCGAGCCGAGGAATGGTTTCCTACAAATGGAGACTACTGTACGGAAGCAGTGAGGCCTGTCGGAGCTGCAGGCAAACTGACCGAGGCGCTTCCGTATTGATAGGCACCCATATCCCAAAGGGCGCTCAAGGGACGTGTAACCGGAGACCGTGCGCCTCCACGAGTGGTGTCTGAGTTCAGGGATAGCATATTGGCGATCGCAGCCGGGGACAGATTAAGCGACGAAGAACGAACCGGCGACCCAGACTGAGGAGACCCATCCGAATTCAATAGGGCCGCTGAATACGAGCTGGTCTTTCCATGCGCGTCGAATCCGGATTTGGACTTCCAAGCGCTAAACGATCCCGTGAACGACTGGTTGTAGACAAAGCAGTTGTTGCTGGAAGCGCACGCTCCCCCGTAGAAGTTGTAATCGATCTGCGAAGCGGGTGTATTCGTCAGGCTACCGAGATTTACGCCAATGTTGCAGCCATTCACGACATTCCCTTGGAACGTCAAATTGTTGACCGACCCGATGTTATAGCAATTGGTGTTGTCCGCCGCATTGCTATAGATGAAGGTGTTCTGGATGAACTGAGTCACACCCTTTTCTCCGGAGAAGATACCCACCCAGCCGTTAGAAACCATCCCATCAGCGCCGCTTGCGTCGAAAACGTTATTCCAGAAGTAGGTATTGGAAGCGTGCGACGGCGTTCCGCTACCGCCTTCCATGAAGATGAATCCGGTAGAGCAGGTGGACAATGCGCCGTAGAAGTAATTGTTGTAGACGTAGATTCCGGACATCGAACTTCCAGATGTGCCGAAGAAATGCAGGCCGTCCAGGTGATACATACAGCCCTGTGTTTCAAAATTCAGATTGTCATGCAGCTTGTTGTCGTGGAAAAGCAGGTTTGAACCAGCATTCGCACCGGTAGTGGCAAACGTGAATCCATGGTCCCAATTGTAAATATCGTTGTGGTGGATATTAATGTTCGCATCGCCGTTGCCGTACGGATCGAGAAGGCACCAGCCGCAGTCGTGAATCGTGTTACCAGAGATAGTCCAGTTTGATCCGGAGAAGGTAACTGCCGTCATTTGCGTCATAGCTCCGCCCAAGGTGCTTTGGTTTCGCACCGCGACGTAGGCATTCGCTAGCTTGAGATTGCGGATCGTGCAGGAATTACAGTTCAACGCATAGATCAGAGAAGTAATCTGCCTGTTGGCCAGTAAATCGCCGTTGGCGGTGTTCTGGATAACGCCGTTAGCGCCGCCGTCGACGACGAGGTTGCTTCCGCCGACCATGTTAATGGCACCGCTCGCCGACCAATAAGGGGCGTTGAGCTGTGCGCCGCTCTCAAAAAGCACCGTGATCGGGCTAGAAGATGTTCCGTTCCCTCTAAAAGTCAGCATCACCGAGTTGGCCGCGCCCGTAAAAGTTCCGCACAGATGTACAGTGGTACCCGGGCCGATCTGGCCGGCGGCCGTACCCCAATTAGACGAATTGTTGAAAAAAGCCGCAGACAGCGGGCCAGAGCAACTGGAGCCAGAGCCACTGCCGGACTGGGATATATAAATGTCATTGGCGCGCGCGATGGGTGAACAGGCCAGAAACAAGAGAAACAAAAAGAATTGGCCAACACTTAACATTCGGTGGCGGGAGAGAGCTGAGAACCCAATCGTTCGGCCCCGATCCAGATTTCGATTTATTGCTAAATTAAACATTACTTGCGCTCCGTTCTCTAGTCTTTCTCCACGCAAGTGAACAGTAGCAATGTCTAGCAGGGGCAACAACTGTCCTTTCGTCCAATCGCGGTACAGGTCAGTTGGGAAAGGTTTTTCCTATCCTCGTTGCTGGTCTGTCTCCGTGTTTCGAGCCTGAAGGCCACCTGGGGGCGAAACTAACGCAAAACCTCGGTTCGGGCTACGCGCTCCATCAGGGGGCGATTTTTGTCGAAAGACTTCTTCAAAGCCTGAGCCCAATGCAGCCAGTCATACCCGCCCTCGATCTTCGCGCGTAGGAACGTTTCATCGTCCCAGGAATTTACAGGTATGCGCGGCAGGAAGAATCGGTTCGCTGCTAAGGAAGCTCGGCCCAGGATGGTGCATACGCCATTTTCAAAACCGCAGTTGCCCAACACGTCTTCCAAGTAGTGCGTGAATATCTTATCTTGTTCGGGGAACGCAAACGGATACGCGAACGACCTGATGGTTACACCGAGTTTGTCTTCGATGGTCTCTTTTGAACAGCCGAGTTCGTACTCGATGTCTTCGGGACCAAGAGAGCGCAAATCCGGATGGCTTACAGTATGGGATCCAAAACGAATACCCGCTTGGTGCAGTTCCCGGACTTCACGCCAGGTCAAGTATTCGGCGCCTTCTATGCGAGAAGGTCTGTCCTGAATACGATCGGTAGCCAGGTAGATCGTGGCGGAAAATCCGCACTGCCGCATGACGTCCATCGCGTCGGTGTAGAAGTCGCGATAGCCGTCATCGAACGTGATCACTACTTTCTTAGATAAATCATGTCCGGCCCCGAGTCCGAGCAGCAATTCATCGGTGTCGATTGTCTGATAGCCCCAGTTGCGAAGCCAACGCATTTGCTGCGCGAACGCTTCCGGTGTCGTATTGATCTGAAAATAAGGATGCGACTTGCCGAAGAGGTTGTCCGAAATGCTGTGGTACATCAACACAGGGACACACCCTCGTTGGCTGCGTCCGAAGAGCCGGGCGAAGTGACGGCCAAAATAGACTGTGGCGGTTCGATCTAGGCGGGACATTTGAGCCAGAGCCTGCAGGAACGTGTAACCCGCAAAGCCGTGAAGTCACGGCCTTTGCGGGTTAACAAGTGATCGACTATGGTTTAGCGAGAAGAGGCAACACCAGAAGCCACAAATTCCTTGATCTTTTGTGTGACGTGATCTTGCTGCCCAGCCTGAAGTTGAGGGTACATCGGCAAAGAAACGATTTCCGACGCAACGCGTTCCGTTATCGGGAAGTCGCCGGCTTTGTGTCCGAGGTGGCTGTAGGCTTTTTGCAGATGAAGTGGAATGGGGTAATGGATACCGGTACCGATTCCAGCTTCGGCCAGGTGCGCCTGGAGTGCTTCGCGGTCTTGCACGCGAACGACATACAGGTGGTACACACCCTTGGTCCATTCTGCTTCGCGCGGGATGGAAACCGAATCGGACAACTCTGAAAGCAGTTCGTGATAGCGATGGGCAAGTTGGCGGCGATTCTGATTCCAGCCGGCCAAATGGCGGAGTTTTACGCTCAAAAAGCCTGCCTGAATGGAATCGAGCCGCCCGTTATAACCTTCGATGTCGTGGTAATACTTTTTCGCCTGGCCGTGATCGCGAATCATTTTCATGCGCGCCGCCATTTTTTCATCGTTGGTGGTAATGGCTCCAGCTTCGCCGCATGCCCCGAGGTTTTTTCCGGGATAGAAGCTGAAAGCGGCAGCAAGCCCCATTGAACCTGCCTTTTTCCACGCACGGTCTTTGCGCGAATAGTATTCCGCGCCATGGGCCTGGCAGGCGTCTTCAATCACTGAAAGGCGATACTTGGCCGCCAACTCCATAATTGGATCCATGTCAGCGGTCTGCCCGTAGAGGTGCACCGGCACGATTGCAGACACAACTCGCTTGGAGTTCTTCTCAATCAGTTTCCCCTCGCTGTTTACAGCGCAGCGATCTTCCAAGTAACGACGGAGCTTTTCCGGATCCATCGTGTACGTCTGCTCATGAATATCCACAAAGGCAATGTGGGCGCCGACTTGCGAGATTGCTTCGGTAGTGGCGATAAACGTGTGGGGAACCGTAACAATGATTTCCCCGGGATTCACGCCCGCGGCCATGAACGCGAAACGCAAAGCATCGGTTCCGCTGTTCACGCCCACACAGAAGCGCACGTCGCAGAATTGAGCAAAAACTCGCTCAAAATTCTCGACCATGGGGCCGCCAATAAAGCCTGCATTGCCTAGAGCGTCCTGCAAAACCTGCATGAGCTCAGGCTTGAGTTCTTGATGAGGTGTAACCAGATCGAGGAAAGGCACTTTATTCGCAGGATTCATTTCGGTTACTTGTTCTCCTTTTCGATGAACCGCAAGACTTTGGCGGGATTGCCGGCGACGATTGCGTTCGCCGGAATATCCTTCGTCACCACGCTACCTGCACCCACAATGGCGTTTTCGCCGATGGTTATTTTGCTGAGCACGGTAGAACCCGAACCAATGGAAGCGCCTTTGCGTACCACCGTTTTCTCGACTTTCCAGTCGGCCTCGGTTTGCAAATCACCGCCGGCCGTCGTGGCACGCGGATAGGAATCGTTGATGAAGGTGACGCTGTGTCCGACAAAGACGTTGTCTTCGATCTGGACGCCTTCACAAATGAAGGTATGGCTGGAAATTTTGCAGCGCCTACCCACGGACGCGTTTTTCTGAATTTCTACAAAAGCGCCAATCTTCGTCTCGTCGCCAACGGAGCATCCATACATGTTGATAAATTTGGACAGCCGCACATCCTTGCCGAGCTTCACATCCGGAGCGATGCAAACAAATTCGTTCACAGTTTGACCACCTCGCCGCGGTTCCGGACGGACTTGTCGGCCGCTTCCAGAATACGAACCACGCGCAGACCGGCAATGCCATCGTTAAAAGGCTGCTTATTATTTTCGATGCACTGCAGAAAATAAGCGGTTTCCGCGCGCAGCGCTTCGACTTGCTCGACTTGCGGTGCCCACATGTCGCCGGCGCGATAGCTCACCAGCAATTTGTGCAAGTTACTGGGGTGAGTAGACATGCTGACACCCTTGTCATAAACGCGGATTTTCTCGTCGGCTTCCAGATCGTTCCAGACCAGCATTTTCTTTTCGCCACCGATAAGCGTGGTCCGTACTTTCACCGGCGAAAGCCAATTTACGTTCACGTGAGCGATGATGTGTTTCGGGAAATACACCGTAATAAACGCCACGTCTTCGACGCCGTTCAGATGTTTTTCGCCGGTGGCTACAACCGCCTCCGGCTTCTCACGAATCACATGATCCATGATGGAAAGATCGTGCGGCGCCAAGTCCCAAATTACATTGACGTCATGCTGAAAAAGCCCCAAGTTCACGCGGAGCGAGTCGTAGTAATACAGGTCGCCGAGTGAGCCCTCTTCTACCAGTTGTTTGATTTTTCGAACCGCACCCGTGAAGAGAAACGTGTGATCAACCATGATCTTTAGATTCTTGCGGTCGGCGAGTTCGATTAATTCCTCGGCCTGCGCGCTGCTAGTGGTGAAGGGCTTTTCGACAAATACGTGTTTGCCGTTTTCGAGCGCCGCCTTGGCCAAATCATAGTGGGTCCATACTGGAGTCACTACCGCCACCACATCGATCTTGGGAGACCTAAGAACTTCGTTTGGATCCGTCGTGAAGGCGACGGAAGGATACGCCTTTCTGAGGCGATCCTGGCACTTGGGATTGCTGTCGCAAACCAGAATAACCTCGGAAGAATCCTGGGTGTGGAAATTTCGAACAATGTTCGGACCCCAGTAACCGTAACCGATGACTCCGACCTTGAACATAAGTCTCCTTGGGCACAACAAAAACGTATCGCGAGACGGGGGTTGTGATGCGTTTTTCTACGACAAGAAACACGAGCGTCCGTGCTTCCGCGGAAGGTTCAACCTTTAACGAGCCTTGCAGGTGCAGTTGACTGGAAGAATAGGCTGAGAATCCCGGATGAAGTCCCAACCGGTCAGTGTGCGCCGTCGCCAGAAAATACGGCCATTGGAGTTCGCACGAGGATCTTGATGTCGAGCCAGAGCGACCAGGCCCGCGCGTACTTAAGGTCAAGACGAACCATGTCGTCGAAACGGATGCGGCTGCGCCCTGTCACCTGCCACAAACCGGTAATGCCGGGCTTGATCTCCAGAACGCGGCGGCGATGCCACACACCGTAGGTGCGAAATTCGTAGGCGATGGGCGGGCGTGGTCCGACAAGAGACATATCTCCGCGCAAAACATTCCAAAATTGCGGGACTTCATCAAGGCTGGTTTTGCGGAGAAACTTCCCCACACGCGTCACTCGGGGATCTTCTTTGATTTTGAAGACAGGCCTGTCCACTCCGTCGGAAGAATCCTCGACGCGGCCGTTGATGAACTGGTGAACAAACTCTTTGTGGATCTTTTCGTCGCAATCCGTCCGCATAGAACGGAATTTGAGAACGGTGAAGGCTTTGCCATATTGGCCGAGCCTCTGTTGCCGGAAAAGAACTGGACCCTTGGATGTCAATTTGATCGCCAAAGCAGCGAGCAGATAGATCGGCGCAAGAAGAATGAGAGCTATCGAGCTCCCGACAATGTCAATCGCGCGCTTGGCCCCTAAAGCAAGCTTCTTGGATTCCTCGCGCTTGGACAGATCGGGATAGAGGGCGCTATTTGCGGAATGGTCGTTTCCACCCTCCTCCCACTCTTCGGGAAAAAAGTGGAAGGAAATCGAGATAAGCGAGCTCTTTTCCGCTGAGAGCAGCCGGTTGAAAGCTTCCCGGACTTTTTTCTGGAGACGGTCCTGCACCGTACGCGGCCGTGCTCGGCCGATCTCTGTCCCGATCACCCCGATAAGATGATCTTCCAAATACCATCCGATAATGTCAGTTTCGCGAATGGACTGGTTCAGGGCTTCACAGATTTTTGTCAAGACCCGGCTCGAGCGCGCCTCGCGAACGAGAGGGTCGATATCCACCAACATCAAGACAAAGCGCTTTTCTGCCCGCTCGGCCCGGCGACGTTCCAGGTGCAGCATAGACACGAACGCATCCTCGGGCAATAACATGCGACCTGTCCCATCGCTCTGGGAAGGGTTCTTGAGAAAAGGGCCGGACACCGCTTTTTGCCGTTCCCCGCTCCACAATTCCATCTTTGGTAGGCTCATAGGTCTTTCTTCCGAATTCAACAATTCACATCCAAAGCAGGAGCGGCGATCGCGGTTCGCGCTGGTGCCTTGCCCGACTGTCCAACTCGTACTTCTTCCAAAGGCATAACCCACGACAGATCGACTTCCAGCGCCACCGACCGTTGCAGGAGACTCACCGAGAGCACTACTCGGTGGTTGCCTTTGAAATTGATCAAAATCCCCTCGATCCCGGAAAGATTTCCGTGGACCACTCGCACGCGAGTGCCCGCCGAAAGATACGGCCAAGGCTGGCGAGGAAGCTCTGAAGCGGTGGCAAGCTGTAGCGCGCTGATCTCGGCGTCGTCCAGGGGAGCGGGGGACTTTCCGACTCCCACGATTTGCAACACGCCAGGAGTGACCACCAGGGGGCGCCGGTTATTCAGTTCGAACCGACAAAACAAATATCCCGGAAAGAGCGGAAGTTCGACTTGCTTTACGCGATCCGACCACTGTCGAATGCTGGTATACATCGGCAAGAAACATTCGAAGCCTTTTGTTTGGAGCTCAGACGCAACGGTGGATTCTTTGCGCGTCCAAACCTGTAGCGCGAACCACCGTTGGACCGATGTAGCTGTGTCGGAAGCGAATGATTTCATTGGCGTCAGGAATCTCAGCTGCCGAAGAGGTGCGACTCCAAGCTACCGCCACAACAGCCACAGCACCCCGGCCGCCTGCGAGACCCATTTACCGCAATTCACCTGCCACATGAAGTTTAGGGAGCTGATCTGGTGGCTGCGAAGGGAAAGGCGCCTAAGTGTAAGATATATTTAAAGATAGTCGAATGTGCCGATTCTTTTTGTGGCCTAACGGCGGCCGATAGGCACCCCAGAGCGAAAAATGAGAGAAAAGGGGTGCCCTATTGTTGCAAACGGATTCCGAGACACCGCCATAGTGACAATAAGTGTCGTTTCTACCCCGATTGGCGTGAGTTTCTCCGGAAACCAGGCTTCCATCGCCAGAAGCGCAAATCGTGTCCAGAGCCTACAACGACTAACGCCCCCTCATAGTCGTGCGCGGGGATGAAAGAATACAGCATTGATATAGATAACTCATTCATTGTCAATGTGATAGGTCGTCCTAGGTCGCGTTCGAGGGGAACGGTAAAGCTGTCCAGCGCAGTGCGTAAGCCATCTCCAGTCGCCTTTAGATAAGCCTCCTTTCGTGTCCAGAGTCGAAAAAAGGCCAGGCGCCGAGCATCCGGTGACAGTGCACGCAGCTGAGTTTTTTCCGCTTCGCTGAACTGGCTTTCCAAGATTGCTTCGTAGTCCACGTCCCGTTGGACGTATTCAACATCGATACCCAACTCCAACTCCTTGGAAAACGCAAAAACCGCCCACGATTCAGAATGTGACGTGTTAAAGCGAATAGGCGCTCGTAAATTCGGATGCTGGTCCACCGGTACGAAGGGCTTCCCTTTTTCATCCGTCGCAAGTCTGACAGCCCCCGGCGAAGAGCGCAGGTAGCTGCTCAGTAGTACACGCAGAACACCGCGTGAAACAACGAATCGCGACCGATCTCTGGGAAAGCGAAATCGATTCGCGCGGCTTTTTTCTTCCACCGACAAGGTTGAATGGAACTCCGCCACGACGTCCGGTTGCGCATCTACCTGAGCGCACCACAAGTCCACCTGGTTAGGCGTCAACTCCAGGGAAGAAGGTGGCTCCTTCCACGCTGTTTGAGCGGTCACGGAAAAGTCTCCCCTGCGGCTGAAATCCCAAAGTGCGCCCCCGCGTTATGCAGATTCCCACCCAGAACCTTGAGGAAAGGATGGCAGAATTTTTCCATTTTCGTTAATACAAATTCATACGTATACTGGCGTCAATCTGAAAGCAAAGCACTTAAGTCGGTTACGCGACTGCAAATCCATTTAGTTGGTTCTAGAAAGACCCTACAGTGATTTGGGACCCTTACGGATCGGTTGTCACCATGAAACAAGGAGTCTTCGAATGCGGTATGCATCCTCGGCCCGAGCAAGGAACTCTTCTACTGCCTACCGCCGAAAGTGTATTGAGTGTCCTGGGACCATCCGCATTCGAGTACCACATTTTGCAGTACTTTGTGCACTCCTTCTTCTCGTCGTAGCGACAGCTCATGGACAGGCCAATGTGCGCGGGCAGTGGCAGACCTTGCCATCGACCATGCCCATCAATCCTGTGCACGTAAGTTTGCTTCACAACGGAAAAATTCTTGTCGTATCCGGTTCAGGAAACGTTCCAGCCAATACCAACTTTCAGGCCGGCGTATGGGATCCCAGCACAAATACGATTACGACCCAGCCGATTGGTTGGGACATGTTTTGCAACGGCATGGTCGCGTTGCCCGACGGCCGCATTATGGTGTTTGGGGGCAATCTGCAGTATGACCCGTTTCACGGCTGGCAAAGAACGGCAGTCTTTGATCCAGTCACCGGTAAGTTTGTGGACATGCAGGATATGGCGCATGGGCGCTGGTATCCCACGAGCGTGGAATTAGGCGACGGCAGAATTCTGACGTTTTCCGGTCTGAAGGAAGATGGTTCGACAAACAGTCAGGTGGAAATCTACAAGGTCGGGCAAGGTTTTGGCGCACCCGTGGATGCTGGGTGGGTCCCTCCGCTTTATCCGCGGTTGCATCTCCTGCCGAACGGCAAAGTTTTCTATTCCGGTTGGACGCCGCAATCGCAATATTTCACACCCTCGACGAGTTCGTGGTCGGGCACGATTGCAACGACGAATTATGGCGGCAATCGCACTTACGGCGCGTCGGTTCTGTTTCCTCTGACTCCAGCCAACGGCTACGTCCCCAAGGTGATGATCTTTGGCGGAGGGAACCCGTCAACCTCGAGCACGGAAATCATCGATCTCTCGGCGGCCAATCCAGCCTGGGTGAACGGGCCATCCATGTCGAATCCCCGGATCGAAATGAACGCGACGATGCTTCCGAACGGAAAGATCCTGGCGCTCGGCGGCTCGCAGTTTGATGAAGACGTCAACACCGCAAGCTTGGGCGCGGACCTCTACGATACCGCCACAAATACGATGACCTCTGCGGACTCGAATTCCTTCGCGCGCCTGTACCACTCCGTTTCTTTGCTGCTGCCCGACGGCACGGTATGGGTAGCGGGCGGCAATCCGCAGCGCGGTTCGTACGAAACTCATGTTGAAGTCTACTCTCCCCCGTACCTTTTTAACTCCAATGGGAGTCTTGCCGCGCGGCCGACGATCACGAGCATCACGCCGGGCGTCATAGGCTATGGCGCCAACTTCACCGTGCAAACCTCCGATTCGGCGACCATCGCGTCCGTAGTGTTGATGAAAAACGGCGCGACCACACATGCGTTCGACATGGATCAACGCATGGTCGCTTTGAATTTCACGACCGGCGCCGGAGTACTTACTGTTACGGCGCCTCCTAACGGTAACATCGCCCCGCCGGGATATTACATGCTGTTCTTGCTCAACAGCGCGGGCGTGCCATCCATCGCTAAATTCGTTCAAATCTCGAGCGTTGCAGCGAGCGCGCCGCCGACAGGCACGATAACGAATCCCCCCGGGAATGCCTTTATCGCTCCCGGCCAATCCATCAATCTGGCGGGAAGTGGAACGGCGTCCACCGGTTCCATCGCATCCTACTCTTGGGTGATGCGTGGTGGAACGCCGGGAAGCAGCACGCTCGCGA
>Ga0207641_10002203_pt1 | contig 18331 bp, 22 predicted proteins | sample KBSSwiS62_FD_184306 | JGI IMG/M metagenome (GOLD analysis project Ga0207641, IMG submission 184306) | Switchgrass rhizosphere microbial communities from Kellogg Biological Station, Michigan, USA - KBS Switchgrass S6-2 (SPAdes) (version 2) | ecosystem: Host-associated > Plants > Roots >... | reverse complement strand
TGCGATCAATTCCACTCACTGCCCGAGCGGCCGTGGTGTCGGGAGTAGCCGTTCGGTCTCGCTCCTGACTGCTTCGTAACACTCGCAAGTCATCGATTCCAGGCGGGGTCGATCGAGGACGGTAATGCGACCCCGACGGTATTCGATGACACCGGCCTTCTGCAGCTTGCCCGCTGCTTCCGTGATGCCTTCGCGTCGAACACCCAACATGTTGGCGATGAGCTCCTGTGTCATGACCAGTTGATTTGTGTCGAGCCGGTCGAGCGACAGCAGCAACCATCGGCACAACTGCTGATCGAGTGAGTGATGGCGATTGCACACAGCGGTTTGTGTCATCTGGGTAATCAATGCCTGGGTGTAGCGAAGCAGGATGTGCAGCATCTCGCCGTGGCGGGCAAATTCCTGCTCGATGTGTGTCCGAGTCAGGCGATATGCGGAGCCTGCGCTCTGCACGATCGCCCGGTTGGTGGTGGTTACGCCGCCCATGAACAAAGCGATGCCGATCGCCCCGTCGTTGCCGACGACCGCAATCTCTGCTGATGCACCATTCTTCAAGACGTACAGCAGTGAAACAATCGAGTCCACCGGAAAGTAGATGTAACGCTGTGTGTCGCCGGCCTCATAGAGGACCGATTCGAACGGCAAAGAGATGAGCTTGAGGTGAGGGTAAATGCGGGCACGGTCCGCGGGGGGCAGGGCGTTCAGAAGCCGGTTCTTTTCCGGTGAAGTCAAAAAGTCTCCTAAGCAGGCTCGACCAAGGGGCCAGTATAGCCGGGCCACAACCGCAGGCGTGTCGGTCTGGTGGCGCACACAGTGGTCAATCGCAACCCCTTCCAGGTCGGGCGAGCGCTCCGTGGAGCTGTAGAAAAGCCGTGGTGTATAGGTGCGCTGGCCTTTGGCCCATTCCTTATCGTCCGGCGGCCGGGGGATCCTACTGGCAGCTCTACTGCCAGCGATAGGGGCTTTAAGGGACCGGAGGGGATTGGCATTCCGTGCAAAATCAGTAACATACTGATTCCTAAGACCCCTCTGGCGGGTCAAAAGCCCTTCGAGGGTTCGAATCCCTCTCTCCCTCTCTCTCTGCCAATTCAAAAACAGACGACAGCAGCGGTCCGAACAACCAGGACGCTGACGCGCCGTTCAATCGGCGCAATTCGGAAAGCTCGACGATGTTGTTAGCCACCCGTAGCTGACGCATTGGATTCCAACACGCCGAACGCTAGCTCGCTGGTGTACCACGACGTGTCACTGGCTTGCGCTTGGCAGCACCCGTGGAGTTACGAACCCAAAGCGCGCTCAACGGCACCGCCAACAGACCAAGTGTGTCGGTTGCGCTGCAACTTCAGGAGTTTGAGTCTCGTCCCGCACGTATTCACACCCGGACTTCCCTGCTGCTTTGCGAGCACCTGCGCACGGCAACTGTTCGGGAAACGAATTCGTAGACGTGCGTCAATGTATTCATACATATTTGGACTACATTCAACGCGCTCTTCAGTGGGTGGTGGGAGAGAGCGTTGATCCGTGCGGACGAGAACGATCGTTTACTTCAGTGTTGTATTGGATCGCGCATCGGCAGGGCCCAATCGCTACCGGAGGCCAGATGAATATGATCCAACAGGTAGTTCTCGCGAGCGAATTCATGCCGCACGGCATGTGTTACCTGTGGCAACCGCAAGTGCTCGGGTTGCATGTCATTTCCGACGCGCTGATCACGCTCGCCTACTTTTCCATTCCCGTCACCCTCGTTTACTTTGTTCGCATGCGCAGGGATCTGGTGTTTCACTGGGTGTTCGTCTGCTTCGCCGTCTTCATTGTCGCCTGCGGGACTACACACCTGATGGAGATCTGGGTGATCTGGCATCCGGCCTACTGGCTGTCCGGCAGCATCAAGGCTGTGACGGCACTCTTCTCGGTTCCTACGGCAATTCTGCTCGTGAAGCTGGTTCCCCAGGCGTTGCAATTGCCCAGTCCTGCTGCCTTGCAGAAGGCGAATGCCGAGTTGCAGCAGGAAATCGCCGAGCGCAAGCGGGCCGAGGCTGAGGTCGCGAGAATGCATGAACAACTGCTGGCCACCTCGCGGCAAGCCGGTATGGCCGAAGTGGCCGCGAGCGTGATCCACAATGTTGGCAATGTCCTGAACAGTGTCAACGTGTCCGCCGATCTCATTGCAACGCACCTGCGGAAATCCAATGCATCGAAGCTTGCGAATGTGGTTGCAACGCTGCAGAAGCACGCGGGTGATCTTGGCGCCTACATTCAGGATGACGCGCAGGGAAAGCACCTGGTGCCTTATCTGGACAAGCTCTCGGCCCACCTGCAGTCTGAACAGACAGCTATGCTCGGAGAGCTGCGTTGCATGCAGGCGAACATCGAGCACATCAAGGAAATCGTGGTGATGCAGCAGAGTCACACGCAAACGGCCGGCGTGAACGAAACCGTCAGTGTCAGCAACCTGGTTGAGGATAGTTTGCGGCTCAGTGACGGGGTGTCAGTGCGCCACCGCGTTGAAATCATCCGTGACTTTCAGGACTCGCCGGTGATCGAGGTCGACAAGCACAAGGCGCTGCAGATTCTGGTGAACCTGGTGCGCAATGCCAGGCAGGCGTGCGATGAGTCGGGGCGTCCCGACCCGCAGCTGACCATTCGGATCGTCTGTGACCCGTCATACGTTGAGATCTCGGTTATGGATAACGGGATCGGCGTGGCGGCCGAAAATCGTGCCCGCATCTTCAATCAAGGTTTCACGACGCGCGCCGCAGGCCACGGATTTGGATTGCACAGCGGCGCGCTGGCTGCCCGAGGGCTCGGAGGATCCTTGACCATGCACAGCGAGGGTCTCGGTCAAGGGGCAACCTTTGCGCTCAGACTACCAATTTGCATCCGGGACGCCTGATGGAAGTTAGTACTCAAATCGGGAAGCCGCTGGGTGGAAGACATATCCCCCGGGATGCAGTTTCGTAGACCGCTCCATCCGGGGGATTTCCCCATACCTCACGTATCACCCCCGACGACCAACGACGCCAGTCGAATGGTCGCGCTAATTCACTTATTTCGTGAGGAGCTCCATGATTTACCGCAGCAGTGGTTCACGTTTCCGCGGGATGGCGTTCGCGGCGCTTACCTGTCTGGTCTCGATCGCCGCCCAAGCGCAAATGAAAGGGGACTTCGACGCCGCCGACTCCAACCACGACGGCCACGTGACATTCGAGGAATTTTCAGCCCACGCAAAACAGCAGCTGGACGCGGGCAACAGCCGCAAAGCTCAAAGATTCAAGCAACTGGGCACGGACCAGCAGACCGCAGTCCTGCGCAAGCGATTCGACCAGGCCGATCACAGCCACAAAGGCTACCTCGAGCGCAGTGATTGGAGCGCGCCGAGAACTTAGATGGGGGCGCGCGCCTTCCGCCATGAAGAACTCGGTTCCCTGACAAGTGCCAGCGACTCGACGACCATGACCATCGGATTCCTTCGACCCGTGTGCACGCTCAGCTCCGTATTTGCGCTGAGCTCCGTGTTTGCGTTCAGCTTCGTCGAGTGCGTCCGTGCCAACTCGCCGTCGGCAGTGATATTGGCGGGAAACATACTTCCAATCCCACACACTCCGCGTGATGCCGTGCTGATTCTCATCCCCGCGGGTAGAACTCAAATTGGTGACGATAACGCTGCGCCGGATGAACGTCCGTCATTCACCTACGAAGGCGCGGTGTTTCTGCTGGATCGTACACCAGTCACCGTGCGTCAATTTCGCACCTTCGTCAGCGAGACAGGCTACGTCACAGATGCCGAGCGCCTCGGCTCGGCTGGCGTGCTGGATGAGAGAGAGGGGGCGTGGATTGCCGTGACCGGCGCCAGCTGGCGCCACCCGTATGGCCCAAAAGGTCCGCCGGCCGCATCGTCGCATCCGGTCACTCAGGTCAGCTGGTACGACGCTGACACGTTTTGTCGATCATATGGTGCTCGCCTGCCAACAGAGTTGGAGTGGGAATTTGCAGCCAGGCTCGGACAGACTCCAGACGGCCATGTGTTCACCGCCGGTGAGCCGATCCAGCGCGGCGCGCATTTAGGTGCCAATGTCTGGCAGGGTCTGTTTCCACTGCTCGACACCGGTGAGGATGGCTATCGTGGCACCTCGCCGGTCGAGGCTTTTGGCACAGCTCCCTCTGGACTGACCGACATGGCCGGAAACGTCTGGCAGTGGACTGCCTCCTGGTACGTCCCCTATGGAAGCTCAAACCTGACACCCCGGGATCTGACGGCGGAGCGCGTGAGGCGTGGTGGGTCCTTTCTTTGCGATCCGACGTTTTGCGAGGGATTTCGCGCGACTGCCCGTGGACATTCGACTCCCGATACCTCGCTGATCAACGTCGGCTTCCGTTGTGCACTCGGTACTAAATCGCTGGCTCCGCTCGCGGGTCACCGCGCGCGAGTCAACGAGCTGGCAGCGGCGCTGACGAACGGGAGGCTGCAGTGAAAAGCTCGCAAGTGCTCATGCTCACAGTCCCGCTACTCTGTTTGCTGTCGGGCGGAGCCGCCGTCAAACCCCAGCAGCCAGAGCGGCCGACAGTTGCCGCAGCGGCACGGCACCCGCCGCCCAACATCGTCCTCATCCTGGCGGACGATCTTGGCTACGCAGACATCTCCGCATACCGCGTCGGACGGTTCAATACACCCAATATCGATCGCATCGGCATGCAGGGAGTTCGTTTCACCGATGGTTACGCATCGGCTCCTGTCTGCGGTCCCTCGAGAGCCGGGCTGCAGACCGGCCGGTATCAGAATCGCTACGGCTTCGAATACAACAACGGCCCCGCGCAAAGGGATCTCACCGAAGGATTCGGACTGGACCTGGGCGAGATCACACTTGCACAGCTGTTGAAATCACGGAGTTATCGCACCGGCCTGGTCGGAAAATGGCATCTGGGCATCCAGGAGAAGTTCTATCCGACAAACCGCGGCTACGATGATTTCGTCGGTTTCCTGCCTGGACAGACCAGTTACATCGATCCCCATCAGCCTGGGGTTCATTTGTCGCGCCTGCGGGGTTCAACCAACAGTGATGTGCAATGCGTCGCGGAGGACGCAGATTCAGCGGGTCAATTCAGCCGCCATGCGCTCACCCAGATCCTCGAAGGGCCGGACCACCAGGTCATTCACAACGAGGATCAGTATCTGACGGACTACTTTGCCGAGCGTGATGCGCAGTTTATCGAGAAAAGCGTAAAGGCCGGCCAGCCGTACTTCCTCTACGCGGCATTTAACGCGGTCCACGCGCCGTTGATGATTACTCAGAAGTACTACGACCGCTTCCCGCAAATCAAGGACGAGCAGTTGCGAATCTACGCCGCAATGGTTGCAGCACTCGATGATGCGATTGGGCGCATTCTCGACGCCGTAGATGACTCCGGCCAATCCCAAAATACCCTCGTGATATTTGCTTCGGACAACGGGTGTGCCGCATACCGCTCCGGCCTCTGCAGCTGTGAGCCTCTGCGCGGTGGCAAGTTGTCGCACTACGAAGGCGGTACACGCGTTCCCTTCATGATGCGCTGGCCCGGCCACATCCCGTCGGGACTGGTTTATCGCGAGGTCGTGTCGCTCCTGGATGTCCTGCCCACCGCGGTCAGCGCCGCCGGCGCAAGCCTGCCGCCCGATCGCATTTACGACGGCGTGGACATCATGCCGTATCTGGCAGGCAGAAAGATCGGAGCACCGCATGACATGTTGGTCTGGCGTCGTCGGCCGCTCGTGTCCATCCGCAAGGGTGACTGGAAGCTATGGGAATCCGTCAACGACACGACGGGGCAGTTTGGCGAATACAAGCTCCTGTTCAATCTGCGTACAGACTTGAACGAGACCACCAATGTCGCGAGCAGTCACCCTGAGAAGGTCAGGGAGCTCGAAGCACTGATACGCCAATGGTCAAAGGATATGACGGACCCGCGATGGCCATCGCGGCCTCCGGTGCAATACCAGGTATGCGGTACGCCGTTCAGGCTGCCGATCTGAAGATCTGGACCTCAACGGAAGCTATCACAACACCCGAACTGGAGAACTCGCAAATGTTGATTCACAAAAACAGACTGGCTCTATTGTTGGTTGGCGCGTTAGCCGTCTGCGCAGCCGCAACGGCTAACGCCGGCATTGCCTACGTGGACCCGCGCGGCGGAGCGGTCATTGTCGGGCGCCCCGCGCCAGCGTACGTACGACCAGCCCCAGTCTATGTGCGTCCCACACCGGTCTATGTCAGCCCGGCGCGAGTGTATGTCCGTCCCGCCCCGGTCTATCTCCGTCCCGCGCCAGCTTATGTAGCACCGGCTCCGCTCGTTGTTGTCCCTCGAAGAGTTTACGTCACGCCGGCTCCGGTGGTCGTCACCTCAGCTCCGATCGCCATTCGCGTGCCGATTGTCTGATTCGACTGGAGGAGTCATGTTGGATAAAAATGGCGACCGGGCTGAGAACCTCCCGGTCAGGCGAGCGATCGCCGCCATTTGCCGCTCAACGCCGATCACGCTCGGGCTTGGCCTGATGGTCGTCCTCGCGAGTTGCGGTCATGACGATTGCGACCTCGGCTATTATGGTGAATGCACTGTCGGCGGCTCAGCAGATGAGCTCTCCTTCGGACTCGTCGCTGGCAATTTCAATGGCACGGGCCAGGTGGCTGTTGGTGATGTCAACGGCGATGGCCTGCCGGATGTCATTGTCACAGAGGGGGATGCATCGAGTCTCGTTCGTATCACTCCGCAAGACCCGCTTCGACGAGACCGAAGGCCGGAGAGTAGCGATGCACATCCATCACCACCTTTATCATTTCATTTACCCCTTTATCCCGGGGGCCATCCTGCTGGAAATATTCTATTTTGGGGTCATCCAGCACCGGTCCTATCCGTTCCTGGAGATGTTCGCGAGCATTGTCATCTGGATATTGCGTATGCCCGTACGGTTGCTGAGGCCGCTGATTGTTGCGCCGATAGGGTATTTCCTCTGGACCCATCGGGTGAGCACGATCCCGCTCGATGGCCCGTGGGGCCTGCTGCTCCTGTTTCTGGGCACCGAGCTCACGTACTACTGGATGCATCGCGCTAGTCATGAAGTCCGCTGGCTGTGGGCCTCTCACGTGGTGCATCACACACCCGAGCACATTCACCTGGCGAGCGCCTTTCGACTCGGCGCCACGGAGCTGTTCTCCGGCGGATGGCTTTTCCACCTGCCGCTGTACTGGCTCGGATTCAATCCGCTGGCGGTCAGCGGCATGCTCTCCGTGAATCTGTTTTATCAGTTCTGGCTGCACACCGACCTCATTGGCCGCCTCGGTCCACTCGAGTGGATATTCAATACCCCGTCCCATCACCGGGTGCATCACGCATCGAATCCGGAATACGTGGACCGCAACTACGGCGGAATTCTCATCGTCTGGGACAGGCTCTTCGGCACGTTCGCGCAAGAGGAGTCCCACACGCCTATTACCTACGGATTGGTCCATCCGATTGGCAGCTCGAATCCCCTGAAGATTCTCTTCCACGAGTGGATTGCCATGGGTCGAGACTTCGTGCGCGCCCGCACGGCTCGCGAACGAGTGAGGCAGCTCTTCGGGCGTCCGGCTGACAGTCTTGCCGGTGCAATGGCACGATCACCACGTCAGGCGATGGCGCTTGGAGCAGACTAGTCCGCCCATTAGCGTCGCTGCGGCGAGCTGAACATGGATCGTTCGCCAGGCGTCGAAGGCGTCACTGATGAGCATTTGGTTGCCCGATCTGCCGGCGGAGATCGAACGGCATTTGACGAGCTCGTGGTCAGGTATGGCCCCTATGCGCTGCGGGTTGCAGCGCGTCTTTTGCGGGATACCGCTTTGGCGGAGGATGTGGCTCAGGAAGCTTTCGTGCGTTGCTGGTCCCAGATACATCGCTTCGATTCACGCCAGGCTCGTTTCACGACCTGGCTATATCGAATCGTGGTCAACCTTTGCATCGATAACAAGCGGCGCAGAGAGCCTGAACCCCTGCCTGCCGATTTCGATGTCATGGATGCAGGGGCGACGGCTGAAGAAATGATGGAATCCAACGAACGTGCCACTGTCCTTGCGCAGGCGCTGAAGGATCTACCAGTCCGCCAACGAGCAGCGTTGACACTGATTTATGACGAGGGTCTGTCCGGAGCCGAAGCGGCTCGGGTGCTCGGGTCATCGGTCAAAGCTGTAGAGCGCCTGCTCGCTCGCGCACGGTCATACTTGCGCGCGCGCCTCACATCCTCCCATTTCGCGGGGTCCGATCGATGCTGACTCTCGAACGGTTCAAGGTGTTACTGGACAGTTACGGGGCCCGTCTCGATTGCTGGCCCGAAGAGACTCGCCACGATGCCCGCGTGTTGCTGAACACCTCTCGAGCCGCTCGCGCAACGCTTGCGGAAGCCCAGGCGCTGGATGATGCGATCGAGGCAGCCACCTGCGAGGAACACTCGCAAGCGTGGCCACCTGGGGAAACTGCGGCTGCATTGGCCAGGTTGCGTTCACGCGTGGCAAAGAGGATCGATGAGCGAGAGCTTGCAACTGGTGGCGCACGTATCGGGCCAGGGTTCCTGTCTTCCCTGAGAGCGCTGTTGAATCCACTCCACCATGGGTGGGGCGCCCTGTTGACAGGCGGTGTCATCGCCATCACGGCCGGGCTCGTCCTCGGATTGTCGTATACATCGAGCCCGCCTCCGGGCGATGTGCTGTTCGTTCTCGAGCCCGCACCCTTATCCATTTTCTCGGATTCACTCAGATGAGCGCGCAATCAATTCCCACCTGGCGCCGTTTCGCGCTACCCGCCTCGGTGTTGTTGAATCTGTTCCTCATGGCGCTCATCGGCGGACACCTGATACGACACAGCGGGTACGATGTCGCTACAGCATCCCCATCATTGCCGCGCATCCTCGCTAACGCCCAAGCGAGCCTTTCGGCGCAGGATGCAGCTGCTTTCGGCGCGGTTATGCGACGCAATGCACCTCGCTATATCGAGTCTGTACACGAGCTGGCAGAGGCGCGGGTGGCACTCGAGCGCCAGATCACGGCACAGCCCTACGATGCGGCAGCAACCAGGCAAGCCTTTTTAATGTGGCAGGCCAGCGCGAATCGATTCTTCTCGGAGATCGGCGATTCACTCATTGAGGCGTTGGGACGAGTCTCACCCGAAGGCCGGCAGAAGCTGGTTGCCAGCCGACACAAGGCACAGCAGGGATTGCGCATCCCTTAGTCAATTGGAGGCGCGGGGGATCGTCCGCTCAGGCACGTATCACTGTCAGGATAGGAGACCGAGAGTGACGCGGCGTGCGGATAAACAGACTGCAGATCGAGATGGGGGTGGCGCGTGTCGCGCTGATGTTGGTGTGTGTTGCGCCCATGTCTCTCCGAGCGCAATCACTGCCGGAAATGGAGCTGGAGCAGGAAGGGCTCGCCGGAAAACCACAAACCGGCCATTGGAGTGCGGCTGTCGGAGCAGGTCTGATCTCCCGACCCCGCTATCAGGGTGCCGACAGCTATCGCGTGCGGTTGGTACCTCTGGCGCTGATTCGTTATGACAATTTAGTCCTGGGGCCCTTCGGACTCGGGTGGATGGCCATCCACCAGGGCGGCTTTCGGGCCGGTCCTGTGCTCGGATACGAAGGGGGTCGCAGGGAATCCGCAGATCCGCACCTGTATGGACTCGGGGATATCTCATCGAGCATCACGGGTGGAGTGTTTGCAGCATACCGCTTCGCGCCGTTTGAGATTGCAGCCACGGCACGCCAGGCGATTACTCATCGCAACAACGGACTCAACGGCTTCGTTCGATTCGAGTATCACGTCCAGGTCGTCCCGCATCCGTGGGATCTTCGCATTGGCACGCACTTCGATTTCGCCAACGCGGTCTACGAGCAAACCCGTTTTGGTGTTTCACCGCTTCAGTCCGAGCAGTCAGGGCTGCCCGTGTTCACACCTGGCGGTGGGCTCGAGGATGTTGGATTGCGCGCCAGCCTGACGTACGTCTCGAGCGAGCATCTCATTTTGCGCCTGTTTGCCGATGTCAACAGATTCACGGCAGACACGGCCGACAGCCCGATTGTGTTGCAGCGGACGCAGCGCTTCCTCGGTGGCGGGATCGCCTATCACTTTTGAAATTCAGCATCAGCAGTTGCGCCTGCTTCAGTCAGGGCTTCAGCTTGTTTACGTGGCTCCAAGTTGCTGCGGCCCAGAGCCGTGGTGGTGAGCGTTGGAGGAAACGTGCGAGAGGGTTTCACGCCATCGCTGGGGCGCAGTAAAGAAACGGAACTCATCGTAGTTCCCCTGTGTCTCGCCGTGCTCGCGATGGATGGCCTCGATCAGAGTCTCTGCATCCTGGATCGCGAACGGGTCGCTTTCCGGACGGTCCTTCTTCTCGAGTCGTGCGCACTGCAACCCTGTAGATGGCGGTTGGAACCGCGTGCTTCTGGCGGCAGGGCGCAATACGATTACAAGGAATGTTGTGATCCCTGTTATCTTCAGGGCATTCGCTCAAACTTCGGTAATAAAGGGTCGATCGCATCCCACTCGTGACCGCGGATGGAATACGTCACCAATTTCGGCTCGAATTGGCTCGGATCATCGAGGCTTCCTGCGTGCACGGCGATCAGTTCCGGCATCGCGGCAAAAGTGAGGTAAACCGGAGTGCCGCACGTGCCACAGAACGCGTGGAGCTTAGTAGGATCCGTGGCCAGTACCACTGCGTTTCTGGCAATGAATACATTGGCGGTGGTTCTCCACGATGGGCTGACTGCTCGTTTCACATCGGATCGCGCCGCACGCACATCCGCCTGAAAATATTCTGGTCATCGTTTTTCTCCCGCGGGCACGCAAAGCCACATCGCGATAGGAGCACAGCTCGCCGGCGTCTTGTCGGGCCTCGAGTCAAACAGCTTCTGCACATTCGCGCTGAATTGGACGCCCATTCGCGCACCGCGTCCAACTGGTCACAAAAAATAAGTGAAAAGTGGTCCGGTGGTCGCGCAACTCCCACTCGTACACTTCGAGCCAAGCTGGAGGAACTGCGGATGAGTAAGGCTCTTGTGGTAGGCGTGGCTGCGACCATGTTGTTTGCTGGCACTGTATGTATCGGCAACGAAGAAGTGCCCGGAATACTGCCGAGTGGCTTCGGCAAAGAGGTTGATAGCGCGGTGGTGAAACTGCGCCAGGCTACGGCTCCGTTTCATTCCATCGCGCGCGCGCTGGCCGTCGGGTACAAGCAGGAAACCGAGTGCGTGGAGCGGCCACCTGAAGGAGGAATGGGTTACCACTTCGGGAAAGCCGAGTTGCGCGATGGACTCGTGGAGGTGGAAAAGCCGGAGGTTCTCGTTTACGAGAAGCGCGCTGACGGCTCTTTCAAGCTCAATGGCGTAGAGTACATCGTGCCGCTCGACGCGTGGAAACACAGCGAACCGCCCACCGTCATGGGCCAACCAATGAAACGCTTCGACCGAGCTGGATTCTGGTATCTGCATGTATGGGTCTGGGAACCCAGCCCCTCAGGCCTCTTTGCCGACTGGAACCCACGCGTGAAGTGCGCTGGGAAGTCCGGCTAGCCCTTACACCGCGAAACACTTCCGCAGCCGCCGCAGTCCTTCGGCAATTTTCGACGTCTTGATGGCGCCGTAGCCGATTGTGATTCCCGAGCGTTGCTCTTGCTGGACCGCGAAGCTCGAGATCTGTTGGATTCCGACGCCTAGTCCGGCGGCGCGGCGAGCGATGGTGGCGAGCCTTGCGACGGACGCACCCCTGGCCAGCGCTGCCACGTGAAGTCCAGTTTCGGAAGGGATGAGTTCGAGGTAATCAGAGAAATCTCTCTCGAGTGTGGCCGTCACGATGGCGTGACGCTGGTTGTATTCTTTTCCCACCTTGCGGATGTGGCGAGCAAAACTGCCGTCGGCTATGAATCGTGCCAACGCTGATTGCACCAGAGCCGAGCTGTGCCAATCGCTCACAAATTTTGCCTTGGCCGCTGCCAAGTGCAATGAAGGTGGAAGTACGAGGAAACCGAGGCGCAACGCTGGCAACATCGTTTTCGAAAATGATCCGACGTAGATGACACGACCATGTGAGTCGAGAGTCTGCAGCGGCTCTAGCGGCCGCCCGCCAGATCGAAATTCACTGTCGTAGTCGTCTTCAATAATGGCTGCATCGTTGCGTTCCGCCCACGCGAGCAGGGCATGTCGTCGACGCAGCGACATGGCAATACCCAGCGGAAATTGATGCGAAGGGGTTACGTAGACTGCTCGCGCATTTGACGGCAAACATTCCACAACGAGACCTTCATCATCAACCGGCACGCCGATCACACGCGCACGCAACGACCTGAATAATTGTACGGCCGGCCGATAGCCGGGATCCTCCACCACGATCTGATCACCTGGCTCGATCAAGATTCGCGCGACTATATCCAGCCCTTGCTGCGTTCCATTCGTGATGATGAGATCTTCCGGGACGGCCTTGATGCTTCGTGAAACCGCGATGTGGTCGGCGATCGCCTTTCGTAGCGGGTGAAGTCCGCTGGACGAGTCATAGAATGCTTCGGCCGTTTCGCTGGACCGCAATGCGCGAGTGACGGCTCTGCGCCAAGCAAGATGGGGGAACAGAGCCGCATCGGGTATGCCCATCCTGAAGTCGAATTCCGCGCGGGTGTTGAACGCTACCAAGACCGACACGCTATTCCAGACATTCCGGGCCTCGAGGACGCTTCCAGCCCTAAGACCTGGCGACTGACGTTTTGCGCGGGCTATCTTGCCGGTGACGAAAGTTGCGGTACCAGCGCGCGATGTTGCGAGTCCTTCGCCCAGCAATCTCTCGTACGCTGCTGTTACGGTAGAGCGCGATACCGCGAGACTACGTGCTAGCTCGCGCGTCGCCGGCAAACGGTCGCGCTCTTTGAGCCGTCCCTCGAAGATGGCCTGTCTTATTTGGCGATAGATTTCGCCGCTCAGGTCGCCGCGCCCGACCAAGCTTATATGGATGGCTGTCATCTATGATTCGACTAAAAAAATTTGATGGTCTATACATATTGCCGAATTGTCTGCTTTCCAACGGACGGCGGAGTGACCCGCCAGGTTTGTGCAGACTCACCCATGCTAGTCAGTCCGCCGAGCGGCCGTGAGTAACAACAATGTCACGAGTCGAGGAATGAGCGACGACTCCCAGAGAGTCGATGACGCCGCGCAGGACGGCACCGGGATCCGTAGGCATCTCTTTGGAGCGCCACGCGACAATCCCGTCGGGGCGCACCAGGACGGCGCCGAGCGCCGTGACTCCGAACGCGCCCAAGTCCTCGATCTCGACGAGCTGAACACTTGCGGATGCGCGCCAGCCCGATCCGGGTGTCGCCAACAGAACGAATTCGCGATCGAAGAGATCGAGCGTTGAAACCCGCCTGCCCGCGTGCATGATGTGCAGATGAGGTGCGCGCGTGCCGGGCTCCCCCGAAAGACTCATATGCGCGACGAAGGGCGCACTGTTCGATCCGCCCTCGGGTAGGAGCGCGCCCGCGCGGTAGCGCTGGCCGAACACGACGTCGTAGTCCGGCACCGGTTCGTCGGTCTCCGGAATCCGCTCGGCGAGATCGCGGAACCAGCGCTTGAGGCGGGCCAGTGCCTGGCCGAGCGTGGCGACGATCAGCGGGCGCCGCTCGAGATCGAAGCTGTCCAACAACTTGGGATGGGCGCCGCGACGCAGGACGTGCGCGATCTTCCAGGCAAGATTGTGCGCGTCGTGTATGCCCGAGTTGCCGCCAAAAGCGCCAGTGGGCGGCATCAGATGGGCGGCATCGCCGAGCAAGAAGCATCGGCCGGCATCGAAATGCTCGGCGACGTACGCGGCTGCGTCCCAGGCGTGCGCATTGACGAGCTCCGCGCGGGCCTCCGGGTTGCCGGAGGCTCGGCGCACGAGATCACGGACTCGCGTGGCATCGAAATCCTCGGGCCGCTCGCCTTTCTCCGGTGAGTACTGCAGCGACAGGAGCCAGCGCCCCCCGGAGCGGGGCGTGAAGGTGGCATTGATGTTGGTGACGAAGCAGGCGGTGAATCGTCGTCCACCGAGCGTCTGCGGCAGATCGGTATCGAAGATGATGTTCATCCAGCTCTGCAGTGAGCCGGCCCCGTGGCGTGCTATGCCCAACATCCTGCGAATGCTGCCGTGTGCGCCATCGGCCGCGATGAGGAATGCCGCATCGACGATCTCCTCCGCGCCGGTCGCGACCGAACGCACGCGCGCCCGTACACCGTGCGCGTCCTGCTCGAGCGACAGGAATTCGGTGCCGAAGCGCACTTCCGCGCCGAGCGCGACGGCGCGGGCCTGCAGGATGGGCTCGAGCACGTGCTGGTCACAGGTCGCCGGCTGGCAGGGACCGAACGGGCTTGCATCCGGCCATGCGGCGTCGTTCCACTGCAGGTTCGGATCCGCAAGGGTCTTTGCACGACCGATACCGCCGCCTTGTTGATCGCCCGTACGCTTCGCGCGGATCTCCTCTTCGAGTCCCAGCGTACGCATGATTTCCATGCTGCGCGGGGAGAGTCCCGCGAACTTGTACTGGATCGACGTGGCAGCATGCCGCTCGATGACGATGCATCGCACTCCGTGGTGCGCGAGCAATGCCGCGACCGTGAGGCCGCTCAATCCCCCGCCGACGACGATGACTTCGCTCTTGATCATGCCGCTAGTATAGCCGATACTTGAAGTACTTAAAGTATTGGCAGCAGTGCTTTAGATATACTCCTACGCCTGATGGCGCGTAAGAGAACGACACCTTCATCTGCAGCGGCACGGGCGTGGCGGCTCATGTTCGAAGTGCTGATGGCTTCGAGCGGCGAGCGCACGGCGAGTCTCGCGCGGCGGGGGCTCACGCCAAATGACGCGCGCGCGCTATGGACGCTGGACTTGAATACCGGACGGCCGATCGGTGATCTCGCGCGCGAGTGGGATTGCGATCCATCGAACGCGACCTTCATCGTCGGTAGACTCGAGAAGGCGCGTTTGGCAAGGCGCGAGCCGCTCGCGGAAGACCGGCGCGTGAAACTGGTGTTTTTGACTCCGGCGGGCGCGACAACGCGCGACGATCTTCAACGCGAATATCACAATCCGCCCGCGGAGATGCAGCGCCTGTCAGAGCGCGATCTGGTGGATCTCGCACGGATATTGGGCAAGTTGCGTGGTAGTTAGTACGTCGCGATGCGGAATTGCCGTCTGTGGGTGCAATCCTACAGCGCGGCACAGGCGTTGCACGCCGCGAATGACCATGCAACGCTTTCGCCATGCCTTTGGCCCCCTGGTTTCCGCACGATATGCAAACACGCAAGCTGAGTGAAAAGGTCGCGTTGATCACTGGAGCCTCTTCCGGCATCGGAGAGGCCACCGCGCTGGCTTTGGCGGCGGAGGGGGCGCGTGTGGCAATTGCCGCCCGACGTGCGCTGCGCCTCGGCGAGCTCGCGGATCGTATCCGCCAAAACGGCGGCGAAGCATTGCCACTGGAAACTGATGTGAGCAACGAGGCGCAGTCGGCGGAAATGGTTGAGCGCACGCTGGATGCGTTCGGACGAGTCGATATGTTGCTCAACATCGCCGGCGTCGGAGTGGCGGCCCCATTCCAAAATACGACCACGGCCGAATACCGACAGATGATCGAAGTGAATTTCCTGGGCTTGCTCTATCCGATCCACAGCGTGCTGCCGGCAATGAAGCGGCAGGGCGAAGGGCACATCGTCATAGTCTCGTCCGGGACGGGACGCTACATTCATCCATCGACCGTCTATTCCGGTACCAAGCATGCGGCCAGCGCCATGGCCGAATCGCTGCGACGTGAGATCGGCAAGGATTGGATCCGCGTGACGTCAATCGAGCCCGGTGCAGTCAAGACCGAGTTTGTGTCGCACATGCGAAATGACGTCCGCCTGTCAGTCGAGCAGAGGTTAGGCGACATGGTCCAGCTCGAGAGCGAAGACATCGCGTCCGCCATCCTCTACGCTGTGACCCGCCCGCGGCACGTCAACGTCAACATCCTGACCATCTACCCGACGCAGCAAGCATGAGAAAAACCGCATGGTCTCGATCACAACCCGGATGCCGTCCGGCTCGCCAGCTGGAACGGCGTCGCATCGGCGGGTATGCGCGGCCTTGTGGGTCGAATCGCCGGCATGAGCGTTCGTTCGAGCCGTGCAATTCCGGAAGTGAGCGAACAGATCAGCGAGGTTGGTTGCAGCCCCAGCTACGGATCAAACACATCCTCGCACGGCTGAGTCATCTCAGTGCCACCAACACGAGGTAGATTGCGGTAATCCGCAAACCTCCGCGAACCAGAACGTGCCGGCTGTGACATGAAGTTTGATCTCCGCGAGCCGTTCTCGGGCGCGGCTCAGATTGGCTCAAATGGAGGGCAGCGGACGGTAGGATAACTACTGAACGCCAGCGCCTACTTCAGGCAGGGTTTCAGCTTGTTCTGACATTCTCCTGCAAAAGAGAGAGTGACGGGAAGCTCGGTGTGGCGTTATACCGCCGTGCACTTGCGTGAACGAAAGGAACTCTTGTTCATGGGACACCAATGGAAACTCGTCTTGATGATCTGTCTTGCCGGGTGTGCAACGCGCCCAGCTTTCCCCGAGTCCGGTCCCGCGGTGTTCGCGGGGACCATGGCCGAGATGACGTATGTCGAAGTAGAGAAGGCAGCGCGGGGCGGAGCCGTGGCGCTTTGGGCAATTGGTGCGATCGAAGAGCACGGTCCACATCTGCCCCTTGCGACAGACGTGTACGTTCCGTCAGCGCAGTTGCTGCAGGTCCAGCGTAGGCTCGCGGACAAGAAGATCAACAGCGTCATCGTGCCCCCCTATTACTGGGGCGTGAATCGCGTAACCGGATCGTTTCCGGGCTCGATCGATATTCGTCCCGAGGTGATGACGGAATTGATGACGGACGTGTTCCGCAGTCTGGCGAAGGCGGGATTCGGGAAAGTGTTCTGCATCACCGGTCATTACGATGCGGCCCATAGCCGCGCGATCGTCGACGCAGTCCGACGCGCGAATAGTGCCTCAGACATCAAGGTCCATTACGTGGTGCCAAGGCCACTGGGAGATCGCATTGGACTCAAGTCTACTGAGCCTGGCTTTATCCTCGTGGATTTCCCCGCGGAGACTGTTCCTTCTCACCCCGATCTGCACGCCGGGGAAGCTGAGACGTCAATGCTTCTCAGCATTGCCCCTAACCTCGTGCGTATGGAAATCGCCCGGTCGCTCAAACCAACGGATCTGACATCCCCGGACGTCGCGACATGGCGCAAGGGCTACGAACATGCCAAAGAGGTGACGCCTCTTGGCTACCTCGGCGACCCCGCAAGTGCTCGGGCGGCGGGCGGAGCCGACCGCACCGCACGACAAGCAGCGGCCTACGCCGATGCCATTGCGGCCGCCGTCAAATGAATGTAGCCCCAGGGGCAAGCCGTACTTCCTCAGCTTTCTCTTCAGGAGCTGAGGCTTGGTAACAGCGTTAGTAGAGGTCCGCATCGGCGGCACGGAGGTCCGTGCAAGGACTTTCCCGTCATCGTAACTCGCTGCTCCGCAAAGAAAAATCGAAAAAGTCTCTTCGTACCGATGATTTTCGGTGCGCCTGGCGGTTTCACAATTGAAACCGGCTGGCGCCGGTATGAACAGGAAGAAGACGATGAGTAATCCGAGCTTCAGCACGACCATGCTGATCGATCAGTCTGCAGCAGAGGCCTTCGCGGCCATCAACGATGAGTGCTTCGACGTCTGTTCGAGCGCTTGGCTCTCGTTGCTGAACGACAACTTGCACAACCTGATCGCGAGTGGAGTTGGAACGAGGGGCGCGCAATGAGTAACCAACAGATCATGAAGCGTTGGGAGATATCGGCGCCCGGGCGGAAGAATCTATCGATGCGTATTCTGCCGATCCCTCAACCTCAGAGCGGCAGTGTTCTGGTCAAAGTAGCGGCCGTCGCCCTGAACAGCCGCGACTCCCATGTGATCGACAATGGCATGGGGCTGCCGCTCGAGTTTCCATTCGTTCCCGCTTCCGATATGTCAGGCACAGTCGTGGCGGTGGGGACCGGCGTCACCCGATTCAAAGAAGGAGATCGCGTCGTCTCGACATTTGTGCCGGACTGGATAGACGGACCACCGCGGGGAAGCGCGCGAGCGCCGAGTCCAACATTAGGCGGTCCTTACCAGGGCGTTCTGGCTGAGCTTGTCACGCTCTCCGAAGCGTGGCTCGTTCAGGCGCCATCGAGCATCGATGATGATGAGGCGTCCACACTTCCATGCGCCGGACTGACGGCGTGGAGTGCGCTCGTCGAG
>Ga0207641_10002200_pt1 | contig 18338 bp, 8 predicted proteins | sample KBSSwiS62_FD_184306 | JGI IMG/M metagenome (GOLD analysis project Ga0207641, IMG submission 184306) | Switchgrass rhizosphere microbial communities from Kellogg Biological Station, Michigan, USA - KBS Switchgrass S6-2 (SPAdes) (version 2) | ecosystem: Host-associated > Plants > Roots >... | reverse complement strand
CTCTTCGACCTGATGGCGAAATTTGCCGGCTACGGATTCAACAAGTCGCACGCCGCGGCGTATGCGCTGCTTGCCTACCAGACCGCCTACATGAAGGCGCACCACCCGGCGGCGTTCCTGGCGGCGCTCTTGAACGCGTGGCCGATGGGCTTCTACCACCCGGCCACGCTCGTCAAGGACGCGCAGCTGCATGGCACGCGCGTGCTGCCCGTGGACGCGACGCGCTCGGGCTGGATGTGCCGGTGGGAGGGGGGCGCCGTGCGGCTCGGTATGCGCTTCGTGAAGGGCCTGCGCAGCGAAGCGGGGGAATCGGTCGAGCGCGCGCAGTCGGAGCGTCCGTTCGCGACGATCGACGACCTCGCGCGGCGGGCGGTCCTCAGACCCGGGGACCTGGAGCTGCTGGCGCATGCCGGCGCGCTCGCCGCCTTCGGCAGGACGCGGCGGGCGGCGCTGTGGCAGGTCGCGAAGGTCGCGCGCAAGGCCGGGCCGCTCTTTACCGAGGTTCCGACGGACGACGCATCCCCCCTGACGGACATGTCGCCGATCGAGGAGACGCGCGCCGACTACGTCGCGACCGAAATGACGACGGGGCCGCACATGCTCGCGCACCTGCGCGAAGGGTTGCGCCGGCGCGGCGTGACGTCGGCGGCCGAGCTGCTCCAGCACGAGGACGGCGAACGCGTTACGGCGGCCGGCGCGGTCATCGTGCGTCAGCGGCCAGGCACGGCGAAGGGCTTCGTCTTCCTGACGCTCGAGGACGAGACCGGGATGCTGCAGGCCATCGTGCGACCGGACCTCTTCAAGGCCCAGCGCGCGGTGGTCGTCGGCTCGGGCGCGCTCGTCGTCGAGGGCCGGCTCCAGCGCCAGGACGGCTCGATGTCCGTCCGGGCCGAGCGATTCTGGACGGTCCCCGAGTTCGAGCGGATGCCGAGCCATGACTTTCGGTAGGGCATGTAACGCGGCCTGTGTGTCCCGGGTGTCGTAGGGGCGGCCCTTGGGCCGCCCGGGCGGGGCAAGCCCCGCCCCTACGGCCCCGATTCGAAGTCGGCGGCAACTTTCGCTGCTTCGTCCCGTAGGATCCTCTTAATGCGCCCCCGCTCCATCGCCGCCCTGGCCGTGCTGTGCGCGTCCGGGCTCATGGCCGAGGAGCTGCCGGTGCCTCCGAAGATGTCCCTGCCGCGGATCACGAGCCCCATCAAGATCGACGGAGACTTGTCGGATCCGGGTTGGAACGAAGCAGCGGTCATCGAGACGTTCTACGAGTTTCAACCAGGCGACGGCACCGTGCCGCCCGTCAAGACGATCGCGCGCGTGGGCCGGGACGACAAGTTCTTCTACGCGTCCTTCTGGTGCGAGGAGCCGGACGTCTCGAAGATCCGGGCGCCGTTCGTGGACCGCGACGGCATCACGGACCAGCAGGACTACGTCGGCGTCCTGCTCGACGTGGACAACGCGCGGCGCGCCGCCGTGGACTTCTGGATCAGCCCGCGCGGCATCCAGACCGACTCGATCCTGAACGAGTCTCCCTTCGGCGAAGACAACGCGCCGGACTACTTCTGGCAATCCGCCGGCAAGATCGGCGCGGGCTCGTGGACGGCGGAGGTCGCGATCCCGCTCGCCTCGCTGCGCTACCCGAACAAGGATCCCCAGGACTGGGCGCTCATGGTGTACCGGGTGTGGCCGCGCGAGTACAACTACCAGTTCTACAGCGTCCGCATGCCGCGCGGCTCGAGCTGCTTTCTCTGCTGGTCCGCGACGGTCGAGAAGATCGCGGGGCTGCCGCAGGGGATGCACTACGTCTTCGCGCCGTTCGCCGCCGGGTTCTCCGACCAGGTCTACCCGGGCACGGACGGGTACACGGGCGACGGCACGGTGACCAAGGGCAAGATCGGCATGGATCTCAAGTGGCTTCCCGACGCGGGCACGATCGTGGACGCGACGATCAACCCGGATTTCTCGCAGGTCGAGGGCGACGTCGTTCAGATCGGGGTCAACGAGCGGTTCGCGCTCTTCTACCCGGAGAAGCGGCCGTTCTTTCTCGAGGAAGTGAACCTGCTGCAGACGCCGATCCAGGCGATCTACACGCGGACGATCACCAATCCGCTCTGGGGCGCGCGGCTGACCAGCCGCTCCGGGCAGAATTCCTACACCGTGCTCGCGACCGACGACCGCGGCGGGGGAACGGTCATCATCCCGGGGCCCGTGTTTTCGGACGCGGCGCCGCAGGACATCAAGTCCTACGTGGGCATCGGCCGCGTCCAGCACGACCTGGGGCCATCGTTCGTCAGCTTCCTCGGCACGGCGCGCGTGGGCGAGGACGGTTCGTACAACTACGTCTTCGGCAGCGACTTCCAGTGGCGGCCCAACGACGCGGACCTGGTGACCGGGCAGTACCTCTACAGCTTCACGGAGGTCCCCGATCGTCCGGACCTCTACGCGGGATGGAACGGGCAGAAACTCTCGGGCTTCGGCATGACGGCGAGCTGGAGCCACTCGAGTTACCACTGGGACTGGCTCGCGCAGTACGACAACTTCGCGACGGGCTTCCGCGCCGACGACGGCTTCGTGCCGCAGGTCGGATACAGCCAGGAGACCTGGAGCGCCGGTTACCGGATCTATCCCACCGGCTTCTTCTCGCGGCTGCGCTTTCTCACGGGCGGCAACTACGCGACCGAGCGCGACGGATCGCTGATCTCGCGCAAGGCGTTCCCGGGGATCTCGTTCCAGGGAGGAGGCAGCCTGCGCGCCGAGTTCGACTACAACTTCGAGTCGGTCGCGATCGACGGGCAGAACCTCGACTACGACCGCCTCATCTGGACGATCACGGCGTCGCCGACGGGATTCCTGCCCGTCGTCGGTGTCGCGGGCAATTACGGCAAGCAGCCGGACGTGGTCAACGCGCGCGTCGGGACGGGCGGCGACATCCTCCTGACGGCCCTCATGCGGCCCACCGACCACCTCGGTCTCGACATCCGCCTCGAGCGGCGCTGGATCGACGAGACGCTGTCGGATCGCTCCGGCCGGCTCTTCACCGCCGACGTGGCGCGCCTGAAGGCGGTGTACGTCTTCACGCCGCAGCTGCTCCTGCGGTTGATCGGCCAGTACGAGGACATCACCAGCGATCCCGCGTTGTGGATCGACCCCGTCCCCCGGCACGACGGCGGCTTTGCCGGCTCGGCGCTCCTGTCGTACAAGCTGAACTGGCAGAGCGTCCTCTTCGTCGGCTATGGCGATGCGCGCGCGCTCGACGAGACGGGCACGCTCGTGCGGGCGGGAAAGCAGTTCTTCATCAAGGCCTCGTACGCGTTTCAGAACTGAGGCGCCGGGAACTCTTGACGACAAGCGGTGTCCCGTCTTGACAGAATGCTGGAAGTGTCTTCCCGCCCGACCTTGATCCGCGCCGCCGTCCTGCTGGCCGCCCTCGCGGCGCTGGCCGTCGTTCCCGTCCAGCGCGCTCCCGAGCCCGTGGCGACCTGGGCCGGGGTGGACGCGCTCGTCAAGGACCAGAAGTTTGCCGAGGCGGAAAAGAAGGTCGACGGGATCCTCCGCGCGGCCGCGAAGCGCAAGGACGAAAGCGACTGGACGAAGGCGTTGATCCGCAAGGTGCAGCTCGAGACCGGGCTGCACGGATACGAGACGGCGGTGCGGACGCTCAAGAGCGAGCCCTGGCCGACGGGACTGCTCGCGCAGACGACGCTCGACCTCTTCTACGCGCAGTGCCTCGTCCAGTACGAGCGCACGTATTCCTGGCAGATCGCGACCAGGGAGAAGATCGAGTCCTCCGGGCCCGTCGACCTGAAAGCCTGGACGCGCGATCAAATCGTCGGCGAGGCCGAGAAGGCGTTCCGACGCGCGTGGGCCCGCCGCGCGGACCTCGGCGTTCTTCCGGTGGGTGCCCTCAGCGAGTACGTCGACCCGAACAATTACCCGGAAGACGTCCGCGGCACGCTGCGCGACGCGGTGTCCTATCTCTTCGCGCAGATGCTCGCGGACTCTTCGCTGTGGACGCCGGCGCAGTCGAACGACGTGTATCGGCTGGACGTGGGGACCCTGCTTGCGAGCGAGGGTCGGGATGCCGACGCCACGCTGGCAGACGAGGCGACCCCTCCGCTGGAGAAGTTCGTCGCGGTTCTCGGGGACCTCGAATCCTGGCACCGAGCGGAAGGACGGCCTGCCGCCGAGCTCGAGGCGCGCCTCGAGCGATCACGCGGCTTGCACGCCGTGTTCATCGAGGAGACCGTTCGCGCCCTGATCCGCAAGGATCTCGAAGCGCGCCTGGCGCGCTTTCGCAGCGTCCCGTGGTGGTCCATGGGAATGGCGGAGCTCGCCGCGTTCCGCCAGGCCGAGGACGCGCCCGACAACCTCGTCCGGGCCCGCGCGGCGGCGCTCGATGCGGCCGGCGCGTACCCCCAGTCGCCCGGTGGGAGGCGGGCGAGCGGGATCGTGGCGGCTATCGAGGCGCCCGACTACCAGCTCGCCGCGATGACCTCGGACGCCCCGGACCGCCGGTCGATCCAGGTGACCCACAAGAACCTGCCGCGGCTCTATTTCCGCGCATTTCACCTGGATCTCGAGGACCGCGCCGGCACCGGCAAGGACTTCAGTCTCCTGCCGTCGAGAGGCGTCGTCCAGGAGCTCCTGCGGTCGGCGAAACCGGGAGCGCAGTGGGATGCGCCCCTGCCGCAGACGACCGACTTCAAGCAGCATCGAACCTTCGTCACCCCGCCCCTGGGCGCCCGCGGGCTCTGGATCGTCGCGGCTTCCGCGCGCCCCGACTTCGCCGAGAAGGACAATCGCGTCACTTCCGTTTCGATCGTTCTCGGCAACCTCGTCCTTCTCGCGCGCACGGAAGCTTCATTCGTCGAAGCGCGCGTCGTGTTCGGGGACACGGGGCGCCCGGCGCGGGGCGTGGACGTGCGGCTGTACTCCCATGGCTGGAAGGCGGGCTTTCACCCCGTGGTGGCTTCGAAGAAGAGCGATGCGGACGGGGTGGCGCGCTTCGATTACGACCCGACGCTCGGCCAGCGCACGTTCTTTCTCGTGGCGCGCAGCGGTGGCGACGCCGCGCTCGACGCCAACGCCTTTTCCCTCACCGCGCCCGGCGCGCCGCGGGAGGCGACGGCGTCCCTCGTCTACACCGATCGCGCGATCTACCGTCCGCAGCAGAAGGTGCTCTGGAAAGTGGTCGCCTACCGGGGAAGGGCCGACCTCGGGCGATTCGAGACGACGTCCGCCACGCCGGTGACCGTCCTGCTGCGCGACCGCAACGGCGAGGTCGTGGAGTCCAGGATGGCGACAACGAATTCCTACGGGTCGGCGGCCGGAGAATTCCTGATTCCGTCAGGCCGGACCCTCGGTGGATGGGCCGTCGAGTGCACGCCGACCGGCGCCGCCGGAATCCAGGTCGAGGAATACAAGCGCCCGACCTTCGAGGTGAAATGGGATGAACCGAAGGCGGCGCTGCGCCTGAACCGGCCGGCCACGCTCGTCGGATCGGCGCGCTATTACTTCGGCCTTCCGGTTACGACCGGCACGGCGCGCTGGCGGGTCCTGCGGCAGCCCCGGTTTCCCCCGTGGTGGGAGTGGCGACACGCGTGGCGGGGCCTCGACGGCGGCCAGATGATCGCGCAGGGGATCTCGCCGCTCGGGGCGGACGGGACCTTCGAGGCCAGCTTCGAGGCCGCGGCCGACGAGCGCGGCGCGGACGCGCAGGATCTCTGCTATTCCTTCCACGCGTTTTTCGACGTGACGGACGAGGGCGGCGAGACGCGGTCCGGAGACCGCTCGTTCAGCCTGTGCTCCACAGCGATCGTCGCGTCGGTGCGGATGGACTCGGGATTCTTCCGCGAGGGGGTGCCCGGCGCGCTGACCGTGGCCCGCACGGATCCCGATGGCGCGCCGCGGGCCGGAACGGGGACGTGGCGGCTGGTCGCCATCGCGGAGCCGGCGGAGACGCTTCTGCCGTCCGAGGAACCCGCGTACCCGCAGTTCGACGACGTCATCACGACGCCGGGCGACCGGCTGCGGCCCCGATGGGATCGAACGGACGTCGCCGCGGCGGTGTTGCACGGCTGGCCCGATGGCCCCGAGCGGGCGCAGGGGACACTGGTTCACGACGCGAAAGGGGAGGCGCGGCTCGCACTTCCGGCACTGCCCGCCGGCGCATGGCGGATCCACTACGAGACGCGCGACGATTTCGGCGGCGTGCGGCGGGTGGACCAGGATTTCCTGGTCGCCGGAAAGAAGATGCCGGTCAGGCTGCCCGGCGTCATTCGCGTCGAGCGGGAAACCGTCGACGCGGGGCAGGTCGCCAGAGTTCTCGCCTTCTCGGGCCTGCCGGGACAGACCTTCTTCCTCGAGACGTTCAGCGCCGGCCGCGTCATCGCAAGCCGCATGTTGACGGGCGAGGACGACAGCCTGATCGAAATGCCCGTGGGCGAGAAGGACCGCGGAGGGTTCGAGGTCCGCCTGTCGCTCGTCAGCGACCACCAGCTCGTGACGGACAGCGCCCGCATTCTGGTCCCGTGGAGCGACAAGGAGCTCGCGGTCTCGTTCGCGACGTTCCGCGACCGGATCCGCCCGGGCACGAAGGAAACCTGGCGCGTGACGGTGAAGGCGCCTTCGGGAGTGCCGGTGGAGCCGGCTGCCGCGGAACTGCTCGCCTACATGTACGACCGCAGCCTCGACGTGTACGCCGGGCACTATCCGCCCAATCCGCTCTCGCTCTATCCGGACCGCGCCCAGGGCGGCTATCTCCGCTCCAGCCTCGCTGAGGCCGGCGGCCTCTGGGTCTTCGGCAGCGACTTCGGGTACCGGCCGTCGGCCGAGAACCTTCACGGCGATCGGCTGAAATTCCTCGACGGGTACGGCATCGGAGGCCCGGGATCGCGCGGCGGAATGATGGCGAAGACGATGCGGTCGGAAGTCCAACTCGACGCGGCGGCCGCGATGGCGCCCGTGGAGGGTGGCGTCCCGGGCGGCGTCATGGGCGGCGTCGTCGGCAACGCCGAGGCGGTGGCCCCGGCGTCGGCACCGCAGCCGAGCCGCGGGCCGACGGCGACCGGCGAAGGGCCGCGCCCGATCGAGCTGCGCAGCGACTTTTCCGAAACGGCGTTCTGGAAGCCGCAACTCCTGACCGAGGCGGACGGGTCGGCCGTGATCGATTTCCAGGTGCCGGACTCCGTGACGTCCTGGAACGTCTGGGTGCATGCCATCACGCGGGACTTCAAGTCGGGCTCGGTCCACCGGGAGACGCAGAGCGTCAAGGACCTGATGGTGCGGCCGTACGTGCCGCGGTTCCTGCGCGAGGGCGACGCGGCGGAGCTGAAGGTCGTCGTCAACAATGCCTCGGCCGGCCCGTTGTCGGGCACGGTCGCACTCGACATCCTCGACACGGAGACGAACACGAGCGCGCTCGCGGCGTTCGGGCTGACGGCGGAGAAAGCCACGGTCGCGTTTTCCGCGGCGGCCGGCGGCAGCGCGAACGCGACGTTCGCGATCCTGACTCCGAAGCGGGTCGGCTCCTACGCGATCAAGGCGACGGCGGTCTCCGGCGACTTCTCGGACGGCGAGCTGCGGCCGGTGCCGGTGCTGCCGGGGCGGATGCAGCTGGCGCAGTCGCGGTTCGTCGCGCTTCAGGAGGGCGAGCGGCGCACGATGACGTTCGCCGACATGGCGAAGACCGACGACGCCAGCCGCATCGACGAGCAGCTCGTCGTCACGGTCGACGCGCAGCTCTTCTACTCCGTGCTGAACGCCCTGCCGTACCTGGTCAATTACCCCTACGAATGCACGGAACAAACGATGAACCGTTTCGTCTCGACCGGGATCGTGTCGTCGCTGTACCGCGACTACCCGGCCGTGGCGAAGATGGCCGAGGAAATGTCGAAGCGCGAGACGCCGCTCGAGTCCTGGGCGGCGCCGGACCCCGCGCGGCAAATGGCGCTTGAGGAGACGCCGTGGCTCGAGGCGGCAAGAGGCGGCAGGGACGCGGGCTCGGGGCTCGTGAAGGTGCTCGACCCGCGGATCGCGAAGGCGCAGCGCGAGACCTCGCTCGCGAAGCTGCGCAACGCGCAGACGGCCTCGGGTGCCTTCCCCTGGTGGTCGGGCGGACCACCGTCACCGTACATGACGCTCGACATCCTGTACGGGATGGCGAAGGCGTCCGAGTTTGGCGTCGACGTCCCGAAGGACATGGTGGCGAAGGGCTGGGGCTACCTCGCCGCCCATTTCCGCGACGAGTATGCGAAGCGCATGGCCGAGGACAAGTGCGACTGGGAGTGGCTGACGTTCCTCGACTACGTCGCGACCTCCTATCCGGATCCGTCCTGGATGGGCGCCGCGCTGACGCCGGCCGAGCGCTCGTCGATCCTCGCGTTCTCGTTCAAGCACTGGAAGCAGCACTCACCGTACATGAAAGGCCTGCTCGCGCTGACGCTGAAGCGCTCGGGCCGCCCGAAAGACGCCGCGCTCGTGTGGGCGAGCGTCATGGACTCCGCGAAGACCGACCGCGACCTCGGCACGTACTGGGCTCCGGAGGACCACTCCTGGCTCTGGTACAACGACACGATCGAGACGCAGGCGTTCGCGCTGCGCACGCTCATGGAGCTCGATCCGTCCGACGCGCGCCGCCACGGTCTGGTGCAGTGGCTCTTCCTCAACAAGAAGATGAACCAGTGGAAGTCCACCCGGGCGACCGCCGAGGTCATCTACTCGCTCGTCTGGTACCTGAAGAAGGAGGGCGCGCTCGGCGGCCGCGAGGACGTGTCGGTCGAGACCGGAGGGCAGAAGACGACGTTCGCGTTCGAGCCGGATCGGTACACGGGCATGCGCAACCAGGTCGTCATTCCGGGCGAGAAGATCGACCCGAAAACGGACTCGACGATCACCGTCTCCAAGGGCGGCAAGGGTCTGGCCTTCGCCTCGGCCACGTGGAACTTTTCGACCGAGAAGCTCCCGTCGGAAGACCGCGGCGACTTTTTCGCCGTGTCGCGCAAGTACTTCAGGCGCGACGCGTCGGCCTCGGGCTTCACGCTCACGCCGCTGTCCGAGGGCGCGACGCTCGCTCCCGGCGACGAGGTCGAGGTCCAGATCTCCCTTTCCGCAAAGCACGCCGCCGAGTACGTCCACCTGCGCGATCCGCGCGCGGCGGGGCTGGAGCCGGGCGTCGTCGTCTCGGGCTACAAGTGGGACCTCGGGATCTCCTGGTACGAGGAGACGCGGGACTCGGGGACGAACTTCTTCTTCGAGCGACTGCCGGCGGGGCAGTACACGCTCAAGTACCGCGTGCGCGCGAACATGGCGGGGACGTTCAAGGTCGGCCCGGCGACGGTGCAGTCGCTCTACGCGCCGGAGTTCAATGCGTACTCGAGCGGGGCGACGGTGACGGTGAGGTAGACCCGCGGCGCTGAGAGTTCGTTGGGACCGTAGGGGCGGCCCTTGGGCCGCCCGGGCGGGGCAAGCCCCGCCCCTACGGCACCTTGCGCCGGATCCGGTTCGCGAGCAGCGTGATCTCCACCGTCACCATGTTCCCGACCGCCTTCGCCTCGGTGTTTCCGGCCCACTCCATCCCGTACTGACGGCGGTCGAACTGGAAGCTGGTGTGGAGCCCGATGTGCTCGTCGGGGTTGGGGTCCTCGAAGCGGCCCTCGATCGTGAAGGGCAGGGTGATGTCCTTCGTCACGCCGTGGAGCGTGAGCGGACCGACGGCCTCCCACTTGTCGCCGGACTTGCGCACCGAGCGGCTCCGGAACCGGATCTCCGGGTATTTCGCGGCGTCGAAGAACGCGGGCGTCTTCAGCTTCGCGTCCCACGCGTCGTTGCCGGTGTCCACGCTGCCCATCTCGATGACGGCCGTGACGCTCGCCTGCGACAGATCCGGGTTCTTCCCGGCGCGCACGGTGACGTCGTACTTCACGAACTTGCCGGTCACCTTCGACACGACCATGAGCGGGACGCTGAACTGGACGTTCGAGCCCGCGGTGTCGATCGCGTACTCCGCGGCGTGGAGCGAGGCGGCCGCGAGCAGAAACGCCGCGGCGAGGATCAGCCGGCGGCTCATTCCGGCACGGCCGTCTTCGTCGAGGCGCCGGCGCTCGCGGCGCGAAAGACGAGCGTCACGAGGCCGAGCCGGATCGAGTCGCCGTCGGTGAGCGGCGTCGGCTTGTCGATGCGCCGGTCACAGGCGAAGGTGCCGTTCTTGCTTCCCAGATCCTCGAGGGTCGCGTTGTCGCCCGAGAGCGTGAGCCGCGCGTGGCGCCGCGACACCGAGGCGTCGGGAATCGCGCCGCGCGGCCCGGGGTCGCGCCCGAGCACGTTTTCCCCCTCGTAGAGTGGAACCTCGACGAGGCCCCAGACCAGCCGGGCACCGGAGGCCGCCGCGCCCTGCTCCTCGAAGGCGTAGCCGAATCCGTGCACGGTGCGGATCAGCCGCGGCTCCCGCGCCGACTCGCCGAGCCCGGCGCGCAGCTCGTTGACGAGCGTGGTCAGGCTCGTATCGGAGACGAAGGTGTCGGGCCAGAGCGCCTCCTGGAGCTCGTCCTTGGACAGCGCGCGGGGACGGTTCTCGGCCAGCAGCTGCAGGAGCTGAAAGGCCTTCGCGGAGACGTGGAGCGGTTCATCGCCGCGGAAGACCTGCCGCCGGTCGGTGTCGAGCGTGACGGGGCCAAGGAAAAGTCGCATCTGAGAATTTCCTGAGGATTCTACAAGGACCGCGGTCGCCCGCCAGAGACACACTGCGGGCATTCGCGAAGGGAGGCGTCATGCGGGCAGTGCAGAGTCGTTGGGCTGTGTACCGTGCGCTCGTGCTTGGGATTCTCTGGGTATCGCTCGCTGCGGCCGCGAGCGGCCAGGCCATGGCCGCCGCGGAGCGCCAGCAGCTCGTCGAGAAGCTCGACGCGAGCCAGAAGAAACTCTTCGCCGCGCTCCATGGCGTCTCGGAAACCCAGTGGCATTGGAAGGGGGCTCCGGACAAGTGGTCCATTGCCGAGGTTGCCGACCACATCGACCTGGCGGAGGTCAAGACGCCGCAGCTCGTGCACGACATGGCGACCAACGCGCCGGCCACCCCGGAAAAGAAGGCCGAGGTATCGGGCAAGGACCTGCGCGTCGCGTCGGAGATCCCCGACCGGACGCAGCACCGCATGATGCGGCCGGACTTTCTCGCGCCGACGGACCGCTGGCCGAGCCCGGCCGCCCTCGAAAAGGACTTCCTCGCCAACCGCGCGAAGACACTCGCCTACGTCAAGACGACGCCGGACGACGTGCGTTCCCACATGGCGCCGCATCCGGAGATGGGCGTGATGGACGGCTACCAGTGGCTCCTGCTGATCGCCGCCCACTGCGAACGCCATACGGCGCAGATCCTCGAGATCAAGGCGATGCCGGGATATCCGAAGCCGTGAAGTCCAAGACCGACCGCGCGGACGTCCGCGTTGCCTTCTGATGTGGCTCGCGAAAGGCTACGGCGCCCCGCGGCGCGGCGGTGAGGGCAGGCCTGCGATTCCGTCCACGCGGACGAGGTCGGACGGCTGCTCGGTCGGAGACAGGATGATCCGGCGTCCGTCGGGAGAGATCGCGAAGCCATCCACGGTGTAGTCGGCGTCGAAGCCGGCGACCTTGCGGATCGTCCGGGACGTATCGCGGTCCGCCGCGAAGTCCTGCGCGAAGACGCCGGTCGTTCCCACGTCGTCGGCGCCCGTGAAGACGAGGAGGCGGCCATCGGGCGAGAAGCGCAGGCGGCCCGTCGCCTGGCCCGTGGCCGGATTCATGATCAGGGGTCGGGAGAAAGCGAGCGGCTTTCCGTTGGCGAAGTCGAGGACGACGAGCTTCTGGTCGCCCCCGAGGGAAATGGCCGCGACGTACGTTCCGTCGGGAGACAGATTCGGATCGCGGAACGTCCCCGCCACGATCTGCCGCGGCTCGGAGCCGTCGATTCGCATCACCCAGATGCCGGCGGTCGATGCGCCGTAGGCGCCGTAGACGACCGACTTCCCGTCCGCGGTGACCGTGGGGTTTTCCGCATCGCCGGGTGAGGTGGCGCCGGCGCGCGCGGCCGCTTCCTTGTCGTGCGACAGCTGGCGAGGGTTCGTGCCGTCCGGTTTGGAGATCCAGATCTCGTAATTGCCGGTCCGGTTGGAGCTCCAGAGCAGAGACTTGCCGTCCTTCGTGAGGAACGGATCCCAGTCGTCCGCCGGGTCGTCGGTCAACCGCCGCACGGCGCCCGTCGCCGGGGTCAACTCCCAGATGTCCATGTTGCCGTCGCGATTGGAAGTGAAGACGACCCGCTGGCCGTCGGGCGAGTAGAACGGTTGGCGGTCGACGCCGTAGCCGCGGGTCAGCCACCGGGTGTCCGCGCGCGTGGCGAAATCCGTGCTCGTCGCGAACGACTGTTCGCGCAGGTTCGCGCGGATCGAATTGGCCTGGTAGACGAGGCTGCCCGGGCCCACGGAGTCGAGCGTGAATCCGAGGTTCAAGGCTCGCAGGAGCATGCGCGCGGCGCCTGACGAGACGTCCTGCAGGACGATGCGTCCGCTCGTCGAGAAGTAGCCGGGGTCGCTCTGCATGTAGACGATTCCGCGGCCGTCGCCCGTCCAGATCGCGGTGGAGACGAGGCCAGTGGCGCCGGCCGGGGAGAGGACGCGCGCAGGCCCTCCCGCGACGGGCACGATCGCGATCTGCCAGGGAACTCCGCCGAGCGCTCCGGTGAGACTGTGGGGGAGCGTGATGAATTGCCCGTCGGGCGACCAGCGGGGCGGCGCGGCCACGAGCAGGTCGAAGGACGCGAGCTGCTTTTCGGCGCCGCCGCCGATGGGCGCGACGAGCAGGAGGCCGCCCGAATCCTTGCCATCCTTGCGTGGACGGAGGAAGGCGATCTGTTTCCCGTCGGGCGACACGTCGGCGTCGGAGGCGTTGTCCATGACCTTGCGCGGCTCTCCGCCGACGGCGGCCACGCGATAGACCGCGTCAGCGCTCGCCTCGCGGCGCGTGAAGAAAACCGTCGAACCGTCCGGAGAAAATCGGGGCGCGCGATCGAGCCCCGCCGTGAGCACGGCCTCCGAGCCGTCGGCCAGTTGTTTCAACCAGATCCGCTTTCGACCGCTGCGCTCGGACGTGAAGGCGAGGACTTTTCCGTCGGGCGCGACGGCGGGATCGGCGTCCCGACCCGAATACGTGAGGTAGTGCGGAGAGGGAGGTTCCCACGAGGGCGGCTTCGAGCGCAGGAGCCGGGCCGCCCCTGCGCCGAGGGCGAAGGCCGCGAGCGCGATCGCGAACCGGAGAGGGCCGGAGCGCGCTTTCGCCCCCGCGGGCGCCTGCACGCCGACCGTGCCTCCCGACGTCAGATCGGAAAAGTGCTCGGAGAGCGCGCGCAAGTCGCGGGCGAGATCCCTCGTCGCCGCGTACCGGTCCTCGGGGTCCTTGGCGAGACAGCGCTCGACGATCCAACGCAGCGCCGTTGGCGTGTCCGGCGCGGCGGCCGAGATCGGCTGCGGCTCTTCGCGGATGATCGCAACGAGCGATTCGGCGGGCGTCTTGCGGCGCCATGCGCGCCTGCCCGTGATCATCTCGTAGAGGATCGTGCCGAGCGAGAACTGGTCGCCGCGAAAATCCACCGGCTGCCCCGAGGCTTGCTCGGGCGACATGTAGCCGACCGTGCCGAGGACGGTGCCGGCCTCGGTGCCCGTGATCCCGGCCGAGACGGTCTGGTCCTCGGCGGATCCCCCGTAGGACGCCGTCTTCGCCAGGCCGAAGTCGAGGATCTTGAGCGTCCCGTCCTTCGTGACCATCAGGTTTTCGGGCTTCAGGTCCCGGTGCACGATCCCGCGCGCGTGAGCGGCCGCGAGGCCCTCCGCTGCCTGCGCCGCGAGCTGCAAGGTCTTCTTCGGCGGCAACGCCCCCGCTTCCAGGAGCTCGCGGACCGTCCTGCCGTCAACGAGCTCCATGAGGATGTAGGACTGGCCGTCCAGGTCGCCGAGATCGTGGATGGTGATGATGTTGGGATGGTTCAGCGCCGACGCGGCGCGGGCCTCGGCCCGAAAGCGCGCGAGGAAATCCTTGTCTTTGGAGAGCGCGATCGGAAGGACCTTGATCGCGAGCTCGCGGTTCAACTTGGGGTCGCGCGCCCGGTACACCTCGCCCATCCCGCCTGCTCCGAGGCGCGACAACACCTCGTACGGGCCAAGCTTCGTGCCTGCAGCAAGCGTCATGGGGAGCGGGGATTATGCCGGATTCGACTGGATCAGCGCCCGGGCATCAACCCGTACTTCGCGAGGAACCGCGCGCACCGCGTTCGAGCTCCGATCCGTCTAATCGGCCGGCCAGTCGCCGTGCCCGCCGCACTGGATCGTGACGAACATGGCTTTTCCTCCCGAATTGAGTGGGGAGGAGTCTAGCGGGATCCGCTCGCTTCCTTCTTCGCCGGCCGGTAGATCGCGTCGAAGCCCTTGGTCCAGGTCTTCCCGTCGTCCTGCGACGTCTCGATCACGTGGTGCACCGTGCCGTCGGGAAGAGGGGTCAGCCGGCAATGGGTGAGCTTCTTCTTGCCGTCGGGCGTGATGTTCTCGCCGGCGTAGCGCATCTCGCCGTCCTTGACCTCGCCCAGGTACCAGACGACGCCGCCGTTCTCGTCCACCCAGTTCTGCTTCCACTTGCCGACGGCCGGATCGAAGTAGTTGAGACTCTTTCCGGAGTTGCCGTATCCGTCGGTCCAGTTCTCCATGATCAGGCAGCCCTCGAGCTGTCGCTCGATCCGGTTGTGCCCCACCTGCTGCGTGCCGGAGAACACGTCCCAGTCGCCGACCCAGAAGTCGAACGCGCGGTAGCGCGCGTCGGTGGCGCAGGGATGCGCCTTGTCCTCGGCCCTTTTGCGCAGGGCGGCGAACCGCGGGTCGGACTTGAGGGACGCCATCGCGGGATGCGTGTCGAGAACCTGGACCGGAAGCCCCGCGTCGACGGCGCCGTTCAGTGCCTCGAACGCGCCGCCGGTGTCGCCCGACAGCGCCTTCGCGAATCCGAGCGCCGCGAGCCCGCGCGTCGGCGGAAAGCCGAGGTCGAGCGCCTTCTGGAGGGATGCGACCGCTTCCCCGTACTGTTTCAGGCCGCGCTGCGCGACCCCGAGGTGAAACCAGCCGTCTGCGTTCTTCGGCTCGGCGGCGACGATCCGCGTGTAGGCGGACGCCGCGGCCGCCCAATCGCCGGCGTCGAACGACTTTTCCGCGTCCGCGGCGGACTGGGCGCCCGCTGCCGAAGCCAGCAGGAGCAGTGCGAGACCGATCATCGGCACGAGGGTGTGGCGCTTCGCGTGCATTTCGCCTCCTGGTTCTGCCCTGCATACGGAAAGCGCGCGACGGAGTTGCGCCCGGTCCCTCCCGGAGCGGCGTTCGTCCCCGGGCGGGATAAGATCCGGCCACTTTTTCGGAGAAAAACAGATGAAACGTGCCCTCGCGATCCTCGCGCTCGTCGCCCTGCCTGCATCGGCTCAGGTGCTGCCCGGCCACCGCCTCCCCGAGGGGCCGGAGCGACCCGTGCGGGATCGGGCGTACCACATCAAGAGCTACAAGGCGGAGCTGCGGTTCGACATGGCGAAGGAGGAGATCGCGGGCGTCGCGACGGTGACCTTCGAATCCCTGCGCGCTTCCCTGACCGACCTCTCGCTCGACGCGGCGCGCCTGCGGATCGACAAGATCGAGCGCGACGGCAAGTCGCTCGCGTTCACGCTCGACCCGAAGGGCTTCCGTCTCAACATCGCGCTCGGCGAACCCGTCGTGCTCGGCCGGGATGCGACCGTGAAGATCGCGTACGCGGTCAACCCGCGCGTCGGGATGTACTTCTTTCCGAAGTCGGAGGGGCACGAAGCGCAGGCCTGGAACTACGGCGAGGGCGGTCTCCATTACGCCTGGCTGCCGATCTACAACGACACGAACGACCGCTTCGCGGTCGAGTTCGTCGTCACGGTGCCGCGCGGGTTCACGGCGGTGGGCAATGGCGTGCTGGATCCTCCGCGCGAGAACGCGGACGGCACGCGGACGTTTCGCTGGCTCGAGGAGAAGCCGATCCCCAACTACCTCGTGACGATCGACGTCGGCAATTTCGCCCGCTTTCCGCTGGCCGACGCGAAGGTCGGCTCGACCGCCGTGCCGCTCGCGGTCTGGGGGCGGCCCGGGATCGAGGACGCGGCGAAGTACACCTTCGGCAACACGCCGCAGATGGTCGAGTTCTTTTCCGAGCGGATGGGCTACCCGTACCCGTGGGTCAAGTACGACCAGGTGCTCCTGCGCGACTTCGCGGTCGGCGCGATGGAGACGACGACGATGACCGGTCTGGGCGAGTCGCACCTTCACCAGAAGGGCGATCCGTTCGATTCGTCGCCGGGTTACGAGGAGGCGCTGCCGATCTTCACGTACGAGGACACGATCTCGCACGAGCTCGCCCACCACTGGTTCGGCGACATGGTGACGTGCCGGTCGCTCGGCTCGATCTGGCTGAACGAATCGTTCGCGACCTTCTGGCACACGGTCTGGAACGGCCACGCGCACGGCGAGGACGACCTGACGTACCAGCGCTGGTGGTACCTCAACAAGTACGTCGACTACGTCCGCTCCACGGGCACGGTGCGGCCGATGGAGTTCCTGCACTACCGCGAGCCGACGCAGATGTACCAGACGGAGTCGACGTACGTGAAGGGCTCGCTCGTTCTGCACATGGTGCGCCACTTCATGGGCGATCCCGACTTCTACCGGATGATTTCCGAGTACCTGCACCGGCACGAGTTCTCGTCGGTCGAGTCGGCGGATCTCGCCGAGGCGATCGAGCTCGCGAGCGGGCAGAACTTCTCCTGGTTCTTCCAGGACTGGGTCGTGGGCGGCGGCGGGCATCCGCGCTTGGACGTGTCGTACCGGTGGGTCCCCGAGCGCAAGCAGGTGGACCTGACGGTCAAGCAGATCCAGGCGGACCTCCCGTTCGAAAACGAGTTTCGCCTGCCGGTGGACGTCGAGATCGCGGACGCGTCGGGAGTCAAGACGCACCGCGTCGAGCTCTCGGGCTGGTCCACGACGGTGGCGCTGCCGGCGGCCGGCAGGCCGAGCCGGGTGACGTTCGACAAGGGCGGCTGGCTCGTGTGCGAGGTCAAGTACGAGCGGCCGATCGGAGAAGTGCTCGACGAGCTCGCGCACGGGGACCTCGCGGCGCGGCTGCGCGCGGCGCGGCAGCTCGCGAACGACTATTCCAGGGATCCGCGCGCGGTTTCCGCGCTTTCGGGAGTTCTCGCCGACGCGTCCACCCACTGGGGGCTCAAGCAGGAAGCGGCGCTCGATCTCGGCCGGATGGGCGGTCCGGCGGCGGCCGCGGCGCTCGAGAAGGCGCTGGCGGACCCGGACCCGCGCGCCCGTCGGGCCGTGGCGATCGCTCTCGGCGAGTGCGGGTCGGCCTCCTCCGCTACGGCGCTGCGCCACGCGATCGAGACGGACAAGGCCGAGGACGTGATCGGTGCCGCCGAGATCTCGCTCGGCCGCCTGGGCGTGGCCGGGACGAAGGAATACCTGACGCGCCAGCTCTCGCGTCCTTCGCGGTACTGGGACTCGATCCGCATCGGGGCGCTGGTGGGGCTCGGCAAGCTCTCGGATCCGGCGCTCGTCCCGCTCTTCGACTCCTACCTCGACCCGAAGTACGTTCAGGAAGTGCGCGGCGCAGCCGTCGCGGGATGGACAGCCGCCGCTCCCGACGACCCCAAGCTCGCCGAGCGCCTGCGCGTCCTCACCAGCGACCGCAACCGCCAGATCCGCGAGAATGCCGTCGAACGCCTCGGGGCCCTCCACCGCGAATCGGACATCGCTCTTTTGAAAGAGCTCTCGACCGACCCGGATCCCACCGTTGCCGAGTTCGCCCGTGCGGCAATCGAGGAGACGGAAGGCTTTACGAAGAAGTAAGGCAAGCCCCCCTCACCCCTGCCCTCTCCCCCCCTGAGGGGAGAGGATGAATTTGAGGGAGAGGTGAAGGGGCGCTCCCCCCGATGCTGCCGGCAGCTAGGCTGCTACAGCGCTGTCGCTGACCACGTGCCCGTCGCGGATCTCGACGACCCGCCCCGCCCGACGCGCGAGCGTCATGTCGTGTGTGATCACCACCAGCGTCGAGCCCTGCTGCCAGAGCTCCGTGAAGAGGCTCATGATGTCGCCGCCGGCGGAGGTGTCGAGGTTTCCGGTGGGCTCGTCGTCGAGGACGACGTCCGGCTTCATCGCCAGGGCGCGCGCGATCGCGACGCGCTGCATCTGGCCGCCCGAGAGCTCGGTGGGCTTGTGGTCCATGCGGTCGGCGAGGCCGACCTTGGTCAGCAGCTCCTCGACCCG
>Ga0207641_10002199_pt1 | contig 18341 bp, 7 predicted proteins | sample KBSSwiS62_FD_184306 | JGI IMG/M metagenome (GOLD analysis project Ga0207641, IMG submission 184306) | Switchgrass rhizosphere microbial communities from Kellogg Biological Station, Michigan, USA - KBS Switchgrass S6-2 (SPAdes) (version 2) | ecosystem: Host-associated > Plants > Roots >... | reverse complement strand
ATCCGAAGCGGCAATCGATGCCTGCAGTTGCGTGCCGTTGACGAACGACGTCGGACGAGCGGCGCCGTTCCAACGGACGACCGACCCGCTGACGAACCCGCTACCGTTCACCGTCACGGTGACCGCTGACGCACCGGCCGTGACGCTCGACGGCAACAACGACAGCACACCGGGCACAGGATTCGCGACCACGAACGCCAGGTCACCCGACGTGCCGCCACCCGGAGCCGGCGTCGACACTGACACCTGTGCCTGACCGGCCGCCGCCACATCTGATGCGGCAATCGACGCCTGCAATTGCGTGCCGCTGACGAACGTCGTCGGACGATTGACGCCGTTCCAGCGCACGACCGACGCGTTGGCGAACCCGCTGCCGTTCACTGTCAACGTGAACGCCGGCGCACCAGCCGTGACGCTCGACGGCGACACCGACACCACGCCGGGCACCGGGTTCTCGACCGTGAACGCCAAGTCTCCCGACGTGCCGCCACCTGGCGCCGGCGTCACCACGGACACCTGTGCCGTGCCGGCTGTCGCGACATCCGACGCGGCAATCGACGCCTGCAGCTGCGTACCGCTGACGAACGTCGTTGGACGATTGACGCCGTTCCAGCGCACGACCGACGCGTTGGCGAACCCGCTGCCGTTCACCGTCACGTTGAACGCCGCCGCGCCAGCCGTGACACTCGACGGCGACAGCGACAGCACACCGGGCACCGGATTCGCGATCGTGAACGCCAGGTTTCCTGAAGCGCCGCCACCCGGCGACGGAGTCAACACGGACACTTGTGCCGAGCCGCCGGCTGCGACATCCGCGGCATCGATTGCGGCCTGGAGCTCCGTCGAGCTGACGTACGTCGTCGTCCGGTTCGCGCCATTCCACCGCACCACCGACCATGGCACGAACTGGCTGCCGTGAACGGTCAACGTGAACGCCGAACCGCCCGCCACGACGTTGTCAGGCGAGAGGCTGGACGCGACCGGTGGCGGCGTCAACGCGCGATCGACCGTCACCGCGACGCTCTTCGCCTTCCGCGCGTCATTGACGAACAGCCTGAACTCGTACGTGCCAGGCGTAGTCGGCATCGTCACCGTCCACGTGCGGCTCGTCACGCCCGTTCCGACGAGCGTCTGCTGCAGATACGTGTTGTCGGGCGCACTCGTGGCCGCGAGGGCGAGCCAGTCCGTGGCACCGCCGAAGCCATTGGCGAGCGTCACCGTGACGTCACTGCCGGGTGCAACGCGGGTCGCACTCGGCGTCAGTGTCGCAGACGAATCGATTGTGAACGGCAGAGCGGACGACGTGCCGCCGCCGGGGGCGGGCGTCGACACGCTCACGAGCGCGCTCCCGACGCTGGCGATATCTGCCGCCGCAATTGAAGCGACCAACTGCGTGGCGCTGACAACCTTCGTCGGCCGGGGCGACCCGTTCCACCGGGCGACCGAGAACGCGTCGAAGCCGCTGCCGTCGATCGTCAGCGAAAACGCCGGGTCGCCCGCGTGCGCACCGTTCGGCGTGAGCGACGTGATGCCTGGAACCGGGTTCGGCACGTGCGCGAGCGAGGCCAGCGCCTCGAACAGGCGGAGGCGCGGCACGATCGTGCTGCCAGAAGGCCGCGTGTCGGCAATCGGCAAGCCGGTCCGGCGGAACGCATCGAGAAGGCTGGTGACGTCAGCAGTCGGCGCTGCCTGACGCATGACGGCGAACGCACCACTGACGTGAGCGGCAGCCATCGACGTGCCACTCAGCGGACCGTAGCTGCCGAAGGGCAGCGACGACGCGATCGACTCACCAGGCGCCAGCAGCGACAGCGACGGCGCGACGTTGGAGAAGGCCGAGAGCCGGTCCGCCTTGGTGGTCGAGCCGACGCTGACCGCAGACGAGACGCACGCGGGCGACGCGAGCGCCGATGTTGCGCCCGCGTTTCCGGACGCGACAACAGTGGCGATGCCGACGGCTCTCAGGTTGTCGATCATCGCTTTGTACGGTTCGTCGTCGCACGCGGCAGAGGGCACGTTCGAGCCAAGGCTCAGATTGATCGCGGCGATCCTGTAGTCCCACGAAAGGATGTACAGCTGTTCCAGCGCGGCAAGGATGTCCGAGGAGAATGCCGCCACGCACGGCGCGCCGCCGGCACAGACGGTCGGATCGGTGACCCTCGAGAACGCCTGGACGGCGAGCACAGTGGCGCCCCGGGCAACGCCTGAGAACGACTGGCCTGCCCCGCGGCCATCTCCGGCGGCCACGCCCGCGACGTGTGTCCCATGGAAACAGTCGTCGAAGGGGCACGGCGCTGCTGCGCCTGCGCCGTGTTGTTCATCGAGGTGATTCGGGCAAACGCTTTCACTCACTCCGGCGACGGTGCTCGAATAGCACGCTTCGGCGGCGACCTTGCCGGCCAGAAACGGATGCGTCGCGTCGACGCCGGTGTCGACGATGCCGACGGCGACGCCACTGCCGTCGTAGCCGGCGGACCAGGCCTGATCGGCCTGAACGAGCGGACCGCTGTCGGCGAGATCGGGCCGCGCCAGCGCATCCGGCAGCACCGCTTCGACGTCGCTGGCACTGTCGGCAAGAATCGCAACACTCGACGTCGTCACGTCCATCGCGACGTACGGAATCGTCAGGTACGCGCGCAAGACCCGGTAAGTCCCCGGAGGGAGCTTGGCGAGCAGCTTCTCGCGACGCGAGCCGATGATCTGGCGCTGTGCGAGAACTGCGGTGAGGTTTTTCAACGAGGCCTCGGGCACCGCGCGCGACGGAAGTTTCAGTTCAACGAGAACGCGCACCCAGCCGTTCGGCCGGATTCGCGACTGAATCGCCTGGGAAATCTGCGGTGTCGGTTTGCCTGCCATCGAAGGGGCATCGCTCGACAGCAACACGACGAACGCTGAAAGCACCGTGACGAATATTCCAGCGGGAACCGCCGAGGACCTGGGTCTCATCGTGTCTGCTCCTGCGCACGCCCTGCACACGCGTGCTACAGCTCAGCTGCGCAACGGCTGTGCCGTATTCGCAAGTGCGTCTTAGGTCCTTGATTTCGAGGGACTTGCGGCCACGTGCTGGACGCCGGACCGGATGGTCAGGTGAGCCATCACACGACTCGAACTGACAAAAGTGCGATAACAAATTTGGGCGGGTCAGAATGCCCGCTGATCGGATCAGCGTGGAGAACTCAGATACTTTCGTACGTTCCGCGCCAACCGCCGTGACGCACGGTTCGCCTCGAACAGATGTCCGCGCAGGCTGTGCGTGAAGCCGATGAAGTAAAGCCCAGGATGCGCTGTTGGCTCGCCTGCCGCGCCTCGTGGTTCGCCGCGATCGTCGAGCGCGCCGGGAATGTCGACGAGCGATTCAAGTCCAGTCGTGAAGCCCGTCGCCGCGATGATCGCGTCGAAAGGCTCTCTCGTCCCATCGGCGAAGGCGGCGCCCGTTGGCGTCAAGCGCTCGAGCGCCGGCCGCACCTGCACGCGTCCGCGCTTGAGCGCCTCGACGAATCCGACATCGATGAGCGGAATGCGTTTCGTCGTATAAGGAGCGAACTCTCCTTTCGGCATCCCGTAGCGCGTGAGGTCGCCGAGCACGACCCGCGCAGTGAGCCTTCCGAGGCGATTCGCAACCCACACCGGCAGCGCGCTCAAGAGAATACTCGTGCGCTGAACCGGCATGCCAAACGGATCGCGGGGCACGATCGGCGGCGCGGTCCGGACGCTGATCGCCACTTGCGCCGCCCCGTTGTCGCTGAGATCGGTCGCGATCTCCGCTCCGCTATTGCCGGCGCCAACGACGAGCACGCGCTGGCCGACGTAAGGCGTCGCGTTCGTGTAGGCGGCCGAGTGTGCGATTCGTCCTCCGTAACTCTCGCGCCCCGGCCACGGCGGAAGAATCGGCTGCCGATACTGCCCCGTCGCGATCACGACCACGCGGGCGTGCCAGACATCCCCGTCGACGGTTTCGACGGTCCATCGTTCGGACGACGCGTCGCGCGGACGAATCCGCCGCACAGCCGCGCACGTGACCACGCGCAGCCCGAAGTGGCGTGCGTACTCGCGCAGGTATTCCACGACATCGTCTCGTGACAGATATGCCGGATAGCGGCTCGGGATCGGAAAGTGCGCGAGGCCCGAGAACTGGCGAACGGTGTGAAGATGGAGCCGGTCGTACCGCCGCGCCCAGGTGCCGCCGAGTTCCGGATCCTGCTCCAGCACAACGGCGTCGATTCCCATGTGCGAAAGCGCGGCCGCCGCTGACAGACCCGAGGCGCCGCCGCCGACGACAATCACGGGGAATTCGCGCACCGTATCGAGCATTCTGAGGCAACCAATCCGTTTGCAGCCACACCGGAATCGGCGTAACCTCTTCCTGCTGAAGGCCTGACAGGAGGACGCGATGACCGCACGACACCGGGGACCCGCGTTCGGCATTCTCGCGCTTGCCGCCGGTCTGGCAAGCGGCGCGATTGCCGTCGGCGCGCAAGCTCAAGGTCAGGCACCCGCTTCACGATCGACCGGGGCTGCTCGCGCCGCGACCGTCCCGCGGACGCCGGATGGCCACCCGGACTTCCAGGGCGTCTGGGCCAACAACACGGTGACGCCGCTTCAGCGCCCCAAGCCGTGGGAAAACAAGAAGACGCTGACGGACGCGGAAGTCGCGAATCTGCAGAAATTCGCCGCGCGCATCACCGAGAACGACGGCGACGCGCAATTCGGCGACGGCTTCATCCTCGCGGTGCTGAACCAGATTGAGAAACCGAAGTCGTACGACCCCGGCACTGGCAACTACAACCAGTTCTGGGTGGTCGAGCGGGACTGGCACGATCGCCGAACGTCGCTCATCGTCGATCCGCCGGACGGCAAGCTACCGCCGATGACGCCGGAAGGCCAGAAGCGGCGCGCGGCGGAAGTCGAGCATCGCCGGACCCACGCGTTCGAAGACCCGGAAGTGTTTCCGCTCGGCGAGCGCTGCGTGAACTTCGGCGTCCCGCGCGTGCAGGCGGGCTACAACAGCTATATCCAGATCGTGCAGTCGCCGGGCTACGTGATGATCATGAGCGAGATGGCGCACGACGCGCGCATCATCCCGCTCGACAGTCGGCCGCACCTCGACAGCCGCATCCGCGTCTGGAACGGCGATTCGCGAGCGCACTGGGAAGGCGACACGCTGGTCATCGACACGACAAACTTCTCGCCGAAGAGCGAGTTCATGGGCTCGCACGACAAGCTGCACCTCACGGAGCGGCTGACGCGCGTCGGCCCGGAGATCCTGAACTACGAGTTCACCGTCAACGATCCGACGATGTGGACGGCGCCGTGGACGGCGATGATTCCGCTGAAGCACAAGAACGAAGCGATCTACGAGTACGCGTGCCACGAAGGGAACGAAGCGATCCCCAACATGCTTCGCGGGCACCGCTACGAAGAACGTCAGCTCGCCGGCACCAAGAGCCAGCAAAAGTAAGCGCCGAAACGGCGGTCAGCGCCAGCGGTGTCGGTCGAGAGCCGCCTGTGAGCGTGCCGATGCAGTGCGAAGCCGGAAGTTGCTCGCAGCGAGACGTTCGCGGCGCCTTCATCCAAGCGTGATCCGGCGAGCCCGGATTACACCAGGCCCAATTCCGCGGATAACCGACCTCGGCTAAACCCCTTAGGCGCCGCGCGGGCGACAGGGGTTCGAGCGGAGAGCAACTTCCCGGCACGCGAACCGGCGGCGAACGAGCGACACCGCTGGCGCGGCTCGCTGGGGATCCGGCTGAAGTCGGAGCGTCAGCGGCGCGAGCGGGTCGTGTCTTGCTCCCTTTCGCCGCGTGGAAAAACGGCCCCTCCGCCCGTGTCTTATGCCCCGGCGTCGGTTGGGGTTTGCCGATCCCCGGTGAGCCGACTGTTCATCATCGGGGGTTTGCCGATCGCCGTCCGCGTACTCATCGCCGACGCCACCCGGGACGGCTGCGGGGCCGCTTTACCCCTATCGCCGATCACGCGGCTCATAGTCGCCGCGACACGACCCGCTCGCGCCGCTAGAGTGTTTTTTCATTGCCGTGTAGTACCAAGCATCGATCTAGAAGGACACTCGCGCGCCCAGTTGAATCTGGCGCATGTTTCTCGCGCTCCGGATCTTGCCGAACGTCGCGAGCGCGTTGAGACTAGTCCCCGGGCCGTTCAAGTTGACGATGTTGAACACGTTCGTCGCCTCGAGACGGAACTGGAACATCGATCGGCCCCTCAGCGGGATGTCGCGGAAGATGCCGAGGTCGACGTTCCGCACGCCGGGTCCGTCGATGATGTTGCGGCCGGAGTTGCCGTCCGTGCCCACCGCCGGCACCGCGAATGCTCCAACGTTGAACCAGCCCTCAATCAGCTGATCGATCGGCCGCCCGTGATCGAGCTCCGGGTTGCCGGCGAGATCGGCGCGGTCGTTGGTGAGGCCGTCGAAGTTGCGGTCGGTGCCCGCGGCGATCGTGAGCGGCGTGCCGGACTGGAAGGTGGCGATCGCCGATACCGTCCAGTCGCGCGCGAGCACCCTCGCGGCCGACGACGAGTTGCGGAGATAGTCGATCCGCCACACGCCCGACAGCACGAGGCTGTGCGTGCGATCGTTGGAATTCCGGCCACGTTCCGCCGCAAGCTTCGTCGCGTTCTGCACGCCCGGGAGGCCGCCGCCTTGGAAGTCGACATCCTCGTAGCCGCGGCCGAACGAGTAGTACGCCTTCCCCATCAGCCGTGTGCCCCGGCGCTCCGCGCTCACCTGCAGGCCGTTGTAGTCGCTGGCGAAGATCGAGGAGAGCACGGTGGCCTGGCCGATCGTGCCGGGCAGATACGGCCGCCGCGCATTCACATTCGCGGTCGTCGCGGTCGACGAGAACACCGGGTAGTTGTTGTCCACTCCCGAAGCGAGATTCCGCCCGAACGATCCGACGTACGACGCGGTGACGCTGAAGCTCTTGCCGAGTTCTCGTTCCACCGTGATGTTGGTCTGGTAGCTGAGCGGCCAGACGAAATCCAGGGACGGACCGAACACCTGCGCCGGCAGCGTGAACCGTGGCGACCCCGGGGTGTAGTTGAACGGGAACGGACCGACCCCTCCGGGCAGGTTGCGATACGGATCGGACAGTGTGAAGACGGTCGGGAACGACTGCCGGACGGTGAACGGCTGATTGTCGGCGGTGGTGTTCCATTCGTTGCCGGAGATGCTGCCGTAGAACATGCCGAACGACGCGCGCACGGCCGTACGGCCGTCGCCGTTCGGATCCCAGGCGACGCCGAGGCGCGGGGCGATGTTATTGAGGTCGGTGTGCACGATCCCGCGGCTCACGCCAGTGTCCCCGGGGAACAGCAGCCCGACCGGCGCCGTCGGGTTGATCGTCGATTTCTGCCCCGGCACGAAGGCGAGCTTTCGGTCCTGCGGATCCGTATACGGCATCTGCACGTCGTAGCGGACGCCGAGGTTCAAGGTGACGCGCGGATGGATCCGGAAATCGTCCTGCACGAAGGCGCTGAAATACGCGCCGTTGTCGGTCTTTCGCACCGGCGCATCCTGCGTCATCGTCGCCGGCAAGCCGAGCAGGAAGTCGGCGTAGGCGTTGCCGGTCTTGCTGCCGTTGAAGGTGAACACGCCATAGTTGTCGAGCAGCGTGTCGTGGATGATCGCCTCGTACGACACATCGCCCCCGATCTTCACCGAGTGCTTGCCCCTGGTGATGGTCAGCGCATCCTTCACGCTCGTGTAATTGCTGCCGGCGTCCGGGCCGGCGATCGACGTCTGGCCGGTGAAGTATCCGCTGACCGTGAGCCGCGGCAGCGTCGGATCGCCTTGCGGCGTGAACTTCGAGTTCAAGTCTGCGAGCGACGTCGTGGGGTTGTTCACGCGTGCGCCGAACTGGCGAACGTAGGTGCCGCGCAGCTGATTGAACATCGAGGGCCCCAACGTCCAGGTGTGCGCGAGATTGACGTTGTGCTGCTTCCAGGCGAAATCGCGATCGACCCACGGGATGTTGCCGGTCAGTGTCAACGGCTGCGTATCGACGCCGCGCTGATGGAAATAGCTGAACGCGAAGGATTGCGTCGGCGAGAGTTGGTGATCGATCTTGATCGTGCCTTCATTGGTGCTGATCGGATCCGCCGCGCGGACTTCGAAGAAGTTGCCAGGCAGGTTCGACAGCGGGACGTACTTGTCCTGAATCGTCTTCGCGGCGATGTCGAACCGGCCGACCGGAATGAGGTTGCCGGGGAACGCGACGCCGGTCACGGGATCTCGCGGTTTGATCGACGACTGCGAGAAGTCGCCGGCGCGCTCGAGCGCCGTCGGCACCACTGCCGAGTTCCGGTAATAGGTTTCTTCCTGCCGCAGGCCTGAATAGCTCGTGAAGAAGAAGGTCTTGTCCTTCACGATAGGGCCGCCGAAGGCGCCGCCGAACTGTTTGCGATCGAGGGGATCGTTGGTGCCGGCCGGTCCCGGCGGCGCCCAGCGCGGGGAGTTCAACTTCTCGTTGCGGATGAAATCGAAGGCGGCGCCGTGAAAGATGTTCGTGCCCGACTTGGTGACGATGTCGACGACGCCCGCCGAGTAGCGGCCGTACTCGGCCGAGTAACCGTTGGTCAGCACGCGGAATTCCTGCACCGCTTCAGGGTTCGGCGCCGGGTTGCCGGTGCCCCGCAGGCCCGCGGTGTTGTTCCCGCCATCCAGCTGGAAGTTGACGGTGCCCATCTGGGCGGCGCCGGATCCGTTGATCATCGTCACCTGCTCCGGTCCGCCGAGCGAGTTCGAACTCGTGTTGCTGCTGACGCCGCCGGTGATGCTCAGGAGCTGGTACAGGTCGCGGTTGACAAGCGGCAGGTTCAGCACCTCGTTCTGTCCGACGGTCCGCGTCAGGGCGGCCGACGTGGTGTCGACGAGCGGCGAGTCGCCAACGACTGACACCGTCTCACTGACCGCGCCTAGCTCGATCGTCGCGTCGACTCTCGCGTTACGACCGACTTCGAGCACGATGCCGGTCTGCGTGAAGTTCTTGAAGCCCGGGATGGACACCTCCACCTGGTAATTGCCGACCGGGAGAAGCCGCAGCGCGTATTCCCCGGCTGCATCGGTGACGGCGTTCCTCGAGAATTGCGTGCCCAGGTTCGTGGCGGTCACGCTCGCCCCTGGGACGACCGCGCCCTGGGCATCCTTGACGGTGCCGAGAATCGTTCCGGTGGGCACCTGCGCCCGGGCGGGCGACGCAATCAGCATCGCGGCGATCATCGCGGCGACGGCGGCGGACATTCTCATAACGCTCATAACGGCTCCTGTGATCAGGCCACGACCGGCGCGGCAAACGTCGGCGCCGCGACGAGCATGGCAGCGCCGCGCAGGCGCGGATGCTCTTCTGCTGAAACAATGACGATGTCGGTGGAAGCGGCGGCCGGCGAAAGGGCACGCTCGCCGAGGGCGGTGCGGACACTGCTCTCGATGAGATCCCAGGCAGTGGTGATTTCGCCGCCGATGAAGATGCAGTCGGGGTCGATGATGTTGACGATGCCGCCCAGGCCCAGGCCGAGGTACCGCGCGGAGGCCTGAAGGGCGGCAGCAGCTTTCCCGTCGCCGGATCGCGCACGGGCGATCAGGCTGTCGATGGTGAATGCGTGATCGCCGGACGTCCGCTCCTGCGGGCGTCCGAAGTACCGCGTCAGCGTCGCGAGATTCGAGATGTGCGCTTCCCAGCAGCCGATGGCGCCGCACGAGCAGCGCGGACCATCGATGCTCAGCGGCATGTGCGCGAACTCGCCGGCGATATTGTGGCGCCCGCGCAGCAGCTCGCCGTTGACGACGACACCGACGCCAATGCCATCGGAGACGCTGACGAAGACCAGGTTCCGCACCCGTGCGGCGACGTTGCGCGCCTCCCACACTTGCGCCAGCGCGCACGCGCGTCCCGAGTTCTCGACGTGCACCGGAAGCCCGGTCGCCAACGCGAGTCGAGCCTGGAGGTCGACGTTGCGCCAGCGCAACGTCGGCGCATGGAGCACGCGACCCGTTCCGGGATCGACCATGCCGGGCACGACCACGCCAATCCCCCGACAGGCGCCGACGATGCCGGCGTGGGACTTGAGCAGGTCGGCGATGCGGCGGGCCAGAGCCGTCACCAGGCGCTTGGGTTCCTGCGCCGTTGGCAGGCTGACGATATCCGATCGCGGCTGGCCCATCAGGTCCGCGAGCATGAGGAACGTGCGGCTCGCCCGGATGTCGATGGCCACGCTCGATCCACTCCGCGTGTTGATGTAGAGCATCGTCGGCCGCCGGCCGCGCGCGGTTTCGCCGGTGGTGCCTTCGACAATCTGGCAGTCGGCGAGCAGTTCCTGGACGAGCAGGCCGACCGCGCCGCGGCGCATTTTCATCCGGCGCGACAGGTCGGCGCGAGAGATAGGCTGATGGCTGCTGATCAGCGTGAGCGCAATCTGACGGTTGATCTGACGGGAGGTGCCGCGCGTCGCAACGTGGAAGCGATTGGGATCAATACGACGCATTTGCATCACGTTGGAGCAAATACGTCGCGCGCGCGGGCCAGAACGGCAGCATTTCCCGCGAAACGCGGCGCGCCGCAGCGGATGCGACCGCTCTCTGGCCCGGATATTGTCTCAAGGGGGTGCAAAATATACGAGCCCTACAACGTTGTCAACTTTGGCATCGGGGTCGGATACCGTATACGACCCTCTCTGCGGCGGGTGGCTGGGGTCGGATACGGTATCCGACCCCTTATGCTGTAAAGCCGGAGGCTCAATGGACGCCCTGCTCAAGGACCTGCGCTACACCCTGCGCACGCTATTCAAGGCACCCGTCTTCACGCTGGCCGCGATTGCCGCGCTGACGCTTGGCATCGGCGCCAACACCGCGATCTTCTCGGTGGTCAACGCCGTCCTCCTGAAACCGGTCGCCGCCTCGGATGCGGACCGCATCGTCTATTTCATGAATACGTCGCCCCAGGGTTCGGGCCCGGCCGCCTCGCCCGCCAAATTCGCGCACTGGCGGCGGCAGACTGACGTCGTGCAGGACGTGTCCGCTGTTTCCAGCAACGTCATCAACTACACCGGCGGCGACACGCCGGAGCAGTTCCGCAGCGGCCAGGTCAGCGCCGCGTTCTTCCGCCTGCTCGGTGCGCCGATTTTTCGCGGGCGCACGTTCACAGACGACGAGGATCGGCCGGGCGTGTCGAAGGTCGCCGTCCTCAGCTACGGCCTGTGGGCGCGGCGGTTCGGCAGCGACCCGGCGATTGTCGGGCGATCGATCACGCTCGGCGGCCAGCCCCACACGGTGGTGGGCATTCTCGGCCCGGGATTCGATGTCGAAGGGATCGGCGAAACGAGCGACGTCTGGATTCCGTTCCAGATCGATCCGAATTCCACCGACCAGGGGCACTACTTCCGCGTGCTCGGCCGGCTGAAGCCCGGCGTCACGCTCGAGCAGGCGAAGGCGCGGCTGAAGCTGTCCGCGCAGGAATTCAAAGCGCGGTTCCCGAATGCTCTTGGCAAGGATGGGGCATTCAGCGTCGAGCGCATGCAGGAAATCATGGTCCGCAACGTCCGCTCGACGCTGCTGGTGCTGGCGGGAGCGGTCAGCTTCGTCTTGCTGATCGCGTGCGCGAACGTCGCCAACCTGCTGCTCGTCCGCGCGACCGGACGCCGGCGCGAAATCGCCATCCGCGCCGCGATCGGCGCCGGCCGCGGGCGCATCGTCCGCCAACTGTTGACGGAGAGCCTCGTCCTCTCGCTCGCCGGCGGGGCGCTCGGACTCGTGCTTGGCGTGGCCGGCATTCGCGCGCTCCTCTCGATCAATACGGCGAACCTGCCGCGCATCGGCGACAACGGCGCCCTCGTCGCCGTCGACTGGCGCGTGGTGACGTTCGCCGTGCTCGTCTCGATCGTCACGGGCGCGCTGTTCGGGCTGATTCCGGCGCTCCAGGCGTCGCGAACCGATCTGACCTCGACGCTCAAAGAGAGTGCCGGACGCTCGGGCACCGGCTTCCGTCAGAACAAGGCGCGCGCGGTTCTGGTCGTCTCCGAGGTCGCGCTCGCGCTCATCCTGCTCGTTGGCTCGGCGCTGCTGATCCGCACATCGGTAGCGTTGAGCGCCGTCGATCCAGGCTTCGACGCCTCGCACGTGCTGACGATGAACATGTCGCTGCAGCACCCGAAGTACTTCGCGGCGGACGCCGTCGAGCGGCTGGTTCGCGATGGCGTCGAACGGCTGCGAGGTGTACCTGGCGTCCAGGTCGCGAGCGCCGCGTGCTGCGTGCCGCTCGAGGGCGGCTACGGACTCAGTTTCGTCATCCAGGGCCGCCCGCTCACCGACGGCCCGGCGCACGGCGGCGGCGGCTGGCTGACGGTCTCGCCCGGTTACTTCGAAGTGTTCAAGATCCCGATGACGCGTGGACGCTCGTTCATCGACCGCGACGACAAGCTGGCGCCGCCCGTCGTGGTCATCAACGAGGCGTTCGCACGGCAGTTCTTCAAGGACGGCGACCCGCTCAACGAGCGACTGGTCATCGGCCACGGCATGCGCGAATTCGAGACCGAACCGCCGCGGCAAATCGTCGGCGTCGCGCGGGACGTGCGCGACGGCGCGCTCAACCTGGATCCGCAGCCGACGATGTACATCCCACAGGCACAGGTGCCGGACGCGGCGAATCAGCTGAACGTGCGGATCACGCCGATGGCGTGGGTCGTGCGCACACGCGCCACACCTTACTCGGTGAGCGCCGCCGTCCAGGAGCAGCTCCGCCAGGTGAGCGGCCTGCCGGTATCGGACGTGCGATCGATGGAGGACGTGGTGTCGCGCTCCGTCTCGCGTCAGCGCTTCAACATGCTGCTGATGACGGTGTTCGGCGCGGCGGCGCTGCTGCTGGCGGCCATCGGCATCTACGGCCTCATGGCCTACTCGGTCGAGCAGCGGACGCAGGAAATCGGCATCCGCCTTGCGCTCGGCGCCGAGTCAGGCATCGTACGGCGGATGATCCTCGCGCAAGGGATGCGTCTGGCCGTCATCGGTGTCGCTGTCGGCCTGGTGGCGGCGTTCGGTCTCGCCCGGCTCATCGGCACGATGCTTTATGGTGTGACCGCCCGCGATCCGCTGGTCTTCGTCGCGATGCCGCTGACCCTGACGGCGGTCGCGCTCGTCGGTGTATGGCTGCCGGCGCGCCGGGCGGTCAAAGTGGATCCGGTGATTGCGCTTCGCGCAGAATGACGCGACGTGACCTGGCGATCACCGAACACCGTTGAATCTGCCCGTCTTGTGCGCGCGAACGTTGCAGTGGTTCAGGTTGCGATTGCCATGTGCCTCGCATCCCCTATGGCCGCACAGGACGCCTGCTCTGCGGGGGATGGCGCGAATGCCTCGGAGTTGTGCGTCTCGCTGCGGCTCGACAACGGCCGGCTGGCCACGGAACGGACCCGAACCACGCTGGCCGCGTCGCCGGAGTTTGCGAGACGCTCGCGTGTTCCGATTGAGGGTGTCCGTCAGCAGATCCTGGACGAGTTCGACAAGCTGCTGGCGACGTTTCCGCCGCTGTTCTGGTTTGGGCTGGCCACCGATGAGCGGCCCAGAGAGGCCGCCGGTCAACTGGTCGACCCTCGAACGCGCGAGCTTCGCACGTTCAAGGGATCATGGGCCGATTTCCTCGCCAAGTACCGCGCATGGCAGAGCCTCAATAGCGATCGTCAGGGTGAAGGCCCCCTGTTCTCCTCGTTCTTCTCCAGCGCACAAGAAGAGCGTCCGAACGTCGATTGGGGACCTCTGACTCCTGAAGACCAGTCGGAAGAACCCGGAGCGCTCGACGCCGCGCACGGAACGGTCCGATTGAGGGTTGCCGATCCCATCGGTCGGTGGACCAGTCCCGAGTACGAAATAAGCCTTGGCAGCTCTTTCCAGGATCGGATCAGCCCCGAAGACATCATCACGATCCTGAGCCCGCTGGAAGGCACGCTCTGGCGCCCATCGCTGATTCGCGAGCGCATCAGCGACGTGTTGATCCGACGAGGCTTCAACCCGGCGGTGGAGGTGTCTCCGGCTCGAGCACCCATCAAGCGCATCAACATCAGGCCGGCGGAGCGCATCGCCCGGTTCATATTCCAGCCGCCGGCGAATGACACCGTCGACGTGGACCGGGCGCTGTATCTCCTGCTCCCGAGCGCGTTGTTTCGAACCTTTCTAACCCGGCAGGACACCGCTCTCGTGTCGCTGCCCGGGCCTCCTGCCATACAGCGAGTCGATCTCGACAGCCTGGGTGTGCCTTCGGGCCAGGAACCAATCCTGAACACGGCAACGTTGCAGATTCAGAAGCTCGAGCTGGCCGGGCTCGGATTCGCGCTCGACACGGTCCGCGGGGCGCCGCGATCAGGCACGGACGACCCGTATCTCGATCTGCGAATTCAAAAGCAATCGAGCGTCGATTCGGCTGACGAGACCCGGAGCGCGCCGTCACCGCGAACATCCGGTGTTCCGACGGTCATTCGACCCGTTCCGGACGCGATTGATGTCGCGCCACTACCCCGTTCCAGCCTTCCTACCGCCGAGGCGTCGCCCCCGCCGAAAGACCGCAAAAACTACGTGGCCGGGGGGTTCGAGTATCGTCCGGGCCAAGGTGTGCGGCCGATCGGGCTGTTTCAACGCTCGCGGCTGCTCGGACCAGGAGGGGTCTCCCTTCAGGCCGGAGGGGCGAACGAGAACCCGATCGGGTCGGCCAATGTCTTCCTCGACTTCGTCGGCTTTCCCGCCTTTCGGCGACGCCTCTCCCTCCAAGCCACGTACGCGTCGGATTACGCGGTCCGCCGCCAATTCGGCGAACGGCAGGCCGACGAGCGCCGGACGGGTGGTGTGGGCCGCGCGGAGATCGAGCTCACTCGCGGTCGCGGCGGCCGTCTGGTAAAGCTGTTGATCGAGGGGAGAAGAACGTCTGTCGAGCTCTCTGATGGCGCGAACGACCGCATCGATCTCACCACGATCGAGGTCGGCGGGATGTTTTTTGTCGATCTCCTCGAACGGGCGTATCCCTATCGGTTCAAGGTGGAGCCCTTCGTCCGTTTCGGGACGTCGGGTAAGAGCTTCACGCGCGGCGGCATGCGAGTCGCCTACCATCAGTCGATGCTCCGGCCAGTCGAGTTCGATCTGTCGGGTAGCGTTGGCTGGACCAGCTCGCAAACCCCGCTCGTCGAGTGGCTGTCATTTGGTGGCGCGGAAGGCGTACGGGGTTTCCGCCAGGACGATGTGATGGCACGAGTCATGTGGAGCGTGCAGCCCGAGCTCTGGGTCCCGGTCCCGGGTACGGCCAATGCCACGGCCGGACCGGGGCTTTGGCTGCGCAGGAGCATGCGACTGGCGTTGTTCAGCGATGTGGGCGGCGCGCATGACACGCTGGGCCCCTTCGCCGGTTCCAAAGCGGGCCTGGGCGGCGGCGTTCGCATGACCTACGGTCTCGCGGTGCTGAAGCTGGATTGGGCCCGGCCGTTCGGCACGGCGACCACTGTCGCACGCGGAGGCCGCGTGTATTTCAGCGTCACCACCACCGCACCTTTCTAAGACGGGAGATCCGATGGCGACCTTTCAGCTCAAAAAGGGCACGGACACCTTCGACTTCGACACGGCTGGAGCAGTCTCGAAGGCGGGCGTTGCGCTCGGCACATGGTCAACCAACGACACCAATCAGGTCGTCATCTCGAAAGCGGATGGGACGATCCCGATCGACGTGACGTGGCGATTCAATGCTGACAACCACCTCGTCCTGCAGGGGAATGGCGCCGACGTGTTCGACTTCTCCGCGTCTACCAGCCCCCAACCCTTCTTCAAGACCGAGAACGCGCTCCTACGCGTCCGACCCGACAGGAACAAGACCTTTGAATTCACGATCAAAGGAGAGTGGGACCTCGACGCCAACCACAACCTCACCCTCACCGTGAACGGCGTGAAGTCGGTTCTCGACGGGTTCATCCAGGATCCCAGGGGGCGGTTCATGTATCACGTCTTCGACAAGCGCGATCTCACGCGCGAATCCGTGCTGGGGTTTGTCGGGTCGTGGGAGTCGCTGACCACGGACGACGGCGTGCCGAAGCTGAAATTCACGTATCAGCGGGCCGACCAGACAACCGATGTCTTCGAGCTTCCTGCGGCCGTGACGGTCAACCGGACAACCAACCAGTTCATGTACGAGTACGACAAAGGCGGGCAGACGCGCCGGTTGCAGTTCGTCGGAGAGCTCCGGATCAACGAGAACTTCGAGATTACGTACGTGGTGGATCGCCAGGAGTCTTCCTCGGGACAACAGCAGGTCGCCTCCACGACTTTCAAGTTCGGCGCGGTATTCCATCGCAACGACTTCACCGGCGAGCTGCAACTCGCCATCAAGAAACTGGATGGCTCCGGAGGAACGACCGTCACGATCGGCGGCAACTTCACGGCGATGCTGGGGACCACTCAGTTGGTGGCCGGCTTCTCCTTTTCGCAGATGCGAAACGGGGCCGTTGTCAGCACAACCATCGGATTCAACGGTCGCCTGGTCCTCAAGGACAACGGCGAGATCACGTGGAACTTCCAACGCAACGCGACCTCGATGTCCATCAACGTCAACGTCCACGTTCAAGTCGGCGACGCGCGAGTCGACGGTCGTCTGAATCTGGAGTCGGCCGGCGGCAAGGTCGTCGGCGTCCGCTTTCTATTGGGCGTCGCGTTCTGATGACGTGCCGTCGGACTTCCCAGCGCTACTTCGTCTTGAAGTACGCAGTCACGGTCGAGCTATCCTGCGCTGTCATCGTGACCGCGTAGCATTTGCCTGCGACTTTTGGCGACTGCCAGTTTTGGATGAACTGGCCTGCCGTCGAGTCGTACCGAAGCGCAGTGCCGCCGGTCGTTGTAAACGACTCGTCAACTGGATCGTCAATCCCCGGCGTGCATGAGATGAGCTGAAGCACGAACGACTGCACTGCCGACGTCGTCGTCTGTTCAGCACCGCCCATGCCCGCGTAGATGTTGAACTTCAGGGGGACGGTCGATCCACCCTTGATGGTGTTGTAGACGATGGCCCCGGACGACATCGCGACAGGCTGATAAAACCCTTTCAGGCTCCACGCGCCAATGACACCGGTCACATCGTTGACGAGGGTGACGGCGTAATTGTTTCCGCCGTATCCATCGTTGACAAGCGCCGTCGGCTTCAATGTCTTGCCCGTTCCAACCTGCGGCGTATCGAACGCTTCTACAAGAGCGGCCGTGTCGCCGCCTGCGAGCGAGGTCCCGCCCGAGATAAGCGGAACCTTGTTCGATGCGACGGTGCCGTCGTAAATCTTCGAATCGGTGACAGCCGTCACCGTCAGCGGCCGCGCTGTAATGCTCGCCGTTGTCGAGGCCGTCGTGGACGACAACGCATAGTTTCCGGCCTCGGCGCCGCTGATGGCAACGCCGCTGACAGTGACCGTCTTGTTCGCACCGACGTTCTTATTTGAGAAACTCGCGCTCGAGTAAATCGCGGTGAACACGTCGCCGGCGATGCGATTGTCCGACACAGTTACCGTTGCAGTCGTCGTGCCGTCGTACACTTTGTCGATGCCAGACGCCGTCACGGTCAGTGACCGCGCGGTGATGATCCCGGCCGTATTGATCGCCAGCGTCACGGCATAGTTGTTTCCCCCGTTGCCGTCACTCACCACGCCGGCTGGCGTCAGCGTTTTTGCCGTCCCGACGTTCTTGTTGTCGTAGGTCTGCGTGAAGCTCACTGTGTCCCCACTCGCCAGCGTGCCCGACGAGATTGCGGGCACCCCACTCGACGCGGTCGTTCCATCGTATATCTTGCTGCTCGCGACGGCCGTGACCGTGATTAGCCTGGCGCTGATGTCGGCCGACGCCGATGCCGTCGTGTTGAACGTGTAGTTCGCAGCCGCCTCGCCGGTGACGCTGATTCCGGTCACGCTGACTGTCTTTGCCGTGCCGACGTTCTTGTTCGTAAACGACGCGCTCGTATAACCGATGTGCAGCACGTCGCCCGCCACGCGATCATCCGACAGTGTTACCGTGGCGCTGGTCGTGCCGTCATACACTCTGCTCGTCCCGGCCGCCGTGACCGTCAGCGCACGCGCCGTGATCGTGAAGTTCGCTGTGTTGTAAGCGACCGTGTAGTTCTCCAGCACGGCGGCCGGGCTCAGCACGGTACTGATCGTGTACGGGCTGCCCGCCACCGTCTCGCCGGCCGTCCGGCTATACACCGCGGTCACGCCATCCGCGGCCACGAAGCCGCTCAACGTGCCGCTGAAGCCGGGATCCGCCGTGCCGTAGGTCTTGCTCGCCGCATTCGGCGTCACCGAGGCCAGGGCTTTGTCGATCGAGAAGCTCGCCG